>CDZB01073873.1_pt1 | contig 64912 bp, 47 predicted proteins | sample 554961 | NCBI WGS metagenome assembly CDZB01 (sample SAMEA3182106, study PRJEB8094) | gut metagenome | biome: human; feature: gut; material: Stool; isolation source: human stools | place: Canada | collected 2013-02-26 | reverse complement strand
CGGCGTTTTCTCTCTCTTTGCGGCATTTTTAAGGGCACGCATATTATGCAATGCCGCAAATTCACTCTCTTCCCATAAGCCAAAGCGTTGGCATACAGAGTGCGCTTGCAAAAAGCGTCGTTTTTGCGCGCGCCTTTTATTTCTTGGAAAGAGGTCGTTCACGGAAAAAATATTTGTGCCGACAAATATTTTTTCCGTGAGTTTGAGAAAGACACCGCCGCACGCCTTGCGCCTGCCGGCGTTTTTCTCTTTTCGTGAACAGATTCGTAAGGGTTGCCCCTTCAGTACAGCTATCGCTTGCTCTTACCTTAATATATAATTTAAAGAGTAGCGAACCTTCTGCCTTGCGGCATACTGCCTACTTTCTATCGGGCATATCAAAAATATATTCCGACAAGTAGGTTCTTCGATTTGCGGAATTTATCCGCCGCCCGTTTTAAATTACTTGGGGCGCTTTGCGCCGTATTTGGAACGAGCCTGTTTTCTCTTCGCAACGCCTGCGGTATCGAGCGCGCCGCGGATGATGTGATAACGAACGCCCGGGAGATCGCGCACCCTGCCGCCGCGGATCAGAACGGAGCTGTGCTCGTTCAGGTTGTGACCCTCGCCGGGGATGTAAACCGTACCTTCCTGCTTGTTCGTCAAGCGCACCCTCGCGATCTTGCGGAGAGCCGAGTTCGGCTTTTTGGGGGAAGTGGTGGAAACCGAAAGGCAAACGCCCCTCTTCTGCGGGCACTGACCCATGATAGGCGTCTTGCTCTTTTCCGGCCTTCTTTCCCTGCCGTTCTTGATGAGCTGGTTGATTGTAGGCATTTTTTACCTCCTTGTAAGAATGGAATATATTTTCGATAAATTGCCCTTACGCAATTTAAAGAAAGCGTAACCGTGCGACTCCTCCGCCCACGCCCGAATGCGGCGGCTGCGGATTTCAAGGCGCAAAAAAAGAACGCGCCTTATTTGTCGCGAAGATTATTCTACCATTTTATGCGCGCTTTGTCAAACAAATTACACAACTTTCCATTTTGCCCCGCCTTTTTATTGAGGAAACCGCACAAATCCGCCTTCGATGCGGGATTAAGCCCGCCCGCACGGAACGTGCGGGCGGGCGGACAAACTTTTTTCTTATTCAGTCACGTCGCGGGCGATCACGTCGAGCGCCTGCTGCGCTCCGAGGGAATACGCGCCCATCGCGACGCCTTCCTCGCCGAAGGACGCGGGGAACACTTCGATCGGATACAACTGCGAACCTCCGTTGATGCTTTCGCAGAGTTTTTGCAGATACGCGGGGCCGTAAATTTCCGTCCTTTTCGCCACGATCACGTTCCTGAAATCGAGCACTTCGGCAAGGCTCCTGATCACGTCTGACGCGAGGACGATCGAGCCCTCTACGATCTCCGTGCAGACCTTATCCCCGGCGATATAGCCCTCTGCGATGCGCTCTTCGGTGATCCTGCCCTCTTCCAGGCAACTCTCCGTGCCGCACTGCAACAATTTTTCCGCCGCGCGCACAAAATTTTCGGTCGAACTTTTCTGCAAAAACAGCCGCGTGGGTTCTCCCCTGCCCAACGCGGACAGACCGTTCGCGTAATCGACGACGAACAGCCCGACCTCGCCGCTGAACCCGTTCGCGCCCTCGTGCAGTTTGCCGTCGAGGAACAGCGAACAGCCGATGCCGCGCCCGCCGAGTTGGATGAACAGGGTGTCGCAGATCTTTTCTTTGTTGTTGCCGTACGCCTTTTCCGCAAGGATGGCAAATTTTAGGTCGTTTTTGAGGGTTACGGGAACGCCGAACCTGTCCCCGAACATGCGGACGAAATTGAATTTTTCCGCAAACGAAGGGGCATAAACCATTTCGCCCGTGGCTTTATCGTACCTGCCGGGAGCGGCAACGTTGATGTTACGCAATGTACAATCGGCGAATTCCGTTTTCAAAAGGCGGTCGATCTTGTCGGTGAACGCCTCGATCTTCCCCCGCGAGATCGGCAAAGTTTCGAAATTCTGCGGTTCGGCATAAAACACCGTCCCGTCGAGGTCGCAGAGCTGAAAAGAATACCTTCCGACAAAGCTGATCACGCATACAATGTTTTTTCTCGGATTGAACTTGACCCAGATCGGCCGTCTCCCCACGCCCGTCGTGACCTCGGCGCTCGTTTTGATCAGCACCTCCTCGCGGATGAGTTCGTCGATCAGAGTCACGACGCACGTATAACTCAAACCCGTTTTCCGCGAAATGTCGCTGCACGAAGTATTCCCCTTGATGCTGCCGAGGATGAGTCTCCTGTTCTCGATCTTCAGCGCGGTCAGCCTGGCTGTCTTGTTCTCGTTCATACACACCTCCCTCTTATGTTATTTTGACCGTCGCCGTCGAATACGCGGGCAAAACGACGACTGCCGAACCGTCGGCGACGGGTACCTCTTTCTTCTCTCTTTCGTCTCCCCTGCAGACATAACACTTTTTCATTCCGGGTACGGACAGTTTCAATTCCTTTTTCTCCCCCGTAAATTCCGCCGCGCGGACGATGATGCCGTCCCCGTCCTCGCAGTTTTTGACCGCCGTGACGGCAGCGCCCTCCGCGGAGAGGAAATTGCCGCGCATCGGGAGTTTGCCCTTGCGGCAACCCGTCGCCGCGGCGACGGCGATCGGCCGCACGAGATATTCCTGCGCGTTCTTCACCAATTTTTTGTCCGAGCCGCCCGCGGCGATCGCGAAATTGATCGTATAATACCCCGTTTCGGGCGTGGGATCGGGTTCGAAACTCGCGCGCAGGAGCGCAAGCCGCAGCGCCCGGTCTTCTCCCGTAAAGCCGTTGCGGTCTGCCGAAATGAGCTGCACTTTCGCACCGTCCGCATCGGTATACGCCCAGTTGATCGCGGGCACGGGGTGCGGGAGCACGCCGCGCGCCTGTATACCGTTGGCGATGTCGTAACGGTATTCTTTGGTTTTCGCGGGCAGAGGCAGGCAGAATTCGAGCTGCGGGACGCAGGTCTCGTGCGAACCGAATTCGCGGAAATCGACCAATGCGGAAAATTCGAGGAAGCGGCTGCCCTTATGCAGCGTGACCGTCATTTTGACGGAGGACTGCACGCCGAACTTCGCTTCGTACACGATGAAACTGCGCAGTTTTTCGGCGGCATAACTCTCGGGGCGGCAGATGACGCTCCTCAATTCGTGGATGTTTTTGATCCTGCCCGTGATCCAGGAAGTCATATAGCGGGTGGTGTCCTCTTCCAGAAAGCGCAGCCGTGCGCCGCCCGCGCCGACGAGTTCCTTTTTCCGCTCTTTGTCGTACAGGCTGACGAGCGCGAGGGAATACGGGTCGAATTCCGCGCGCAGGTATTCGTTTTCGAGGATATATTCCACGGGCGGGTCGGTGCGTTCCCAATCGGGGATGACGATCGGCTCCTGCACGTTTTCGCGCTTGGACACGGCGATCGTTTCATAGCCGAACGCGGGCACTTCCATATGCACGAGCATGCGCCTGTATTCGTGCCCCCAATAGCCGATCGGCTTCGCATCGAGCACCTGAAATTCGAGCGCTTTGCCGTCTCCCGTTTTTACTTCGATTTTCGAGGGGTCGGGCTGATAGTCCCAAAGTTGTATTTCGACGTTCCCCTTCCACGCCGACTGCAAAGTATTGAACACGGTAAAGACGCGCGTCTCGCCGCCCGCGGGGTTGCTGTTGATCGTGAGCCCGGCGTTGCTCAAAAAGCCGCCGCCCGCACCCTCGGCGATGGAATTTTTGCCGGGGATCGTGTTCTCGTTTTCAAATTTGGAATAGTCGATGTCCGCCATGATCTTCAAAGCGGAAGAGGAAGCGACGGTATCGGCGATCGCGAGCGTTTCCTGATACAGCCCGAGCGCGCGCTCGCGGCTTTCGGTGACGCAGCTTCCGGGCAGGATGTCGTGGAAATGGTTGAACAGCACGTTCTCCCAGCCGTTTTTCAGTTCCGCCGCGCGGGAAGGCACGCCCGCGGCCAGCCCGCCGAACGCATTGAGCGCTTCCGCCGCGAGCAGACGGCGGGTGCAGATCTTGTTCTGCGCCTTGATCTTCGCCTGCGACGTGTAGCATCCGTGGTTGAGGAAGTTGAGTTCCTTGTCGACGACGGGCCATTCTTTCGTATCGATATATTCGAAAAATTCGTGGAACGTGCCGAAACGGAAACGGGGAAAGAGCGGATAACTGTCGAAGGCGATGATCTTTTCGATATCCTTCCGCGTAGGCCCGCCGCCGTGGTCGCCCACGCCGTAAACTTTCAGAACGCGGTCGAGTTTGTTTTTCGCCGCATATTTCGGGTAGGAAAGTATATCGTTTTCCTTTATATCAGAATTATACCAGTGCGCTTCGCGAAGTGCAAGTATTTTTGCGCCCGAAGGGGAACAAAAGCGGAAAATATCGTCCCCCGCCTCGATGCCGCGGCAGAAATAGTAATATTTTACGCCGCAGTGAGACAAAAGCTCGGGGATGTTGTGGCTGTGGCCGAACGTATCGGGCACGAACCCGATGTTGAAATAGTCCTCGTCCAGCCCGAAGAGTTTGGAAAGGTAGCGGCGGGTGTACAGGATATGGCGGATCTGGCTTTCACCGTCGATCATGTTTTTATCGGGTTCCGTCCAGTCGGTCGCGGTGATCTCCCACCTGCCCTCTTTTATGTACTTTTTGATCTCTTTGAGCATTTCGGGCTCGTGCTTTTCGACGATGCGGTATGTGGACGCCATCGACTGCGAAAAGGTGAACTTCGGATACTCTTTCAAGAGCGCGAGCATGGTGCGGAAAGTGGAAAGGACGATGCTGACCGTCTCGTTATACCCCCACATCCAGTTCATGTCGCTGTGCGCGTGCGCCGCCATGATGACTTCCAGCTTTTTGGTCTCGGCCGAGAGGTGCATGAGGCTCTTTTCCGCCGCCTGCGCGCTCTTTGCGGTGATCGCGCCGTCTTTGCGGTAACTGTCGTACAGCGTGCAGACCGCGCTCTCGATATCCGCGTCGTACGCGCCGCCCTTCGTATCGGAAAGTTCGCACAGGTACAAAAGTTCATACACGATGCGCGCAGCCCAGCCGCCCTGCGCGGAATCTCTCATTTCATACAGTTTGTCGTATGCGTTCATGTTTTTGTTCCCCTTTGATTTTTATTTTTGAAAATATAAAGTTACGATTTTTTTCGGCGGCACGGCGAGCCTCGTCAGCCCGCGGCAGGATGTTTTGTCCTCCGCCATGTTCACGGTATCGAAAGGCGTTTCCGCCGAGATCTCCGCTTCCTCGCAGGACGGATTGTAAAGCCTGACGATATAGCCCTTTCCGTCCTCAGCCTGTTTGACCGCGGAAGCCGACACGAGCCCTTTCCTCTTCAGCCCGAACAGGTTTTGCGCCGCCGAAGCGTCCGCTTTCCCCTTGCCCCCGCAGGCAACCAGCTTTTGCATGCGGTAAGCCGAACTTTCGCGCGCGGCAAGAGAGAATTCCTTTTCCCCGCCGTACAGCATGACGGCGTATTCCGCCGAGCATTCGCCGAGGCATTGCCCGCCCGGCGTGGGGAAGTAAAACCAGTCTCCCATTTCCCCGACGGCGCGCATCAGCGTGACGTACAGCACGTTTTTGCCGTCGGCGGAGACCTCGTATTCGTTCAGTCCGCGCGGCGTGACCATGCATCCGAAATCTTTTTCCTGTAAAACGACGCTCCCGTCCATTCTCTGCGGATTGCAGGGATTTTTCCAGCGCTTTGTGGGAATAATGTTCCGCTCCACAAAGTCGAACTGCCCTTCCGCAAGCACCTTATCCGTATTTACGCCCGCATCGAACGCCGCGCGCACGCGGTGATTCCCCCGCTTGTTGACGAACTTCGTCTCGACGCGCACGATCGGACTTTCCGCCTCCGCCGTGACGCGGCTGACGATCTTGACCGCCTTTCTGCCCTCGCCGAGGGTGCATTCCGTTTCAAACACGGCGAGCACGGCGTCGAAGGAAACCAAACGCACGCGCGCCTTTTTGCCCAGCGTCGTAACGGGGTCGCCGTCCGCGATGAATTCGTATTCGTTCCCCTTGTCGCCGATGTCTTCGAAATAGTTGAACGGGCCTGCCGTGCGGCCGCTCTCCTTGTCCGTCAGCAGGAACGAGCCGTCCTCCCGGAATTTCAGCAGGAAGAAGGCGTTTTCCGCGCCGCCCGGCATGACGCGAACGCCTCTTTCCGGCAAGGTCTTTTTCTCCCTTTCGCGCAGATAATAGTTTTTATAGCCGAGCCCGGGCACGTTTTCCGCACGGAAACGGACGGAAAGTTCGGTCACGTCCTGCACTTCGCGGAATCTGTCGTACGGCAAAATGTAGCGCTTCGTCTTTTTCGGACGGGAGAAGGAACAGGGGATCTCGTTCCCCTCTTCATCGTACAGCGCGGGGGCGGACGGGATCCGTTCGCCCGAAAGATATACCGCCTTGTACCCGCAGAGCCCGCTCCCCTCGAACGGGTCGGCGTTCAGCACGGCGATGCGCTTGCCGTCGCCTTTCGCAGGGATCTTTGCGACAAGTTCTGCCAGAACGTCCGCGGTGAGGCTCTCCGCCGTATCGGTCGCGTCGGTGTAGCGGTCGCGCATTTTGTCGCACACCTCGTCCACGGAACAGCAGCAGATACTGTCGTGCGGGAAGTTTTTCATGAGCTTTTTCCAGCACCAGTACAGGATATCCTCCTCGTACCGCCCGCCCGACGCCGCCGACATGACGGAAAGAGGTTCGGCGATCTCCGCGAGGGCGCGCTGGGCTCGGAAGTTCTGCTGTTTGAGATAGATGCGCGCGCTCGCCGTGTTGATGAGCGTGCGGTAACCCGTGCCGTTCTGCCCCGTGATCTCCCCTTTATAAGTGCAGAAGCCGTCGCGGTACGGTTTGATCTTTTCGAAATATTCGTCCACGCAGGAGTGCACGAGTTTTACGCCCGCTTTGTCGCCCACCGTCCCGAAAATTTCGGGAAGGTCGGTCTGCACGGGCATATGGTCGCTCCCGTTCATGCCGAGGTGATAGGGCGTCATCGACGTGATCTCGGTAAGCCCCAATATTTTTTTGAATCGGGCGAGCGCTTCCGCTTCGTCCGACGGAAGCTGCGCGGCGTTGTCGTACCAATGCGAAAACTGGATGCCGACGATCGTGCTGCCGTCCGCGCCCTCCCAATTGATCTCCGCAAAGCCGAGGGGCGGCTTGCCCGCAAATTCTTCCCAATACCCTTCCGGAATGATGCCGCGGCCGAAATACGCACAGTCTATACCGAATCCCCGCATGATCTGCGGGATCTGCGAAACATGGCCGAACGCGTCGGGGAAATAACCGCACAAAACGGGTTCTCCGTATTTACGGCTCTCCCTGATCCCGTACAGCGCGTTGCGCACGGTCGATTCGCCCGAGATGAGGAATTCGTCCTGCAAAATGTAGAACGGGCCGATTTTAATGCGCCCGTCTCGGATGAGTTTGACCAGGCGTTCGCGCATTTCGGGACGGACGGCGAGATAGTCCTCTACCAGCACCACCTGACCGTCCAGCTGAAAATGGCGGAACTCCGGCTTTTGCTCCATCGTTTCGATCAGCTGGTCGATCAGCCTGACCAGCCTGTAATTGTGCTTCGGCCAGCTCATGTACCATTCCCTGTCCCAATGGGAATGAGAGATGATGTGCAGCTCTTTGGCTTTTTGCATGATTTTTCCCCTTAAATGTTTTCTATCTGCGTTTCGCCGCACTCCGTTACGGCAACGGGCGCGAGCCCTGCCTGCGGATACGCGCGCGACTCGATGACCCGGTTGTCCTTGAACACGATGCCTTCCGCGCGGCGCGCCTGCAACAGCCCGCCCGTAAACGTGCGGAACGTGTTCCCGACGATTTTGATGTTTTTATGATAGTAAGGCGCTTTTTCGGTCGGTTCGAAATCGGGCGACACGACGATCGCATAGGGCTGCCCGCAATAGCCGCAGTTATCGAAAATGCAGCCTTCGATCGTGACGTCGCGCACCGGCCCGGATTCGTACCAGTAATTCGTATCTCCCGTAAAGTGAATGGCGCAGTCGCAATCGGAGAACGTACAGCCCCGCACGACGGTTTTACCGCCCGACGAGAGGAGAAAACCGCGCGGGCGGTTTCTGCCCGCGATACAGTTTTCGATCAGAAGTTCGGGCACGGCGGCGTTTTCCACGACGTCGCCCGCCTCCGCGGGGATCGCCGCATCCGCCGTCACGTAAATCGCGCCGCTTTCGTAATTGACCTCTTTTACGGTGAACGTACCCCTCGTTTCCTGCGTTTTTCCGCGGTATACGTTGAGCCTGTCGCCCGCCTTGTACCAGCGGATGAATCCGAGCGCCGCCGCATACGAACGCAAAACAAGTTTTTCGCCCGCCGCGCTTTCCACGACGTTATAGTTGCCGTGAATGTTGACGGCGTCGTCGAGCATGCTTTCGAAAATGCAGTCGCGGATGACGATCTTTCCTTCGCAATGGAAACAATGCACGCTGTCGGCATTGGCGGTGACGAGCCCTTTCTCCCCGCCGCTCAGATACATATCGAAGCGTTCGAGCAGGATATCCCGGCAAAACATTCCGACAAACCCCATCGCCGCGCAGTGGAGAAGCCGCACGCCGGACACCTCCACCTTTTCGCAGCGCTCGGCGAGGATCGCGTTTTTGTCGCGCTTTTCGTGCATGAATTCGAGCATGAGCCCCGCTTTCCAGCTTTCGGGGAATTCTCCCGAAAACCGCACGAGTTTCCCCATCTGTTCCGCGTGCAGGATGCGCACGGGCATGGGCGGGTTTATGCTGTCGCAGAAATTGCACGCCGCCAGGATGCACCCCGCGCCGTACGCGGGCGAGAGAGTCGTTTTGTCGTACGGCTGGATCAGGCAATGCTCCCCTTCCAGCCTTTGCCGCCAGAACTCCGATTCGGCGACGAAACAGCCGCCTTCCACCGAATAAGGGAAGCCGTCGCTCACGCGCACGGTGATCCCCGTTTCATCCCTTTCGACCAGTTCGGCCTGCGTGTAGTAAGGCCTGTCATAATCGACGGAAAAATTTTTCAGCCGTATGTTTTTGCAGTCGGAGAGTATGAACGGTGCGATGCGGCCGTGAAAGACGAGTTTCGCCCCTTTCAGGTCGATCGTCACGTCCTGCACCCCTTCCAGAAAGAACGCGGCCGCGACGGGTTCGTCCACGGGCGCAAACCCGTGCCCCGTCACCTCCCTGCAATCGGAGGGATAAATATGGTATTCCTTTTCTTCCGCGGCGTAAAGCGTGCCGCTTTCGAATGCCGCGCCGACTGTAAACGGTCTTTTGCGCATATGTTCACCTCAACACGATACAGCCCGAGCACAGCGCGCCGAGCGCGGGCAGGCGCACTTTGACGTAGCCGCCGCCCGCGGGCTCCGTTTCCAGAACGAAATTTTTCGTCCTCACGCCGTCAAAGAGGGTATATTCCGCGCGCGCCGCGCCCGAACGGAACATGATCTCGGTGTTTTCCAGATCGTCCAGAGAAATGTTCAAAATCACCGCGCCCGCGTCCCCGCTTCGGGTGTTCCTCTGCCACAGGGCGACCTTTTCGGGCGAAAGCACGTACGCGGGAAGCGCGTCTTTCGACAGCCAGCGGAATATGTTTTTGAGCTGAACGGTGCGCGCGAGCGAATAGCACCACGTGAAAGCAGCATAGCCCGCGACGCATACCCTGCCGCCCGCTTCGTTTTCGAAAATACCGCAGGAGATGCCGATTTCCGAACCGTCGTAGCGGCGCAGCACGCAGAGCGTCTGCGCCCTCCCGTCCGTCTTTTCGAGGGTATAGGCGCAGCCCGTTCTGTCGAACTCGGAATGCCCGTTGATACTGAACTCGAGGTGCGCGTCGCGCACGATCCCCTGCGCGGGGTTCAGCGCGTGTTCCTCCATATATTCGGCCGCGTTGCGCTCGATCGGTTTTGCCTTTTTAAATCCGATAAGGCCGCCGAAACCGCGCGCGCACAAAATTTCCGCCGCGTCGGCGTCCAGCATCGCGCCCTTTTTCAAGATCTCTTCGGCGCGCTCGTCCGAAAGGGATGCCGCCGAAGCGCCGTTGACGATGAACGCGCACATGTTTTCGGGGGCATAGCAGACCGGAAGCCCGACAGCACTGAAAGAATCTTCGAAAGGCGATCTGACGGCGATCGCGGGATGCGCAAAAGTCTGTTTATCCCAATAGCTGCCTATACCGCACGGGGCATTGCCGCCGAATTCCCCCGCCACGCGCTCCGCAAAAGGGCGGAACCGCTTTGCCGCTTCCAGCTTGCGCGCCGCTTCTTCCGCGGAATCGGGCGAAGAGGAAAACGTGCTGTACGATGTCCCCGTACAGCCGGCGCCGAGATACGCCGCCGCTTCCGCGAGCATGAATTTCGAGCTCTTGCGCAAGGCTTGCTGGGGAAAATTTTCGATCTCCGACTGAATGAGCGCAGAATCGGGCAGATAGCGTATCTGCCTGCCGATGCTGTGCGCTTTATCCAGAACGGCGTTCGGCCTGAAATCGGTATACAGCCCGCCGCCCGGGCGCACGAGCAGCCGCCCCGCGCCTTTACCGAGCGTTTCCGCCCACTCGTCCTGACCGCAGCCGTTATACCCGACCACGCAGGGCATCATGCCGAGCGTAAGCCCGGGCCTGACCGCATGCGCCGCCTTTTCAATGCTCGCGAATATCCTGTTCACGCGGAAGCGGTAATAATCGAGAAGGGCCGACCGCACCTTTTTTTGCACCGATCCGTCCGCGCGGTCGCGGAGGAAGAGCAGATTTTCCCGCGTGACGGGCACACCGTTTTCCGAGAAAACCGAATACCTGCTTTCGATCTCCGCCAGGCAGCGGGGGCAGAAACAGTTGCAATGATAATCGAGGTCGTCGTCGATATATAAAAAGTCTATGTCCATGCCCGCATAGGCGCGGTACTGCCTTTCCACGGCGTCCGCGGTTTTGGGAGAGGAAGGACAGAACGTGCCGCGGTTGCGCTCGCCCGTCTCTTCCACGAGGAAGTCCATGCCGTCCAGCGACGGGTCGGGCGACTCCATGTGGTGCCCGACTGTTGAAAGCACGTCTATGCCGACCGCGATCCCCTTCGCTTTGACCGCCGCAACGAGTGGCGCGAGCGCCGCCGCGTGTTCTTTATGCTTCTCCTCGCAGATGAGATCGTGCGTCGACGTATTGAAAAACATCACGCTGTCGAACCCGCCTTCGTCCAGCTTCGCGAGCAGTTTTTCGCCGAGAACGGGATCGGTGTATGTATAAGGTACGCGCAGAAGAGATACAAATTTGCAATCTTTCATCTTTGTTCACTCCGCGCTGTAAAAGGCGTATATTTTGCACTCCGTGCCCTTGTAATTTTCGCCGTCTCCGTGCCGGATGCGCATTTCGAAAGTATGCTCTCCCGCGCCGAGGCCGTCGGCGAACAGGATCGGCGCAGTCCAGTTTTTATCGGGAACCCAATATTCCCGCTCGCCCGTAACGGGCGTCCATGCGCCGCCGTCTATGCGCGTTTCGAAGAGAGCGCACCGCTTGCCGAAGTTGCACATCGCGCCCAGAACGCGGCCCTTGAAACGGAATTTCAGAGAAGCGCCGTCCGCCGCCGTGTACAGAACGCGGCGGTACCAGGGCGAAAACACTTCGCGCATGAATACCCACGGCCCGTCGAGTTCGAGCGCCGATTCGGGGATCTCTTTCATGTTTTCGTAATTTTCGGGATCGTAAGGTGCGGGAACGTCTTTCCCCTTGCGCAAAAGCTGTACGGGTTCTTTCGAAAGTTCCTCTTCCAAAAGGGCGATGACGGGCTCGGCATAGAGCATGCTGCCCGCATAATCGGGATGAAGCGAACCGCCCGAGATCGGAAGCCAGCCTTCCCACGAAATGCGGCCCGACTTCACCGCATCGTAAGCGTATTTGCCCATCCACACGGAAGATACCCCGTAATGCTCCGCCAAAAGTTCGAACTCCGCGACCGACTGCGGCACTTCACCTTTTTGCATCGCCCGGTACATGTTTTGGCAATACGTATACACGATAACGACGTCCGTGCCGCTTTTTAAGAGTTTGCGCACGAGGCCCTCTCTCGTTCTTCTGTGGAAGTCGGAAAGGGACATGGGATCGTTCACCGCATACTCGACAAAAACAAGGTCGCACCCCTGTGAAATGAGATCCCTGTCCGCGCGCATCAGCCCGCAGAAACTAGAAGTGCCGCCGAGCGCGGCGTTCTCCATGTAGAGCCTCTTTTGCGGGAATTTCTGCACGAACCAGCCGCGGATAAACTCCGGCCAGTTGTTTTCGTTCGCGGCTTCCGTGATCGACCCGCCGATAAAACCGATCGTCACCTTTTTCCCTTTGACCGCTTCGCGGAAGCCCTGCAAGCCGCCGCGCCTGTTGATCGTCTGCATCATTTTTCTCCTATTCTGTTAAAATTAAGTCAAGTATAACATGACTTTTTCAGATTTGCAATACCCTCTCCCGAAAAAGCTCCCGGATTTTGCGGGAAATTTTTCAGAAAATAAACAATACCGTACCCGCCAGCATGAGCGCCAGGCTGCACCACGTCAAAACGCCGATCTTTTCTTTGAAAAAGATACGCGCAGCGAGCGTCGTCAGGATGATCGACCCGCCCGTCGAGAAGGGATACATCACGGACGCGGGCAGCGTTTTCGCCGCGCGCATCAAGAGAAGAAATCCGAGCGAAGATATGACCGCATACCCCGCGGACACGCCGCAGGCCGCGCCGAACGCTTTGCCGCCGCCTAGTCCGCAAGCACCTTTTTTGCGGCTCAGCGCATAGCACACGCCGAAGCTCACGCACGCGAGCGCGAACAAAAATATATAATTCCAAAGCATGTAATCGTATTCCGAAAGCGCCGCCGCGTTCGTCTGATGCACTTTGGAAAGAATGCTCACGCTTCCGTTGAGAACGAACACCGCCGCACACAGCAAATAGAAGAGCTTGCGCGGCTTTGTTTTTTCCGCAGCCGGCTCTCCTCCCGATCCCGTTTGCGAAGTTTTTCCCGCACCGCCCTGCCGATTTGCCTGCCCGCCTTTCCCCGCGCCGCCCTGCGGCACGGCCGAAAGGATAATCGCGGTGATCAGCACGACCATTCCGATAATGCGGCAGACCGTCGCTTTTTCGTCCAAAAAGATCAGCCCGAACACGTACGGCAAAAACATGCCGCCCATCATCATGAACATCGTGTAGACGGCCACGCTGCCATAGCGGACGACGACGATGCCGCACAACAGGGACAGAATGCTGACGACGGCGTTCGCCGCCGCGAGCCCCGCGGTAAACGAGCCCCACCGAAGCGTAAAACCGTTCAGGACAAAGATGAGAAGCGCGGAAACGGCAGCCGTCAGAACGGGAAACAAAAACAAATGGAGCGTCCCCTTGACGATCTTTTTTTCGTACAGCTTGTTGAACGTAAATTGCCCCGCGATGCACAGCGCCGCCCCGCTGATCATGATATAGTCGATCATCAAACCCGCTCCAAAACGTCTATTTTAACTTATTTCGTTTTTATTATAGCACAATAAAAATCTTTGTCAAGATGTAAAGCGAAAATTTTTCCGAAAAAACCCGATATTTTTAACTTATCTTATTAAAATTTACAACCGCAGCGTTTCGCATAAAAATCCGGGCGCATCCTTGCTTTCTTCGCCCGTTCCTGCTATAATAAAAGCACGAATACCGACGGGGAAACTTTTATGCAAAAAAACAACAAAATTCCGCTGAACGTACTTTTCAAAGCGAACGGAGTCCCCTCTTTGGAAGAGGAAATCTCCGCATGCAAAGACAAATGTTACCGCTATAACCTGCTCCATCCCAACGACACGGAAAACCGACGCGCGCTTTTGCGTGAGATCTTTGCCGAGGTCGGGGAAGGCGCTGCCGTCATGCCGCCTTTTTGGTGCGATTACGGCAGCCATATCCGCATCGGAAAAAATTTTTACGCGAACCATAACCTCGTCATAACGGACGGGGCGGACGTGACCATCGGCGACGACGTGTTCATCGCGCCGAACTGCTGCATCACGACCGCCGAACACGCGCTCGACCCGGAACAGAGAAAGGCGGGCATGGAAGTGGCGAAACCCGTGACCATAGGCAACAACGTATGGCTGGGCGCGGGCGCGATCGTGCTTGCGGGCGTGACCATCGGGGATAATACCGTCGTCGGGGCGGGAAGCGTCGTCACCAAAGACATCCCCGCGGGCGTGGTGGCGGCCGGCGTGCCCTGCCGCATCCGTCGGAAGATCTCCGAAGAAGACAAACACCGCTACCCGCTCGCGAACCGTAACGGCATTATGTTTTGATATACTTTGAATTCGACGAAGAGAGCCGCCGCGCTTTTTTAAGCGCGGCGGCTCTCTGCATAATGATTACTCCTATTTTATTTTCGGGCGCTTCATCTGTTGAAATTTGTCCACGTGCCGCGCTCGCTTCCGGGCAGGCCGATGCCCTTTTCCTTGCCCGCTTGGATGCAGGAGACGAGCCACACCATATTGCGGGCGAGGTTGCGCATCGTCTGCAAGCCTTCCGCGTCGCGTTCGTTTTCGGACGGACGGAATACCTGATTCCAGTAACTGGACGAGACGATCGGCATTTCAGAAATTGTGAAATACTTGTTCATCACGTCCATCGAGGCGCAAGAACCCGCGCGGCGCAAAGAGGTGATCGCTGCCGCGGGTTTGTACGCGAACGCATATTTGCCCGCATAAAAGGCCCTGTCGAGCACGGCGAGCACGCGCGCCGTAGGATGCGCGTAATAGACGGGCGTGCCGAACACGAAGCCGTCCGCGGTTTTCGCCTTTTCGATGAGTTCGTTCACGACGTCTCCGCCGATGACGCACTTTTTGAGTTCCGTGCATTTCCTGCACGCGATACAGTCGTTGACGGGCGCTGAGCCGAGGTCGACGATCTCGTACTGCGCGCCGAGCTCGGAAAACACTTTGCCCATCTCTTCGAGCGCCGCGCGCGTTTCGCCCTTTTTCGGGCTTCCGTTGACCATTAAAATTTTCATTTCCTTAAACCTCCGATTTTGAGCCTGTGTTTTGCGGCCGCGGCGAGACCGCCGCGCCGTATCTTCTCTTTTAAATTTTTGAAAACACTTCCCCAATTTTTCCGTCGATGAAAGTGACGCCGCGCATATCCTTCGCGGGCGCGCCCCTGTTGACCACGACGACGTTTTCGCCGCGGAAATAGTCGACGAGCGCCGCCGCGGGGTACACGTTCAGCGAAGTGCCGCCGATGATGAGATTATCCGCTTCGCGGATCGCCCTGATCGCCCCGTCCAGCACCTTTTCGTCCAGCGGCTCTCCGTACAAAACGACGTCGGGCTTTATGACCCCGCCGCACGCACAGCGCGGCACGCCTTTTCCCTTTTGTATCCTCTGCACGGGGAAGGGCATTTTGCACTTCGTGCAGAAGTTGCGGTAAATACTGCCGTGCAGTTCGTAAACGTTTTTACTGCCCGCCTTTTGGTGCAGCCCGTCGATGTTCTGCGTGACGATCGCGGATATGTGGCCTTCCCGCTCCCACTCGGCGAGTTTATCGTGCGCCGCGTTGGGAGAAACGTCCGTAACGAGCATTTTATCCCTGTAAAAATCGTAAAACTCTTCGGTATGCGACCAGAAAAACTCGCTCGAAAGCATGGTCTCGGGGGGATATTTATATTTTTGGCGGTACAGCCCGTCCTCGGAACGGAAATCGGGGATACCGCTTTCCGTACTCACGCCCGCCCCGCCGAAAAACACGGCGCGCCCGGAATTTTTGATGACCGCGCGAAGATTCGCAATGTCGCTCTCCGTATACATATTTACCCCCTTTTTTTAGGCTTTTTGCGCCGCTTTCGGGTTTTTGAACCGTCCCCCACGCCGCCGACGAACACATCGCCGATGCCGTCCGCCGCGTCCCCTTCCGTAACGATGAGCAGGACGATGAACAGCACGACAAAAAACGCCGCGCAAAAGGCGAGATTGGTTTTATGCCGGACATCGCCGCCCAGCCATATGTAAAAACATTCTCCCGTAAGCAACGCAAACAGGAACAAAAAGACGAACGCGGCTTCCCGAAAAACAAACGCGCCGTCGCCGTTCCGGTTACAAAAGCAAACGACGGACAGCGCCAGCGTGCCCGCGGCGACCAGCGTGCATGCGATCTTCCGCCAAAGCGCGACGCCGCCCGTATCGGCAAACAGCAGGAGCGCGTTGAGAAAAGAAATGCCCGCCGCGACCGCGAAAGTCGCCCAGTTGCCGAAAAACAGACTTTCATACGCGCAAAAATAGATGCCGACGGCAAACCCCGTCGCGACGGAAAAGAGGACGGGGAACAGCCACAGCCCGTCTAAAAAATCTTTCGCGTTGCACACGATATACCCGATGAACGCGCCGATCCCCACGAGGATCGCGAAAGAAATATTCGCCGCCCTCGGCAAAAAGCCCGACAGGAGATACGCCAGATAAAACGCGCCCAACCCCGCCGCCTGCTGCCCGAACAGTTTCCAAGCCGTTTTTCCCACTTTTACATATTCTCCGTATTTTTATACATCCGCGATCGCGGCGGGCGCCATGCCCGTTTTTTGTATTATTCCCTTACAGTATATCACAAATTTTTTCGCCTTTCAAGCGGCGGAAAAATTTTTAAGAAAAAGATCGAATGAATATTGATTTTAATGAATACAGAGTTGCTCTTAAACCCGAATATTTCAATCACAAAATAAATTGGATTGTTACGGCAATGGAAATTTTACAAAAGAAAAAAACCAATGGATGAATCGGCGCGAATCCCTTGACCGATTTTTATGCACAAACAGATTTCTTTGTGCAACCATTGGGCTTTTACAAGACTGATAGGGAGGACGCGCATTTCCCTCCATCGCGCCGAAACCGGTGCGGCAGGCGAGCGCGGCTTTCTGCCATTCGTATCAGTCTATTTTTATGAAGTGTTTGCGGAGGGACTGCTAACTCCTCATCGAACTTAATCGGCAGGCGGAGCAGATTTTCTGCGGTTCACAAACACTTTCCATTCATATTATACTCCCGAATCGGATTATTGTCAACAGTAAAGGGAATTTTTTTATGAAGGGCGGGCGCATCCGCGCCCGACGCCCCCGCCTATGCGGGATCGAACTGTGAATTGTAGAGATCGGCATAGAAGCCGTTTTTCGCCAGAAGTTCTTCGTGATTGCCCTTTTCGATGATATCTCCGTCCTTCATCACGAGGATGAGATCGGCATTTTTGATGGTCGAAAGCCTGTGCGCGATGATGAAGGAAGTCCTGCCTTCGGTCAGTTTATCCATGGCGCGCTGAATGAGTACTTCGGTACGGGTGTCGACGGAACTCGTCGCCTCGTCGAGGATGAGCATCGGCGCGTTTTCGATCATCGCGCGCGCAATGGTCACGAGCTGTTTCTGCCCGGCGGAAAGGTTCGCCTTGTCGTCGAGCACGGTGTCGTACCCCTTGGGCAGGGTCATTACATAGTGGTGCAGCCCCACCGCCTTGCACGCCCGTTCGACGTCCTCGTCGGTCGCGCCCTCTTTGCTGTACACGACGTTCTCGCGGATCGTCCCCTCGAACAGCCACGTGTCCTGCAAGACCATGCAGAACAGATCGTGCACGTTTTCGCGCGTCAGTTCGCTTGTGGGGATGCCGTCTATTTTGATGCAGCCGCCGTCCAGTTCGTAAAAACGCATCAGAAGGTTGACCATCGTGGTCTTGCCCGCGCCCGTAGGCCCGACGATGGCGATCTTTTGCCCCGCTTTCGCCTCGGCGGAAAAATCGTGTATGATCATGCGGCCGGGGTCGTAGCCGAAGCGCACATGCTCGAACGCGACGTCGCCTTTGACTTCGGAAGCGGGCAGAACGCGCGTTTTGCCGCTCTCGTCGGAAAGTTCCGCCTCTTCGAGGAATTCGAACACGCGCTCGCTCGCCGCCGCGGCGGACTGCATGCTCGTAAACGCCTGAGAAAGCTGCTGTAAAGGCGAGGTAAACAGGCGGACGTACAAGGTGAACGCGATGACCACGCCGAACGCGATGTGCCCTTCGGCAACCAGCACAGAGCCGACGACGCACACGGCGACGTAACCGAAGTTGCCGATAAAGCTCATGAGCGGCATCATAAGGCCGGAAAGGAACTGCGACTTCCATGCGCTCGTATACAGCCTGTAATTGATGTCGTTGAATACTTTTTTGACCTTGTGCTCTGCGTTGTACGCTTTGACGACGTTATGCCCCGCGTACGATTCCTCGATGTGGCCGTTGATCTCGCCGAGATACGCCTGCTGGCGGGCAAAATATTTTTGCGACTTGCCCATGATGAGGAAAGTGAACGCAAAGCCGACAAGGCTCGCCGCGATCGCCGTAAACGCCATGATCCAGTTGGTGACGAACATCATGACGATGCTGCCGATGAGCATGACGATCGCCGTAACAAAGGTCGTGACCGACTGGTTGAGCGTCTGCCCGATCGTATCCACGTCGTTTGTCACGCGCGAAAGCACGTCGCCGATGCTGTTGGAGTCGTAATATTTGAGGGGCAGACGGTTGATCTTTTCGGAGATCGCCGTGCGCAGGTTCCTGGAATTTTTCTGCGTGACCGTCGCCATGATCAGCCCCTGCACGTACGAACAGACGAGCCCCGCGCCGTAGATGATGACCAGCGTATAACACAGGCGCACCACGCCCGCCATGTCGATATCGGAAACCAGCTCTATGCCCTGCGCGGGCAGATAGGTAAAAGAATCGCTGACGAGGTTGGTCAGGTCGCTCAGGATGTTCGGCCCGAGCAGATTGAGCACCGTACCCCCCACGGCAAAGACGAGCGCGACGATGACGGGCACGAAGAAAGGTTTTACGAAAGCGATGAGCTTTGCCATCGACTTTTTGAAATTTTTGGGTTTTTCGGCGACCCTCGGCCCGGGGCCGTGCGGCCCGTGCGGGCCGCCCGCGGGGCGCCTTGCGGCTGTATCGCTCATTTCCTTTCCGCCTCCTTCATTAAGTCTTCCCCCAACTCTTCTGCCGAAAGCTGCGAAAGCGCGATCTCCCGGTATACTTTGCAGGTTTTGAGAAGTTCTTCGTGCGTGCCTTTGCCCACCACGTTGCCCTCGTCCAGAACGACGATGAGGTCTGCGTCGCGGATGGTGCCGATGCGCTGGGCGACGATGAGGGAGGTCGCGTTCCCCGTCTCCTCTTTCAGCGCCGAACGCAGCATCCTGTCCGTTTTATAGTCGAGCGCGGAGAACGAATCGTCGAAAATATAGATCTCCGGTTCGCGGCAGACGGCGCGCGCGATGGCAAGGCGCTGTTTTTGCCCGCCCGATACGTTCGTGCCGCCCTGCGCGATGTGCGCGGAATAGCCGCCGTCCATTTTCTCAACGAATTCTTTGCCCTGCGCCACGCGCACCGCCTCTTTCACCTTGTCGCGGTCGAATTCCAGGCCCGTCTTTTCGCCGTACGCGACGTTGCTCTCCACCGTGCCCGAAAACATGACCGCTCTTTGGGGCACATAGCCGATCTTGTCGTGCAGCGCCGCGAGCATGTAGTCCTTTACGTTCACGCCGTCCACGAGCACCTCGCCCTCCGTCGCATCGTAAAAGCGGGGCACGAGGTTGATCGCGGTCGATTTTCCGCTGCCCGTCGAACCGATAAACGCGACCGTCTGCCCGCGTTCCGCCTTGAAACTCATGTCGTGCAATACGTATTCGCTCGCGTCGGGATATTTGAAAGAGACGTGCCTGAATTCCACCGTTCCGACGGGCGAGCCCTCGGGCGCGGCGGTCAGCGTGCCGTCTTTGATTGAGGCTTCCGTGTCCAGCACTTCGCCGATACGTTTGACCGAAACGAGCGCGCGCGGCAGGATGATGAAGATCATCGCCAGCATCATGAACGCCATGACGACCTGCATCGCATAGCCCGAAAACGCGGTCATCTGCCCGAACAGCGAAGCGCGCTCCGCCGCCGTCGGCAGATCCCCGATCAGATATGCGCCGATCCAATAGATCGCGAGCGTCAGCCCGCTCATGACGATCGTCATGACGGGCGAAAGAACAGCCATGGCACGGGAGGTGAACAGCTGCGTCCTCGTCAGTTCTTCGTTCGCTTTTTCAAACTTTTTTTCCTGATACTCTTCCGCATTGTAAGCGCGCACGACCCTGACGCCCGTCAGGTTTTCGCGCGTGACCGCGTTGAGATTATCCGTAAGTTTTTGCACCTTCCTGAATTTGGGGAAAACGGCGATCAGCAAAACGATCATCATGAGGATCATCACAATGACGGCGCACGCCGTAACGACAGACCACTTCCAGTTCCTGCCCAAAATTTTGACGATCGCCCATACCGCGAGAACGGGCGCCTTTACGACCACTTGCAGCCCCATGGAAATGACCATCTGCACCTGCGTTATGTCGTTCGTCGTGCGGGTGATGAGGCTCGCCGTGGAAAATTTGTTGATCTCTTCCATGGAAAAGCTCTCCACCTTGTCAAAAACCTGACTGCGCAGGCGGAACGAGACCGCCGCAGCGATGCGCGCGGCAAAAAAGCCGACGACGGCGGAACTCAAAGCGCTGCCGAGCGCGCATGCGAGCATCAAAGCCCCGTTCTTCCATATTTCCGCCATGCCCGAAGCCGCGCCCGATACGGCGAGCTCGGTTATGGTCGACATATAGTCGGGCATCGTAAGGTCGAGAAAAACCTGTAACACGATAAACCCGACGCCGAGAGCAAAATAGATCCACTCCCGGGCTTTGAGGGTCTTTAAAATCCTCAGCATTCGGTCACCTCCGTTCCTCTGCAAACATGGATATCGCGTGAATTTTGTTAGATTATATCACGAAAGCACGGCATTGTCAAATATTTCATATATATTTAATATTTATAAATGTGAAAGTTTCGCGAAAAAGATTGACATTCCCTTCGCAAAGGGATATAATAATGGCGATAGAAATGAGGTCAGGTATGCAGACACGGCAGGAAAAGATCGCACAATTCGCAAAAATGATGTTCAGCGCCGCGCCCGAATTCCGCAAAAGCTATGTTCGCCCTCCTCTGCCCGACGGAGGATGCCGCATCCCGCATCACGGGCTGTTTTCCCTTGTCATTCTCAAAAAAGAAGGGAAAACGAGCATGACGGCGCTCGCGGAAAAACTGGGCGTATCCAGCCAGCAGATGACGCGCATCGTGACGGAACTGGTGGACGAGGGGCTCGCGGAGCGCTCTCAGGACGGGGCGAACAGGCGGCTCATCAACATCTCCCTTACCCCGAAAGGCGAAGAAGAGCTTGCCCGCTTTTTCGAGCTCGGGTTCAGACACATCGAAGCGCACCTTTCCCCTTTGAGCGACGAGGAACTGGACGCGCTCATCTATCATATGTCCGCCGTCGTCGCTTTGACGCAGAAACTGCGCGGCTGAATCTCTTCCCTCTTCTCGGGAAGAGATTTTGTTTTTGCGTTGACAAACCGTTCACTTTTATTATATAATAAAAATGCGGATGCTATCCGCGGAATTTTATTTTCGGAGGCTGAAATGTATAACCTGCTCATTTCTACCGGCGCGATCATCGGCATCGTCGTCGCCGGGGTCGTAGTGCTGCTTATCATTATCATCGTGGCATGGGCGATCAGCACGCGCAACAAATTCGTAAAACTGCGCAATTCCTGCGAGGAAGCGTGGGCGACCATAGACGTGTATCTGCAAAAGAGATACGACCTCATCCCCAACCTCGTGGAAACGGTCAAAGGCTTCGCCAAACACGAAAGCGAAACTTTGCAGAACGTCATCGCGGCAAGAAATCTCGCCATGTCCGCAAAGGCAGGCTCGGCGGAGAAAATCAATGCCGAAAACGCGCTGACGGGGTCGCTCCGCACGCTCTTCAACGTCGTTTCGGAACAGTACCCGCAACTGCAGGCGAACGCAAATTTCCTCGACCTGCAAAACCAGCTCAAACAGATCGAATCGGAGCTTGCCAACGCGCGCAAATATTACAACGCGACCGTCAAACAGTTCAACACAAAAATACAGTTGTTCCCCGCAAGCCTCGTTGCCGGCTCCATGAAAAACGAAAAATTCGCTTATTTCGAAGTGGAAGAAGAAGCCCGCAAAAACGTAAAAGTACAATTCTGATCGCAGTGCGGTGAGCGAATATGAACAGTTTGAGAAAGTACTCTTCCCTGATCGTTTGGGGCGTGATCGTCGTTTTCATACTTATCTTCACGCTCGTGATGGACAATCTGGGCGACGCGCCCATGCAATACGACGACACGTATTATGTCCGAAACTATCAGGTGCGCTACGAATACGAGAGCGGACGCTCTTTTAAGGTGACGGAACAAATCACGGCGGTGTTCACCGTTTCGGGCAAACACGGCATCATCCGCGACCTGCCTTACGACGGCGGCGAAGTGTACGGGGATATCCGTTCGGACGACGTTTTCGACACGGATATGTCGTCCGGCTTTATCAGCGTTTATCTGGGCGACGAAAGCCGAACCGTGCCGAGGGACGAACCCGTCACGTATACGCTGGAATACACGTTCAAACTCCCCGCTTCCGCGGGCAGCGATACGGTGTATATCAACCTCATCGGCGGCGGCTGGACGACCAAAATCGAAAATGCCGTCTGTACCCTCGTTCTGCCCGCCGCGCCGACGGGCGTACTCGTAAACGAAAGCGAATTCAACGGCAGCCATACGCTGAACGGGAATACGCTGACGGTAAACGTACAGGATCTTTCCGCATTCCACCCCGTAACGGTGCAATGCGGCTTGCCCGAAGGCACTCTCGGCGGAATGACCGCCGACGGCGGCGAGATCGCGGCCGTTTTGATCGCGGCGGCGTTTCTCGTTGCGGCGATCGTTTTGGCGCTGCTCATGCCCAGGCACGACCCGACGCCCGTCGTGAATTTCGACCCTCCGCAAGGGATCGACCCCCTGCTCGCGGGATCGCTGATCGACGGAAGCGTACAGAACGGCGACATCACTTCGCTCATCTATTACTGGGCGTACAAAAAGAAGCTGACCATCGATTTTTCGAACGAGGACGACCCCGTTCTCAACAAGATCGCCCCGCTGGATGACAGCGCCCCCGAACACGAGCGCATCGTTTTCGAGCGAATCTTCCGCGACGGGGATTCGGCGAGCGTTTCTTCCTTTACCAACACCTTTTATGCGACGGCTTCGAAAGCGAAAAAACTTGCCGAAAAGCAGACGCCGAAAATGTTTTCGAAAGGCTCGGCGGCAGTCGCGGCGGTCTTTGTCGTTGCGGCGGCGCTCCTCTGCTTCCTTACGGTGCTTTTCCGCGGGCTGCACATCCATTCGTCCGTGTTTTCTTTCGGCGGCATTCTGGCGGCGATACCGCTGATCGCGGTCTTTGCGATCGGGTACTGGTATCAGAAAAACAGTCTGCGCGTTTCCAAAAAGGCTTTTGCGGGCATTCTGATCGCACAGTTCGCTATCGTCGGCATATTTACGGCGGTCATGTATTTCATGATCCCGCAGACCTTGCTCCTGAACGTGATCAAACCGTTCTTTTTCCTGCTCGCGACGGGCGCGGCGGTCTGTATGCCCTTCCTGCTCCGGCGCAGAAAGGAATACGTCGACGAGATCAACCCCCTGCTCGGCTTCCGCGAATTTATCCGCCTTGCCGAAAAAGACAGGCTGGAAATGATGCTCGAACAAGACCCCGAACTATATTACCATATTCTCCCCTACGCGCAGGTTTTGGGCGTATCGGACATCTGGGAGGAAAAATTCAAGGATATCAAAATGGATCCTCCCGCCTGGGCAACGATGCCCGGCGGCACCGTGTTCGATTTTATCGTCCTCAATTCCGTCATGCGTTCGGCCACGCGCAGCATGACGACGGCGTTCGTTTCCCGCCCCGCATCTTCAGGCAGGAGCGGCGGCGGACATTTCGGCGGAGGCGGCGGCTTCCGCGGAGGCGGCGGTTTCGGCGGGGGCGGCGGCAGGAGCTGGTAAACGCTTTTCGCATCCCGAACACATCTGAAAAACCGAGGCGGCGCAGGCTTTTGCCTGCGCCGCCGTTTTTTTATACCGTACGATAAATTTTTACGTCCGGTTGCCGCTACGCGTCTTCCGCGCCGAGCGTGAGCGAAAAGCATACGCTTTGCCCCGCGGGGAGCGTGCGATAGGCAAACCCGCCGTCGAGTTCGCAGGTCGCAGGCTCGAAGCCGAGGGCATAGTCTCCGCTCGCCATGCTCTTCCACAGCACGAAGCGCGGCAGCGTATCGCCCGACCAACCGAGCGTGAAAGCCTTTCCTAACTTACGGTTGACGAGAGAAACGCGCGGGGCGTTCATGCGAAGGAAATAACACGTCTCTTCCCTGCCGGGTTCGGGCGCGCGGATAATTGACACGTCCTCCGTATTTTGCGCTGCCCGGTCGTTGCGCGGCGTGACCGACGCGGCGTCGAAGACGATCTGTGCGCCTTCGTCGAGCAGCGGATACCCGACATTCACGTGATACAGCAGACAGTACCGCGCGTCCGTAAATCCGCGGTTTTCGAGCGTATCCGCGATCTTGATTTCGCTGTCGCCTATCCCCGATTCAATGCGGCGGCGGAAAAGAAGATTTTGGCCGAACAATGCGGTTTCGGACATTTCCGCCTCGATCAAAATGCCTTTTTCCGTGCATTCGGCACGCGTGATTTTTGCGGGCGTATTGTGGTGCGAACCGTGCATCTCCCGCCCCGCAACATCACCGACCGCGTCCAGCCCGCAGGTATAGAGCATACCGCCTTCGAAGCGGCGGGCAAAGGGAACATCCCGCAACGTAAATCCGTTTTTGCTCACAAAAGAGAGATTCTTTCCCTCGCAGTACATCTGCATCACGTCCAAAGCCTTGCTTTCGCCGAGAAGAAAGCGCAGCCTGCCGTTGTCGCAGTCCAAGACCCTGAACCCGCGCTCCTGCCCTTCGGTCAGTTCATAGCGGCGTATGCCCGCTATCTGCATGAAATTGGATATTTTTCCGTCCACGATCCGCCTCCCGCCCCGCTCAATTGCGAGAACATTTTTCCGCGTCGATCGCAAGCGTGAACATAAGCACTAACAGCGCGTCCGCAGGGTCTTTTATATCGAGCGAATAGGTATCCGTCCAGTTCAGAAGTTCTTTCCCTATGACCGCGACCGTGCCGCGCGATGCGCTGACGATCGTATAATCCCACTCGAAAAAATCCCCCTCCACGCTCCAATCGTTGCACTCGAAGAGGTATTTCGGGCGGAACCAGCTCCATTTTTTGCAGACCATGCCCGCATACTTTTCGCCCAGATACAACTCGAATTTCGGCAGCCAGGCAAACACACGTTCTTTGACCGTTCCGACATAATTGCCCGCGGGGTCGAAGATCCGCAGGCAGTGCCCCCAGGAAAGCTGCCCCTTGACCGTGTACGCCACCGTTCCGTCTTCATGATAGACGTCGTAACTGTCCAGCCAGGAAAAAAAGCGCTGTTTGAATAAAAGTTTCATATCCTTTTTACAGATCCCCGTCCGTATGCATTCAAAAACGTATCGCTTTACGCAATCGCCCGCAAAGAGTCCGTCCGCACGCTCGCCGTGCCGAACGCATCCCTTTGCGGGCAGAAAAATCAGAATTCAAACTTCGTATCCCGCGAAAAGAGCCGCGAGATGCGTTCCATGCACAGGGTTTTCCACTCTTCGCCCGTTTTCGGCTTATCCGAAAAGCAGACGTCGTACACGGCTTCGGTGATCGGCAGTTCCACGCCGACCTTTTCGCCAAGTTTTTTCATTGCCGCGGCGGTCATAACCCCTTCGGCAAGCTTTTCAAATTTCTGCCCCTTTACGAGCATTTCGCCGTACATACGGTTGTGCGAATGGCGGGAAAAGAGCGTCGTCTCGTAATCGCCGAGGTGCGCCAGACCGTATGCGGAAAGTTCGTTCCCGCCGAGCGCCTTGATGAGCCGCGCGACTTCCCTCGCCCCGCGCGACATGAGCGGGCCTTTGAGCGTGGATACGCCGCCGCCGTCCAGAATGCCCGCCGCGATGCCCATAACGTTTTTCGCCGCCGCGCCGATCTCCGTGCCGATGATGTCGTTGCCGTAATAAAAGCGGATGAGATCGCTCTTGAAATCGTCGGCGAGCGCCCTTTTCAGATCGGTGTTATGGCTGTCGATGACCATGCAGTTGGGGATTCCCGCCGTAAAATCCTGAATGTGCCCCGGGCCGACCCAGACGGCGATCTTCTGCGCGTCCACGCCCGCGTCGATCAGGATCTTGGAAAGCCGGTCGCCCGTCTCCACCTCGATGCCCTTCATGCAAAGCACGAAAATTTTATCCGAAATATCCGCGCAGTTTTTGATGCGCTCGATGAAGCCGCGAAGCCCCTGCGAACTGATGGAGATGATGACGATCTCCGCCCGTTCGACGGCTGCCCGCAGATCGGACGTAAGCGTGATGGACTTATCCAGCGTAACGTATTCGTTTTTGCCCGTCTCTTTAAGCACTTTATAGGAATAATCCTCTTCCGGCCCCCAAGACCAGACTTCCTTGTCCTTTTTCGTGGCGAGATACCATGCGATGAACGAGCCCCAGCGCCCGCAGCCCAAAACGGATATCTTGTTTTTCAAATTTTCCCCTCCGGATGATGTTTTCGCACGAACGCTATATTTCCTTGCGTTCCACAAACGCGCGGGAAAGGGTCACGTCGTCGGTATATTCTATTTCGCTCCCGATCGGGATGCCGCGGCTCAGGCGGGTCACTTTAATGCCCAGCGGCTTGATGAGCCGCGCGATATACATGGCGGTCGCGTCCCCCTCCACGTCGGGATTGGTCGCGATGATGACCTCTTCCACCCCACCCTCGCCTATGCGGGCAAGCAGTTCGCGGATGCGGATGTCGTCGGGGCCGACCCCTTCCATCGGGCTGATGACCCCGTGCAAAACGTGGTATACCCCTTTGTATTCGTGCAGTTTTTCGAGCGCGATGACGTCTTTCGGTTCTTTGACCACGCAAATCGTTTTGCCCTCGCGCTCTTTGCAGATGTCGCACACTTCGTTTTCGGTGAAATTGCCGCAGACTTTGCAGTATTTCACCTTCTTTTTCACGTTCAGGATCGCCGCGGCAAATTCCTGCGCTTCGCTCTCGCTCATGCCGATGATCTTATACGCATAGCGCTGGGCGCTCTTTTTGCCGACGCCGGGAAGTTTTGAAAATTCGTTGATGAGCCGCCCGATCGGTTCGATATAAACCTGCATCAGAGAAGCCCCCCGACGCCGCCCATGCCGCCGAACGGAGCCATTTTCTCTTTATACACCTCGTCCGCCTTTTTATAGCCGTCGAGGATCGCCGCCATGACGAGGTCTTCGAGCATCTCCACGTCCTCGTGGTCGACGACCTTGGGGTCGATCTCGATGCCGTCGATGATCTTTTTCGCGTTCATATACACGACGACCGCTTCGCCGCCGCTCGTGCCCACGATCTCCCAATCGTCCAGAAGTTTCTGCGTTTCCTGCATCTGCTCCTGCATTTTCTGCGCCTGCTTCATGAGATTCTGCATGTTGCCGCCCATGCCGCCTTTGAATGATGACATTGTTTCTTTCTCCTGCCGATATTTATTTTTCCTTTATGTCCGTGCCCGCAAAATCCTTTTTGAGTCGGGCGATATCTTCGTCGAGCCTGTCCGCCTTTGCGCCTTTGAGGCGTATTTCGAAATCGGTTATGCCGATGTTTGCGAGCACCGAAGCGATGCTCTTATAATGCTCTTCGCGGTTCAGCGAGCGGTAAATGACCTCGCTCGACGCCGCCAATATGAACTTATCCCCCTCGAACGAGGGCTCGAGATCCTGGCACATCGTAAAGAGCACGCCGTTTTTTACGCTCGAACGGAGCGAACGCATGAAATAACCGAAAGCGCCCTTGCGCTTATCGGGATCGAGCGCGTTCACCTTTTCGGGCGCGCGCCTTGCCGAAAACAGATCTGCTTCGGGTTCGGGCGGCGGGGGCGGAGCGTCGAACGGCGCATCCTCGTACGGCGCGCTTTCCAGAACGGGCGCGGCGTGCGGCCGCTCTTCCTTCGATACAACGCCCTGCCCTGCGGAAAGCGCGGAAACGGCGCCGCTTTTCAGCCGCGATTCCAATGCGTCCAGCCGCCTTGAAAGGGACAGAGCGTCGAGATCGGCCCCGGGCATGCACGCCTTGACGATCGCCGTTTCAAAAATGATGCGCGGCGATACCGAATAGCGCATGTCCGCTTCGATCCCCGTAAAAATTTCCGCACAGCGCAGTATCTTGCGCCCGTCCGCGTTCTCCGCGATGCGGGAGATCTCCGCGAACATCTCCTCGGGCAGATTCAATATGGAATTCGCGTTCCTGCACGATTTTGCGATGGAACAGTTGTTGATGAAGTTCAGAATATCTTTGGTGAGCACCCCAACGCCTTTACCCGACGCAATGACGCGCTCGGTTTCGGTGAGGGCGTCCGACACGTTTTCGGACAAAACCGCTTCGCCGAGTTTTGCGATCTCGTAAAAGTCGGCGCTGCCGAGCACCTCGTTCACGTCCGCATACGTGAGTTTGCCGCGGCTGAACGAAATGCAGATATCCGCGATCGAAAGGCTGTCGCGCACGCTCCCCGCGCCCGCGCGCGCAATGGCGGCGACGGCTTCGTCCTCGTACTCTTTGCCGATCTGTCCGAGGATGCGTTTGATGTGCTCTTCGAGATCTTTCTGCGGGATGAGTTTGAAATCGAACCGCATACAGCGGGAAAGGATGGTCGCGGGCAGTTTTTGCGGTTCGGTGGTGGCGAGTATGAAAACGGCGTGTTTGGGCGGCTCTTCCAGCGTTTTCAAAAGGGCGTTGAACGCGGAATCGGAGAGCATGTGCACTTCGTCGACGATGTACACCTTATAGCGCGCCGCCACGGGCGGGTACTGCACCTTTTCGCGCAGGTCGCGCATTTCGTTGACGCCGTTGTTGGACGCCGCGTCTATCTCCGTAATGTCGAGGTTGGACGGATCGGAAAGCGCCCTGCACGTTTCGCACTTGCCGCAGGGCGAACCGTTTACGGGGTGTTCGCAGTTGATCGCCTTGGCAAATATTTTCGCCGTGCTCGTCTTGCCCGTGCCGCGCGGGCCGCAAAACAGGTACGCGTGCCCGACCCGATCGGTTTCGATCTGGTTGACGAGAATTTTTACGATGTGTTCCTGCCGGACAAGCCCCTCGAGCGTCGTCGGGCGGAACGTGCGGTATAAAGCCTGATAAGACATAGACTCACTTCCTTGATAAGTTCACGGAAAATTATTTGCGCTGAAAAATAATTTTTCCGCGATTTGAAGGGAAACCCGAACGGTTTTCCCCTCTTTGCGCACTTTTTCAGGGTACACATATTATTATACGGCCGCAAATTCACCCTTTCCGTAAGGCAAAGCATTGCCAAATTGAGTGAAAAAGCAAAAAACGCGGTTTTTGCTTTTTCGCCTAAATGTTTTAATAATTATTAGCCCTCTGCCATCATCGGGATAATAAGAAGCAAAACACGTTTTTTTATTTCAACAATCATCCGCGCAAACATCACAAGCCGACTCACCGCGCGGACAGGATTTTGGCGATTTTCTTTTTCGCGCGCTGAACGGCGTTGTCGGCGGACTTCACGGGTACGCCCCGCCGCGCGGCGATATCGGATACGGAAAGCCCTTCCATATACAAAACGAGCGTTTCGTACTCGCTCGCGGAGAGGGCGCGCCGCACCTTCCCCCAAAATTCCTCCGCCTCTTCCCCCGCGATCAGAAAAGATTCGGGGTCGCCCGTCGCGGGGATATCCTTTCCCTCGCCGTCGGGCAGGGGCACGCCCTCGTTGAGCGGAGAGTGCTTTTTGCGTGAAGCGCTCCTTACGGCGCTCATGATGCGGCGGCGGATGCACAGGTAGGCGAAGTTTTTGAAGCTCATGCCTCCCTCTTTATAGTCGGTGACGGCAAGGTACAGGCCGATCATGCCCTCCTGCACGAGGTCTTCCGTATCGCCCCCCTCCAAAAAGAAACTGCGCGCGGTGCCGCGCACGGCGTTTTTATACTTTTCGAGCAAAGTGCGCGTTGCGGCGCTGTCCCCTTTCTGCGCGGCGAGGGCGAGCTGTTCGTCCGTCATTGCCTCTGCCTCACCGCCTCGTATGCGGCGATGCCCAAAGCGACCGACGCGTTGAGGGAATTGACCTTCCCCTTGAGCGGGAGGGACAGAATTTTATCGCACTTCTTTTTCGTGAGCGCGGCAACGCCGCTGTTTTCACCGCCCACGACGAGGGCGATATCGCCCGTAAGGTCGCAGCCGTATATATTTTCTCCGTCCGCTTCCAGCGCGTAAACCCAAAAGCCGCTCTTTTTAAGTTCGTCCACCGCATAATTTATGCCGGGCACGCGCGCCACTTTGACGTGGTTCGCCGCGCCCTCGCTGATGCGCACGACCGCGCCCGTGACCTGCGCGCTCTTGTTTTTGGGGATGATTACGCCGTCCGCCCCCGCGCATTCCGCAACGCGGATGATGCTGCCGAGGTTGTGCACGTCCTCTATCCCGTCGCAGACGATGACGAGCCGCCCGCCCGCTTTGGGCGCGCACAATTCGGAAAAGTCGGCGTATTCGTATTCGGAAACAAAGGCGATGACGCCCTGCGCCCTGCCTGTTTCGCTCTCTTTATCCAGAATTTTCGCATCGGCAAACTGCACACGCACATTTTTTGCGCGCGCCATGGCGAAGATGCGCCCGAGCGTCCCCTCCGCGCCTTTCAAAAGCATGATCTTGTCGATGTTTTTATCCGTTTTGAGAAGTTCCAAAACGGCGTTCCTGCCCTCTATTTTCATGTTTCGTCCGTAAGCAATTCGCTTATCCTGTCGTAATCGCCCGCAAGATACAAAAAGCCGATGACCGCCTCGAACCCCGTGGAAACGTTGTACTCCGCAACGCTGGCGCTCTTGCTTCGGGTCGGCTTTTTCGCGTTGCGCCCGCGCAGAAAAATTTCCCGCTCCTCGTCGGTAAGTTTCGCCTCTATGCGCGAAAAGAGTTCCGCCTGCCCCTTCGCCGAAACGCGCGCCGAACTCATCTTCTGCAATTCCCCCGTCTTATGATCGGAAGAAAGCACGAGCCCCTCCCGCACAAACAGGGAATACGCCGCATCGCCCACAAAGGCGAGCACGACGGGCGAAAGTTTTTTGGCGCGGTCGCGGGCCATGACTTCGTTGAATTTTGCCATGCTGAAATTATAACACATTCCGCGGAAAATTTCAACAGTCGGCGGGCTGTTTTTCGCCGAAAACGCCCGCCTTTACGACAAAAAGGCGAGCGTTCCGCAAAATATGGCGTATGCCGTTTTTTCCTGAAAGTCTTTATCCGTCAAAAACGCTTCGTCCTCCGCGTTGGAAAGGAATCCGCACTCGACGATGACGGAAGTGAAATTCGTGCATTCGAGCATGAAATAATCGCCCGCAAGAGCGGAATGTTCCTTCCCGAAAAGGGTATTGAGCTGTTTTTGTATGCTTTGGGCGAGCGCCTGCCCCGAACCGCTGCCGAGGCGGTAGAAAGCCTGCCCGCCCCGCCGCGACGTATCGGAAGGGAAATAATTCTGATGCACCGAGATCATGGCGACCGGCTGCGCCTTTTCGATGATCTCCCTGCGCTTTTCCATATCCCGCCGCTTGAAACCCCTGGTCGGAAGCCCGTACAGCCCGCCTTCGTCCGTACGGGTCAGCACGGCGCGGAAGCCCGCGGCTTCGAAATCCTCTTTGAGCGCGCGGGCGACGGCAAGGTTGACGTCGCTCTCCTTCACGCCCGTCGTTTTGCCGACGACGCCGCCGTCTATGCCGCCGTGGCCCGCGTCGATGACGACCGTATAGGCGGCGGGAACGGCCATGCCCGCCGCAACGGAAGAAAAGCACAGCGAAAGCAATACCACCCCCGCGAACACGAGCGCCCCCGCGACGAGCATTTTCCGCTTTACCGACAAGATCATGCGCGCGCCCCCTCTTTTTCGGGGCGCGCGGTTTTTTGCGCCGCCGCACCGTTCATAACGATAAAAATAAAACCACCTCCCGCCCGCAAGCGGGCAAACCCGGTGGTTTTATTGTATGCCGCAGCCGCGCTTTCCATGACTCAAAGCGCTTTGCCCCGCCTTTTTTCGATGCGGTACAAAAAACCAAAGGCGGATCGTTCGATCCGCCTTCGGCGAAATGTGCGTATCCGCGGAACGCAGGCGGGGGCGCTTTTACAGCGCTTTACCCTCCAAAATTACGGATATATACCCCGGCGACCCCGCTCGCTGCAAAGGCGAATAGTAAATGCCGAGATATTTGCTCGTCTGATCGGGTAAAACCCCGTTCTGCGGATCGAGAGCCTGATACTTCATGTTTGAATCGATATACCCCCAGGAAGTGCCGCACTGCAGCAACGGGGCGTAATGGTACACGGCGCCGTATTCCTGCGCTTTCCCCGCCGTATCGAATTCCTGCTTTTCCGTGCTGTCGCTGTCTTCGATGGAGAATTTACTGTAGATCACCTTATCGTTTTCCAGCAGATCATCGGGCGTGCAGATCAGCGCGGCGATGACATTCATTTTATCGCTGTCGGTGAAACGGTATGCCTTGTTCACAATCTGCGACGCCAGACTTTTGAGCATACTTGCGATCGATCCGACGTTGTTGAGCGTAAACCACGCCTCCTGACCGGTGACCCAGTTTTCAAGGTCACTGTCGATGACCGTCCAGCCGGTCGGGGTCGCTGCACCGCCGCCGGCATTCCTGTTGTCGTTATCGATGGACAGGATGAGCGGCCCGCCCGCGCCCTGCATGACCGAATCGCGCACGGTAACGCTTTCCGTACCGAAATCGTAGATCATATTGCTGAACGAATCGAAGAACTTGCACTTGTCGATGATCAGGTTACCGCCACCGCCGATCTCGGGCGTCATCAGGGGCGTGAGGTCGGTCACGACATTTACGAAAAATCCGTTGCCGACGACGTTTTCGACGAGGAGGTCTTCGCTGGCGTTGTGCAACATCATGATGCTCTGCGGCCCGTTGAACTCCGAACGCTGCGTATTGCCGATCAGCCGGACGTTGTACATCTGAGACTGCGGCGCGTCCGCAATGTTGATCGTGTTGAAGGAGAACGCGGAGAAGTGCGTTTCCGTGATGCCCTTGAAGTTGCCGTTATACATATCGCGGTCGTACACGACGCGCAGATCTCTCACAAGAGCCACCGGGTCGCCCCCTTCCTCGAGCATATATCCGAACTGAACGGACATGTAGTTCCCGTAAACGGTGCCCGAACCTACGCGCTCGTACAGAGAGCTCTGGCGCGTATCCGTATCCGGCCCGCCGGGGAATTTACTGCCCTCGCGCAGAGAGCCTTCGAGCAGGTCTGCAAGTTTTGTGGAAACATCGCCGTTCGTATAGACCCAATCGCCGAGCGCGCTTATCGCCTCGTCGAAATCGGGGTCGTCCTTTTCCCAATAAAATCCGGAAGGGATGTCCTTGTTGGTGACGGTGATTTTGCCCTCATCGTTGTTTGCGTGCAGGACGATGGAAGCAGGCTCGAATTCGGAAAGCGGCCTGCCGTCCCAAGGATACGTGGTGTAAGGCTTTACGTCGTCCCATGCGCTGCCCGTACGGTTGTCGAACGCGGAGAGCCCTTTTGCGTCGTAAACGTTATAACCGTCTACGATGAGCACTTCCACCGTGAAAGTCGCCGACCCCGCGGTAGTATCGATTTTATAGATCTCGGACGGCCGCACCGTGATGCGGAATGTTTTGCCGACCGCCGCTTCGGTAAAGTCGTAATAGTTTTTTGCGGAATCGATCGACACGTATGCCGCAAGATCCGCGCCTTCGACCGCGACGAACTCGCCCTGCTCGTTTTTGAGCTGCACCGTCGCTTTGGTCTGAATCGCGTTCATGATCTCCATATCGCCGTCCCTTGCGACCGGCAGAAGGATGAGCGGGTTGTCGTCGCCCGCCATGTAAGGAGCAGACCTGTCCGAAAACGCGGATTCGCCCGACGAGATCTCTTTGTTCACCCCGTAAGCCGTGTAACTTGCGGGGGCTTGGAAAGACATGATCGTTTCGGCAGCCGAAACGGCTACCGTTACCGTGCAGGTAACGGAGTTGAGATTTTCTCCGTTTTTGGTAAGGGTGTAAGTGACCGTAAAATCCTTGTCGCCGAGCGCTGACACGTCGACCGAGTTATAAGTGATCCCTGCGCCGCCGTTCGTAGTTCTCTCCTCGGCGCCGTCGCTGTAAACCAGAACGACGGCGCAGGACGGGTCGAACGTTTCGCCCGCCACGTAATCCGTTTTCAGGCCTTCGATTTTCAGGCTCTTTACATATGCGACGGTGACGTCGAGCGCATTCGACTGCTTGCCGCCCACGCTGACGGAAAGCGCCTGCGCGGTATCCTCTTTTTTCGACGTGTCGATCGGCGTAAATATGACGAGCGCGTTGGTAAGCGGCAACCCGACGGGTTCGTCCACGTCTTTATAAGTCACCTTTGCGGTAAACTTTTTATAATCGACCGTGTCGCCCTGTTTGTAACGGAGCGCGCCGCTTTCCGCGGTAAGTTCCACGCTTTCCACCTCCTCGGCGCTGGTCTTGACGGTAAATTCGACCGAAACGCTCTTTCCGCCGAAAGTGATCGTGAGGGTGTAATCTCCCGCGACCGTGATTTCGGGACGCTCCAGAACGATGTTCGAATTTTCGAAAACGCCGATCTCTTCGGTAGTGCCGTTATCGTATTTTACGATCAGCATGATCGAACCATAGTCGACCTTGTCCGCCGTTTCGTATTCCGTATCGAACGTACCTTCTTTGATCTCGACGGACTCTACCGCGGGCAGGGCGGAAACGGTCACTTTCGCCGTATCGGAAAGCCCCGCATACGTTACCGTAAAATCCTTTTCGCCCACGGAAGACGTATCGATGCTCGAATGCGTTACGCCGTCGGAAACGCCCGCTTCGGAGGATGTGTTGTCGTTGTAATATACGTTGACCTTAAGTTTGGTATAGTCTACCACGTCGCCCACCGTATATTCGAGCGGGAACGTATCGTCGATCTCGATGCCGGTCACCGCCCTTTCCGCGGTGATGGTCACCGTGACCAGTTTGCTTTTGCCCGCAAACTCGATGCGGATATTCTTTTCGCCCGCGGTATCGGTGGATACGGGCGTGAATTTGACGCCCTTCTCTTCGAAATCGGCATATTCGATCGTCTCCTGCGAACCGTCGTCGTAATTGACGAGGATCGCGAGCGGGCTGTAATCGATCTCGGCGCCGACCACGTAGCTGGTGGCAAAGCCTTCCGTGCGGACTTCGAAATCCACCGCGGACTTGCCGCAGGCGGCGAGGGGCACGATCAGCGAAGCGACCATCGATATCGCCAGAATCAGAGAAATGATCCTTCTTTTCATGTTACCTCCAAAAAATGTGTTCGTTTTATATTTTGCGCAGTATGAACTGTTTTTTTTCATGCCGAACGGATATACACGTCGCATCCCGCGACCACGTTCCTGCCGTCGGTAGACATCGCGCGGACGGTGAAAGAGCCGGGTTTATATACGATCAGGTTTCCGCTGATAAACTCCGCGACGCCTTCGTCCGACTGCGACACGATGCGCACCTCCACGGAGTTGCGCTCGGTCGCGTTTTCGGGCAGAACGTCGAACGTAAAGGGTATGGTCAGCCCGTCTCTGTAATCGAATATCATGTACCGGGAACCGTCCGTACTGGCCCGGATCTCGGGGTTGGTGAGGCGGATCTCCGAAATATAGATCTTTTCGTTATACGAAACGACGCGCATCCCGAAAAACCCGACGATCACGATAGAGGCGAAAAACACCGCCGCTATTACGAGAGCAACCGATTTTTTCATGGCACACCTCCCCTTTATTTCTCCGCATAGTACAGCCTGACGCGCATGCAGTACAGATACAGCCGAACCCCGCAAAACGCCGCCGCCGCGAGCAGCATTTTCAGCATTGCCCAAAAACGCCCCTCGCCGAGAAGAAAGAACAGCACCGCGGCAAACACCGCCGCGAGAAAAAAGGCGAGGATGGTCGACTTTCGTTCGTTCGGGTTGCTGTACGAAACGCCCGCCGCGGCATATTGGTCGCTCTGCGGGTTCATGATGTCGAGTTCCGCGCTCCACAAAAGATGCGCGTACGTTACCAGCAATATCATGCCGCCGAGCAGGGCGACCGATCCGCCGCTTAAATCAGACGTGACCGCGTACACCGCCATGGACGCCGCCACCGAAACAAACGAACATACGGCGGGAACGGCCAGCTTGGGCAGCGTACCCGAAAGATAGCCCGCGGGGCGGGTTTTGAGCATGTACCGCGCGTTCCCGTCCCGGCTGTAAACGCTCGCGCTTTCGATATTAAAGGAAAGCATGAGCAGAAGCATGATCAGCACGTTGAAGGCGATCGTCATATACTCGCCCGTCAGCCGGGTATCCATCGCCGCGTAAACGCGGTTGAGGAACAAGACCGCCACCGGCATGACCGCCATTTGCAAAAAGCATTTGAGCATCTTGCCCCCGTCGCGCACGGTACGGCGGATATTTTCGGAGAGCGGGCTTATAAAACGGCCGTGCACGGCGTTGCGCCCGGGACGGACGCCCGATTTTTTGCGGTATTCGAACTGACTGCTCGCCATGCGGAAAAAGAGCGGGCGGGAAACGAAAAAGCAGATCGCGAACAGTACCGCGGCCGCCGCGAGCAAAAGCCCGAAATAGATCAGCGTATACTCCGAAAACAAACGGTATTGGTAATTGACAGACCTGCCCACGAGCAGCTGAACCAGCGCGTATATAAAGAAAAACGCTTTACAGACCGCGGAGAGCGCGTCCTGCACGCGGTAAAACAGCGTGCCCCACGAACCGATGATGTTGATGTTTTCGGGGATCAGCCCGATCAGGTATACGACAGCCCATACCGCCGCCGCGCAGGCAAGCGCGAACAGCGTCGCCTGCAGCCAGGCATAGCGCTTGATAAAGCGGTATGCGAACATGGCGGGGATGCTCAGCACCGCGCCGAGAAGTACGGGCAGCAAAGACACGAAGATCAGCCCCAGCGCCATCCAGAAGTAATAATAGACGGCGTAACCGTTCACGAGGCCGTACGCAATGAAGAGCGGCAGCGAAAACACCGCGTTCCGTTTGAGTTCGTATATATAAAAAATGATCAGTTTGGATATGAAAACCAGGTTTGCGGGCACGGGAAAGGTGAGCAGAACCTGATTGTCTTTGGCAAGGTACAGCGTTTGGGTCAGCCCTGCGGCCGCGCTCAATACGGAAAGCAGGAACATGGCGATAAAAATGACGCCGACCACCGTAACGGGGAGTTCCGCCCAAAACGAAAACACGCGCATCATTACCGCCAGATAGAACAGGAAGTAAATCACCGCCGTGACCGCCGCGACGAGCAAAACCGAAAAAATGCACTTGAAAAGAAGCCGCCGCTTGTTTTTCATGAAAGACAGATCCATTTTGTCTTTCAGCTGCATCATGACGAGCGCCTTCAGATGTGCGATCATGTCCGCCCCTCCGCGCTCTTTTCTCCCTCACGGTAAAATACGGGCTGAACTTCGCTGCCGCCGATCGTATCGAGATAGAACTTTTCAAGCCCCGTGCCTTCCGATTCGATCTCTTCCACACTGCGCACGCACTGGATCTGTCCCTTACGGATGATCGCGATCCTGTCGCATATGCGCTCAACGACGTCGATGATGTGGCTGCTGAAAAATACGATGTTCCCCTCTTTCGCATGCTGCTTCATACATTCTTTGACCTGGAATATGCTGTTGGGGTCAAGGCCCGTGAGCGGCTCGTCGAGGATCCAGACCTTAGGATTGTGTATCAGCGCGGCCATGATGGTCACCTTCTGCTTCATGCCGTGCGAATAGGTCTTGATCTGATTGTCGATCGCCGATTCGAATTCAAACAGCTTCACGTAACGATCCAGCCGCTCCTTTCTGTCCGCCGCGGGAACGTCGTACAGGTCGGCGATATAATTGATATATTCGCGCGCGGTCAGCTTTTCGTAAAGCGCGTAATGGTCGGGCACGAAGCCGATCATGCGTTTCGCCTGCACGGGCTGCGTTTTTACGTCGTAGCCGCACACCTCGATCGCGCCGTCCGTGATGGTCTGTATGCCGACGATACTCTTTATGATCGTGGATTTGCCCGCGCCGTTCGGCCCGAGAAAGCCGAAAATCTCCCCGCCGCGCACTTCGAGATCGGCGTCTTTCACCGCATACACGTCGCTGTTGCCGTACCGCTTGGTAAACTTTTTCAGGATGAGTTTATCCGAATTTTCAGGATTCATAGGCTCTTCCGAACTCCTCCCCGCGAGCGAAACCTGCAAAGCGAGCAAGTCCGCGCGGACTTTCTTTTTGCGGGCGTGCAGATCCGCCCAGGACGCCACCGTATCGAACCCGAGTTCATAAACGAACCACATCGCCAACGACAGCAGCACGTAAACGAGAAAATACAAAAATTGATACAGCGGATAAAACACGAATTGCAGAGAACCGATCTGAAAACTGAAAACGACGTTCCGCAGATGCTCTGCCCAGGTACCAAGTTTTTCCGCGATGAAGTCGCTGTTCAGGAAGAAATAATCGACTTCCCCGTAATTGCTGAACCAGGCGTTCACCGCCAGAATAACGACAAAATAAACGGCGAATGCTACCATGGAGTAGCGGAATTCACGCTTCCCGGGTCGGACGAACAGCCCCAGCGCCACGCACAGCAAGGGCATGTAAAACGCCGCGAAATGGTTGCTCCAAAACGATATGACGCGCGTGGTGAAGATCAGCCCTTCGCTGTAATTCGGCATGAGCATGGCGAAAAACGCGCCCTGCACATTGATGAAATAGGTGAAGTAAAAGAGCTTTTTCCAGCGGCACAGCAGGCACAGCGGCATGATGTACAGCGCCGTGTTGCAAAGGTGGAGCGGAAGCCCCGTGATCGACTGAAAATCCTGAAAGCGATGATTCCGCGTAAAAACCAGCAGCGCCTGAAGCGAATAATACACGAGCACGAACTCTTTCGTCCTTCTGTCGGCGTTTTTGAGCGCGAAATACGCCGCGATCGGGATCAGCGCCGCCATATACAGAAAGAGCCTGTGTTCGAAAGTAAGATCGAGTATCCTGACCGACCCCGGGCCGTCTCCCAGCAAAACGGAAAGCGCGTAATCGGGCATGCTGCAAACGAACATCGCGGCGATCCCTGCCGCCGCCAGCAGATACGGGCGCGCCCCGGGGCGGAAAGATTTTTTCCATGTCGGGAACGAAACGCAAAACACGAATACGGACGCCGCCAAACCCATGCCCGTTTCCAACGCCATAAAGATCCCCCGCGCGCCGACCGATTCCGCCAATGCCGCCCCGCCCGTCGCCGTGAGGAAATTTTTGAAAAACACGGCGTTCAGAATGTACACGGGCATGCCGACCGAAGCGGTCAGCCTGTCCAGCCAGTCCGCGCGGTAAAATGGCGAAAGCACGACGAGCATCGCCGCCGTCACGGAAAACCAAAGCTGGAAAACGCCCGCCGCAACGCTCGTTTTATTGGCGAACCCTTCCGGCACGGACAGTGCGGAACTGTTCATTATATATTCGTCGCCGAAAAAGAAAAAACGGGCAAAAAACGCCGCGAGGAACACCAAGGCGACTATTTTCAGCAAAAGGCCGACTTTTTCTTTTTTTAAAATCCGCACAGCCGCGGCCGAACCGCCGACCGCCGCCGCCCCCGCCGCCATAACTATATAATAAACGGGCATTTTGCCTCCTTTTTCTTTTTGAACATAAAAAAGTACCCAAGACGGATGCAGCAACCGTTCGCATATAGTTTCTGCATCTGCCTTCGGTGTTATGACCTCAAAATCTTAAATTTTTGTCCGCACCTCATTGTGCGTTTTGAACGAACCATATTTCCCCTCCCGGCGCTCTGCGCAGCGGCGCGCCTTTCCGCCGTCTTCGAAAAGTATGACTACGTATCACGATCCTTGATCGGGCAGAATTATAACACAATTGTCGCAATATGTCAAAATAAAAACAGTCATGCCGCTTTTATGCAGATTGTTACAGTTTTTCACAGTTTTTGAGCGGTTGCATCATTACAAACGCACATAAAAAGCCCTTGCGGCGGAACAAAGTTCCGCCGCAAGGGCTAAAAAATATATCCGCCGCCGTCGAAATCCGCGCAAGCGAAAAGCGTTTTGCTTCACTCGCCTTTGCTTTTTTCTCTATCCATGTTCTCCTTTGCGGTGGCTGTTGGTAAAAATGGACTACTATCATGTTTATCCATTATTTCCCCGCGCGCTCGCGTATGTCAATAACTTTTCGATTAGCAATTTTTCGTCCATACTCTGCTCCGCTATCATTTCGCAGCTGCAAGCATTTGATCAATCATCGCCAACATTTCGTTCACCAACTTGAACTGTGTCCGGGCGCGATCGAGATTATGCCTTTCCCGATGCGTTCTAAAATACACATCCCCTTCCAAATAATCCGTTAAAAAGCGCATCCCGCATTCATATGTCATCAGCACCGCGCCCCACGGCAACAACTCCTTTTCTCGCTCTGTAATGCTCTTTCCCACTGCCGATAAATATCCGTCAAGATAAGTCTTGTAGAGATCGAAAACAAAATGCACTTTGCTTGTATCCGGCTCATCCTCCGCCGCCGAGTTGCAGCCGAAGCGGATGCTGTCGCCAAAGTCGTAACAAAGGCTCCCCGGCATAACTGTATCCAAATCAATGACTGCAATTCCTTTGCCCGTTTCGTCGTCCAGCATCACGTTGTTCAGCTTCGTATCGTTATGCGTTACCCGCAAAGGGATCTCTCCTGCGGCAATCCTGTCTACCAATATACCGCACAAATTTTTACGCTCTATGACCCAATCAATTTCTTTCTGCACTTCCGCCTTTCTGCTGCACTCGTCTTTCTCCACCGCGCGCAGGAAGTTTTCGTATCGTATCTTCGTATTGTGGAAATCCGGCAGAATCTCATATAATTGCGACGCATCAAAGCCCGCGAGCAGGTTGGCAAAGTTCCCGAACGCCACCGCACTCTCGTAAAAATCGCGCGGATCGCACACGGTTTGATAGGTCGTAGCGCGTTCGATGAACACATACATACGGTAATAATCTTTTCCGTCACAGCAATACGACTTTCCGTCCTTGGTGTGGATAAGCGTAAGGCACTCGCGCATGGGATCGCCGCCCTGCGCAAGCACACTCCCGCGGCAGAACTCCGTCACCAATTCAATATTATGCATGAGTTTTGCCACGTCGGGAAACAGGCGATTATTGATGCGCTGCAAGATATAGTGTACCTCTTTGCCCTTCTCCTCCGTCGTCACCTTGTACGTATCGTTGATGTGCCCCTCGCCGTAACGGACGCATTCCGTAAATATGCCCGACACCCGGAACTTCCCGACGATTTCCCGATAATCATATTTTTTCATCTGCAACCTTCCTTTTTTCGCATTCTCCGGCCTTTTGCTCTTTGCTAGAAAGAGCGAGGGAGATACAAATATTGTATGACATAGAGACGTATTCTTCTTATTTTCTTTGGAAAAGTATTCAAACGTTATTGTAGCGCTTTCCGCAAGTATATTCAACTACGCCCGCGTGCAGCGCCCATTCCCCCGTTCAGAGAAACAAAAAGTCACTTGATTCCCTTTTTTCCATTTTTTGTTCCGTAGCAGACGAAACATAATAGCAGTGCGGAAAGCACACCCCGAAACTGTGCAACCAATCACTCATACTCATGTTTCATCGCAGCGTTCGATGGAACGGATAAAGGGATATTGTGCCATGATCTCACCCAAACGCTGCGAAGAATACTCCTTATCGGTATTTAAAGTTGCGTGATAAATTGTCTCCCCGCCCTTACGTTCAATGATAAGACGATTAAAACGATCCGTCTGGAAGAGTTCCTTGATCGTATCGTTGTCAGATCCATCGCTCACGAAGCAAATTTTCACCTGAAAATATTTCTTCGTCTGAAAAAACTTACATCTGATATGAAATATGCACTGCACACCGATGAGAATGACCGTCACGCCGGCGGCGATAATATACAGACCGGCACCTGCCGCCATACCAACGCCCGCCGTTGCCCAGACGCCTGCGGCGGTCGTCAGTCCGTGCACCTCATGTTTGCGGTAAACAATGATCCCCGCGCCGAGAAACCCGACGCCCGCAACGATCTGCGCTGCCACGCGTGCGGCATCCGCCTGTTCGCCGCCAAAACCATATTTTGAAACGACCATCATAAGTGCAGATCCTGCACAGACGATGGTATGTGTACGGATGCCCGCCTCTTTGTAACGAAGTTTGCGCTCATACCCGATCGCAAAGCCTAAAATGACCGCAACCAGCACATTCACCAAACAATAAAGTTCCTGTAAAAATTCCAAGTATGCACCCTTATAAATATTTTACCGCGTCATTCGGACTTTCCGCGCTCGCCGAAGGCCAGTCTGATACAGGCAGATGCGCTACCGCAACCTGCGGAAATGTACCGCCTCTTGCATATTCGATCGTCATGCCCATCTTTTTTAATTTATTCAAAACAAGTTCGTGGCACAGTTTTATTTTGTCATAAAATAAAGTTGTGTCTCGTCTTTCTATCTTGCACGTCAAAATCAGGATTCGGCCTCTTCGAGGAATCTACCCGTATAACCGTGTTCCGAAGCATATTTACAGCATTCCAAAACAATCTCGCGAAATTTCGGGATATAATGACTGTATTCAGGATAAAAGTACTGCTCATGAATCATAAATTCAAGGAAACCGCCCCGATATGCATCCTGCGCCGCTTTTTCAAGCTCCGCTACATTGGTCTGCGGCTGCGTCGCCAGATTCACTATACAGTCGATTTTCGCATACGTGACATCGAAATCGCGGTCGTACCAAAAGTCACGTGCGCCGATATGCGTAACAAATTCCGTCGGGTAACAATAAGATACGTGCGGCCGTCCTTCCCCATCGATATCGAAACACCCCGCAAGATACCGATAGCCGACCTGTCTGAGCGCGGAAACTGCCTGCGGTGTCACTTCGCCAAAATGAATTGTAGTTTCGTGCGCCAACGTCTTTTCTCCCGCAAAACGCACGATCTCTCGATGGACGGCCAGGCAGTCGGCGACAACGGTCTCCGCGTCTGCATTCCGATACGGAAAACTTGGATACTCTTTTCGGGAATGGAAAGACAGATTCAGCCAATTTGCATTTTCTTCCCATTCTTTACGGAATGTATCCGGCATCATAGACAGGTTAAAATACGGCGGATCCGGCGTGAATCCCTTGAGATCCTTTGTTTCGTAAAATAGGTTCAAATGTACTTTCGCTCCGTACTTTTCATGTGCCTCCCGATACAAGGCAAGGTACGGATTTTCGAAAATAGAGTGATATTCCTGTGCATGCTCCGCAATGTCTTTCAAAAACAAAATATTGTCGTCGGAAGATAATCTGTACCCCTTTTCCGCATGCCGCAAACGCCGCACCGAAATCTTCGCCTTGTTTCCGCTGCTGCTGACTGCCTCCAAAATCATCTCACCGAAACAAATAGGAATTTCCGCAATAAATTCCTCTCCGTTTTTCTTTGCTAAAACACCGTTTATGAACATCTTTTCCGCCCTGCTCCTCACCCTGACGGAAACAAGCAGTTCGCCCCCCATAATCTTTCCGTCTGCCGAATTCAAACAATCGCCGTCAAGGGGAAATAAAAACGTAATTTCTCCTCTGCCGAAATAATCTCTCATCGCTTTTCCTCCGCTTTGCAAGCGCATGCAAAATCCGATCCTCTTTCGCGACGCGAAGGCAGTTCAGGCTGCAAGCTCTTTCAGATAATCTGCCAACACCTCAGCTGCGGCACGGTTGTCCTCGATGCGCGGATGATTTGCCGCGGATTCCGGAAGTTGCAGCACGGTCACGTTTCCGTCCGAAAACTCTGCCGCCACACGCTCCAGCGCGGCCATATTTTCCGTTATCATCATTCCGCCCGCAAGCACGATTTTCGTATCGCTGCCGTACACATTTCGCAATTCCTCGCAAAAATTTTTCATTTCTTGCTGATAGAGCGTCTCGTCCTTGTCGTACCAGTAATCGTTGGTACCGATGTTGATGATAACGATGTCAGGAATGTACCGGCTAAAATCCCATTCCGGATTCCCCGTCTCCGTCGCAAGAAAATCATTTTCCGAAAGATATGTCTTATCCCAGTTGTCTTTCATTACGAACGGACGCCCCCATGCCGAATAAATCCCGATACCCGTGCGCGCCATCACGTTAAGGTCGGCATTCAGCTCGTTTGCAGCAAGCCAGGCATACGTCATGCACCCATTTTGGATTTTATCGACTGAATCGTCCGGTTCTTCCGGCGTGGTTCGCATGTTTTTATGTCCCGCTGTAATCGAATCACCGTAAACTTCCAGTTTGAGCGCCCTGTCCTCCGGCCGATTGAGAAAATAACCGTCTGTTTCCAGCGAAACAAACCCCAGCGACGTCGTATACGCCTCTGTGATCTTGCAGACGCGGATCGTGTGTTCCCCTCTCGGCAAATCTTCCGCAAGTATATAAGTTTGCGTCGATTTATTTTTTGTCAAATCTACGATGTGCGCCGCAGGTGAATCTTCCCCGTCCACCAAAACGCACAACTGCGGGGTCTTATCGCCCGCAGCGGCGATGCGCGCGGAAAACCGGGTTCCGTAAAAACGCGCTTCGAATCCGCTCGACGTATTGTAACAATAAACCGTGCCGGCCTCCGTAAAAGTGCGTCCCAACCATTTTATCTCAGCCTCGGTACCGTCGAGCGTTTCATAGCGCGAGGGATTCACGAAAACCGTACATTTCGCAGAAACTTTGTCGTTCGCGTCATTTTTGGCGACGGCATTGGCCGTAATCGTCGCGCTTCCAGGGGTGATTCCGCTGATCTTTCCGCTTTCTGATACGGCGGCAACTTCTGGATCGGAAGATACGTACGTCACGTTTTCGGCATTTGTAAGGGTGACGCCTGCATAAACACTCGAACCGACCCCTACAATGTATTCGGCTTTATCGAACGCAACTGCTGCCTCTTCCGTCTCCCCGGGATTGACAGTGCAGCCTGTCAGAAACAATAATATCGCAATGAGTATCGGCGCTATCCGCTTTATCATATTCCGCACCTCCCTCTTCGTGACCTGCCCGAAGAAATATTTTCGATGCTCTCCGAACAAAACCGCCTATTTTTCTATCATTTGGTTGATCTTCTTCCTTAAACAAATCAGCCATGCCGTGTTTTTAGGATAATCGCTGAAATTCCTTGCAACACCGTTCCGCTCCAAAAACGCGCACACGTTTTCCCGTCCGATCTTGTCTTCCAACGCTTTCAGCGCCCTCATGTCCTGCAACCCTTGATAAAATGCTTCCGCACGCATCGACCCGATCGCCCCGTCCTTCCCGGGATATACCAAAAATGCGTCTCCGCTCTGATATTTGCCCATACAATCTGTTACTGAAAAGGGATCGATCGGTACGCGGCTCAAAAACGAATAATAAAAATTATATCCCCAATGTAAAAATCCGCTCACACCATTCAGATACAGTTGGAGCCCCAATACCCGTGTCCTTTCCAACGGCATGGACAAAAAATGATTGGATACAAAATTGCTGCGCTGCGACGTGCAATAGTATACAAAATATCCGTCGGCGCCTTTTTGGATAAACTCCTCTGTCGCATCAAGGGCGACAAAAGGATGATCCACGACCTTTTCTTCATAATATTCATAATGCGAAAGCGCATCCGTAAATTTTGCGTCGGGAAGGTACTTGCGCAGAAAAGCGACACATTCCTTATAATGTGGAAATGCGGCGGAATCCGGTTCATCGGAGACATGGAAATAACAGCGGCGATAATATCCGCCTTCGATCAGCCATTCTCGCAACTGCGGCAAAAAAGCGGAAAGAAACGCCATGTATTCCCGCGAAAGAGCTTTTGTTTTCCAGCCAAAAATACACTTTAAAACCCCGTCTTCCGTCGCAATGATTTTGGGCGCATACCCTGCGCCCCATTGCGTAAAAAGATGAGACATTTCAAAATATTTTACGCCTGAACTTTCTGCAAGACGCAGAAAATTTCCCAGCCTCTCGAACCCGAACTCGTACCGCTCACCCTGTTTTTTTACGTCGATCAGTTGAACCGTCATCCGCTCTTTCCCGACTTCCGTATCCAAAGGAGGCGTAAAAAGCGGGGTCAGCAACATGGTGAGTCCGTATTTTACAGCATTTTTTATGTAGGACTTCAAAATTCTGTTGTACTTTCGGGAAAAAACCGGAAGCCTGTACAGATCCGCTATGCAATCGTAATGTATCCAGAACGTATTCACCATATCCGTTTGCGGAAGTTTTTCTTTCAGCACCCGAAGGGTATATTCTGCCTGTCCCAACCGCACGCCGTCGCGGTCGCGGATCGTAAAGACGATCGTGTGAGCGCCCGCAGTAAGATTTTCCAATACGATATAAAACGACTGCCAAAAATCGCTTTTTGCCACGACGCCGCATGCCGGGACGGGCATCAGAGCATCAGGCATCAGGCACGGTACGTCTGTAAGCAGATAATCATCGGAATTTTCCGCTTTGGGATAACTGCATGGCATCTCACGCACCGCATAAACCTTCGCCTTGCTTTGCGGAATCCCTTCCAAACAATAAGCCAGATCGATCAGCGTCCTGCTTATGCTTCGGTATGCGATCTGAAAGGAAAACCTTTCCCCGACAAGGGCTGTATTCTCCTCTTCGAACAACTGCGGACGAGATCCGCCGCGCACTTTTTCCAGCCCGCTGATCGGAAATATTTCAAAATCATGTCTTTGGTACACTTTTTCCCTCCTGTATCCCCTGCCTCAGCTTTTTTTCGTTCCGCTGCGGAGCTTTCAGTTCCGTCACAGCGTCCTTGCGAAAACATGCGCCCGCCTGCTTTTGCGCCCTGCTCTGTTTTTTACAGCACATCGACCGTTTGCTCCGTCAAACGCGCCTTTTCTGCCGCAAAAGCCATCTTGTGACTGTCGAGCGACACGTCAAGATATGTAATATTTTTTACGGGTATTCCGTTTCTTTCCAAATACAAGTCGTGCATGAGCCCGCTGTCTCCGCCGCCGTGATTGCCCGTCACGTGACCGACATCGATGGGAATGACTTTCGTATCCCCTCCCAGCACGCGCAGTTCGAGAAAGTTATCCTCCATATTTCCGACGAGTTCCGCTTTCGTGCCGTGCACCTTGATCTCCCTGTAAATTCTGCTGCTGAACGCGGTCATCGTGTGCGACGCGGTGATGCCGCCCTCGAACTTGAAAATACTCACCTGGTGGTCAACGACGTCGTTATCCGAATAGAACACGCACCGGTCATACTGCGAACCCTGCAAGGCTTTTTGGACGGCAGCGTCGTCTTCGTCGTTGCAAAAATACTTTGCCATCCAAGGGTATTCCCGATAAATCTTCTGCGCCTTGTAGATGCAGTCCGTCAGCGGGCACTGCGAACAATATTTCGCACAACCCGCGGGGGCGTTTTCTTTACGGAAATAGGTGAGATTCCCAAATGAGGCGGCTTTTTCGCACTTTTTTCCGATCAGCCAGCGCAAAAGATCCATATCGTGGCAGCATTTTGCGAGGATCATCGGGCTGGAACTGCCGCTGTTGCGCCAGGGCCCGCGCACGAACGAGTGCGCCTGATGGTAATACCCCACGTTTTCGGAAGTGGATACCGTGACGATATCCCCCAGTTCTCCTGCGTCGATCACATCTTTGACCGCGCTGTAAAAGGGCGTAAAGCGCAAAACATGGCACACGATCGCCTTCCTGCCATATTTTTTAGCCGTACTTTCGATTTTTGCACAGCCTTCCAAAGTGTTCGCGATGGGTTTTTCCAACAGCACGTCGTACCCCTTTTCCATGCACGCTACGGCGTGCTCGGGGTGGTCGCAGTCCTGCGTGGCTACCGCTATAATGTCGGCGTCAACGCCGGAAGAAAGCATCTTTTCATAACTGTCAAAGACCGGACAGCCGTACTCTCTTGCGGCAATCTCCCGTTTCTGCGGATCGGTGTCAGTGATTGCCGTAACCACAAATTCTTCCGCATGCTGTTTTGCATAAGCAGCATATATCATGCCCCGCTGGCCAAATCCCAAAATCGCTAAACGAACTGTTTTCATACTTCCTTCTCCTTTTTGATCCGTCAGATCATAATTTTTTCACCGTCATATGCAACAGAAAGCCCGAAAGACTGCGCCCGCCTTTCCAATATGTCCTGCAAAGGCCTGCCGTTGTGAGAAAAATGGGTCACATATTTGCGCGTACATTCCGTGATCGCTCCGATGGAGAAAAATCTGTTCATCACTCGGTTGACCTGATCGAACCCCATGTGCGTACCCGTATCAGAGACAGGATTATCGACCAAGGTGCAGTCCAGGCTGACAAAATCAAACACGATCTTTGCTCTCTCAATATATTCAAAAACTTCCTCATAAAGAAAGCCCGTATCATTGCCGTATAACAGACGTTTGCCCGCTTTTTCGACCACATAAATAAAACATTCTTCCGTTGCCATATGCCGCGCGGGAAGGGGCGTGATCGTATAGTCCCCCGCCGAAAACGTTTCGTACGCGCGTACCGCGTGGAAGCGCAGCGATTTTTCGATAGACGGGTACACCCTGCCGCCGTTCACTTGGTGCCAGCGGCGAATGACCGTCTCGCTGCAATATATGTCGAGCGGGAAATTTTCCATGCCCGGCGCAAACGCCATTCCTCTGAATTCCAGATCTTCGGGAGCAAAATGATCGGTATGCGAATGTGTGACCAATATAAAACGCACCCGATCGAGCCGTACGCCGTGACAGAGCGCGTGCGCATAGGTATCCGACGGAAAATCGATCAGCAGTTCGCCGTCAATGAGCGCCTGCGAACGGGTGCGGATATTCTTGCCTTTGAGGAGGCGCGCCTCGCGGCACGCCTCACAGTCACAGAATACGGCGGGAAACCCTTCCGCCGCCCCTGTACCCAGATATTCAAACAACATTTTACGTCTCCGTTCCGCTCGCCGTATCGCGCACCGCCGTTATGTCGCCGATGCGGATCTCCGTCAAACTCTTATGATTTTCACTGTTTGCATTGTTAAAATTGACCGGCAGGAACTGCTTCCCCGCTTCCATTTGGGCGATGAAAACGTCCATGGAAATGCGCGCCTCATGCCATTCGTTCGCGTTGAAAGTTACCTGATACGCCGAATTGTTAAAGAAACTGAACTTCACTTCTCCTCCGTCGGCAACCGCATACAGCCATACGGAAACATAGTCGTATTCCGCATAAGAGGAGAGGCTGTGGATCGGCGTAAGATAAATGCCGATCCATGCCTGGCTTCCATACGTGACGGAGAGATAGTCGCGCTTGCCGTCGTTGCCCGCCGTTATCTTAGTATTGCTTGCCGAAAGTTGGGCGGCGGCATTCTCCCTGCTTGCGCCGAGGATCTCGCCGTCGGGGATGCCCGCAACGCGCAAGTTCAGTTCCACACGCACCGTTTCCGCTGTGGGATAGGTATAGAGAATGACGATCTTTTCATTTACCGAGGAGGGTTTGTAGCCGTTTTCAATTTTCGTGACGGAAGTTTTGGCGACCAGCGAATACGCCTGCACGCTGACAGCCCCTTCCGTCGGTTCACCACCTTCCGTTACGAGGCTCGCAGCAGGGATAGAAAGAGCCGTTCCCGTATACACGGTATTTTCGTGCTCCTCCACTTTGATTTCGACGCCCGCCGATTTTACAAGTTCGAACCCTGCAAAACGCACTTCGTTGATATCATCCGCATTTCCGTCTCCCGGCGCGTTCAGCGTAAGGCAGATAATACTGCTTCCGCAATTTTCCACAAATACGTCGACGGGGATGTAAATATCGCACCATTCTTCCGTCGGAAGTCTTTCCGGGTCGTACCACTCATTCGCGTCGCCGATAAGCACTTTATCGCTCAAAAGCAACGCTCTCCAGCGGTATTTGCTGTTTTCGCCCACCATGGCTTTGACCGTGATCTTGACGAAATCGTACCCTTCCGCCGCTTCCGCTGTCAAAGGATTTTTCATGTAGAAGAACACCCATGAAGCCTTTGCGCCGTCCCTCGTCGTCCACGACAGATAGGCCGGTTCGTCCCCCTCCTGTTCCACATAAGAAAGACGGCTCGTTCCGGACGCATTGCCCTTGAACGCAAAGTCCAAAAGCGCATCCTGGTTGCGCAGATCCGCCGCAACGTTTTCGGGCGCCACGACACGTGCAACCTCGATCGTCAGCTGCTTGGAAACCGCATTCTCATAACTGTAAGAGATCACCAGCGTTCCCGAAGACTTCGGCGTAAATTCCGCCCCGTTGACCTCTTCCTTTTCGTTCGTGGCCGCATACGTGTATTCGGCCGTGTAAGACGCCTTTTCCCCGCTCGGCTCGCCGCCGATCAGCACTTCGGCATCGGGGATCGTCAGCGTGTCGCCGGCACGATATTCCTGCGTTATTTTGGGCAGTTCGATCTGCGCCTCGAGGTTTTCCACCACGAATTCGCCCGTCACGCCGTCGGCGACATACCCGTCGTCCGTACAGACGAGTTCGTAGGTATACGTACCCGCAGGCAGACTGTAGGTGTACACGCCGCCCTCGGAAGTCGCAGGCTGCATTTCCGTTCCGCCGTTCTTTTCGCGGACGGTCAGGGTGTGCTCGGGCAAAGCGGCGGCGTCCGACGTGACGGTGAGCGTCGTTTCGGCGTTGCCGGAAACCGTTTCCTCCACGTTCACGCCGACGGAAAATTCAGCCGCATTTTTCGCGGTGACGGCGCCGATGCGGAATTCGGTAAGCAGTTGGTGGTTAGGGCTGTCCGTCGAATGGAAGTTGACCGGCAGGAAAGTCGTTCCGCTTTCGGTAAACTGTATGAACGCATTCATGGGCAGGATCGCTTCGTACCATTCGTTCGCCCGGAATGTCACCTGATAATCCAGACTGTTAAAGAAACTAAAATAAACCGTGCCTTCTTTGGCAACCGCGTACATCCATACGGAAATATAATCGTAGTCTTCGTAAGAAGCGACGTCGTGGACGGGCTCGAGCGTCAGATTGACCCATTGTTGATTGGATGCCTCGTAAACGACGGACAGGTAATCGCGGCCGTCCTCCCCCGCAAGAACCGGCTCGGTTTTTACCGGCTGGCTCGCCGTGATCCGGCTCGCCGCGAATGCGTCCGCCGGGTCGAAGATCACTTCCGGCGCAAACACTTCCTGCACGAAGAACGACGCTTCCGCTTCGTCTTCGTTGCCCGCCGCGTCTTTCGCATAGACGACGATCCGGTATTCGCCGACGGCTCGCGGCGTAAAGGTATACGTGCCGTCCGTTTCCGTAAGAGTCTGCTCCTCGTTGCTTTCCGTAAGGTAAACTTTAATGCTCTGTTTGGTGATGTTGCCCGAAAGATCGCTCACGACGATCTGCGGCAGGGTATATACACTGCCCACCGTGCCGTCGGAAGGACTGCTGATGCGTATCAGCGGGCTTTCGTTGTCAACGACGGTCAGGCTTACCGTGCTCGTCTGCTCGGCATCCCCCACTTCCGCGGTATAAACGATGGTATACCCGCCCAAAAATTCAATGTCGAACTCACCGCCGATCACGAGCACCTCTTCGCCGTCTGAACGGGTCACTTCGTAAGTAACGCGGTACGTGTTGCCCTCGGTATCACTTACCGTCGTCGCACCGAGCGTGTACGAATCCCCTAAATAAACCGTTTCGCTCCTTTCTGCGGGAAAATCGACCAAAGTTACATTCGTTTCGCTTTGTTCATCGCAGGCTGCGAATACCGTAAAGAGCATCGCGCATGCCAGAACAGAGACAAGCCTTTTCAGCCACTTGTTCATAACCGACCTCCTGTTTTAATTTCTGATTTCGATGCGGAAGTTATCGAAGAACAGTTCGCGTTCCCCCGCGATATCTTTGAAGAAAATGAGCAGCGCGCCCGGGTTTTCGAGATAATCCCCGTTGACAGCCAACACGTCTGCCAGACAATATTCGTACGCGGCCCATTCGCCGTAGATCGCATCGACGCCCGTGGAAAGGAAGGAAGAGGGATTTCCGCTCGTCGTGTAATCGAGGCAGATACGAATGGACGGCGTTTCGGCGTAGTTGTTATAGACGTCGAAACATAAGTAAGCGTTCTCCGCCTGTTCGGGCGTCATACCCGCGATGGCCGTGCTTTGCACCAGTTTTTCTGCGATCTTGATGTTTTTCCAATAGCCGCTGTCTGTGCCGTGGAACAGCGCGCGCAGCACTTTGTTCCCCGAAGCCGCCGCGATGCCGTACTCCGCCGCGTTTACCACGGAGAGATCCACATCGGCCTCCGTCGATATGGTGTATTTCTGATACGCCTTTTCAAAATTGCAAATTTCGTACGGATCCAGCGAAAAAGTGATATCCGCATCGGAAGGTTCATCCTTTTTGATGATACTGATATCGTCGAGGTAATACTTCGGCGTGCTCTCCGTCACATCCATTTCCCCGCAATTGTCGAACATGAAATAGATTCCCTGTATATCCGTGATGTCCCCGCCGATCGCCACGATCCCCGGATCTATATTTATATAGCAGGTGTTCCAGCCGGGCTGCAATATGAGTTCGGTGTCGTTCACCCTGTCTACGGCAGAAATGCTTGTCACATTCGCCACCAGCCCCGCGCGGATGGTTTTTTCTTCACCACAGGCGTTGTAGACCTCCACACTCACATAATCGGCATACGTAAAATCGGAATAGTCAAAACCGAATAATTGCGAAACCGTAGGGAAATACATGAACGGGATGGTATTGGCGCCTGCATATCCGATCGGGTCGAGCCGGCACGAACCGCTGCCCGTCTTTACGTACTGCGAGTCGGTATTGAACGAAACGCGGCCGAATCCGTCGAAAATACGCGCGAGTTGGAACCCGTCTTCCCAGTTTTCAAACCCCGCCAGAAACACGTCCTCTTTGGCGGGATCGGGCGCGGGAGCGGGGTCTTGCGCGCAGGCCGCGGCGGGCAGTACGCAAACCGCCGATAAAATCGCTATGAGGATGCTCTTAATCGCTTTCATGCCGACCTCCTTATACCGTGTACACGGTGATGTCCTGCAAATAAACACTGACTGCGTTTCCGCCTTCCGATGTTTCGCTGAAATACCAATCCATATACTCTATGCTCCCGTAACGCGACCAATTAAAGCCGCTGATCCCGCTGACGGTCACCGTATTCATCCCTGGTTGCAGCACCGTTGTGATGTATTCGACGTTCAGATTGTAGCCGCTGTATTTGGTAAGGATACGGAAAGGTATATTGCTTTCCCCTGCATTGTAAATATGCAGAATTATCTTCGACGTATTTTTACCTATCTCGCCCAACAATGCGTTTTTGTAGCGCACAGACTGCCACCTGCCTTCCGCGGCGCCGATGTCAAGTTTGACGAAGTCTCCGCTTTGACCTGCGGGCGCAGTTACGGTTTCCGCCGCGACGGTCGCGTTGAGCGATTCGAATCCTCTTTCGATCGTCTGCGCCCCATTAACGGTCGCCTTTCCGCCGAGCACGTAATCGAACGTATATGTAGTGCCGCCCGCATCGACGCTGAGATTAAGCGTATTCACGTCTTGATCGAGCGCGACTCTGACCTCGTAGAGGGTACCGCCTTGTACCTGTTCGCCGCCCGTAACCGCCGTACCATCGCTTTTCAGCTCGTATCCGTCGTTGACGAACACTTCGTAGCGCATGTTGCCGTAGGTGTCGTCTTCCGCCCCGATGATACACACGCCCGCCTCGCTTTTAGCAAGAAGACAAAGTTGGATGAGTGCCTCCCGCGCACGGTAGAACAGTTCGTCTGACGAAGCCACCTGCGTGCCCGTATAGATGAGCGAGGAGAGAGTACGTTGGATCTCATCCGCCGTATATCCCTTAGCTTCGTATATGTTTTTCAGTTCGTACCAGAGTTCGTATTCCTCGATTCCGTCGCGGATCGCCTCGATGCGGATAGAAGGGAGTGGTCCGTAAACGCCGTACTTCGCACCGGGATAGAACAGGAACCCGTCGCCGTTCGCCTGCGGGTAACGCTCCGCCTCGGAGTAAAAATCTTCGATGTTTTCGTATACCGTGCCGTTGTATTTTGCGTACACGTCTACCGCCCAATAGAGGTTGCCCTTTACATCGTACTCGCTCATCATCCACGATATCGAGCGCGCCGCAACGAGGTTGTCCTCGATCTGGTAAGAAGGATACGGCGGGCGCGGGTTGATGCAGCCGTACCACCATTTTTCCGCCTGGTCTTTATAGTACTCTCGGCGCTCTTCCGAGTCATACTCGCTGAAATAAGGGCAGAACGTATCCACATAATCGGCGAGAGACTCGTAATAGGGCGAGGTGACCACCAAGGGAATGTTTTGCAGGGAGGTCTCCAACTGATTTTTAAATTCCTGCGACACGCCGGGGTACTTCGCGAACAGGGCGGGGAACGCCTGAAGCGCGCCGTTGACGCCTTCGTTGAAATCTTCCGTCACGACGGGCACCTGCGACATCACGCCGTTCAGATCCGGCTCGTCGATCAGCCCCGTCGAGAAAATAGCACGGCCCAAAAGATCCGTTCCCGTTTCCAGGCTCTCTTCCGCAAAAGCCACGATATATCTTGTCAGCATGCTGCGGTCGATCGTCTGCACCCCCTCGCGGGAAGAGGTAAACGCTGGTATGTTAAAGTTGCTCATGCGGGGATTCTCGCACAGGTCGCTCGCCTCCTGCACATAACGCGCAATGCTTTCGTCTGTACGATCCAGATTGTTTTGCGACATCACGGTGCTCGGCGAAATTCTGTATTCCACCATCTTATCGACATAGGCGCGGAACATGGCCTGCGTCGAATCAAGTTCGCCGAGATAATGCGAGAACGTAACGTTGAATTTCGTGCGCGAATGCGTCGTTTCGCTCACCTGCAGATCGTACACCGTAAGCGTTACGGGCAGCTCTTTTTCCGCACCGTCGTAGGTGACCGTCATGCTCCCCGTATATACCCCCGCGGGTTGTTCGAGGGGGACGTTGAAGGTAATGTACAAGCCCTGGTTGTTGCCGCTTTCGATGGTGTTTTCCCCTGCGGCGACGGAGTTTTCGACGGGCAGGAGACAGTCGGGGTACATCCCCAAAGGCGCCCCGTTGTTGCAGTAATTTCTCTTAACCTCAATGTATTTTTCCGCGTATACCGCTATGTTCTCGGCCGGGAAACGCGCGTCGGATCCGTTCAGCACGAGGTCGGAAACCTCTGCGTTATAGGACTGAATGTCTTTGTTCGCAGTCATGATGATCTGCGCGCTTTCGTATTCTCCCCTGCACGCGTTCACGCTGACGCGCGCGGCGCCGCCGCCCGTATATTCGGCGTCCTGCAAGACCTTTTCCGTCGCGTACGCGGAACGGAAGGTTATGTCGCCTTCTTCGGCGCGAACCGACTCCATGTTTCCGCCCCATACGGAAAAAGCACACAGGGCCGCCATCGCCGCACACAGCACTCCTTTTCCGAAAAGCCGGATTTTTACCGTTTCACCGGTCTTTTTCCGAAACATTCCATTTCCTCCTCGTCATCAATAACCTGCGTTCGAAAGACAGTTCTTCCATCTTGTGTTGCGGTTTTCCGTCCAATATTGTATGTCGGTGTAGTATATCCGCTCTGCCAAAGAATCATAGTTTCCATTGCTCGCCCCGTTCTGCGCGATCTCATACGCCGGCCTGTTGGAACAAGACGCCCATTCCGACAACCCGCCGTACCGCACAAGCGGAAACGAACTCGCCGCAGGCAGCGTCGTGATCTCCGTCTGATAATTGTAAAAATAATTCAATCTCTCCTGCTGAAATACGGAAAGTTCTCCGAAAAGTTCGGGATCTTTCGTCTGCGGGTCGTAGTTGAACGGAAGGCTCGCCCCGCGCGTTGCGCGGCAGTAGATGGCGTTTGCCTTGTCCGTCGCCATATACCGCAGGAAGTCGACGGCTACCTCTTGCGCCGCCGCATGCTTGGGTATGACCGCCGTATGCCCGGGTCCGATGGAATAGATCGTCGTCCTAGCTTCGAGAACCGTCTGGAAATCCGTGTCATCGACGCCGTCATAGGACGTCGCCCCGCTATCGATCGCCTCTACCACGTCCGAAAGCATCTCGTCGGAGGTGATGGACGGCGTTTGGGAACGGATGGCACTTATGATCGGCGTCTTCATCATCTTGATGACGCCTGCACGATCCCCCAGCCCTTCCGCCGTCGTCCTCATCTCATTGTCATACCAGTCACCGTTTGCCATAAACAAACCGTACGTGCCCATCAGCAACTGCGTCTGCGCCGTCATGTACGCGGCTCGGTCGGTTCCGGCGGAAACGGTGTACCCGTTATCGTACGCCATGATACCCTCGATTACTTTGAGTGCTTCCAGCCTGCCCTCCTGACTGAATATGGCGGGAGACAACGAGTTCGTATCCGAATCGATTCCGTTAAAGAAATTTATGTACTCGTCGCTCCCCTCGTACTGTGCCCATAACGTGTTAATCAAATAAGATACGTACGTGGATGCCCCGTATGTCAGAAACGATGTCGTATATGGGTACGTCTCGTTTTCCCCATTCATGGCTTTGACTTCCGCCATGATCGAGATCAGTTCATCAGTCGTATTGGGGACGGAAAACCCGAGAGCCGTCAGAATTGTTTCATTGTACACGATACCCGTCATACCCTCTGCATACGGCATCATATAATAGCGGGGGTCGGCAGTCGCGTCGATATCGTTATATGCGCTCGAAATAAGATACGAATCGTTCATCTTCCCGGCAACGGTGATATCTTCTCCGGGGACTTCGCTCTCGTATACGCTTTCGGTAAGATCGAGCACCTCGCCCGAAGGCCCCATGTATGAGTTCAGGCCCTGCCCGAATATGAGGTCGTAATCGTTGGATTCTCCGCGCGAAAGCTGGTCGCCCCCAAACGTATCCAATTCGTTCTTATCAAAGTCGACGTACAGTTCGGGGTACTTTTCCTGAACCCACTCTTCTTCTTGGAAAGCATCCAGAATGTCTACGCACCATTGGTAGCCGTAACCCGCATTGTAGACATACACCTGCAACGTCTGCGGGTCGGAAGGGTCTATGTTTTCCCCGCAACCGACCATCAGCAGCATCCCCGCCGACGCCACTAACGCCGTTGCAACCGCCGCCATTCTTTTGAACTTCATATTTGTCCTCCTCTTTTTTATTTTTTCAATGCATTCGCCCCGTCGGGAACGAAAATGTCTTTTCCCTTCGCCGCACATATTTCAGCCCTTTAATCCGCCTACGGAAAAATTCTTCATGATCGTATCAGAAAAACAGCTGAACAACACAAGCACCGGTATGATCGAAATAACGAGCGCCGCATAATACGCGGGCGTATTTCCGCTGCGCGGCAGCGTCCTCGATACTCCGTACATCCCAGATGCAATGGTCGGAAAATCCGGCAAATACAGCAAAACATCCATATATTCATTCCAAGCCGTTATGCCCGAAATGATCGCCAAAGTAAGCATCACCATTTTCGCCTGTGGCAACATGATGTGTACAAATACGCGGAAATGTCCCGCTCCGTCTATAAACGCTGCCTCGGCATAATTCCACGATACGTTTTTGAAAAAACCGTACATCACTAAAAAATTCATTCCCGTGCCCGTAAGGTAGTGCAACAGTACGTACAATGGCGTGTTATAGATGTGCAGCGTATCGTCGACAAGTTTGAACATGGCTCCCGTCGTACCGACCGTGGGCACCGTCATCGAAAAGATGATGACCGCATAGATAAATCCGTTCAGTTTGAACTTATATTTTGAAATGATATAACCCGTGCACGAACTCATCAGCACCGCCCCGCCGACCCGCAGCAACGTGTACCAAACGGAGTTGAAAAACATACCGAATATGTTACTTCCGTTGTAAGACAATTCTTTGAACGCATAGATGTAATTGTCCCATACAATTTTTTCAGGCAGAGCGAACGGCCTGCCCGTCGCAGCATTGACCTGATAGGCTATTTTATCTTGAAACGAGTTGACGATCAGCCATAAAAACGGAAATACCAACGAAACCGCATAGGCGGCAAAAACAACAAATACGATCGCAAAGATAACTTTTTCGACCTTTGACCTCTTAAAGAGAACCGAGGATTCCTCTGACTTTTTTGCTTTCAAAATTTGCCCCCTTATCAATATTCGACACCCGGGATTTTTTCGAAGAGTTTGCGGATAAACAAAATCACCGGCACGCCCACCGCAGTAAAACATAAACCCGCACAGGAAACGAGCCCGTAATTTTTCGTACCGCCGAGCGCGCCGTTGCCGTACACCTGCTTGAAAATCCAGAAAGAGATGGTCGTCGTTTCCGACCCTCCGTCCGGCATAAACAGAAGAATCGGTCCCGAAGCATTAAATACGCCGGTCAAGATAAACACTAAAAGCGTATTCAGTGTAGACCACGTCAGCGGAAGAACAATCTGCACAAGTTCTCTGAACGGCCCGCAGCCCTCCAGTTTTGCCGCTTCCAATACTTCCGTAGGAATACGGCTCATGGCGCTGCTCGCCAATATCACATTCGTGGAAAAGCCCGTCCAGATGCAATACACAAGGATGGTCGGCGTCGCCGTCATCGGACTGTTCAGCAAACTGTCCGTATATTCGATCCCGAGCCAATCGCAGATTGCCCCCAACGGTCCGGTCGGCTGTATAAACGCATAATACACGCCTACCATCGCCACGCCGGATATGATTGCCGGCAGAAAAAAGATGATTCTAAATCCCTTATAAAACAGGATATGTTTGTAAAAAAAGTAGGAAATAATGACCGACACAGGAAAAATGATCAGCAGATTGTTCGCAAAGTAAAGCAACGTATTTTTCAGTGCCAACCCGATCGTGTCCCCGTACGGAGACGTGAGTTGGTCCCAAAAAGTAACAAAATTGGTCAGACTCCATTCCCCTCTCATGTTCTGGAACGCCAAAACAAAAGACGAAATATTTACATACAGCCAGAACACCAACCAATTCAATGCGGGAATCAGCAACATCAAAAAGATAAAAGTGCGTTCCTTGCCTTTGACGGCACTGAAATTCTTATTCGTCATATCGCGGCAACTCCTTTTTCCTCCCGTTTTTTCATGTGGGAAAACTCCTTTATCTTGTTTTTATGATAACACAAAAAGTAACCGACCGTTAGCAATATTTTATCACAAATTTATATTATTCGACTTTTTAAATTGATTTTACAACGATATTACAAAAATTATACAAGAATTTTACAAATATTGGCAGTTAAATAATAATATTTTATAAATCGTTGACTTTCTGCAAAAAAAAATATATAATGAGTTTATGGAGGATCAAAATGGAACAGACCTCAAACTTAAAAAATCTGGAACCGACAAGCCTCGTTACAACCCTGACCGTCAACACCATTTATGCCGCTTTTGTCTATGTTTACTCGCCGACTTTCGTCTTTAAGGGAGAAACTCATAAGGCATGGGAACTCGTGTACGCACATAAGGGGGAGGTAATCATCGAAACCCCCGAACATACCCAAGTTCTGCATAAAGGCGAGGCCTTCATTCATAAACCATATGAATTTCATAAGATACGCGCCAATAATACCACCTGCAACATGATCTTTCTGTCTTTCGATACAGAAAGCGAAGAGCTTTTTCTGGCTGCCGACAAACCGCTGGTCGTTTCGCAATACCACATACATACCATCGCGCGCATAGCAGACGAATGCACGGTCTGCCTCGCGGGCAAAAACACCATGCCTGCCTTGGAAAAAGGAAAAAAAACCGAATTTGCCGCCTCTCAGATCATTAAGAATTTGCTCGAAGTGCTGCTCATTGACTTTATAAGACAAGTAACCGGCAATTCACCTGAGAAACTTTCGCAACCAACCCTGTATACGGAAAAATCTATCGTACAGTCCGCCATTTCTTATATGCAAAATAACTTAACACAAAAACTTACCCTCCAAGATATTGCGGCACAGGTAGGATACAGCGCTTCCTATCTGAGTTCGGTTTTCAGAAAAACGATGAACATCTCCGTAATCAACTATTGCATCCTCCTCAAAATAGAAAAAGCCAAAAAACTCATTGCGGAAGGGAACAAAAATATCAACGAAATTGCAGAAATGCTTGATTTTAACTCCGTACAATACTTTTCTACCCAATTTAAAAAAATTACAAAAATGACTCCTTCTCAATTTGCTTCCGCAATCAAACTTTCACACTTTCATTTTGATTCCCAGTTTCTGTAACAGTCGATTTATAGAAAAAAGAGGTGCCGAATGATATGCACCCCAAAAGTTGGACAGACTTTTGGAGGTGCATATCACTTTCGCTGTTTTATATTTGACAAACGTGTCTTTCTTCATCATCTCATCCGTCGGCATACCGCATTTCGGACAAAAAGAAACTTTCCCGCGGATCAACGCACCACACTCTTGACATTTTTTCATCTCTGATACCTCCATAAAAATAAAAGTGAGTCCGCATCGAACCCACTTTTTTACGGTATCACTATACCATATTTGACTTTGCAAAGCATACGCGTTTTTGTGCCGTTTGTCCGCCTTATTATTTTATCTGTTTTTCCGTCTGCTTCCGTCTTTTTTATTTCAACAAAATTCTTTTTTCGACAAATTTTGTATTTCTGCAAAAATACAAAACTATTGACAAAACGTATTTTATCTATTATAATAAATACGATAAGAAATCAAGACAGGAGCAAAGCACCATGATAAAACGTCAAGCCTATCTGGATAAAATTATCCCTTTCATTGACAAAAACCTCATCAAAGTATTAACCGGCGTACGTCGTTCCGGAAAGACCGTGCTTTTGACGCAGATACAAGATTACCTGACTGAATCCGGCATCGATAAAAGCCAAATTATCTATATCAGCTTTGAATCCGTGATGAACGAACCTTTACAGGACTATCATGCTCTGTACGATCATCTGCTTTCTGTCTCAAAAAATATAAACGGCAAGGTTTATATCTTTCTCGATGAAATCCAAACCGTGGCATCGTGGGAAAAGGTCGCCGCGTCCCTGCTCGTCGATCTCGATTGTGACGTCTATATCACGGGATCCAACTCCAAACTGCTTTCGGGAGAACTTGCCACACTGATCGCCGGCAGATATGTCCGGATCTCGGTTTATCCCTTCGTTCTTTCCGAAGCGAAACAACTGTTATTGCAGAACGGAAAAGCCGTTTCAGACGAACAGCTCTTTCAGGATTATTTGCGCTACGGCGGACTGCCCATGCGTTTTTCTCTGGAACCTCAATCCGTCGAAACATACTTATCCGATACTTACGACGCGATCGTGATGAAGGACATTCTTTCGAGGAACAACATTGCGGACGAAAAATTGCTCTCTCTCATCCTTGACTTTCTCATGGACAATATAGCCAATCCGTTTTCAGCCCGAACCATCGTATCCGCCCTGCAAGCAAGCGGCATAAAGACGACGGTCAATACCGTACTCACATACATCGGATACATCAAAAAAGCAATGATCATGGATTCTGTCCAACGATACGACATTAAAGGCAAACGGTTACTTTCGTCCACCGAAAAATATTATTCCGTCGATTTGGGGCTGAGGAATATCCGTAAAACGAGCAACAAAGTCGATTACAATAAACTGTATGAAAACATTGTCTATCTTGAACTCCTCTATCGCGGGTATGATGTCAAGGTAGGAAAAACCGATGACTATGAGATCGATTTCGTAGCTTACAAAGGCAAAGAAATCACCTATGTACAGGTTGCTTATCTGCTATCTTCCGAAGAAACGATCGCGCGTGAATTCGGAAACCTCGAACGCATTCGGGATCATTACCCGAAAATCGTCATTTCAGGAGATCTGCCCGATTTTTCCCGCAACGGGATCCGGCACTACAATATCATTGATTTTCTGCTAAACAGATAATCATTCGGCTGCGGTTTCACCGCAGCCTTTTTACATAAAAAAGGACGTACCGTTGATATGCGCCCCAAAAGTTGGACAGACTTTTGGAGGTGCATATCATAATCATTCTTTTTCTTTATTTTTTTATTCGTCCATAATTTTCCCGCGCGGTTGCCAGCATCAGTTTGATGCGGTTTTCCTGATTGACTTTGGTCGCGGAAGTGTCGTAGTCGATCGCGACGATGTTCTCGTACTTGTACATCTCTTTGAGGGTGCGGATCGTCCCCTTGCCCGCAATATGGTTGGGAAGGCACCCGAAGGGCTGCGCGCAGACGATGTTGTCCGTGCCCGTTTCCGCCAATGCCGCCATTTCCGCGGGGATCAGCCAGCCTTCGCCCATCTTCACGCCCTGATGGATGACCTTATCGGCGCACTTTCTCAAATGTTCAAAGTCGTGCAGCGGCTCGAAGCCGTACTTTTCCGTCAGTTTGATGATCTTTTTCTGCACATGGTGCAGGTATTTGTAAACGATGTTGAATACGGGCGTCGCGGCGCTCTTTTTGTTGTACAGTTTCGCGTCGTTGACGTTGTTGACCGCGCAGTACATGACGAAATCCATCAGCGCGGGCACGACGGGTTCACAATTTTCCGAAAGCAGAAATTCTTCCAGATGGTTGTTTCCGAGCGGGGAATATTTGACGTAGATCTCCCCCACGATGCCGACTTTAACCTTATCTTCCTTTTTGCGTTCCACCTTTTGGAAACGCTCCAAAAGATGCCGCGTGATGCGCTTGTAATGCAGATACTTCTTGCGGTCGAACTCTCCCAGAATATATTTTATGCACTCTTCGCGCGCTTTGTCGGATGCGCCCTCTTCCGTTTCGTAAGGCTTGCACTGATTGTACAGCGACATGAGCGTATCGCCGTAAAAAATGGCAAACGCCATTTTGGCGAGCGTTTTGAGCGTAACGGGGAAACCGCTGTCCTTTTCCAGTCCCGCAAAATTGAGCGAAACGACGGGAACGTGCGGAAACTCGCTTTTAAGCGCTTTGCGGATGAGCGGGATATAGTTGGACGCGCGGCACCCGCCGCCCGACTGCGTGATCATGACCGCCGTGTGCTCCGCGTCGTATTTTCCGCTTTTGAGCGCGTCGATAAACTGCCCCGTAACGCACAACGCGGGATAGCAGGTATCGTTATGGACGTGTTTCAGCCCTTCGTCGATGACCGCGCGGGAATCGTTGTGCAAAAGTTCGAAGTCCCAGCCGTCTTTTTTGAGTATTTCGACGATGATGCCGAAGTGCACGGGAAGCATGTCGGGCACCAAGATCTTGTGCGTATGCTTCATTTCTTTGGTAAATTTCGGGTATTCGTCGCGGAAGTCCGCGACGGGTTTCTGCTCTTTATCTTTTTTCTTCATCTTGCTTGCGCCTCTTTTGCTCCTCGATCGCGGCGAGCATACTGCGAAGGCGGATCTTCACCACGCCGAGGTTGTTGATCTCGTCTATCTTGATCTGTGTGTACAGCTTTCCTCTCTTTTCCAGAATGGAACGGACTTCGTCCGTCGTGATCGCGTCTATGCCGCAGCCGAAGGAAACGAGCTGAACGAGGTTCACGTTGTCATGCTCGCCCGCATACTCCGCGGAGCGGTACAGGCGGGCGTGATACGTCCATTGGTTGAGAACGTTCACGAGAACTTCCTTACCCTTGAAAAACACGCTGTCTTCCGAAAGGACGGCCATATCGAGGGAGGTGAGCAGTTTGCCGATGCCGTGGTTGATCTCGGGGTCGATGTGATACGGCCTGCCCGCCAGAATGATGACGGGAATGTCTTTCTGCTCCGCCTTGGCGAGTATTTCGTTGCCCTTATCGCGTATGTCGCGGTAATACGCTTCCAACCGCGCAAAGCCCGCTTTCAGCCCTTTTTTGATGAGCCCTTTGGACAGTTTGTATTTTCTGAGCGCGTTGTACAGCGCGCGCACCGTCGTTTTTTCGTCGTTCGGGTCTATGTACGGCATGATAAAATTGCCGCCATCCAGCCGCTCGTTGTTCGCCTTTAAAAGTTCGGGATAGTACGCGACGACGGGGCAGTTGTAATGGTTGGTCGAATCGTGTTCGTCCAGATTATAACTTTCGCAGGGGAAGAAGATGAAATCCACGCCCGCGTCGAGCAGGCTTTCGATATGCCCGTGCGTAAGTTTCGCGGGATAGCAGACCGTATCGCTCGCAACGGTATGCTGCCCCCTGAAATAGAGCTGACGGGAAGATTTTTCGCTGAGTACCACTTCGAAGCCGCACGTTTCGAAAAAGCCCGCCCAAAGGGGAAGCTGTTCGTAAAAGCCGAGCGCCAGCGGCAGCCCAACCCTGCCGCGCTTTCCCTTTACGCCCGTCACGCACTTTTGGATGCGCTCGTATTTATAGGCGTAAATATCCAGCTCGTCCGAATGCGGTTTGAGCCCCGCGCCCTTTTCGCACTTGTTGCCCGAAATGAATTTCCGCCCGTCCGAAAAGCCGATCACGTTGACGTTGCAGTGCGAGGTACACCCCTTGCAGACGTGGCTCTTGGACGTATAAGAAAAGTTTTGCAGCTCTTCTTCGGAGATGACGCCGCTTTCCCCGCGGATATTCTCCTTTGCGTACAGCGCCGCGCCGAACGCGCCCATCAGCCCCGCGATGCCCGGACGCACGACCTGTTTGCCCGTTTCGATCTCGAAAGAGCGCAGAACGGCGTCGTTCAAAAAGGTGCCGCCCTGCACGAGGATGTTGTTGCCGAGTTCGTCCGGCGTTTTTGCGCGGATAACTTTATAAATGGCGTTTTTGACGATGGAAGAGGAAAGCCCCGCGGAGATGTCCTCCACGCTCGCCCCCTCCTTCTGCGCCTGTTTGACCGAGCTGTTCATGAACACCGTGCAGCGGCTGCCGAG
>CDZB01044965.1_pt1 | contig 65763 bp, 60 predicted proteins | sample 554961 | NCBI WGS metagenome assembly CDZB01 (sample SAMEA3182106, study PRJEB8094) | gut metagenome | biome: human; feature: gut; material: Stool; isolation source: human stools | place: Canada | collected 2013-02-26 | reverse complement strand
GCGCTGCCCGTAGGCATATCGCCCGCGCCCCTGCCGTAGAGCATGATGTCGCCCACGCTGTCGCCTTTCAGATACACTGCGTTGAAACTGTCGTTGACCGACGCGAGCGGATGATCTTTGCGGATGAAAGCGGGATGCACGCGCACTTCGACTCCCTTTTCGCCGTTTTTGCCGATCGCGAGGAGTTTGAGGACGTAACCGAGTTCGTCCCCGTAAGCGATATCCTGCGCCTGAATGTTCGTAATGCCTTCGCGGTATACTTTATCCAGCGGCACTTTTGTATGGAACGCCAGGCTGGACAGGATGGAAAGTTTATACGCCGCGTCGTAGCCTTCCACGTCGGCGGACGGGTTCGCTTCGGCATAGCCGAGCGCCTGCGCGTCTTTGAGCACTTCCTCATAACCCAGCCCCTCGCGCGACATGCGCGTGAGGATGTAATTGGTCGTGCCGTTGATGATGCCCGTAAGGCTGCCGATGACGTTTGCCTGCATCCCGTCGATGAGGGTGCGGATGATCGGCACGCCGCCCACGCAGCTCGCCTCGAAATACAGCCCCGCGTTGGTGCGCTTTGCCGCCTTTTCCAGCTCGTGCCAGTATTTGCAGAAAAGTTCCTTGTTGGAAGTCACGACGCTTTTACCGCTGTGCAGAGCCGCAAGCACGAAACTCTTTGCGGGTTCCACGCCGCCGATGACCTCGACGACGATATCCACGTTCGGGTTGGAAATGACTTCCGCGATGTTATCGGAGATCTTGCTCTCCTCGATGCCGAGCGCGAGCGCCTTTTCTTTTCTGATCTCCAGAACGCTCTCCACCGTGATGTCGACGCCCTGCGTCTGTTTATAAAATTCCCTGTGGTCGCGCAGAATTTTGTACGTTCCGCTGCCCACGACGCCCAAACCGAGTATCGCAACCCCGACGCTCTTCATTTCATGACCTCCGTTTTGTTCAAATCATATAAGATCTTCAGCCCCTGCAAGGTGAGGAGCTTGTCCACATAATCGATGCAGGAAATTTCCCCCGCGATGATCTCGCTGAAGCCGCCCGTCGCGACGACTTTCATGTCGGGGTTCTTCATTTCCTTTTTGATTTTTTTGACGATATAGCCGACCAGCCCCGCGAAGCCGAACACCAGCCCGGACTGCATGTTGGTCGTCGTGTTTTTGCCGATGACGCTGTCGGGTTTTTCGATCTCCACGCGCGGCAGCTTTGCCGTACCCGAAACGAGCGAATCCATAGACCCGCGTATCCCGGGCGCGACCGCCCCGCCGATAAACTCTTTCTTTTCGTTTACGACGTTGAAAGTGGTCGCCGTGCCGAAATCCACAACGATGAGCGGCGCGCCGTACTTTTTGATCGCGGCGACGTCGTTGACGATCCTGTCCGCGCCGACCTCGCGCGCGTCGTCCACGCGCAGGTTATGCCCCGTTTTCAGCCCCGCGCCGACCATGAGCGGTTCGACGCCGAGGTAATATGCGCACATGTGCGAGATCGTATAGTTCAGCGAGGGGACGACGGAAGAAATGATCGCTCCGTGTATGTCGGACGGCGCAATCCCCTTTACCGCAAGCATGTCGATGATGGCCGTGCCGTACTGGTCGCTCGTGCGGTTGAGTTCGGTCGCCACGCGGAAACTGACGGCAAGCTCGTCCCCTTTGAAAATGCCGTATTTGATGTTTGTGTTGCCGACGTCTATGCAGATGACCATTTCTCCGCGCTCCTATGTGTCAACTTTTTCGTGAATCCCCTGTTTCAGAAGCAATATCAGATTTCGATTCGTCTGATTTAACAGCTTTTTCTACCTTTACCGCCTTTTTCCCGAACGCCCTTTTCAACGCATTACTCAAAACGGGAGTAAGAATAACCGCAGCTATCAATTCAATCGGAAAATTTATTGTTATACACGCGCTCAACCAATCGCCTAAACTTCCCATTTCGGGTAAAAACAACGTAAGCGCTGTAACCACAAGCGCCGTGTTGATCACTATGCCACATAATGCCCCGATTGAGTAAGGCAGGCATTCCGTTACGAAATAATTCGCTTTATCCTTTACCAACCGCTTTGTCAAGCGGAAACCGCCATATGCGCCTATCCCCACAAATGCTCTGGGCAAAACCGATATCCAAGGGAAAATAAACGCAGGATTCCCGAACATTGCGGCTAAAGCCCAGGACGTTAAGCCGAACAAAATGCCGCCGCCCAAACCGAGCCGCCAATCTGCCGACAAGCAAAACGTAAAAAGGAGCGACAAAGACACGATTGCCGGCGGCGTTATCCAAAAACTTCCGATCAGCGTTTCAAGGTAAAACACCACTACTATAAGCGCCGCAAACACCCCATACAAAGCAATTCTTTTAGATTTGCTTTCCATAAAAACCTCCATCGGATCTCTTCCGAGTATCCGTGAAAAAAAATGTATTTATGCGCACGATCGGGTCAGGCCGCCGTAAAAAAGCGTGCCCGCCCGCGCATATCTTGTCCGTGCGCGCGGAGAAAATCCGCGCCGTCCGAAAGAGAGCATCCCTCTTCGGGCGCATATAATTATAACAAAATTCGCGCGCGTTAGCAAGCAAATGAAAGTATAAAATCCCCTTGCCCGCGCTTCAAAACCCCGAACGGAAGATCTTTTTCTTTTAGAATACGCTTGCGCGGGCTTATTTATGAATCGAAGGAACATTTTTCCCGCGGGGAGCGTACATATGAGTATAGGCAACAAGAGGGCCGCACGCAAGCGCCCGCACGTTGCCGTTCAACAAGGTCACTGCGGGGCAAACAGAACGTACATACCCGCCCCGCAGCAGAATATAGGAGGAATTTTTAATGAACTGTTTCGGAACTTTCGGCAACAATACCTGCCTGTGGCTTCTCATCATATTGCTCATTCTCTGCTTCTGCGGGAACGGTAAACTTGACGGCATACTGAATAGCTGTTATACGCCGCTCATCCTCGCCGCCGCTTACTGCGTCATCAAAAAGGGCGGGTTGTGCAATATCTTCGGTTCGGGCTGCGGCTGCAAATAAACCGCGTCTCTCCGCCCGGCCTGCAAAAGCGCCTGCGGCATCGCCGCAGGCGCTTTCTTTATTCTGCACATGTTTATGACGCCGAACGCCGTCACATCGGCTTCGCCGCGTTTTCCAACAATACGCGCTGTATCGCCACGACCGTCTTTGCGTCCTTGATCTCGCCGCGCTCTATCATTTCCGCCGTTTTTTCGAGCGGATAAAACGCGGACGTGAGAAATTCCCCGTCGTCCAAATGGACACGCCCCTCTTTGACCCCTTCGGCGCGGTATATGTAGATCTTTTCGTTCGTATAGCCCGGCGTGGGGTACAAAACGTATAATAAGCGCACCGTTTCGGGCACGAAGCCCGCTTCCTCTTCCAGCTCGCGCGCGGCGGTTTTCGCGGGGTCTTCCCCGGGTTCGAGTTTGCCTGCGGGGATCTCGTACAGCTCTTCCCCGTAAGCGTAGCGATACTGTTTTACAAGCAGCACTTCGCCGCCGCGCACATACAGAACCGCCGCGCCGCCGCCGTGTTCGACGACCTCGCGCCTGCACGGCCTGCCGTCGGGCAGTTCCGCGTCGTCGCAGCGCACTTTTATGATCTTCCCTTCGAAAACGTAATTCTTCCTGACCGTTTTTTCCGCAAGGTTCATACCGCATCCTCCGCATTCACGAATTTTTTGAGCAATTCGTCCAGATTCGCGCTCTTCCATCCCGCGCCTGCCGCAAACCAACGGTAGCCGCAAATAAGCGCCGCGATCAGTTTCGCGTCGCCGCGCTCCGCCTGCGCGGAAAGCGCGTTGAGGATGACGAGCGCGTCCACTTTTTTGTCGTCGGAAAGTTTCGAGCGGTACACCTCGTCGCGCTCTGCCGCAACCAGCCGCCTGAGCTGCGCCCTTCCGCGCCCTTCCGCCGCCTGCGCGGGCTTGCCGCCGCGGAACATCGTGCGCACCGCGCTCTTGAACGGCTTTATGACCTGATTGGAAAAGGCGTAAAAGCTGCCGTAAACGCTGCCGTCCTCGTAAAAATACTCCTGTAAAAACGCGCCGAGATCGATGCGCCCCGCATCGAAATCGACGAGCAGGCAAAACACGAACGCGAGCCTCTCTTCGACGTCTCCGGGGAAGAGCAGCCTGCGCCTTCCGTGCGTGCCCTGCGGCGCGTAGTTCATGTAACGCCGCTTCGCCCCGGGATAATCGAATTTCTGCGTGACGTCCCGGAAAAACGCATAGAGGAGATCGCTCGCGGCGATCGATTTGAGCAGCTCGCCGATCTTGGTGTCGGCAAGCACGAAGCCCGCCTGCATAAGTTCGTCGCACTTTTGCAGGAACAGATCGATCTGCTTTCTGTCTGTCTCCATGGCCCTCTCCTTTTCTGTGCAAATTTTATAACTTTTCTCTTTCGCGTATCATTATAGCACAAATTTGTTTTTTTATGAACTTATTTTCGGGAAATATCTTGATTTTCCGATTTTTTTTATGTATAATATAGAAAATTAAACTTGGAGGTTTATTTTATGAAATCCGTTAAAATTTCTCTTCAGATGGCGCAAAAGGTCAAAGACTTTGTCAAAGTCGTGCAGGACTGCCCTTATGAGATCGACCTCAAGAGCGATAAATACGTCGTCGACGCGAAGTCCATTCTCGGTATTTTCAGCCTCGACCTTTCCAAGCCGCTCATCGTGGAAATTCATTCGGACAACTGCGACGACCTTATCGAAGCGCTCAAACAGTTCCAGTAATCCGCGGCTTTTTTAACAAACGCAAATATCCGGACAAACGATCCGCTTTTTTACGAAAGCGGATTTTTTGTCCGTACGGGGAATACGTCTCATAAAAGGTACAGCGCATGCAGATCCAAGGCGAAACGTTTATCAACAAGTTAATACTTCTTTTCGTCTTTGACAAAATGGAGAGCGCCCTTTCCGAGCGGACTCTCGTCGACATGTGTTCGACCAGTAACGACTGGGTCACGTACATGGACTGCGTGATGATCATCGGCCAGCTGCTCGAGGACGGCTTTATCTGCACGGTGGAAACCAACGACGACACCCTTTACACCATAACGCCGGACGGGCGCAGCTGTCTGGCGAACTTTTACATCAACATTCCGAAAAGCACGCGGGAAGAAATTTCCGTTTTCGTAAAGAACAACAGCGCGCGCTACCGCAACCGCCAGGAATGCAAATCGGATTATTATCAGAACAAGGACGGCACGTATACGGTGTTCCTGCGCATACTCGCCCCCGCCCAGCCGATGCTCGAACTCAAATTCGTCGTTCCCGACAGGAAAACGGCGCAGAACATTTACAAGAAGTGGGAGCTGAAAGCGGCGGACGTTTACGCCGTCATATACGAAAACCTTGTAGATTGACAAAGAGGTAATGACAAAATGTTTACTTACAACACAAAAGGGACTTGTTCGCGCCAGATCCTTTTCGACGTGGACAGCGAAAACAGGATCCACAACGTAAAATTCATCGGCGGGTGCGGCGGAAACCTGCAGGGCATTTCCCGCCTCGTGGAAGGCAAAACGCTCGACGAGGTGGAAGCCACGCTGAAAGGCATCAAGTGCCGCAACAACACTTCCTGCCCCGACCAGCTCGCAAACGCGGTCGCCGCATACCGCAATCACGAACCAAAGCCGGCAAAACTCTGAAACGGTTTCGGCCGTACGAAACAACGGCGAAAGGCGGAACGCATGATGTTCCGCCTTTCGCCGTTGTTTTTTTATCCGCGTCATCTGCCCGCGTATTTGACGGCAACGATGCGGTTGTTTCGCACGATCATGTTGAGGTATCCGTCGATATTGCGCGCGTAATTGTCGCATTCGGCGGGTTTGAGCGAACTGTCGCGGTATGTGCGAAGATAGTTTTTGATCTCCCCCACCAGATTGAGCAAAGATTTATACAGTTCGAAAAGGGTGAATTTATAAAACTTGTCGTCGCGTATGGCGACCACCCACGCGGACGGATGCAAAATCTTGCTCGCGCTCGCATACGCGGCATGGCGGTCGCAAAGCCCCGCCGCTTTTTGCAGCCCGTCCTTGAAGTTCAGCCTGTATTCTTTGCCCATCCCCTCGCGGAAACCGGGTACGTTCAGCAGCCAGCCGTAATTGACGAAGGCGTTGCGCTCCTTCACGCCGAACGACTTGCATTCCTCCGACAGGCGCGCGTTGAGTTCGTCCGCGCGGGGATTGCCCTCCATATTCAGATACTCCATATGCTTCACGTAGCGGAAAAAGAGTTCGTCGTCCCCCTTTCCGAGCACGGTCAGCACGCATTCCAGTTCGTGGAGATGCCTCCAGAGGATCACCGCGTCGCAGCTGTTGCCCGCCGCCAGAAGGCTGACCACGCTCTTTATGGTCACCAGAGCCTTTTTGAACAGGTTGTTCATGCCGTTCATGCGGCGGTTCTCCCCCTTGATGCTGCCCAGAACGTACAGGGAGAAACTGCACGCCATGTTGTAGGCCGCGATCTCGGGCGAATATTCGGAGGTATTCGAACGTTTTTCGACGTTCAGATGTTCGTTAATGACGATGTAAACCGCGACGTCGCGCACCAACAGATCGCGGTAACCGACCTCCGATTCGAGTTTTTTGACGACTTCGGGCGGAAGATGCGACGTGTGGAAAATATGATAATAAAATATGTAGCTGACGATCTCGTCCAGCCGCGCGCCGTCCAGTTCGCGGAGGCGTATCTTCCTTTTTTTGAGTTCTTCCACGTAAGCCGCTTTCACGAGGCGGTACATCTCCGCGATGAACGAGCCGTCGGGAGAGGCGCCGGTCAGGCGCGAAAGGCGCGCCATCTGCGCCGCAAAGATGCGGGATTCCATTTCATCGATCAGATTTGCCATAATTGCTCCTGTTTTTCAGGGGTATTATACTACAAACGGCGGGAAAAGGCAATCTTCCCGCCCCTATTTTTTTCGCAACCGTTGACAAAACCTCCGCACTCGGAGTATAATTTAAAAAAACGAAGGAGTGCGCCATGCAATACAGAAATTTGGGAAAGTGGGGGCTGAAAGTGAGCGAGATCGCCCTCGGCAGCTGGATGACCGACCTTTCGGGCCCGGCGGCGGCTGAAACCGCAAAACAGTGCATCCGCGCCGCGTTCGACGCGGGCGTAAACTTTTTCGACTGCGCGGACGCATACAGCGGTGGCGAAGCGGAAAAATTCCTCGGCAAAGCGCTCAAAGACTATCCGAGGAGCGCATACGTCGTCTCTTCCAAGGTGTTCTTCCCCGCGGGCCCGGGCGCGAACGACTGGGGGCTTTCGCGCAAACACATCGTGGAACAGCTCGACAAAACGCTGAAAAACATGCAGCTCGACTATATCGACATGTATTTCTGCCACCGCTTCGACCCCACGACGCCCGTAGAAGAGACGATGCAGGCGCTTTCCGACATGGTCGCGGCGGGCAAAGTCCTCTATTACGGCGTGAGCGAATGGTCGCCCGTACAGATCACCGAAGCGGTCGCAGCGGCGAAAGAGATGCACCTGCGGCCGATGAACGTCATCCAGCCCCAATACAACATGGCGGACAGGTACATCGAGGACGAGATCGTGGCGATCTGCCGCAAAAACGGGATCGGCATCGTGCCGTTCTCCCCGCTGGCGCAGGGCCTTTTGACGGGCAAATACCGCAAAGGGCAGCCCCTGCCTTTGGGATCGCGCGCGACGCATCAGGCGGACAGGCAGATCAACGCCCTGCTCACCGACGAAAACCTCGGCAAAGTGGAAAAGCTCTCCGCGATCGCAGCCGACCTCGGCGTACCCCTTTCCGTCCTCGCGCTCGCATGGATCCTGCGGCTTCCCGAGATCTCTTCGGTGATTACGGGCGCTTCCCGCCCCGAACAGATCGACGCGAACGTCGCCGCGAGCGGGCTCACCATCCCCGACGGCGTGCTCAAAGAGATCGACGCGATCCTCGATTACAAGCCGTTCGTGAGAAAGATCGGATAATCCTTTCCGCGATCGAAAGACATAACGAAACAGCCGCAAAAACGCGCGGACGGCGCGTTTTTGCGGCTGTTTTATCTTTACCGCGACGCAAATTTTACATCAGTTCGATGTTGTTTTCGCGGCAATATCGTTCCGTCTTTTCGTCCCACAGGGAAACCTGCACTTCGCCGATGTGCATTTTGTTGAGCAGGAACATGGACAGGCGCGACTGCCCTATGCCGCCGCCCATCGTAAGCGGCATTTCCCCGGCGGCGAGCGCCTTGTGGAAGGGGCTTTGCAGCCTTTCCATGCAGTTTTCCTCTTTCAGCTGCGAAACGAGGGTCTGTTCGTCCACGCGGATACCCATGGAAGAAACTTCGAACGCGCATCCGAGCACGGGATAGTACAGCACGATGTCGCCGTTGAGCGACCAGTCGTCGTAGTCGGGCGCTCTGCCGTCGTGCTTCTGCCCCGACTTCAGTTTGCCGCCGATCTGCATGATGAAAGCCGAACCGTGCGTTTTCGTATACTCCGTTTCCCTCTGTTTGGGCGTCAGCGCGGGATACATGTCCTCGAGTTCCTGCGTGGTCACGAAAGAGATGTCCTCGCTCAGATATTTTTCGAGCGCGGGATATTCGGCACAGACGGCGGCTTCGGTGCGTTTGAGCGCGCCGTAAATCTTTTTCACCGTCTGTTTGAGAAATCCGACGTTCCTGTCCTCCCTGCCGATGACTTCTTCCCAGTCCCACTGATCGACGTAGATCGAATGCAGGTTGTCGGGGATCTCGTCGCGGCGGATCGCGTTCATGTCGGTATACAGCCCGCTGTACTTTTCGAACCCGTATTTTTTGAGCGCGAAACGCTTCCATTTCGCGAGGCTGTGCACGACCTCGACCGTCTTGCCCGTCGCCTTCATGTCAAAAGACACGGGGCGCTCCACGCCGTTCAGGTCGTCGTTCAGCCCGCTCTCGCGCGTGACGAAGAGCGGCGCGCTGATGCGCGTAAGGTTGAGCGCGGCGGAAAGCTCCTTTTCAAACACCGTCTTTAAGAACTTGACCGCCTTTTCCGTTTCCATGAGCGTCAATTTGGACTGATACATTGCTGATTCCTCTTTTATCTTTCAAAATTCAAAAAATTCGCCGAAACCGTACACAAAGGCATCCGCATTTGTTTTGAGCGCTTCCCAGCGCCCTTCCGACGATCTGTCGTACACCGCGACCGTCTGCATGCCCGCCTTTTTCGCCGCGCAAAGCGCCGCAAAGCTGTCCTCGAACGCGACGCACTTTCCGGGCGAGAGCCCGAGTTTTTTCGCCGCGAGCAGGTATATATCGGGAAAGCTCTTGTTTCTCCCCGCGTCGTCCACGGTAAAAAAGCCTTCGAACAGGCCGTATATGCCGCCCGCTTCGAGCACGGGAACGAACAGCTCGGGCGAGGACGCCGTGGCGACGCACATCTTCACGCCCCGCTCCGACAGCGCGCGGACAAACCGCACCGCATCCGCTTTGAAATACCGTCCGCCCGCCGCGGCGTACTTTTCGCGGCACATCCCGTTCCACTCGGCGATGATCTCATCCTCCCGCTCTTCGGGAAGATAATTTTTCACCGTGAACGCGGCGACGTCGCGAAACCCCAGGTGCGCGATATTTGCCTGATACCCGTCGGGCACGGGCATGTTCCTTTTTGCGAAAAACTCCTCGTCGATCTCGCTCCAGATCTCCATACTGTCCACGAGCGTTCCGTCCAGATCGAACACCGCGCCTTCCGCGCATATCCCTCTCCATTCGAACATAGCATATATTTTACCACGATCGCGCGAAAAATGCAACTTCGCGCAGGGCTTATACAAAGTTTTATAGCCGTTTCCGCCGCAGAAAAACGCCCTGCGCTTGAATTTTTTTGCGTTTTATGATATGATAGACGAGAAAATAAGGACAAGGAGCAGAGCATGGCGTTTTTCCGAAGAAAAAAGACTGAACCCGCACCCGCCGAAACGCAGGGCGCACCCGAAATTCCCGTCACGCTCGCGCTTTCCTTATCAGAAAACACCGATCCCGAAAACGTCGCGGCGCTCCTCTCCGCCCTGCCCGAACACGCGGAGGTCGCCCTTTCGGGCGGCGCGGGCGAACTCGCTTTGCCCGAAGGCAAAAACATTTCTGTAATCGAGGATGCGGGCAGGTACAGCGGAAAATACGTCGTGCGGGCGGACGGGAACGAAAAATCCGACAAAGAACGCGCGGAAAAGCTGTTCGGCTTTTTGTCCGCTGCGGAAGAGGATCTGATCTTTTTCGGCGAAAAGGCGCAGGAGAGCGACCCCCTCGCCGATACGATCGCGGGGAAGCGCCCGCTGCCCGCGCATTGCGCCGCAAAGCGGGAACTCGCACAGGGCACGCGGGAATTGGGGAGAACGTACGCGGAATCGTTCGTTCCCCTGCTCTTCGCCAAAAGCGCCGCCTGCGTTTCCCTATCCCTCGGGGAAGAAAAAAACACCCGCACGCACGCGGAGGCGTGCAACGTCCTCGCGCTTGCGGAATTTTTCAACAAAGTCAAACCCGCGCTGGATGCGGACAGATACCGCTTCGCCTTCAACTTCATCTGCAAAGAATGGATCGGCTGCCTTGCGCGCGCGTCGCTTGCGGGAAAGCCCGAAGAGATCGCCGACGCCGACGCGAAACTCAAAGAGACCAACATGGCGCTGTGGGTCGCGGTTGCGGAAAAAGCGCCGCTCGGTTTCGCCGGCGTTCTGCGCAAAAAAAATTATACGCTTCCGTTTTATCTGAAAACCGCCTTAAAAGCGCTTTCTGTATTCAAAAAACAACTATAACCGCGGTTAAAAACGTTCCGAACGGACGAAATATGTAAAAATTTTGCAAACTCCGATGGAAATTCGCCAATAAATATTGACTTTTTCTGCAAAAAGGTTTATTCTTATTAGAGTGATTTTTTATTTTATATCTGAAAGGCGGCGCGTGCCGCCGAACGGGAGGCGACAGTATGCATTGCCAGGATTGCGGAAACAAACTCATCTTAAAATTCTGCGAAAACGAAGGATTGGTCCCCTATTGCGAGACGTGCGAAAAATTCGTGTTCCCGCCCTTTAAAACGGCGGTGAGCATGGCGGTCGTGGACAGGAAGCAGGAAAAGTTCCTCATTGGCAAACACACGAACGGGCAGTACCTGCTCTTTGCGGGGTATGTAAAGAAAGGCGAATCGGCCGAAAAGACGATCGTGCGCGAGATCAAGGAAGAAACGGGGCTGAACGCGGTCAAGTACCGCTACATGAGTTCCCGTTACCACGAACCGAGAAACGTTCTGATGCTCGGCTTTATCGTCATGGTCTCCGAAGGCGAAATACAGCTCAACACCGACGAACTCGAAGAGGCGTGCTGGTGTTCCTTCGACGAGGCGCTCGAACGCATCAGCCACGATTCGACGGCGGAATTTTTCCTCAAAAGCGCGATCGCGGAGCTGAAAAAGAATAAGCTCTGACCGACAACGAAAAGGCGCGCCCGGCAAACATGCCCGGCGCGCCTCTTTTATCCCCTTTTTCGGAAGGCGTTATCTGCTTTTGTAATTTTCGCAGCAGGTGCAGCTTTCCGCATCGCAGTTGCAGTCGTTGCCGACCGTGATTTTGTCGAGCGTGCAGTTCTTGCCGTCGCAATTGTACATGCATTCGGTCACTTCGCAGCCGATCGCGTTGTTGATCTTGTTCATAATAACAACCTCCTTCCGCTATTATGAGCAGAAGAGCGCGAAATATTACGGATAGGGTTGACTTTTTTCCCGTTTGATTGTAAAATAGATTCACGACATCAATCCGAGAGGACAATACCATGAAAGTGATACTCAAACAAGACGTAAAAGGCACGGGCAAGAAGGGCGACATCCTCGACGTGAGCGACGGGTTCGCCAAAAACTTTCTGCTCAAAAAAGGGCTGGCGGAAGCGGCTTCGTCCGTCGCGGTAAACAGTTTAAAGATCCGGAAAGAGGCGGAAGAGCGCCGCCGCGCCGAGGAGATCAAGGCCATCAGGGAACTCGCGGCGAAGATCGACAAGACGACCGTCGACGTGACGATCAAATGCGGCGAAAACGGCAAAGTGTTCGGCAGCGTGACCTCGAAAGAGATCGCGGGCAAACTTGCCGACATGGGCTACGACATCGACAAAAAGAAGATCGTGCTCAAAGAATCCCTGAAAGTCGCGGGAGACTACCCCGTCGAGATCAGGTTTATGGAAGGCGTTTCCGCAAAGATCAACGTCAGCGTAAAGCCCGAACAATAATCCCCCGAAAGCACGCCCGACGGGTTGCTTTCGTCAGGAATTAAAAATAAGCGGTTTGAAAAAAAACAGCACCATGAAAGTGATCGGCATTAACGGCAGCGGCAGAAAAGACGGAAATACCGCCACGCGTGAACCGTGAACCCCTCGTAAAGAACGGCCGCCCCGTACAAAACGGAGCGGCCGCCCTTTGTCTATGAGAAAGCTGTGGGTGATCTTTTATTCGGCGTCCTGCAAGGCGTCGTAGCCCGATTCCCCCGTACGCACGCGCACCACGTCCTCCACATCGTAGACGAAGATCTTTCCGTCGCCGATATGCCCCGTATAGAGCGCTTTGCGCGCCGCAGCCACCACTTCGGCAACGGGAACTTTGCTGACAACGACTTCCACCTTGACTTTCGGCAGCAGATCCATATCCAGTTTGACGCCGCGGTAATATTCTCCCGCGCCCTTCTGCACGCCGCAGCCGAGCACCTGCGTGACCGTAAGCCCCGTCACGCCGATCGCGTTCAATGCCTGTTTCAGATCTTCGAACTTGGACTGTTTGGTCAGAATGACGACCTTGGACATCTTGACGCTCTCCGCGCTTTCCGCGACGGCGGGCATGGCGGGAGCGGTCATATCCGTGACGGCAACGCCCGCGGCTTCCGCAACAGGGACGCCTTCCGCCTCGATGATCTCCGCCGCAAGCGGCACGGGCGTAAAGTCGGCATACGCGCTGGGCAGGCCGTGTTCGTGCTTGTCGAGGCCTTCGATCTCTTCGACCTTCGAAACGCGCAGCCCCACCGTGTGCTTGAGGAGCTGGAACAAGCCGATCATGCATACGATCGTCCACGCGGCGATCGCAAGAACGCCGATCAGCTGGACGATAAGCTGCGCGAAACTGCCCGTATAGAAGAGCCCCGTGCTCGTGGAGAACAGGCCGCAGGCGATCGTTCCCCACAGACCGTTCGCGCCGTGTACGGCGATCGCGCCCACGGGATCGTCTACGTGGAATTTTTTATCGATGACTTCGACCGCGACGACCACGAGTATCCCCGCGACCAGGCCGATGAAAAACGCACCGACCACGTCGATCACCGCGCACCCCGCCGTAACCGCGACCAGTCCCGCCAAAGAGCCGTTGAGCGTCATGGATACGTCCGGCTTTTTGTTTTTGATCCACGTAAAGACCATGGTCGAGATCGTGCCGGTCGCCGCAGCGACCGTCGTCGTGACGAGTACCTGCGCGAGCTGCGTCATACCGGACGTCGCCGCGCCGTTAAAGCCGTACCAGCAGAACCAAAGGATGAAGCACCCGAGCGCGCCCACGGTCAGGTTATGCCCGGGGATGGCGCGGACGTATTTCGCTTCCTTTCTGACGAGGGTGGGCTTGCCGTCCTTGTCAAGATATTTGCCCCAGCGCGGGCCCAACAGGAGCGCGCCGATGAAAGACGAGATGCCGCCCACAAAATGGATGAGGGAAGAACCCGCAAAATCGATGTAAGCGACGTTCGCGAAATAACCCGTCGTACCGAACAGCGGTTCGGCCGTGCTCAGCCAGCCGCCGCCCCACGCCCAGTGCGCCTCGATGGGATAAACGACTGCCGAGATGACGAGAGAGTAAATGCAGTACGTAAGGAATTTCGTACGTTCCGCCATAGCGCCCGAAACGATCGTCGCGGTCGTCGCGCAGAACACGAGGTTGAAGAAGAAGTTAGACCAATCGTAGTTCGCAAAATCGGTGAACACGCCCATGTTGGGGATACCGACGAGCCCGAAGAGCGCATCCTCGCCCATCAGAAGGCCTGCCCCCAGCAATACGAAAACGATCGTACCCAGGCAAAAATCGAGCAGGTTTTTCATGATGATGTTGCCTGCGTTTTTCGCCCGCGTAAATCCCGTTTCCACCATTGCGAAACCCGCCTGCATGAACCAGACGAGGATCGCGCCGATCAGAAACCAGACGCCTGTGGAACCGAATATACCGTCCATTACCTATATACCTCCAAAAACTTTTTGTTCTCTTACTATTTCCGATCACCTTTACACGCTGAACAGGATCTCTCCGTAGGTCGGGAAAGGCCAATCCTTTGCCGAAACTTTCGTCTCCATTTCATCGGCAAAAGCGCGCACTTCGTGCATGACGGGGATGATCTTATCCGCAACGAATTTCGCCTGCGCGGCCGCGTCGGGAATGCTCTTTTCCGCGATCAGCAGTTCGTCAAGCTCCTTGACTTTATAATAAAGGCTCGCATTGTCTGCGGAAAGGGTCGAAATGAGTTCTTTCTCCGCAGCGGCGCCCGCGTCCACGCCCGCCGCCTTTTCCGCTTCGAGCGTCGCGCAGAGGCTTCTGATGTACGCGCCGACCGCGGGATAGATATCCCTCTTTGCCATTTCCGACATGGTGAGCGCTTCGATGACGATGGTCTTGCTGTAATTTTCAAGCATGATCTCGGTGCGGGTGACGACTTCCCGGCGGGTAAACACATTCATGCGCTCAAGCAGGGCGATGTTCTTTTCGTCCGCAAAGTGCGGCAGCGCCTCCGCAGAATTTTTCAGGTCGGAAAGCCCGCGTTTTGCGGCCTCTTCTTTCCATTCGTCCGAATAGTTGTTGCCGTTGAAGATGATGCGGCGGTGCTTTTTGATCGTTTCCACCACCAATTCGTGCAGCGCCGCATTGAAATCGGACGCTTTTTCGAGTTTGTCGGCAAATTCGCGCAAAATGTCGGCAACCGCCGTGTTGATGACGATGTTCGGCCCGGAAAGGGAAAAACTTGAACCGACCATGCGGAACTCGAACTTGTTGCCCGTAAACGCGAAGGGAGAAGTGCGGTTGCGGTCTGTCGTGTCTTTGGGCAGTTCGGGCAGCGTATCCACGCCGAGTTTCATCACCTTTTTGCCCTTGCCCTTATATTTTTCGCCGCGTTCCAGGGCCTCGATGACCTCTTCCAGCTCTTCGCCGACAAACATCGATACGATGGCGGGCGGCGCTTCGTTCGCGCCCAGCCTGTGGTCGTTGCCCGCGCTCGCGACCGAAAGGCGCAGAAGATCCTGGTATTCGTCCACCGCCGCGATGACCGCCGCAAAGAAGAGCATGAACTGCCCGTTTTCGGCGGGCGTCGTGCCGGGATCGAGCAGGTTCAAGCCCGTATCCGTGCTCATCGACCAGTTGTTGTGCTTGCCCGAGCCGTTGATGCCGTCGAACGGCTTTTCGTGCAGAAGGCAGCGCATATGGTGCTTCTGTGCGACGCGCTTCATCGTTTCCATGACGAGCTGGTTCTGATCCGCCGCGATATTGGTATTGGTAAAGATGGGCGCAAGCTCGTGCTGTGCGGGCGCGACTTCGTTGTGCTTCGTTTTGGCGAGGATACCGAGTTTCCAAAGCTCCTCGTCGAGGTCTTTCATATACGCGGAGACGCGCGTTTTGATGGCGCCGAAGTAATGGTCTTCCAACTCCTGCCCTTTCGGCGGTTTCGCGCCGAAAAGCGTCCTGCCCGTATATTTGAGGTCTTTGCGCTTCTGATACACGTCCTCGTCGATGAGGAAATATTCCTGCTCCGCGCCGACCGTCGAATAGACGCGCTTTGCGGACGTGTTGCCGAACAGCCGCAAAATGCGCAGCGCCTGATCGTTAAGGGCGCGCATGCTCTTCAAAAGAGGCGTCTTTTTATCGAGCACCTCGCCGCTGTACGAAAAGAAAGCGCAGGGTATGTATAAAGTGCCGTCCTTTACGAAAGCGTAAGAGGTCGGATCCCACGCGGTATAGCCGCGCGCCTCAAAAGTGGCGCGCACCCCGCCCGAGGGGAAAGAGGATGCGTCCGGCTCGCCCATGACCAGTTCCTTGCCCGAAAAATCCATAATGACTTTGCCGCCGGGCACGGGGCTGATAAAACTGTCGTGCTTTTCGGCGGTGATGCCGGTCATCGGCTGAAACCAGTGCGTGTAATGGGTCGCGCCCTTTTCCACCGCCCAGTCTTTCATCGCGTTCGCCACCACGTTCGCCACGCCCGAATCGAGGGCGCTCCCTTCGTCGATGGTCTTTTTCAGAGATTTATAGATCTCTTTGGGCAGTTTTTCCTGCATGACCTGCAGGTTGAATACGTTTGCTCCGAAAATTTCAGGGACTCTCATAAAACAAAACTCCTTAAAAAAATTGAAAGGCGCCGCGGAGTCCTCTCTTTTCCGAAAGCACACCGCAGCGCCTTTGCTGCCTGAATCATTTATGCCACGATTATAGCCGACGGCTCCCGATTTGTCAAATGCGGGAGCGAAATTCAAATTATCACGAATTTTTATGCCCTGTATAAATTTTGCAAAACAATGCCCTCACGTCAAAGAGATCGCGAGCACCGTAACGATCGATGCGCCGAGACATATACCGACGAGCACGCAGAACAAGACGGCCGTGCCGTCAAAAACGCGGGTAAATATGTTGAACCCGATCACGCTGAAAAGCAACTGCGCTATACAGCATACGGCTATGACGCCGTTCCTGACCGTTTCGTTCGGGACAGAACCCAAAATAACGAATTGGGCGATCATCAGCGCGACCGGAATAAAGACGCAAAAGACGAACGCCGCGACCTGCCCTGCGGAAGGCAGATTTCTCCGCGTCCTGAAAGCGGTTTTCCTGCCCTCCCTTGCCGCCACGCGCTTTTGCCTGTTTTGCGCCCTGCGGGCGGCCGCCTCCGCTTTCCTCCGTTCGGCTTCCATTTTTTCCGCGATTTGCTTTTGGCGCTTCTCCTCTTTTTCGTCCGATTCGTATTTCGAAAATAAATCTTTGTCCTCTCGACCGTTATTCATTTTCTGCCCCTCCTTTTACGACAATCAATTCGTTCAGCGCCCTGGTATAAGCCACATACTTTTCGTTATCGCTCATGTTGCAGTCATATACGTAAACGCGCAAAAATTCCAAACCTTTAACCTGCTTTACCGTCAAAATATTGACACCTGTCGCAAATCTATCCGTCTCGTCGTCCAAAATACGCATACCTTGCGTATCCGGAGCCAACGCCATAAACTTTTCCGCTTCCGCTCGGCCTTTTGTAATTACAACGTTTTCTTTTCCGTCTTCGAATTTTACTTCCTGTGACCGGATCTCCTCCGCTTTCCCGTGCAAACCGATCGCCATCATCTTCAAATGCAGGCGATCATTGACGAAATCTGTAATCTCCTTTGCATTTCTGTAATTTTCATTCAGAGAATATTCCTTTACCCGTATGATCTTATCGACCTGTTCCACATCGGAAACGCCGTAATTTTCGACACGTTGCCGAATATCGCCGAACATATTGATATGCCCGCGTCCAAACAATATCCGTAAACAATATAGTTCAAACTCCGAATAGTTTTGAACTTCGTCGACGAACAAACAACTTTTTGTTTTAAAAATGCTTCCAAATCTTTCGGCAAGTTGACGCACGATAAAAACATCCGCAGAAATACACTTCTTTTGTTTATCACTATTGTCGCTTCGGTTTACGTTTTCGACGGCAAACTGACAGATGTCGACATAAAGCCAGGCAGGTTCTCCCTTCGAAAACTGTTGCAAGGCTTCTAACCTTTCGACGGCATCCGCGATACGTATAAATTTTTCTATTTCATCGTCATCGAACAGGGTCGTCCTGCCAAATTTTTTCAGTCTTCCGCCCTCGCTGTAAACAGCATCCTTTGTAAGATATTTAGAAAAATATCTTTTATATTTGCCATAATTGGAATATCTTGCTTGTTGCTCTTTCAGAGTGTATTCCATATTCGCAGCCGAAAATCCCGCCAATTCTCCCTTGGCAGTCACATAGAAGTTAAACGATTTTTCATCAAACAAATCCTTCCCCGAAATTTGGCTTAAACAATCTCTCGCGATTTCTTTACCCGTCGCATGAGTTAAGCGCTGCAACTCCCAATCGACAAAACGACTGTATGATTCGGTAGCCGAATCCAAAATCTCATGTACCGCATGAAAGTATGTCCCCTCTTTTTCAATATCATAATATATTCGTTCATAAGGCGCATAGACTGATTCATACAGACCAAACCGCTCGACATATAGTTCTATAAAACGTTTCCAAATCAGGTCATACGGCAAATTCGTGATACCGTCGAGCCGCAATTCGCCTAACAGGCCGCCTGTAAAACGATTGAACAGAGCGTGCGGCGTAATGACAAAGACATCGTTCGGTTTTAAATCGGATTCATTGTACAACAAATAGGACAGTCTGTGATATAAGATCATTGTTTTTCCTGAACCAGCGCAGCCGTTCACCAAAATGTTTTCGAAGAGCGGCGCCGTAATGATGCCATACTGATTTTCCTGAATCGATTTGATGATGTTGTGTATCTTTCCGTCCTTCCTGTTATCCTCGAGCAGCCTCTCAAACAGCGGATCCGTGATCGAAAAAGAGTCTTCGCGTATCGCACGGTACAGATTAATCTCGTCAGAATATCCCTTATAAATGCCGCGCCTGCCGTTAAAGAGAGGATCTTCTATCTCTATATTGCGTTTCAATGCCAAACAAAAATTTTTTTCGTTGGCAAAAAAACGGGATTGATAATAAATATTTCCGATCTCCTTATCTCTCCAATCGACCACAAGATCCTCAAACCCCCTCTCACCGATATACGCCGTATGCAGATCGTATTTACTGCTCCCGAAATCCAAGCGTGCAAAATAAGGTTTCCTTTTTAATACGTCTAAATCGTTCATCTCCTGCTCGACTCTCTTTTTCATCTGTTCGATGGTATCCTTCCATTCCTCCGCCTGCATTACCTCACTATATACGGAATAAGGATCAAACCCGTTTTCCCTCGCCTCGATAAATGCCTCCCTGCGGTTTTCCCACGCCTTTCTGCTTTCCCCGATTTCTGCATTATATTCTACTTGAAGTTCTGAATGTTGCCGTTCTACTTCGATCAAAACCGTATTCAGCCGCTCCTGCTCCCTTTGGTTTTCGGAAGATTCATCCTGATCCGCAAAAAACGCTTTCGGCAGACGCCTGCTTGCTTTCAATGCTTCCGAGATTGCACTGCGGTTTTCACTTTTCGGTTTGCCGTCATCAACAGCATGCTTTTCAAGAGGTTTTTTCTTTTCCGCAAAAACCTTTTGCGGAGCATGCGAAGGCTTTTTCTCTTCTGCGGATATCTTTTGCAGAGCAGGCGAAGGCTTTTCCGCAGACGGGCTTTTGCCCCCTTGACCTGCATTATTCCTCTCTCTATACATCTTCTCTCTATACAATTTCTCTTCGTCCCAACTTCTGAACAACTCGGAAATCGCATCGTTTCCCGTGTAAATATTTACCTCAGGTCTCGTATCAAACTCCCGCTCCAATGTTTGCAGCGCGGCTTGTGCATTGCGTTTCCCCGCTTTGGCTGCTTTTTCAAAACACAACCGCGCCGACGCGGCGTCCTTTTCGGTTCCGTATCCTTTTGCAAAACATACGCCCAAATTATATAGGCCCGAAGGGTTCCCGCCCCGTGCGGCTTTCTGAAACCAAAATAACGCCGATACATAATTTTGAGGCATATTTTTACCTTCAAAATAAAGTTTGCCTAGTCTGTTTGCAGCGCTCAAATCTCCTTGTATTGCCGCCCGATATATCTCCTCCGTTTGCGGATCCGTTGCCGTCAACTTCGGACAGCCGCACTTCGGACATCTGCTTTCAAATGCGTCGAACCGCTCTTTGCATATCGGACACTCAATCATTTCTTCCCTCTCCTTCACGCAAATTTTTACCGCTTATATTATAGCAAATCGGTGTATCAGTTTTTGATAATTGAAAAAATTTTTTAAAAAAATTAAAAACCGCAAAAAATCGCGCGGAGCGCGGGGAAAACCCGCGCTCCGCGCCCGATCGTTTTGGATTTTTTAGATTATTTATATTGCGGGCGGTGCGCCCGCAGCTCATTCGGAAAATTCGTACTCCCCTTCGGAAAGCCGCTTCTCTTTGCCCGACGGCATTTTCAGGCGGCATACCGTGCCCTGCGGCACGCGGACGCGAATGACGAATTTTTCCGCTCTGCGGTAAGAGACGAAAATTTTGCCGTACGGGCAGACATATTCCGTTTCCGCTTCCCGCACGTATTCCGTGCACAGCGGCGCGACGGAAAATTCGCAAAACCCCGGCGAGAGCGGCTTCAATCCCACAATATATTTGTACATCCACGCGACTACGTCGCTGAACATGTGATGATCGAGGGAAAAAGAACTTTCCCAATCCTCATGGAAGGTCGTCGCGCCGTTTTCGATCCAATGCCCGTACGAGGGGTACTCCGTGTTTTCAAGCATCTTCACGGCGGTCTCGGCATAGCCGTTTTCCGCGAGGGCGTTGAGCACGCACTTCGCGCCGAGTATGCCGACCAGCATCCCGTAGCCGTTTTCGCGGACGCACGCGTCCAGCATCGCGGCATACCGCGCGCGCTCTTCGCCGTCGTTTACGATGCCGTAATGCAGAAACATGGAAAGCGCCGTCATGCTTTTGAGCGAAGTTTCGTCGCAAAGATACGCTTTGCGTATCGCGGAGCGTATCTTTTCCGCCCTGCCCTCGTATACGCGCGCGGCGCGCGCGTCGCCGCACACCTCCGCCATTTCGGCAAGGATTCGCGTCATGTAACAGCAATAAACGGAATCGGAAAGGCGGTTGTCGCACAGGACGAACCCCTCCGCACGCGTCGGGGCGCACCAGTCCCCCAAACCGTACATTGCCAGCCCGCCGCGCATGCGCGAACGCATGTAGCGCTCGTACTTTTTCGCCGCGGGATACGCCTGTTTTACGATATCCGTATCCCCGTAATGCAGATAGCATTGGTGCGGAAGTTCGAACAGGGCGACGTCCCACGCGGGTCCGCTGCCCCAATTGTAGCCCCAGCCCGATGTGGGCGCGATGCCGGGAAGCTGCCCCGTAAGCCTCTGCGCGTCGGTCAGATCCCCCAGCCACTTTTTGTAGCTGGAAAGCATATCGAAGTTTTTGACCGACTGTTCGCAGGAGAGCTGCGCGTCGCCCGTCCAGCCGTTCTTTTCCCTGTGCGGGCAGTCGGTGGGAATGGAATGATAATTGCACTCGAAAGAGCGGACGCCCGCGCAAAAGATCTTTTCAAACAGCGGATCGCTGCAGGAAAAGCGGCCGATCCGTTCAAACCCCGTGCGCATGAAAAGCGCCGTCACGCCGTCTTCGGGAAGGCTGTCCGCGCCCGAGATCTCCGCGTAGCGGAAGCCGTGATAGACAAAGCGCGCGTGCCAAATCTCCGTGCCTTCCCCCTTGAAGATATAGCGGTCTGTCTGCGACGCGCCCGATTCAAGATAGCGGGAAGTCTTTTCGGTATCCAGCTCCCCATTCCCGTCCAGAGTTTCGCCGTAACGGATGACCAGTTCCTGCCCGCGCGCCCCGCGCATGCAGATGCGCACGCAGCCTGCAAGGTTCGCGCCGAAATCGACGAGAAATTTGCCGCCTTGCCGCACGACGGAACGGGGGCGGCGTTCTTCGACGATCTTTACGGCGGGCATTTCCTGCTTTTTCAGCCTGCCGCCTGGAGGCGCGCAGATCTCCGCGGAAGCCCAAAGCGAATCGTCGTAATCCGCCGCAAAAAAATCGCCTTCTTTGCGCGCGTCGTAATATTCGCCCTGACGCAGATCGTTAAAGACGATCGGCCCGTCGCCGCTCACCTTCCAGCGCCCGTCCGAACGAAGAATCGGCTTTCCGTCCCGGCAAAGGCAGAAGGCCAGTTTGGGCATTTCTCTCCACGGGGCCGAATAGAAGTTCCATACGTCGCGCGCGTTCTGATTGTACCAGCCGTTGCCGAGCAGTACGCCGAACACGTTTTCGCCCGCGCGGACAAGCCCGCTCACGTCGTAAACGTTGTAATAGACCGTCTTGTCGTATGCGGAAAAGGCGGGTTCGAGATAAGAATCGCCGACCCTTTCGCCGTTTACGTACAATTCATGGAAGCCGAGCCCCGCGAGATATACGAGAAACCGCCCGCCGCCGCCGCGGAGGCGCAGTTTCCTGCGGAACATGAAGGCGTTTTTCGGATAATCGTTCCCGAAGTTGACGATGTGCGCGCCCGATGAGATCCAAGCGCTCTTTTCCAAAGGAGATGCGTTCATAAAAAACCGCTCCGAAATTGACTTTTCGATATCTATATTAACACATTGTCCGCGCGATTTCAATCCCCCGCCGAAAAAATTTCGCGCAAAAATTTTAAGGCAGATACCTTTTGAGCGGCAGGTGGTGCGCCTGCTTGCAGAGGCAGAAGCCCTCCACATATTTCGTATCGCATTGATACCCGCGCGTTCTCGCGAAGTTCTTCACCGCGGCGAGGATGTCGTAATCGTCGTGCACTTTCAGCCATTCGATCTGGCTCTTGTGGCAGGCGAACATTTCGAGTTTGGTGTCGATAGTATCGCCGATGTCCACAAATTCATCGGGGAAGGAATTGACGAGCATCGTATTTTCCATATAATAGATCGGCGTGAATTTGTCGTATTCGGGATAATCGGACGGGAACAGTTTCACCGTCGCCGCCATGGTCGCGTCGAACACGATCGTGCTTGTTATGCTGTGGTCGACCATGTATTCGTCCTTCCCGTGCGTGATGATAAAGTCGGGCTTTACCTTCCTGATCACGTCGGACACCATGCGCACCCCCTTGTCATAATCGCGGCGGACGAACATGTCGTCGAGCCCCAGACAAATATAATCCGCGCCGATGACCTTTGCGGACGCGCGCGCCTCTTCCAGGCGGATGGCTGCGATCTCCTCTTTGGTATACAGTTTATGCCCGACGTTCCCGCTGGCGAGCGTGACCATCGTCACCTTGTCGCCGCGCGCGGCGCACTTTGCCAGCGTGCCGCCGCAGTTCATTTCTAAATCGTCGGGATGACGTTCCCGCAGACAAGTTTCGTTACCTCATACATAAACAGAAGCCAGCGCAAAGCGCCGGCTTCTGTTGCGATTATACTAATTTCTTTTTGCGTAAAATTTCTTCACCTGTTTTATACTTTGTTCCTTTACAATAATACTTTAATATTGCTATTTGTTTGTCGCGAGACAAAGCCATAAAATCAATCTTAAAATAATTGTCAACCCTTCTAAGATTGCGATTGTCATTGACAAGCCAAATCCGTTCTTTTGCCAAATTCAACATTACTGACAAGCACAATTCCGGGGATATTTCGGGTTCGAAAATAATATTGTTTTTATTGAAAAATATAATTTTCAACCCCCGATAATATTCCCCTTTACGTCGCCATAATCCGTTACAGAAAACCACCTGCGTAATTTTATTATATGGAATTTCCCGAAACTTCTTTAGCCCGAGCCAAGAGTAATATTGAATGCAAGTATCGGTAAATTGAACCTGATCCGAATAATAAAGAAACCATAAGACAAACAGTACCGTTACTATCGGCATTATGATCCCATACCACTTTAATCCACCCAACATCGCAATCCTTAAAGCCCCTTGCACTCCGTCTTCAATATCAGACGAATGTACCAGATAACTAAATCCCAATGATAAAAGCGGTATAGCAAAAAATAAAGCGATATAGAACCCGACAATAAATCGCAACTGTTCATAATGTGCCCATAGTTTCTTTTTTACCATTGCAGACCATTTAACCCCCCTCGAAAAAAATCTTTTTTCTTTTACTTTTTGAAAAGCCCGTCGTACAGGCGGATATTTTCAAACGAGACGGGGTATTTTCCCTCTTCGATGCCGTGCACGATTTCAACCGTCTTTCGGTTGAACGGGGTCGGCACGCCGTATTTTTCGCCGTATTCGCACACGACGCCGTTGATGAAGTCGATCTCGCACTTCTTCCCTTTTTTCAGATCCTGCAACATGCTCGAGATCAACCGCGCGTGCTTTTTCATGGCGACGGGGATGAGCATGTATGAAATTTTCTTTTTCAGCCACCCTTTATAATCGAACAGTTTGTCTATCCGATGCCCCTGCACGGGCTCGACGCAAATGCCCGCCGCCTTGGCGACGTCGATACACTCTTTGATGATGCTCTGCGCGACCCGGCGCGGCGCTTTTTTTTCGGAAACTTCGCCGAACGTGCCGCCGGTGACGGTGGAAAGCCCCGAAAACGCGCTGTTGATGAGCAGTTTCGACCAGCGCGCGCCGATAAAATTCTCCTCCACGGTCACGCTGCCCATACAGCCGAGCAATTCTTTCACGTCCTGCAAACGATTGCCCTTGCCGAACGCCCCGAGCGAAAAGGTGAGCGCGGACGGCTCGGAAGTGAGTTCCGAAACGCCCTCGCCGCGGAAAGTCGCGCCCCACGCGATGGCGCAGCCGAGCGTCCTGTCCGCCCCGATGATGTCCGCCACCTTCGGCTCGGGCAGCCCGTTCTGGCAGGTGCACAGCGCGCCGTCTTCCGCGAGATATTCTTTTAAGAAAGAAACGATCTGCGCATTGTCGCGCTGTTTGGTCATGAGAAGGATGACGTCGTATTTCCCGCTCATTTCCGAAGGCAGCAGCGCGTTCACCTTCTGCACGAAATCAACCGTACCGACGATGTGCGCGCCCCGCTCTTTGAGCGCCGCGATATGTTTTTCGTTGCGGTTGATCAAATCGACCTGCCTGCCCGCTTTGGCGATGTAAGCGCCCAGCACCGTGCCCATTGCGCCCGCGCCGTAAATTGCACATTTCATAATGTTTTTCTCCTTTCAGACGTATACCTATATTATAGCAGAAACGGCAGATTTTGCAAGAAAAAACGCGCCGCATATAAAAAGCCCGCCATTAGGCGGGCCATGGTTTTACGATTGTGTTTCGTGATGTTCGGCATCGCTTCCCGTATAGAGGGAAAACTCGCGGTCGAGATCGAAGTCGTCCGCGCTGTCGAACGCGGCGAGTTTTGAAATGGAGACCTCGTAAGCCGTCATCGTTTTCACTTCGTAATCGGACAGTTTTTTCTGATATTCGCGGCTCTGTATCCTGCCCGAAAGGGCGATCTTGTCCCCGACCTGCAAATTTTTGACGAAGCGCGCGTTCCTGCCCCAGGCGATGCACGGGATATAGTCCGACTTGTTGTATGCGCGGTTGACCGCGACGAGCAGGTCGGCGATCTCCCTGTTGAACGGGGTCGTGCGGTAAACGGGCGGCTTGCAGATATAGCCGCTCAAAACGATGCTGTTCGGATTTTTCGCGGGCGGCATTTCGGCGAGTTCCCGCACGAATACGGTGAGCATCAGCCTCGACCTTCCGTTTTCGATCTTATTGTACGAGCGGAACTGCCCGAACGCGCAGAGCGTTTTGCCCGTTTTCAGGTCTCCGTCGGCGATCAGCCGTTCGGACACGGTGACGGGCAGAATATCCGCCTGCCCCGAAAGGCGCATCACCTTGACTTTCAGCTCGTAAAAGCCTTCCCCGTACACTTCGTGAGAAAAGCTCGCTTCGCTCACGATCTCGCCCATGACGAACACTTTGTTGTTCTTCTCGGTGCTGTTCATAAAAGATCCTCCATGATGTATTTTCCGTATTTATGCCGCTACGCCGCGGCGTGCTGCCGTCCGTTTGCGTCGATCGTGTAATTTTCCCGATAAATGAGTTCGCCGATCGGCACGAATTCATACCCCTTGTTTTTAAGCGTATCCAAAATGATCGGAAGCGCCTCCGCCGTGTGCATGCCGTTGTTGTGGCACAGGATGATGCTCCCGTTCCGCACGCGGTTTATGACGCGCATGGCGATGTCGTTCGCGGACAGATTTTTCCAGTCGAGGCTGTCGACGTCCCACTGGATACTGTATAGCCCCATATCGCCGACGGTCTGAATGAGCAAATCGTCGTAGTCCCCGTACGGCGGGCGGAAAAGTTCCGTTTTTTTACCCGTGACCGCCTCGATCGCCCGCGAGGAAGAAGCGATCTCCTCCCGTATCCGCTCTTCGCCGAGTTTCGACATATAGGAATGCGTGGCGCTGTGCGTGCCGATCTCGTGCCCCTTTTCGTCTATCTTTTTGACGTACTCGGGGTATTTTTCCGCCCAGAACTCGACCATAAAGAAGGTCGCGCGCACGTTCTCACGCTCCAACACTTCCAAAAGCGCGTCGGTATAGTCCGTTCCCCATGCGCAGTCGAAGGAAATGGAGATTTTTTTCTCTTCCGTTTCCACCGAATAGATCGGAAGTTTGCGCACCGTGCCGCCCGTAAATACGGCGTACGCGCCCGTCGACGCGAGCAGTACGCACAAAACGACTGCAAGCGCCGCCGCGGCAAAGAAAAACGCCGCCGCCTTTTTTTTAAGAATGAGAACTTTCACTCTTCTCCTCCCATTTTACAAAAAAGCGCGGGTCAGAATTTATACGCCTGTGACGCAAAACGGTATGTTTTGTCGAAATCGCCCCGCACTTTATCCTGTAACTTATTTATATTTTTTCGCCTCGCACGATATGCGCGGATGCACGAAAAAACGCGCGGTACAAACCGCGCGCGGAACAACAAACCGTCAAAAACGCGAGAGAGCCCCCGCGCGGCGTTGCCGCGCGGGGGCTCTCTCTTTTACGATTTTATTTTCAATAAGTGAATTTCAAAAAGTTCCAGCTCATGGGGGCGACCCTGAACTCCGCCTTGCCTTCGCCCGAAACGGCGACGGGTTCGCGCGACTCGGGTTTTACGGCGTCGGGGCGGGCAAACGTGTTGGAGAGGGTAAGGTCGTTGCTTTCCATTACGGTAAATTCGCTGCATTTGAGATCACCGAAGGAACGCAGTTCCAGTTCGATCTCCTCCGCGCCCTGCGAATAGTTGCACAGGAACACGCAGACTTCACGCTTTTCGGGGTTGTGGGTGACCGCCTCGTTGATGAGGTTCGCGCTGCCGTAAGCGCTGTCGAACGTTCCGCCCGTGGAGATGGAGCGGACAGTCTCCCCCCTCCCGTTTGCGGACGCATAGCGGAAAGGGTAAAAAATCGTCTGGCGGATCGCCGCACCGCCCTTTTGCGTGAGGATGGGCGCGATGACGTTGACAAGCTGCGCAAGGCACGCGACCTTGACGATATCCGCGTTGTTCAAAAGCGTGTTGAGCAGGCCGCCGAACACGAGCATGTCGCGGAAGGTATATTCGTCCTCGATGAGGTGCGGCGCCCTGATCCAGTTGGGTTCGGTGCGTTTTTTATGCTGCGACCAGATGTTCCACTCGTCGAAACTGATGTAAACGTCGCGACGCGAACGCTTTTTCGCGCGCACGTAGCGGATGGTCGCGCGGATGGTCTCGATAAAGCGCGCCATATCGTCCGCACTGCCGAGGAAGTCTTCGAGCGGATTCTTGTCCGACTCTTTATACTCGTAATAGCGGTGCATGGAGATATAGTCCGCCTCGTCGTAGGTGTGTTCGAGCACGACCCTGTCCCACTCGGGATAGGTCGGCATTTCCACGGCGCTGCTGCCGCATACGACCAGCCTGACCGCGCCCTCTTCGCCCGCGCGCTTCGCGTCCGCCTTGCGGATCATGCGCATGGTCTGTACGGCCTTCCTGCCGTAATCGTCCGCCGTCGTGCCGCAGATCTGCCAGTCGCCGTCCATTTCGTTGCCGATGCACCAATATTTTACGCCGTACGGCTGTTCGGACGCATTTTTGCGGCGGAGATCGGAATAATACGTGCCCGAAGGGTAGTTGCAGTATTCGAAAAGTTCGAGAGCATCTCTCGGCGTTCCCGTACCCATATTGAACGCGAGCATGGGTTGTATGCCCGTCTTTTTGCACCACTTCATGAATTCGTCCGTGCCGAATTCGTTGGGCTCTATCGTCGCCCATGCAAGGTCGAGGCGGACTTTCCTGTCGGACTTTTTGCCGACGCCGTCCTTCCAGTCGTAACCGGAAACGAAGTTGCCGCCGGGATAGCGCACCAAGGGCACGCCCAGTTCGCGGATGAGCGAGATGACGTCCTCGCGGAACCCGTCTTTGTCCGCCGCGGGATGCCCGGGTTCGTAAATGCCCTCATAGACCGCCCTGCCGAGATGCTCCAAAAAAGAGCCGTAAATGTTCGGGTCGATGTCGCCGATCTTCAGATTCCTGTCCGCAAAAATCTTCGTTTTAGACATAAATAACTCCTTATCACTTTTTGTAAGCCCTTACATTATACTAGCGTCAAACGAGGCTGTCAACGGTTCGCAAAAAATTTCGCCCGCATTTTTATCCTTCGCGATCGAACGTTTCGGACACTTTTTTGAGAAGTTCGCGGATCGGAAGGTGCTGGGGGCAAGCCCTTTCGCACTTGCCGCATCCGATGCAGTCGCGCGCCCTGCCCTTTCCGCCCGTATGTACGCCGTAATACCAGTCGCTGTTCCAGTCGCCGTACATCGTCTTTGCGTTCATATCCGAAAACAAATCGGGTATGGAGATGTTTTTCGGGCATCCCGCCGTACAGTAACGGCACGCAGTACAAGGGATGAGGTCTGCCCCACGGAACACCGCCGCGACCTTTTCCGCAAGTTCTCTTTCCTCTTCCGTGAACGGCCTGAAATCTTTCATGAATCCGACGTTTTCAAGCGTTTGCGCCATGTTGCTCACGCCCGAAAGCACCATATAGACCTGTTCGCAGCTCGCCGCGTAGCGGATGGCAAAGCGTGCGGGGCTCTCCTGCGTGCCCGCGCGCAAAACCTTTTCCGCCGCCTCGGGAAGGCGGGCAAGGATACCGCCCTTTACGGGTTCCATGACGATGACGGGCTTACGATGCCGCTTGCACACCTCCGCGCACGCCCTGCCCTGCACGGCAGGGTCGTCAAAGTCGGCATAGTTGATCTGAAGCTGCACCGTTTCGATTTCGGGATATTCGCTCAGAATGCGTTCGAGCACGTCGGCGCCGTCGTGAAAGGAGATGCCGAAATGGCGGATCTTCCCCTCTTTTTTCAGTTCGAGCGCCGTCTCGTATGCGCGGCATTTTTTGAATTTTTCGAAATAAGCCGCGTTCTGCGCGTGCATGAGGTAAAAGTCGAAGTATTCCACCCCGCACAGCGCGAGCTGTTTTTCGAAAAACGGACGGATCTCTTCCTGCGAAGAAAAATATTCGTCCGTAAGTTTATCGGTCAGCACGAACCGATCGCGCGGATAGCGCTTTGCGACGCATTCGCGGATCGCGGGTTCGCTGAGTCCGTTGTGATAGCCGTGCGCCGTGTCGAAATAGTTGAATCCCGCCGCCAGAAAGGCGTCCGCCATTTCGGAAAACGCCGCAAGATCGATGCCTCCGTCCTTTTCGGGCAGGCGCATGCAGCCGAAACCGAAATTTCCTTTGATCTCGGGAAAAGGTGTTTTTTTCATTCCTTTGCTCCTTTTTTGCCCGCCGCGGCGGGCCGCGGCGTCTTTTTGTTTCTCCGCATTCTGCCGCTCCGCCGCGCCGGGAACGGCGGATGCAATGAGTCCGTACGGCGCAAAGCCGTATCCGCAATGCCTTCCCCGCGAATTAAAGTTTGCCTTTTTCTTTGAGGAATCCCTCCAGCATGGCGGCGGCTTCGGCGCACATGTCGGGGCACGGGCGTTTCCTGTAATACTCCGCGGTGCGTTCCTCTGCCGCGGGCGAGGCGTCCGAAACGATGCCTTTGAGCAGTTCGCGGCAGACGATCGAGCCGTATTTTTGCCTGAACCTGTCCGCAAGTTCCTGTTCGAGGGCATAGAGCGCCGATTTTTCCGCCGTGGTCGGGTGATCCGCGTCGTAAAACACGCAACCGAGCACGAGCATCATCGCGCTTACCGTACCGCAGATCTCGCGCATCCTGCCCACGCCGCCGCCGAGCGGGGCGGAAAGTTTCATCGCCGACTTTTCGTCAAGCCCGGTCAGATCGCGAAAAGCGAGAAAGACGGACTGAGAGCAGTTCAGCCCGCTCATAAAATTTTTCTTTGCCTGCTCCGATCTCTGCATTTTTTATGCTCCTTTTTTTTCAAAAACCCTTGCTATATGTATAAATTATGTTATAATATAATAGAAGTAACCGCAAGGCGGAAAAATCATGATCGAAATTTATTACACTTATTGTTCCGTGGATTCAGAAAAATTCACAAGATACGTCCTCGCCCGCTTTTACAATCTGCCGAACGCGGAAATCAATAAAACGATCAACGGTAAACCTTATATCAAGAACGACAAAGTGTTTTTCAACGCATCGCACAGCAAAGGGCTGTTGGCTTTGGCCGTCGGTAAAAACGAAGTCGGCCTGGATGTAGAATCTCTTTCGGGAAAACCGCGCCCCGCCGTGCTCAATAAATTCACCCAACGGGAAAAGTATGAGATTGTGACTTCCGCAGATTTTTACGTCCATTGGACGGCGCGCGAAAGTTATATCAAATACGTTGCGGGATCTCTCGCCGCCATGTGGCGCAGGGTCGAATTTTACGGAAAAGAAATTTATTTCCTCGGAAAACCGGCCGGTATTCCCGTCATTCAGTTTACTTTGGACGGGTATTCGTTCAGCGTTTGCGGAAAATATACGCGATACAATCTCAAAAAAATCGAAAACGTGCCCGACTGATTGAAAATCCGGCAACCGATCCCCGTGCGCCTTACCGCGTGCGGGGATATTCCGTTCTCGGGGAATGCGTCAGCTGTTCGAGATATCTTCCCGCATAAAATTTTGCCATGGGAAGATTCTGTTCGAGCCAGTTCCCGCATTCCTGCGGCTTCGCCCCGGGGATCTCCCCTTCAAAAGAAAGGATGAACGCGCACATATCCTTTACGAGCGGCAAAACGTCTTCCGCGGAAAGCGCGCCGAACATCACCAGATAAAAACCGGTGCGGCAACCCATAGGCCCGAAGTAAACGACCTCGTCTTTACGGCCGCCGTTGCGCAGGTACGTCGCGCCGAGGTGTTCGATCGTATGCACGGCGGGCATGTCCATGACGGGCTCGCGGTTTGGCGCGGTAAACCGCAGATCGAACGTCGAAACCTGTACGCCGGTTTTTCCGTCCCTGCGGGAAAGGTATACCCCCGGCAAAAGATTCAGATGGTCTACCGTAAAACTTGCGATCTTGTCCATAAAATCTCCCGATGCGCCGCAACGCGCGCCGCATGCCGCATTTTTTCCTGTTGCGTAAAACATTATATCACAAAGAGACGCAAACCACAAGAAAACTTTGCGTCTTTTGCCGTCTTCATGAAATTTCCGCGCGAAATAAATGCGAAAACAGGCTGAAAAATCGTTGACAAAACGCCGCGAAACCTGTAAACTATATGAGTATTGCGCGCGCGGTAAATCTGTGTGCGAAAAGTATGTTTTTGCAGAGATGTCTGAGCGGCCTAAGGAGCACGACTGGAAATCGTGTGTACCTCGCAAGGGTACCGAGGGTTCAAATCCCTCTCTCTGCGCCAAAAAAGCACTCGTTTTACGGGTGCTTTTTCATTTTCTTACGGTTCTATGCGGAATTTCCTATATTCGTCTTTTCGAAATTGTGTACTCGTATGCGTGTATATTCCGAGCGTTACTTTTACATCGCTGTGCCCTGCCAGGCTTTGGCAAACATTCACGTTTATGCCGCACTCCGCGCACCGTGTAACGAACGTGTGGCGTAGGTCGTGCAACTTATGATCGGGGCAAAACCTGTGAAACGTACGGCTCACTATGCAAGACTTATACGGGAACACGAGCGGGCTATCGGGGCTTTGCGTTTTCTGCCTTTGGAGTATCTCACGAACGCGCGGCAACATGTCCAGACTGCGGAACGAAGCAAGCGTTTTCGTGCCTCGTATAAGTATAGATTCGCTTTCGAAATCCACGTCCGACCAACGGAGCGCAAGCGCCTCTCCTCGCCTTACGCCCGTATACAGGTAGAACTCGAACAGATTGCGCATATAGTGACCGCTAACCCTTTGCAAAAACTCTCGCTGTTCTGATACCGTGAGAGCTTCTCCGCGCTTCGAGCGGTGCTTTATAGGCTCGGCTTTCCTCATGATATCCGTTTCCATAAGGTCAAGGCGGAATGCCTTATTTAGGCTGTTATTCAAGACGTGAAAGGCATACTTCCGCATGCGGGCAGATTCGATTCCCGAAAGCGCTTTGTCTATCGTAAAGGCGCGCAAAGCCGTCAGCCGCAATTCTTTCAGCCATTGCGGGATATGTAACCGAATAACGCGCTCTATGTTCTCCGCCGTGCTTTTGGCTACCGTCGGGAGTTTGTAAACCCTGTACCATTCGGCAAGCCATTCGCCGAGGGTCGGGGCGGTTTTTTTACTTTTCATTCTGTCTCCTGCAAACTGTAAGCGGAACGGGGCGCGGGGCGCGCTGATATTCTCAAACGCCGAAGGGCTTTGTTGCGCGTTGCAATGCACATAAAGTTTGTTTCAACTGGCGGGGCAGACTTCCTACGCCGAACGGGGCAACGCTTTGGCTATTAGATTGCGATTGAAGTTGCCGCCGAATCTCCGCAAGGGAAATCCGCTCGTTCATGACCAATTGCGTATAGCGAACCTCGCCGAAGTATTCCGTATCGAAGTTGCTTGTATAGGCTACGCGCTCGACATCACAAGTTGAAAGCACTTCGTCTATAAGTTTCTCGTTCGTGGTCTGTTCGGGCTTTTTCAAATTGCGGCTCATGAAATAGCACTTTTCGCCGATGAACCGCTCGTCATCGAAATCATGAGACATATACCGCGTAATATACGCGCCAACATTGTCAACGTTGTCTATGCGGTTGATTTTTATAAAACCATGCCCCCAAAGTTCGGCAATCTTTTCTTGCGAGATATACGGGCAATTCATCAAAAGATGATAATGGATCGCGCCGCGCTTTTGCGTTTGGGGTACGGCTATATATTGAAGCGAAAAACCTAAATAGCGGTTAAAGCGCTTTATAAATTTTGTAAATTCGTGATTCGCTTGTTTTAAATCCGTTATGTTCTCTTTGAAAGTGAGCGTTAAAAACTTTGAATTGTTATCAAAATTAGCGTTCGCATAACGGCGTACTTTCTGCCGCGCTCGCTGGGCGCGTTTCCGCCTGTTCTCTCGTTTTTGTTGTTCTGTCGTGTTCGTCTGTCCTGCCCTGCCTATGGGCTTTGACGGCGCGTAACGGCTAACGGGTAACTCGTACTCGTAGAGCTCCGCAACGTTGCCGCTAACTATCAATTTTCTATCGTAAAAGCGAGATGTCTGCAATGAAATTCTCCTTATGTGAAACTACCTTTCCCCAGCTACAAAACAACACTCTCGCGGAATTAAGAATACCTTTAATCAAGTTAAGTTTTGCTTTCCGTTTGCGTTCCCGGGGTTTCCCCCGTGCCCCCTTCCTCCGGCGGCTTCGTGGGGAAACCCCGGGCGGGTTCTGCAATACCCTTTAAGCACAGTAAAAGCCCTCACGGAGCGAGCGCGAGGACTTAAACAGATTTTAACGGCATGATGCCTATTAAGTTGGCTATATCCAAATGCAACCTCGCTCGCTACATTTATGTAGTTATTATACATCGCTTCATATATGTAGTCAAGCAAATTACTACGAAAATGTAGAAAAAATTTTGTTTTTCCTGTATAATGATTCTATGAAAGATTTAGCGAGGTGTTTTTATGAAATTAAAAGTTCGTGAAGTATTGGGCTTTTATACCGCTGTCGTGATGAATGCCCAAGATTTAGGCGTATCAAAAGCAGACCTTGAAAACTACTTAAACACAGAACTTGACGAAACAGAAATATGTCAAAGTTTTGCCTTAGCGTTAAAAGGGTTGAGAGCAATTACAAAAGAATCACTCAACACTTTAAGCAAAGAAATTGATATACCTAACCCCTCTATTAGCAGATACGAAAACGGTCTTGTCGTACCGACAGTACCACAAATCGTCAAAATCGTTGCTCACTTCAAAATCCCTTTTGAAATGTTTGTCTTTTTAGGCGTGGCAAAATTGCAGGGGCAAGACATTGAAGCATGGTACAGAGCCTGCCGAGCCGCCGTTGAAAGCAGACTGAAACAAAACCGCGCACAGCGTAGAGCGCAAGGCAAGCATTAAAAAAAAAGCCCTCTCAAACGTGGGGCTTCTGGAAATCGTGTGTACCTCGCAAGGGTACCGAGGGTTCAAATCCCTCTCTCTGCGCCAAACGAGTATAATCCGAACCTGAAACCGATTTTAGTCGGCGGAGCGTTCGGATTATTTCTTTTTTTTATAACCCCATACAGGTGACTTCGTTCCATTACTATGCTATAATAGCTATATGAAGATAAAAGCGGTTGTGAAATATCTTATTATTACATTTGTCATAACTTATGCTTGTTGGTGGGGCGTAGCTGCACTTGTTGCATATACTGATTTTGTATATGGCGACATATTGCCGACAATTATATATATTATAGGTAACTTCGGTCCAGCCATTGCAGCATTATTTTGCATTGACGGCAGACCATATCTACACTCACTGAAAAAATTTTTGTTTTCATACAAAAAACGCGGGATATGGTTTTTCCTTTTGTTTGCCGCCCTCGTTACGCTCACTGTGGGACTTTCTTCAATGGAATGGAACCCGCAAATGACGGCGTTGAACTTTTTTATCTCCCTGCTTGGTTCCACCTTTATTTACGGCGGTGAGGAAGAATTAGGCTGGCGCGGTATTTTGCACCCTGCATTGTCAAAGAAAATAACATTCCCGCTTGCCGCTCTCGCGTGCGGCGTTATATGGGCGTTATGGCATTTACCGCTTTGGTTTATAGAAGGTCACCCTAATCAGTCAATGCCATTTTGGGTACAAGCTACACTTGGCATATTCCTCTGTTTCTGGCTTGGCATAATTTATAAGCGGTCTGAATGCCTGCCGCTGTGTATGCTCTTTCACGGTTTTGTCAATGTGATGTTGTCGTCATTCGTGTTAAAACTGAACTTGATATTGATTGTCGGGATTCTACTGACGACAGCCGTTGCAATTGCACTTTGGCTACTTGACATAAAGCGGACAAAAACTTTAAGTAATCAGACGACAAATACTAAATAGTTTTCATTATAACTTCTAATAGAAGTATAGCCCACTATACTTCGCAAGCGAAGTCGTGGGCTCTGCGAGGCTTTTATTCCACGCAAAAGAAAAGGGTTTCAGGGGAGGACTTCCCCTGACGAGGCGAGCGTTTACGCTCGGCAAGTGGCTTGCCACTTGCGTACCTCGCTATCCCAAAATTGCAAGAAAAAATTTTTAATATATGACTATATCTGTCATATATCCTATGTTATAATACCCTCATCAAAATGAGGAGCAAATCAAAACGCCGCTGTTCACGACAGACCAAATTGCTTTTGCAATTTATAAGTTCAGACAGTTAGATTTATCCACGAGGGAAGCCAAACAAGCATTGATTGACGGCTTTGTAAATGCCATTTACCTCTACGACGACCACGCAAAACTCATTCTGAACTACAAAAACGATACGAAAACCATTACCCTTGACGAGCTTCAAGGTTCGGATTTTAATTCGGTCACTGCGCCAAAGGTGATTGCGTTTGAACACTGTTGAAAAGGTGTTCAAGCGCAATTTTCATTTCGAGCCGAAATTTATCCCCTTTACAATATTTCCGTTTTGATATATAATGTGCTCGGATGGGCAGTTATGGAAAAGAAATATTCCCCGAAGACGAAAAATGCAGGAACTGCGGCGAAAAGGTCGATAAAGATTAGAATAAAAAACAGCAATAGAACAAATTTAGTAACATTTTGTGTGTTTTGGCTTGATTTTGATGCTTTTTTGTGGCTAAAAAATCATTATATAGTATACAATAAGCCCGCCAACCACTATATATAGTGGTTGGCGGGCTTTGGCGCAGAAGGCGGGATTTGAACCCGCGCTACGGTTTCCCGTACTACTCCCTTAGCAGGGGAGCCCCTTGAGCCACTTGGGTACTTCTGCATCCCGGCTCCGTGCCGTCTTTTCAAACGGCGCTATAATATAATAGCATATCCTGCGCGGATTGTCAAAGTTAATTTCGACTTTTTACAAAAAACTTTTTGTTTTTTTGCCCGTTTTTTTTCGGATAAGTATTGCGAAAGCTCTTTTCCTGTGATAAAATAATAAAAAAAGCAGGTAGTTACGATGAATATTTGGCACGATATCTCGGAAGAACGCATAAAAACCGACGATTTTATGTGTTACATCGAGATCCAAAAGGGTTCAAAGAGCAAATATGAGCTGGATAAGGAGACGGGCGTGCTGAAATTGGACAGAGTTTTGTATACTTCGACCGTTTATCCCGCAAGTTACGGCTTTATCCCTCGAACGCTGGCCGACGACGGCGACCCGCTCGACGTTTTGGTTTTGTGCAGCGAACCGATCCTTCCCGCGACGCTCGTGCAATGCTATCCGATCGGCGTCATCAACATGCTGGACGACGGCAAGCCGGACGAAAAAATCATCGCGATCCCCTTCCGCGAACCGACATACAATATCTATACCGATATCGGCCAGCTCCCCCGCCACATCTTTGAAGAAATGCATCATTTTTTCGAAGTTTACAAGGCGCTCGAGCATAAAAAAACCGCCGTCAAAGAGATCATGTCGCGGGAGAGCGCAATTTCCATTATCCAAAAAAGCATCGAAAACTATAAAAAAATGATCGAGGGTGTAAAATGAAAATTTTGTTTATCGGGGACTCCATCACCGACGCCGGCCGCGACAGAAACGATCCCGCCGGCCTCGGCACCGGCTATGTCTCTCTGTTTGCGGAAAAACTTGCGCCTCTTTATGAAGATACACAGTTCGTATTCGTAAACAGGGGCGTTTCTGGCGACCGCATTTTCGATATCGCGGCGCGCCTGGACGGCTGTCTGGCGGAAAAGGCGGACATCGTCGTTCTCCTGGCGGGGATAAACGACGTCTGGCACAAGTACACCGACGGCTTAAACTTCGACCCCGAAGCCTTTGCCGAATGCTACGCTTCCGTCGCGCAAAAAATCAAGGATTCGGGCGCAAAACTTGTCATCGCCCAGCCATTTCTTTTGAATGTGCCCGACAAAAAGCGGATGCGCAGGGAATTCGACCTCGTACTCAAAGGCGTGCAGGCCGCGGCCGACAAATATGCGGACGCATACGTCGCTTTGGACGAAATCTTCGCGGGCGTATCGCAGTCGGTCAGCGTTTCGGCATATTCGCCCGACGGCATCCACCCCACCCACCGCGCGGCGCGGCTGATTGCGGACAACCTCATCAAAAAGATCCGCCCTTTTATTTCCTGACATGAACAAAAAATTACTTGCCGTCATCGACATGCAGAACGACTTTATCGACGGCGCTCTCGGCACAGAAGAGGCGCAGAAAATCGTGCCGTCCGTCCGCGCGCGCATCCTTTCCGCACGCAAGGCGGGCGAAGAGGTCGTATACACGCGCGACACGCACGGAGCGGATTATCTTTCCACCGAGGAAGGCAAAAACCTGCCCGTGCCCCACTGCATAAAGGGAAGTTTCGGCTGGCAGATCTCGGAAGAAATCCCCGTTTTCGGCGAAATCGTCGACAAACCGACCTTCGGAAGCACCGCTCTGGCGCAAAAGGTCAAAGACGGCGGCTATGAACGGGTGGAACTGATCGGGCTGTGTACGGATATCTGCGTCATTTCGAACGCCCTGCTCATCAAGGCTTTTTGCCCTGAGATCAGGATCTGCGTGCGCGAAAGCTGCTGCGCGGGCGTAACGGAAAAGAGCCATCGGACAGCGCTCGATGCCATGCGCGCCTGCCAGGTGCTGATCGTGTAAACAGGACAACCGTATATCTGTAATTTTATAACCTCATTATATTTTGCATAAAAATCGGCGGCCGCACAAATGTGCGGCCGCCATACTTTACCGAAAAGCAGCTTTTAATGCGACGTTTATCAAAGCATGTACAAGAGCATGCCGAGCGCCGCGGCGGTAAGAATGAGCATGATCGGAGACGCCGAACGCTTAAAACACTTTTTCAGGATCAGCATTTCGGCGGCAAGGCCCGCCGCGACGACGAGCGCGCGCCAGTCGAAGCCGAAAGAACCTCCCTCCCCCGTAAGGAACAGGAGCTGCACCGCCATCCAGACGCCCGTCGCGCAGATGAGCCCGACGATGACCCCGCGTATGCCGACGAGCGCGCCCTGCACGACGCGGTTTTTGAGAAAGGTGCAGAACACCGCCGCGATGATCAGAATAATGATGAACGACGGCAAGACCACGCCGACCGTTGCGCACAGCGCGCCGAGAATACCGGCCTGCGACGAACCGATAAACGTGGCGAGGTTGACGGCGATCGGCCCGGGCGTCGATTCGGCGACGCCGATAAAATTCATCAGTTGGCTCTCGGTCAGCCATCCGCGGGATATGACTTCGTCCTGCACCATCGGGAGCATGCTGTACCCGCCGCCGAACGAGACAGCGCCGATCTTCAAAAAAATCAGAAAGAGGTTGAGGTATACCATTACCGCGCCTCCCCGCCGTCCCCGCGTCCGGCATCCGCGTTGTCCGGAGCGGCGGGCGATGCGTTTTCTTTACCCGAAGCGGCGGACGGCGAATTTCCTTTGTCCGAAGCGGCAGGCAAAGAATTTTCCGCATCCGAAGCGCCGCCCGAAGGGGTCTCCCCGTTTTCGCGGCTTTCCTCTCCGTTTTCGGGCGACTCTCCCGCGGTTTTCCCCGCGGCGTGCGCTCTCTGCGCCCCGATCCTTCCGATGAAATATGCGGCGAGCCCCACGCCCGCGCCGATGAGGATGAGCCACACCGAAGAAAAGGAGAGCGCGAACACGTCGAGCAGGATCATGACGATAAAGACGAGCGCCGCCATGGCGACGGTGACGGGCTTTTTTTCCATTTCGCGGAACATCTTTATGCCCGCGGTGAGGATGAGAACGGCGACCGCGACCTGTATCCCCTTAAAAGCCGCCGCAACGACGGTAAGCTCCAGGAACTGCTCCAAAAACAGAGAAATAACGTAAATGATGACGAACGAAGGGATGACGACCCCGACCGTCGAAACGAGCGCGCCCCAAAACCCGCCGATCTTGTAGCCCACGTACGTCGCGCTGTTGATCGCCAAAGGCCCGGGCGTGGATTCGGAAATCGCGATCATATCCGTAAATTCGGGAGCGGTGATCCACTTGCGCTTTTCGATAAACTCCCTGCGGATCAGGCTGATCATCGCATAGCCGCCGCCGAACGTGAACAGCCCGATCTTCATGAACAACAAAAACAACAACAGCAGGTCTTTGACGCCGCTCTTTTTTTCGCCCTCTCTCTTTTTCATAAAAAGCCCCGTACGCCTTCGCTAAAAACGAAAATCTTCGGGCGCGGATCCTCCTTTTACGGAAGGATGTGCCCGGCCGCGATGTAGATCCTGTACCACTCCTCTCGCGTCATGACGACGGACGCGCCCGCGGCGACGGCGGCGAGGCGCTTTTCGTTCATCGTGCCCGTAACCATCTGCATGCCGGCGGGGTGGCGCAAGATCCATGCGGCGACGACCGCCACGTCCTCTATGCCGTATTTTTCGCCGATCTCCCCGATAACTTTGTTGAGTTCGGAAAATTTATCGTTTTTGAGATATACGCCCTCGAAAAAGCCGTACTGGTAGGGCGACCACGCCTGTATCGTGACGCCGTGCAGGCGGCAGTACTCCAAAACATATCCGTCGCGCGATACCGCCCCGCCCGTCTGCATGTTCGCCTCGATGCCGCAGGAGATCATGGACGCATGCACGGGCGAAAACTGGAGCTGATCGCAGACGATCGGCTGCCTGACCGCGCTCTTTAACAATTCGATCTGCGCGGGGTGCATGTTGGAAACGCCGAACATGCGCACCTTTCCCGCTTTTTCCAGTTTATCGAACGCCGCGGCGACCTCTTCGGGCTCGGCGAGCGTATCGGGGCGGTGCAGGATCAGGCAGTCGAGATGATCAGTACCCAGCCGTCTGAGAGATCCCTCCACGCTTTCCGTGATATGCCTTTCGGAAAAATCGAACATCTTCCCCGGAACGATGCCGCATTTGGACTGCAAAAACATCTTATCGCGCGGGATCTTCATCTCCTTTACCGCTTCGCCGAACAGCGTTTCGCACGTTCCTCTCCCGTAAATATCGGCATGATCGAAAAAATTCATTCCCCCGTCCATGGCGGCCGCGATGAAGCGTTTGCGCCCTTCCTTGTCCGAACCGTTCATGCGCATGCACCCGACGGCGACGGCGGGTACGCTCACCCCGCCCAATTTAACCTGTTTCACGATCGTTCCCTCCGTTTTCTTTCTATTATAACAGTTTTGCGCCCGCGCCGCAACCGTATTCCCGCAGTCACCCCCTTTGCATCCTGTAATATTTTTGTTAAAATCTTTGGCATTGCATTGCGGTTTGCACGGATAAAAAGGGATGCAAACGGTTGAAAAACCGCCTCCGAAGGAATACAATTATGCTGTAAGATTTGCCGCAGAACATCATGTTCTGCGGCTGAAAACGGCCTTATGGAAACTAAAAAATAAAAAACAGTTTCCATAAGGCGCGGGAGGTCAACGGAGTGAAAGCAGCCATAATTCGGATAACGGCGGGATTTTTGGACGGAGACGGCGAGAAGTTTACGGTCGACGATATCGCGGCGGCGCTGAAAATAAGCAAAAAAACCATATACAAATACTTTGACGGCAAAGAGCAGCCGGCGAAAGCGGTTTTCGACGACATAATCGCGAAAACGGAAAGCGCCCAAAAAGATCTGCGGGCTAAAGCGTCCGATGCCCGGCGGATGCTTATCGACCACCTTATCCTTTTTATGGAAATCTACCGTCTGAACCGCGACGCCGTTTTCCGAATGTACGGATTGAGCGAAAGCCTGAAAAAGCACGTCCTGCGGGCCGCAGAAAAAAACCGGGACGGATTTATTTCGCTGTATGAGGAATATGCCCCTTCCGCAAAGACAGATGCGGATACGCTGAAAACCGTGATAATCAACGAGATCATCGCTGTGTTGATAGCCAAACAGGCTTTCAAATGGGCGAAAGAGCTGCCCGAAAGCGGAAAAGCGCCGCCGCAACCGCCCCGACCCGACGGAGACGGCGCCCCTTCGGGCGACAACGCCGCATAAGCAGCCCCGCGATAACCGCGGGGCTACTTATGCGAAAAAAATCCGCATACCCTTTGACGGATATGCGGATCACTCGTTCAGCGCTGTTCGGAAAGCTCCTGCGAAGCCATCCCCTTTTCACTCTCCCGCCGCAAAGCGGGAACAAAATGGCGCTTGTATATAAAGACGAAAATAACGACGAGTATGACGTCGGCGCCGAACCATGCGGCGGGATTTGCAAAGCATACGCCCGTATAGCCCCATAACCCCGCAAAGACGAATGCGGCTACGACGCGCATGACGAGTTCGGCCGTGCCCGAAAGCATCGTGACGGCGGAAAAGCCCATGCCCTGTATCGCGTTGCGAAGAAGGTGGATGACGCCGAGGAATAAATACGTCGACGAACAGATATACAGGTACAGGAACGAACTGTCGCGTATGGAAGCATAGTCGTCCGAAAACAGCCGCAAAAGAGGTGTTTTGAGCAAAAACACGAACAAAAAACCGACGGCGGAAAAGATGAGCGTAAGGATAAACCCGACTTTGATCCCTTTTTTGATGCGCTCATATTTTTGGGCGCCGTAATTCTGCGCGCAATAAGTTGCCATGGCGGCGCCCATCGCAACGAACGGCTGTTGCGCGATGGAATCTATTTTCGACGCCGCGGAATATGCGGCGACCGTCATCGTGCCCATATCGTTGAGGGCGGACTGCACCGCCATGATGCCGATCGCCGTGATCGAAAACTGGAGCGCCATGGGAAGCCCTACTTTTACGTGCTTCCACGCAAAAGAAGTATTCCAGCGCAGGTGTTCGCGCCCGATACGCAGCACGGAATAGCGCTTCAGACCGTATACCACGCAGCACACGCCCGAAATAAGCTGGGAAGCGACCGTCGCCACCCCCGCGCCCGCAACGCCCATATCGAATACGAGAATGCAGAGAAAATCGAGACCGATGTTCAGTAGCGACGCCATGATGAGGAAAACGAGCGGCGAACGGCTGTCGCCGATGGAACGAAGCATCGCCGCCGACATGTTGTAAACGACGGTCGCGACGATCCCCCAATAAATGGTGACTATGTACGAATGCGCGTCGGCAATGATCGCCTCGTCCGTACGCATCAGCCGCAGGAGCGGCATGGCTGTCGGTACGGCGATCGCCGTCACGACGACGGCGACGATCAGCCCGAGGATGTAACAAGTCCCAACGGAGCGCTTGAAATTCCCCTCGTCCTTGGCGCCGAAATATTGCGACATCATCACGCCGAACCCGCTGGTAATGCCGGAAATAAAGCCGATCACCAAAAAACTGATCGAGCCCGTGCAACCTACCGCCGCGAGCGCATTGAGTGAAATGGTCTGCCCCACGATGATGGTATCGACCATATTGTAGAGTTGCTGAAAAATATTGCTGATAAAGATGGGAATACAGAAAAACAGGATATTTTTCCAAGAGCTTCCGACGGTAAGGTCTTTCGAGCCTTTCATACAATTTGCTCCGCTCGCTTTTTTCTGCAAATATTATAGGGACAGAAACGCGTTTTGTAAAGCGTTTGCGAAAAAATTTTTCGCTTTTGTCAAAAAAATTTCGGCGGCGCAAACTGCGCCGCCGAAAGACGTACAAAACACAGCGTATTCAATTCTTTTTGAAATATTTCACCGTAAAAGGCGGCAGATAAATGTCGTTCAGATTGCGGATTTCCCCGCTCAGAAGGTCGGTTCCTTCCGCCTCTTCCACGCGCACCGTAACGTCGGAATCGGAAATGTTAAACGCGCAGTAAATGCGATCCGCACCCTTTTCCCGCTTGAAACACATGTATTTGTTGCTTAAAACGCACTTATCGTAAGTGCCGTAAGCGAAAGCGGGCTGGGTTTTTCTGATATGGTTCAGCTTTTTGATGAATGCCGTCAGTTCGGGGCATTTATCCCTGTCGATGTTCTCTACCGGCGGGCGGAGCGCGTCGTCGCCGTCCGCGCCGTGCCCCTTCGCGCCTTCCGCGCCGTATTCGCTGCCGTAGTACACGCAGGGAATGCCCGGCATTGCGTACAGTATGCCGTACATCGCATAAATTTTCCGCTTGTCCTGCAAGGCGGTGTACGCGCGGGGCACGTCGTGATTGTCTGCAAAAGAGAACAGGTTTTTGCCCGTATACAAACACCACGGCTGCGCGCCGAACAGCCTTTCGAGCGAGTGTTCGATTTCAAACAGATTGTCGGAATTGAGCGCGGAAGTAAGCCCCTTGTAGCATTCGTAGTTCGTGGCGGAGTCAAGGCGGCCGGGCGTTATGTTTTTGCCGAAGTTCTGCCCGTGTATCACCTCTCCCATCAGAAAGAAGTCCTGCCGACGTTCCCGCACGACGCGGCGCAGCCATTCGAAGAACCATTCGGGCAGAAGGTACGCCACGTCCAGCCGCAGCCCGTCGATGCCGAATTCGTTTATCCAGAAGCGCACCGCGCGGGCGATGTAGTCCTGCACCGCCTCGTTATGCAGGTTGAGTTTGACAAGTTCCATATGCCCTTCCCAGCCCTCATACCAAAAGCCGTCGTTGTAGTGCGTATTTCCGCCGAAGTCGATGTTAAACCAATACTTTTTATCGGTGTTTTCCCGCTCCCTTTTCACCTCTTCGAAAGCAAAGAACCGCCTGCCGACGTGGTTGAAAACGCCGTCGAGCACCACGCGGATGCCCGCTGCGTGGAATTTTTCCACAAGGTTTTTGAAATCGGCGTTATCTCCGAGCCGCCTGTCCACATGGAAAAAGTCGACCGTGTCGTACCCGTGCCGCTCGCTTTCGAAAAGCGGATTGAACAAAACGGCGTTGAACCCCTCCTCTTTTATAACGGGGATATACTCTTCAATTTTGGAAAGGCGGTGGCGCACCTCGCCGCCGTCGTTTTCTTTTTCCGCCCCGCAAAAGCCGAGCGGGTATATCTGATAAAAAGCGCTTTCGTCAAACCACATTTTATATACTTCTCCGATGTAAATTGAAACGCGCGGGCGGCCTTACGCTGCACGCCCGCCATTACCGATATATTATACCACCGATTTCCCTTCCCGTCAATATTTGCAAGCCGTTTTATGAGGGTTAAAAAATAGGCTTGCCTTAACTCGCAAACCTATTGTAGAATAACATGCAAACAAATACGGGAACGGGCCGGCAAAATAAAAATTCGCCCCGCCGGCATCGGCGGGGCGTTCGCATTTTACAATATCTTTTCGGAAAGCAGTTTTATGCCCTTCGCTTCGAGAAGGTTCACCGCCCGTTCGGTATCGTTCACGCGCATGAGTATTTTTGCGGAATTGTGGTTCGTGAGCACGAACGAATACAGATATTCGATGTTGATGTTGCTCTCTTCCATAAGCTGCACGACTTCGGCAAGCGCGTTGGGGCGGTCGGCGACCTCTACGCCGATCAGTTCGGTAATGCCGACCGTAAAGCCTTCGTTTTTGAGGACTTCGTATGCCTTTTCATTGTCGCGCGCGATAAACCGGACGATGCCGAAATCTTTGGTGTCAGCAATGGAGAGGGTAACAAAGTCTATCCCCTCTTTTCCGAGCGCATGGGTAAGTTTATATAATCTTCCGGGCCTGTTTTCCATAAAAACGGAAAGTTGCTTTACTAACATAGTCCTCCTCCTTATCCGAACAATTTATTATACTATTATAGTACCACACCGCGCCGCGCTTTGCAAGCTTAAATAAAAAATTTTTGCTCCGCGATGCGCGCGGCGCGCGCGTTTTACTCTCTTCTGTCGATGACGCGCACCGCTTTTCCTTCGCTGCGCCTGATCGTGCCGCTTTCGCAGAGTTTTATCTTTGCGCTGAGGCCTATGTACGAATTGACTTCCGTTTCCACCTTCTTTTTGATGGATTCGATATCCGAAACTTTATCGGGCGAAAGGTTGCCGTCGAGCTCGATGTCTATTTCCATCACGTCGAGGTTGTTCACGCGGTCGACGTAGATCATGTAATGCGGCGAAACGCCCGACACGTTCATGATCGCCGCCTCTATCTGAGACGGGAACACGTTCACGCCGCGGATGATGAGCATATCGTCCGAACGGCCCTTGACCTTGCCCATCTTGATCGTCGTCCTGCCGCAGGCGCACTTTTCGTCGGAAAGCGTGCACAGGTCGCGCGTGCGGTAACGGATGAGCGGCTGGCCCGTTTTGGTGATGGTCGTGAACACGAGTTCGCCCTCGCTGCCGAACGGCAGAGGTTCGAGCGTTTCGGGATCGATGATCTCGGGGATAAAATGGTCTTCCTGGATGTGGTTGCCGTGCTTTTGCATACACTCCATGGAAACACCCGGGCCGGAAATTTCCGAAAGCCCGTAAATATCCAACGCGTCGATATGCAGAAGCCTTTCGAGTTCGTCGCGCATCTGGTACGTCCACGGCTCCGCGCCGAACGCGCCGCCGACGAGAGAGAAGTCCTCGATGTTCATGCCCGCTTTTTCGATCTCCGTGCCGAGGAAGATCGCATACGACGGCGTGCAGCACAGATGCGTCGCGCCGAAGTCGCGCAAAAGAGTGAGCTGGCGGATGGTGTTGCCCGCGCTCGCGGGAACGGTGCTCGCCCCGATCCTCTGCGCGCCGTAATGCGCGCCCAAGCCGCCCGTGAACAGCCCGTAGCCGTAAGCGACGTGCACGAGCGAATCTTTGGTGACGCCCGCCATCGCGAGCGAGCGCGCCGCGATCTCTGCCCAGACGTCTATATCGTTCTGCGTATAGCCGACGACGGTGAGTTTGCCCGTCGTGCCGCTGGACGCGTGCACTTCCACGATATCGCGCGAGGGCGAGGAATAAAACCCGAACGGATACGCTTCACGCAGATCGTGCTTGACCGTGAACGGGAGTTTCGAAAGGTCGGAGACCGACTTGATGTCCGACGGCTTAATTTTGAATTCGTCCATTTTCGCACGGTAGGGTTTGCAGTTGTTGTATACGAGTTCGACCGTTTTGCGCAGCCGCTCGCTCTGCAAATTCTCCATTTCCGTGCGCGTCATGCACTCGAATTCGGGGCGGTAGATATAATCTTTCAATTTCGATTTCGCCATTGCTTCTTCCCCTTTATTTTATAATGATACGGCGTTTTTTACGCGGCTGCGTAGCCGAGCGCGAACGCCTTTTTGTTCATTTCGATGGTCTTTTGCGGAATGCAGGAAATGAGCGCCGCCTCGAATTTTTCGCGGTCGAAGCCCAATTTTTTGCACAGCGCCCCGAGCATGACGGAGTTCGCCGATTTGCTGTTGCCCGCCTCTATCGCGAGAGCGAGCGCGTCGACGCCCGTCCCGGGGAGTTCCTTCTCTATCCCCTTCGGATATTCCGCCGCGCCCGTAACGACGGGCATGGGCATGATCTCCTGCGTGGAATACAGAATGTGCCCTCCCTCTTTGAGGTAATGGCGGTAGCGCAGCGCTTCCAACTTTTCAAAGGACAAAATGAGGTCTGCGCCGCCCTCGTCGATGATGGGCGAAGCGATGTTTTTGCCGATGCGCACGTACGTCATGACGCTGCCGCCGCGCTGTGCCATGCCGTGCACTTCGCTCAATTTTACGTCGAAACCCATATCCAGCGCGTATTTGCCGAGCACGCGGCTCGCGAGCAGCGTTCCCTGCCCGCCGACGCCGACGATGAGTATATCGTATTTTGCGTTCATGTCACTTTACCTCCCCGTCGATGGCGCCGAATTTGCACACGTTCTGGCAGAGCCCGCACTCCGTGCAAAGGGACACGTCTATCGTGATGCCGTCTTTGCCGTTGACGATCGCGGGGCAGCCGAGTTTGAGGCACGCCTTGCACTTTTTGCACTTTTCGTTGACTTTGAAACCGTTATACAGCTTTTTGGTGAGGAGCACGCACGGTTTTTTTGCGATGATGACGGAAACTTCGTCCTTGGCAAGTTCCTCTTTGACCGCCTTTTCCGTTTCCGCAAGGTCGTTGGGGTTGACCGTGCGCACGTTTTTGACTCCAACCGCGCGGCACACTTCGGCAAGGTCGAGTTCGTATGTATCCTCGTTTTTGATGGTCTTGCCCGTCGCGGGGTGGTTCTGATGCCCCGTCATGCCCGTCGTGCGGTTGTCGAGGATGATGACGGTGATCTTCGCCTTGTTGTACACGGCGTCGATCAGGCCCGTGATGCCGCTGTGGATGAAGGTGGAATCGCCGATGACCGCGACCGAATGTTTATGCGCCTCGGGATCGGCCTTATCGAACCCGATCGCCATGCCCACGCTCGCGCCCATGCACACGACCGCGTCCATCGCGGAGAGCGGCGGAACGGCGCCGAGCGTGTAACAGCCGATATCGCCCAGCACGTTGAGTTTTAATTTGGAAAGGATGTAGAACACCCCCCTGTGCGGGCAGCCCGCGCAGAGAACGGGAGGACGCGCAGGCACGTTCGCGCACGCCGCGCACGGCTTTTCGCCGAGTATCCTTTCGCGGATGAGCTTTGCGGAAAACTCCCCTTCGAGCGGGAAAAGGTTTTTGCCCTCAACCTGAATGCCCGCCGCCTTGACCATCGTTTCGATGTGCGGGGCGAGCTCTTCCGCCACGATGCAGCGCTTTACGCTCTTTGCAAATTTTTCGATGAGTCCGAACGGGAGCGGATACACCATGCCCAGTTTCAGCACGCTCGCTTCGGGCAGGGCTTCCTTCACATATTCGTACACGCCGCCCGAACAGATGATGCCGAGGTCTTTGCTCCCCTCTTCGATGCGGTTGATCGCAAAGCCGTTGGAATCCTCGGAAAGTTTTTGGGTGCGGCGCTCCACCACGACGTGCTTGACGCGCGCGTTTGCGGGCATCATGACGTATTTGGGGATATCCTTTTCGTAAGGGCGGAGAGGCAGTTCTTTGCGCTCTTCAAGTTCCACCGCGCTCTGTGAATGCGCCACGCGCGTGGTCAGGCGCAAAATGACCGGCGTATCGTATTTTTCGGAAAGTTCGAAGGCGAGCTTGGTAAAATCTTTCGCCTCCTGGCTGTCGGAAGGCTCCAACACGGGCACTTTCGCGCTGACCGCGGTCAGGCGGGTATCCTGCTCGTTCTGCGAAGAGAATACGGAAGGATCGTCCGCCACGGCGATGACGAGGCCGCCGTTCACGCCCGTATACGAGGCGGTAAAGAGCGGGTCGCACGCCACGTTGAGGCCGACGTGCTTCATGGAAACGATGGCGCGCGCACCCTTTATGGACGCGCCGATGCCCACTTCCAGGGCCACCTTTTCGTTCGGCGACCATTCGCTGTATACTTCGGGAAAGCGCGCGAGCTCTTCCGTGATTTCCGTGGAAGGCGTTCCGGGATAAGCGGAAGCGACGTGTACGCCCGCCTCCCATGCGCCGCGCGCGACGGCGAAATCGCCGAGAAGAAGTTTTTTCATATCTGTTCTAACCTACCTATGTATTTTTCCGTTGCGGTATTTCAGTTTTTTCTCAGATCGGTGACGCGCTTGACTTTGCCCTCCGCGCGCTTGATGGAGAAAGGTTCTACAAGTTTCACTTTTACGTCGAGCTGTACCACGACGCGCAGTTTGTGTTTGATTTTCGCGACCAGCTCTTCCAATTTGGAATAGTCGGTCAGAAGGCTCGCATCGCCCACTTCGACGCGCACCTCTATCGTGTCCATATAGTTCACGCGGTCGACGATGATCTCGTATGTTTTTCCGAGTTCGGGCATCGCCATGAGCACGCTTTCGATCTGCGACGGGAACACGTTCACGCCGCGGATGATGAGCATATCGTCCGTCCTTCCCACGACGCGCGCCATGCGGGCGGTCGTGCGGCCGCACTTGCACGGCTCGTATGTAAGGGAAGTGATGTCTTTGGTGCGGTACCTTAAAATCGGCATCCCCTCTTTGGTGAGGGTGGTAAGGACAAGCTCGCCCTGCTCACCTTCGGGAAGCGCCCTGTTCTCTTCGATGTTGACGATCTCGGGATAGTACATATCCTCGTTGATGTGCATGCCCGCCTTTTCGCGGCATTCGCCCGAAACGCCGGGGCCGCCCACTTCGGTCAGCCCGTAGTTTTCGGTGGGGAACGCCCCGAGGATCCGGTAAAGAGCCTCGTGCATTTCCGCGGTAGACGCCTCCGCGCCCATGCAGACGAGCCGCAACTTCAAATCGTCGAGAACGCCGAGTTTTTTCGCCGTTTCGGCAAGGTACATGGCATAGCTCGGCGTGGCGATGAGCGCCGTCGCGCCGAAGTCTTTGAGCAGCATGATCTGCCGCTCGGTATTGCCCGAAGAAACGGGCACGACGGTCGCGCCCAGCTTTTCGATGCCGTAATGCAGGCCGAAACCGCCCGTAAACAGCCCGTACCCGAACGCGACGTGGAAAATATCCTCGTCGGTAGCGCCCGCCATCGTCAGTATGCGCGCGATGCAGGTAGACCAATTGTCGAGATCGGCGCGCGTATATCCGCAGGTGATGGGTTTGCCCGTCGTGCCGCTGGACGCGTGTATGCGTATGATCTTTTTCATCGGCACGGCGAACAGTTTGAACGGATAGTTGTCGCGAAGGTCGTCCTTCGTGGTATAGGGAATTTTTTCGATGTCTTTGAGCGTTCTGATATGTTCGGGCTTTAACCCTATTTTATCGAACCGCTCTTTATACATGGGCACGTTTTCGTATGCGTACCGCACGATGTGTTTGAGCCGCTCGAGCTGCATTTCGCGTATTTTTTCGCGCGGCATGGTTTCTATTTCGGGGCTGAACATTCTCATAGACACTTCCCTCTCTTTCTGTGACCTGTTAAAAAATATTGTATCACAATTTTCGCCGCGTGGCAATACCTTTCGGCGTTTTATGCGGCGTTTTGCATAAAAATTTATTTTTTCGCATAAAAACGCACAAACGAAAGGCTGAAAGCCGTGCTGCGCAATACGGCGCCGCGCCGCACGTCAGCGAAGGGCTATACCGAATTTTTCGCCCAGGGCTTTGAGTATGCGCTTGACGTAACCGTCCACATCCTCGGGTTTGAACGCGTTTTCGTGCGGGGTGAAAGTCACGGAGAACGCCATGCTCTTTTTGCCCGCGCCGATCTGTTCGCCGCGGTACACGTCGAACAGCTTTACCGCCGTCACATACTTGCACGCGTCGGATATGCCCTTTTCGATATCCGCGCAGAGGATGTTTTCGTCCGCGACGAGCGCGAGGTCGCGCACCGCTTCGGGATGTGCGGGAAGAGGCTTGAATCTGACCGCGAAAGACAGGCTGCCCTGTAATTTTGCGAAGTCGAGTTCGCCGATATATACGTTCGTTTCGAGCGAAAGTTCTTCCGCAAGATCGGGCGCGAGTTCGCCGAGATAGCCGATTTTTTCCCCTTCCAAAAGCACGTCTGCGCATTTGCCCGGGTGCAGGAAGGGCTTTTCCGCCGCCTCATACGCGAAACGGATGCCGAATTCGGAGGAAATCGCCTCGAAAACGCCCTTTGCGGAGAAGAAATCCTCCCCCGCCCCGTACACGCCGAAGCAGAGCGTTTTGCGCTCTTCGGGCATTTCGGTAAGGGGCAGTTCTTTCGCGATGTATACGCTCGCGAGTTCGAACAGCCGCGCGCGCGGATTGCCGCGGCGGATGTTGCGCACGAGCGTTGTCAGCATGGACGGCGCGAGCGTCGTGCGCATGATGCTCATGTCCTCGCCGATCGGGTTTTTGATGCGTATCGCCCTTTCCGCTTCCTCGCCGATGCGCAGCTGCGCGTAATCTTTGGGGGAAATGAAAGAATAGGTGATGATCTCGTTGTAATCCTGCCCGCGCGCAATGCGTTTGACACGCTCTTCAAGGCGCTGCGCTTCGGAATACCCGCCGCCCGTGACCTTCGCCGAGGGCATGAACGAACCTTCGATATGGTCATAGCCGTACATGCGGATGACTTCCTCCGCAAGGTCGGGATATCCCTCGATGTCCTCGCGGTAGGCGGGCGCGGTCACGGTAATGCCGTCCCCTTTCGCCGTAACGTTGAAATTGAGCCGTTTCAGAATGCCCTTGATCTCTTCTTTGGGCACGTCGATGCCGAGCAGCGCGTTGATCTTCGCGTAACTCGTTTTGACGACGACGGGACGAACCGAATTTTCTTCGACGTCGTAGCGGTCGCAGGCGATCTGCCCGCACCCGAGCTTTTGGATGAGGTTGAGCGCACGGTTGATGGCGATGCCCGTCGTATAGGCGTCCACGCCCTTTTCAAAGCGCGCGGAAGAGTCGCTCTTCTGCCCGAGGGCGCGCGACGTGCGGCGGATGTTCGCGCGTTCGAATTTGGCGCTCTCGAAGAGCACTTCCGCCGTCGTATCCGAGATCCCGCTGTTCAGGCCGCCCATGACCCCCGCGAGCGCGACGGGCTTTGCGCCGTCGCAGATGACGAGGTTGTTTGCGCTGAGTTCGAACTCCTTTTCGTCGAGGGTGACGATCTTTTCGCCCTCTTTGGCGCGGCGGACGCAGATCTCGTTCTTTTCCACTTTGGAAAGGTCGAAAGCGTGCATCGGCTGCCCCAGCTCCAAAAGCACGAAATTGGTAATGTCGACCACGTTGTCGATGGCGCGCAGCCCCGACAGCGCCAGGCGGCGGCGCATCCAGAGCGGAGATTTTTCGATCTTCAGCCCGCGCACGTAATGCGCGATGTAGCGGGGGCAAAGGTCGGGCGCTTCCACATGCACGTAAACCCGCCCCGTGGTGCTGAAATCGGACGCTTCATAGGTAAGTTCGACGGGTTTGAGCGGCTTTTTGAGTACCGCGGCGACTTCCCGCGCGATGCCGTAAACGCTCTGGCAGTCGGGGCGGTTTGCCGTCACGGCGATGTCGAAAATATAATCGTCCAGCCCCACGACCTTTTTGATGTCCGTGCCGACGGGGATCTCTTCTTGCAGGATCAGGATGCCGTTCACGTCGGCGCCGTCGTACCAGTCGTCGTTGATGCCGAGTTCCTCGCCCGAGCAGAGCATGCCGCACGACTCGACGCCGCGCAGTTTCCCTTTCTTGATTTTCACGCCGCCGTGCAGGGACGAACCGTCCAGCGCGACGGGCACGAGCGCGCCTTCGAACACGTTGTCCGCGCCCGTTACGATCTGAATATCCTCGCCGTATTCGCCGCAGTCGAGCCGGCAGATCTTCAGCTTGTCCGCGTCTGGATGTTTTTCTATGCTTCTGATCCTGCCGACGACGCAGCGGTCGATCTCTTCCCCGACGTATTTGAGTTCTTCCACCTCAAAACCGCAGGAGAAAAGTTTTTCCTGCAATTCTTCGGGAGAAACGTCTATATCCACATAATCTTTGAGCCAGCTGAAAGGCACTTTCATAATACTTAACCTCCCGTCAATCCTTGAACTGTTTCAAAAGGCGCACGTCGTTTTCGAACAGGTAACGCATATCGTTGATGCCGTACTTGATCATGGCGATGCGCTCCAGGCCCATGCCGAAAGCGAAGCCCGTGTATTCGTCGGGGTCGATGCCGCAGTTTTCGAGCACGCGGCGGTTCACCATGCCCGCGCCCAGAATTTCGATCCAGCCCGTACCCTTGCAGATGCGGCAGCCCTTCCCGCCGCAGTTGTGGCAGGAAAGATCGACTTCCACGCTCGGCTCGGTAAACGGGAAATAGGACGGGCGCAGGCGGGTTTTCGTCTCTTTCGTGAACATCCTGCGCGCGAATTCGTCCAAAATACCCTTTAAGTCGCAGAGGGTGATGCCCTTGTCCACGACCAACCCCTCCATCTGATGGAACATGGGCGAATGCGTCGCGTCGCTGTCGGAGCGGTATACCCTGCCGGGGCTCAAAATCTTGATGGGCGGCTTTTTGTTTTCCATCACGCGGATCTGGCCGGACGATGTCTGCGAGCGGAGCAGGAATTCTTCGGTGACGAAAAAAGTGTCCTGCATGTCGCGCGCGGGGTGATCGGCGGGAATGTTGAGCGCCTGAAAATTATAATAATCCTTTTCGATCTCCGGCCCTTCGTAAATTTCGAACCCGAGCCCCTCGAAGCACTCGATGATCTCCTTTTTCACGAGGCTCACGGGGTGAAGCGTGCCCGTCTCCGCAAAGCGCGCGGGCATCGTTACGTCGATGCGCTCGCTCTTGTAGCGCGCTTCAAGCTCCTTCTTTTTGAGGAGAGTCTCCGTCCGCTCGAACTGTTCCTCCGCCCACGCGCGCACTTCGCTTACGAGTTTGCCCATCGCGGGGCGCTGTTCGGCGGGCACGTCGCGCATGCCTTTGGACAGGGCGGAAATTTCGCCCGTCTTGCCGAGGTACTTCATTTTGAGTTCGAAAAGTTCCTGCCTTGTGCCGTTTTCGGCCTTTTCGATCCCCGCGGCGATGTCCGCGCGGATCTTTTCGATAAGTTCCTGCATTTTCCTCACTCCGAAAAATATTTTATCCGAATAAAAATTAAAACGCCCCGCGAGATATGCTCTCACAGGGCGTCCGCAAAAACGCTGTACCACCTATGTTCGCGGCGCAAAATCGGTCTGCCCCGCCTCATTGCCCGCTTAACGCGCGGAAACACGGCTTTCCCTACTTCCTCGCGGTTTGGGAAAAGCGGCTCGAAAGTGAATAACGGCGCTCGCGATGCGGGAAACTTTTCAGCCGACGGGTCTCCCTCTCTTTGAACCGCGCGGTTGCGCCGTCTGTCTTCGTCACAGCCTTTGTTTTTTTATATCTTAACGCATTTTTGCGAAAAAGTCAACGGATTCGGACGGCATTTTTCATATTGTTTCCCTCTTTACGGGGCGAGATGATAGCCGTCGCCGAAAATATCCGCATCGAGGAAAGCGTCGGGCACTTCCCCGACGATGACGCTTTCGGCGACGAGCACCTGCGTTTCCGCCACGATCTCCTGCGTGCCCGAAGGCATGACGACGCTGACCTCGGCGCGCACCGTTAAATAAACGGAATGCAGCGTCTGGTTGACGCCCGCGCCCGCAAAAGACGAATCGAAGCCGCAGTCCACGCTGCCCACCGAGATGATCTTGAAAGTCACCTTCGGCCCGAACCCTGCCAGAAACTCGATGCCCGTAAACGCGAACAGAGGCACTTTGATCCCCTTTGCCGCCGCCTGCGAAATTTTGGACATGGACAAAGTCGCCGTCGTGCGCGCGAAAAGGTTTACTTTCTGCGCGTTCGCCTCGATCGTGCGCACGTTGCCGCTTTCGTCATACCCGATCGTGACGAACGAACCGTAATCGGCGTTTTGCAACGTTTCGAGCGCCGCCTCGTTGACCGCAGAAACGGTCATCGCCTTTACGGACGCCTCGCTCATATCGTACAGGATGCCCGCAACGTTGCGCTGCAAAAAGATCGTCAAAACGATGACCGAAGCAAAAACGACCGCGGCGACGATCGCCGCTTTTTTGCGGGCGTTCAATTTGTTTCGCCTGTGCCCGCTGCGTTTGTAACGGAATTCGCTCGCATATGCCATGCTTCATTCTATGCCGCGCTCCCCCCGTCATATGACTTTGAAAGGCCCCGTACTTTTGCGCCTCATTTTGCGATATTACAATTTTATTACAAAAATATGAAAATATACGTTTGACACCGATTCACCTTTCATTTATAATGGGCGCAGACAGCCGAAGTACAATACGGGAGAATTTGCAATGGACAAGGAACTGCGGTCATCTTTCCGCCGTATCAAAAAATGGGAATGGTTTTTCTTCGCGGCGATCACCGTTGTACTGATCGCGGCGATCGCCATCGGCTGCGCCCGGACCGCGCCGAAAGGCGGTTCGGATGCGCAGGAAACTTCTTATCGGACGGTAAATTACTATGAAAGATAATCTTTACCGCACATTATACACTCTTTTCCTCGCGGCGGTCGGTATAGCCGCAGCCATAGTCGCGGATCGTTTGTTCGGGCAATACATCATGATTACCGCCCTGCTCACGGTTCTTTATTTTGTCGGCCTTGCCGTACAATACTGGGCTTACGAACTCGCCTATTTCCATAATTACATACACAATGCCTTTCACAGCCGCGGCGCGGCAACCGACGAACCGAGCGATTTTGCCGTCGGAGCGAACAAGCTTTCGGGCTATGTGATAATGCTGCTTTCCATTGTGTTCATATTTATAATTTCCATTTAACGAGATTTTGATTTTTCATTCCCTTTTATATTGCGATCGCGCCGCCCGGCATACCGGGCGGCGCGATCGCCGTTGTTACTATATAATATCGCACAAAAGCATCAAAATCGGAATGGTTACGATACACAATATCGTGTTCATGAGCGTTGACGCGGCTGCCGTCTCTTTATCGCCGCCGAACATTTCCGCAAAATTGAGCGCGCTGGACGCCGTCGGCATCGCGGCGATGATAAACAAAGCGATGACCACGAAGCGGTCGAGCGGGAAAATCAGGTCGAAAAGCAGCAGGACTCCGAGGCTCAACAGCGGCGACAGGATGAGTTTGACCGCCGCCACGAGATATACCTTCGGATCGTCCAATATCCCCGGGCGAGGTTTCGGCGCGGGTACGGTTTCCGCAGCGCCGTCCGCGGGAGCCGGATTTTCGTCCGCGATGTCTTCGGGAGGCAAACTTTCGTCCGCGATCTCTTCGGATACGGAAAGGATGCCGTCCGCTTCCTCGTCTGTACACCCATAAGAGACGGGCGAAACGCTTTCGGCATCCGCCTCCGCCGTGACCGCGGGCGCGCATACGGGAGAAACGCCCGCCGCCACCTCCCGCGCGGCCTCCCCTTGCGCGGGGACGGCGCTCTTTGCCCGCACCAATCTCATATCGGCAAGGCGCACCCCGAGGATGACCATGGAGAGCGGCAGCGTCATATCTCCGAGGTAAGAGATCGGCGTCATAACCTGTTCGGGGATATGCACGTTGAGAAAGAAAAACGGCAGCGACACGATCACCGCGATCATCGGCGGATTCAGAACGATCTTCAAAGGATTGATCCGCTTTTTCTCTCCCGTGATCGTAAACACGCCGAGCGTCCACGACATCGCGTTGAACGCGATATTATAAACGACGGTGTACAAAACCATGTCGGAATTGCCCGGAAAGAGCATTTCCATGACAGGGATCCCCATAAAACCCACGTTCCCGAGATAGGAACATGCCACGCATGCCCGCCGCGACGCCTCTTCCTTCGTTTTGCAAAATACCAGCTTGGAAACAAAGTACACAAGAAGCTGAAGCACCACCGCGAACAACAGCACCCAGCCGAAATTGACGAGCATCGACGACTGAAATTCCTTGTTGAAAAGGGACGCCATCATTAAAAAGGGCTGTGAAATATACAAAAGCAAGACGGCGAATATACTCGCCGCCTTGTCGGGCAGAAGCCGGACTTTACGAAGGGCAAACCCCGGCACCGCCAATATTACGATCATTACAACGTTGATAAACGTCTGAAAAAAAGCCATATTTTACGCCTGCCTGCGATTCAAACTCTCACTTTCCCGATCATCGCAACGGCCTTTCGGCCTTACTTTCTGTTTTTGCGCTTGGTTTTGAGGTCTTCTTTCCCGTCGGAAGCGGCATCCCCTTCTCCCTCCGCGGAAGCGCGTTTGTCTTTCGGCTTGATGAGGAGCACGACGACGATACCGATCAGGCACGCGCCGCCCACGCAGATGAACACGACGGAAAGGATATTGTTCTGCAACCAGTAAGTATCGCCCGGCAAAGTATCCGTCCTCGAAGAAATATTCGCGACGGACGCCTGCATTTTCGCGGGGAGATTGATCCCGTCGTCGTACGCGCGTACCGTAACGCCGAAATACCCGGACACCTTGGGCACGAACGAAAGCGCGGAGGAATCCCACGAACCGGCATAATCGCTCTCCTCGTCTTCGTTGTCCGTTTCTATGATCTCCGTCCAGGTGCCGTACGTGCATACGCCGTTTTCGTCCATGGAAAGCAGGGACGCGCGCAGGTCGCTCATTGCGATCGTGCGCCCTTCATACTCCGAATTGGGCACGAGATAATACAGTTTATACTCTGTAACGGGAGACGTGTAATCGTCGGACAGCGAAACGATCTCAAACGAATCGAAAGTATACGTCGCGTCGATGTAGCCGTCCTCTGTGTCGTCGGGTTCTTCGATCGTCAGCCCGTTATATTGCACATTGAAAGTGAACGTATGCAGTTCGTTGATCGTCCATACGTTTTCGGTCGTGACGGAGGTCACTTCGACCCCGTTTTTATCCGTCATGGCGATGGCGTTGCCGAGACGGTTGATCGGCACCACGCGGAATTCATATACACCCTCCGCCGTAAGCTCGATGCGGAGTTCGTCGTAAGAAAGCCCGGTACTGCTCTGCGTATCGGCATGGTTCGTTCTCCAATAAAGGTCGAACGTCATATCGGTATAACCGCACGTCGCATCGGTGATGCACCCGGCGAGGGACGGGATATAATAATATGCCCCCGTGCCGACCTGAATGCTCTCGCCGTCTTCCGTAACGGCGGCCTCTTCCACGAGTCCCTGATAAAAATTGACCCAGCCCTGCGCGCCCGTAGGGTCGTTGCTGTCGTTGAAAATATATTCGGGTTTATCGTCTACTTCACCCGGTTCGACGACGCGCGTATATTTGTATCCGTCCGCTTCCACGAGCGCGGCGTCGTCCACATACCATTCAATAAAATAATAATTGCTGTTGTCGCCGTCCGAAAGGCGGAACGCAACGCTCAGATACCCTTCTCCGCCGAGTTCGTAAGTCGGGAAGTCGTTTTCAAAGAAACGCTTGTCGGAATTCATCTGTTCGTAAGTCGTCTCTTCGCCTTCCACGTCGAATCCCACCCGGGGATTCTTTTCGTCGAACGCATAGAAATATCTCGTCGTGGAAACGGAAGAATCGAGCACGTCGATCGCGACATAATCGAAATCGAGTTCCGAACCGAGGATAAAGAGTTTCACGTTGGTATTGACGACGAGCACGGGCGCTTTGTCATCCACGACGCTGCCCGATTCGTTGAGCCCGAAAGACTGCCCGTTGAGCTCGCGGATCATAAAGAACTGCTGTGTTCCTTCCGCCGCATCGTCGGGAAGATCGACGCTGAACGTGAGCGGCGTCACGGGCGTATCGGCGGAAGACGACGCATAACGCGCGTAATACATGCCGATATTGGTAAAATCGTCGATATAGTCGCCGTTGACGCAGACCTGGAAACTGCCGTTCGTGTCTCCGCGCAGTTCGACGGTGATCGTCTTGACCTCTTTGGCGTCCGCCCCCTCTCCGTCGGTCACGGTCACTTCGGTGACATCGACGGGCGTGCCGCCGTTGACGGCAACGTCGAGAGCTCCGTCCGTACCCTTCGTAAATTCGATGGTGTTGACGCTCTTGTTCTCTTTGCTTGCGGAAAACTCGGAAGTTTCCATCGTCATGGTGAACGAGTCAAAATTATACGTGTCGCCGAAGGAAATCACCGTGGAAAAATAGGTGGCTTCCCCGTCGCTTTCATACCATTTGAGCGCAAGATTCTTTCTGTAATAGATGCTTGCCCCGTCGTCCATATTGTAAGCGATATAGTTCTCGTCATCCGCGCGCGACGCACCCGAAGTGGAAAAAATGTTGGTCGGCGTGTAAGTCGTTTCGGCCGCCGCAAAAAGCGACGTCAGCCCGAGGACAGACATCGTCAGCGCGAGAACCGCCAAAAGACTTAAAATTTTGAACTTGTGCCTTTTCATGCTCTGATTGCTCCCGTAGCAAAATTGTGCGGGAGCGCTTCCGCATACTCCCGTTTTACACTTGTACTTATTTATTTTACACTTTGGCAGAATATTTGTCAATCGCATTTTTCTCTTTTATGCCGTTTTTTTGACAATTCACAGCCTTTTTGCAGCCTTTTACCGAACCGTCACAATTCGAGCGCCTTTGCGAGGTCGAAATTTTTCCACGGAACGTTCTCCGCGGGCGGCTCGAGCATGAAGCGCAAGCGCTCTTTCGTGACGGGGTGGGTGAAGGTGAGCGAATAAGCCCACAACGCGAGGTTGCCCTTTTTCGCGTTTTCGCCGCCGTAACGCATGTCTCCGTAAACGGGGTGAGAAATGCCCGCCATCTGCACGCGGATCTGGTGCGTCCTGCCGGTGTGCAGCTTGATATCCGCAAGGCAATAGCCCCCCTTCTCTTCCAGAACCCTGTACTCGAGGGAAGCCATTTTCGCGCCGTCCGTCGTTTGGGTGCAGATATATACCATATTATTTACGGGGTTCTTTTTCAAATAGTTGACGAGAGTGCCCTTCGGCTCTTTGGGCGTACCCACAAGCACCGCGAGGTACTTCTTTTCAAAGTCGCCGTTTCTCATCTGCTCGGCGAGGCGCGATGCGGCTTTGCTCGTTTTGGCGAACACCATGACGCCGCCCGTGGGCCTGTCCAGCCGATGAATGAGCCCGATATACACGTTGCCGGGCTTATTGTACTTCTCTTTCACGTAGCGGCGCACCTGCTCGAGCATGTTGTCGTCGCCGCTCTCGTCGCCGCAGGAAGGCAGCCCCTGCGGTTTCATGACGACGATGATGTGGTTGTCTTCATAAAGAATGGTAAGCTCATCCATGGACGAAAATCCCTCCCGCGCCGCAAGGAAGGGGTATGCCCTCTTCGGTGGCGATGCCCACTTCGTATGCGTCGATCTGTCCTTTGCGCCCTTTCAGGCACAATTTCAGTATATTGTGCAGCACCATCGGCTGCAAACCCGTCGTGTAGCTGTTGATCAGGAAAAAGAGCGGATCGTCGGAAAGCACTTTTTCGCACAGTTCCACGAACGGGAAAAGGCTCTCTTCGATCTTCCACATTTCGCCCCCGGGCCCCCTGCCGTAGGAAGGCGGATCCATAACGATCGCGTCGTACCTGTTCCCGCGCCGTATTTCCCTTTGAACGAATTTTTTGCAGTCGTCCACGATGTAGCGGATGCCCTTTTGTATGCCCGAAAGCCGCGCGTTTTCGCCCGCGCGCTCGACCATGCCTTTTGCCGCGTCCACATGGGTGACTTCCGCGCCCGACTTCGCGCACGCGACCGTCGCCCCGCCCGTATAGGCGAAGAGGTTCAGAACCTTTACCGGCCTTCCCGCATTTTCGATGAGGGAACGCATGAGATCCCAGTTGACAGCCTGTTCGGGAAACAGCCCCGTGTGCTTGAAGCCCATCGGCTTGACTTTGAAAACGAGGTCTTTATAGCCGACGTTCCACTCTTCGGGCATCGGTTTTCTGTATTCCCAGGCGCCGCCGCCCCTGTCGCTGCGCTTATACACGGCGTTGATGCCGGGGTATGCGGACAGATCCCGCCGCGCGTTCCAGATGACCTGCGGGTCGGGGCGGAGAAGAACGACGTCCTTCCACCGCTCCAGTTTATACCCGTCGCCCGTGGCGATGATGGAATAATCCTTCCAGTTTTCCGCGATCTTCATCATAGCGGCTATGCCTTGACGACGGTCAGGGTGACTTTATCCCCCGCGATGTCCCAGTCTTTCGTATACCCTTCGGCGCTGCCCGAGCAAATGGCGTCGGCAAGCACGATTTTCGCGATCGGGCCTTTGCTGCCCTCCAGCACCTTAGCGGCGTTCCCTTCCGCCGCATAATATACGTTGATGCGGTCGGTAACCTCGAAACCGGCCTCCTTGCGCATGGTCTGCAACTTGGAGACGAGTTCGCGCTCGATGCCCTCTTCGACGAGTTCGGGCGTGAGCGCCGTGTTGAGCGCGACCGTTATCCCCTTGTCGGACGCGGAAACAAAGCCCGCCGCGCTCTCGGTGGAGACGAGAAGATCTTCTTCGCACAGTTCCACTTCCGCGCCGTTCATTTCCGTTTTGAATGTGCCGCCGTTTTTCACCGCAGAAACGACCGCCGCGCCGTCGCACGTTTCGAGGAACGCGCGGATGCCGTTTAAAAGTTTGCCGTATTTCGGCCCGAGCGTCTTCATCTGCGGTTTGAGTTTATAGGTGATGAACGCGCCCGCGTCCTTCGCCTCTTTATAATTTTTGATGTTCAGTTCGTCGAGGATGACGCCTTTGAGTTCGTCGTTGAGGTCGAGGTCGCGCTCGGTGACGACGTACATTTCGGAAAGGGGCTGACGGTTCTTCACGTTGCCCGCGTTCCTTGCCGCGCGCCCCAGAACGACGATATCCAGAACGGAGTCCATGCCCTGTTCGAGGTCTTTGTCGAACGCGCTCTCGTCCGCGACGGGGAACGCGCACATGTGCACAGACTTGGGCGCGTCTTTATAGAAATTCGGCACGAGATTCCGGTACATCTGCTCCGCGATGAACGGGGTGAACGGCGCCGTCAGCTTGGCGAGCGTCACGAGCACGGTATACAGCGTGGTGTAAGCCGCCGCCTTGTCCTCCGTCATGCCGCTGCCCCAATAGCGCTCGCGGCCGCGGCGCACGTACCAGTTGGAAAGAACGTCCACAAATTCCTGCAACGCGCGGGCGCTGTCGGTGATGTCGTATTCCGCAAGCCCCTCGTCCACCGTTTTGATCAGGGTGTTGAGCTTGGACAGGATCCACTTGTCCATCAGCGTAAGCCTGCATTTTTTCAGGTCGTATTCGGAAGGATCGTACTTGTCGATGTCGGCGTACAGCACGAAGAACGCATAGGTGTTCCAGAGCGTGCCGATGTATTTTCTCTGCGCTTCGGACACCGCTTCGGGATAGAAGCGGGAAGGCAGCCACGGCGCGCTCGAAGTGTAGAAGTACCAGCGCACCGCGTCGGCGCCCTGCTTGTCGAGCACGCTCCACGGGTCGACGACGTTGCCCTTGTGCTTGGACATCTTCACGCCGTTCTTGTCGTTGACGTGCCCCAAAACGATGCAGTTCTTAAAGGGCGCTTTGCCGAACAGGATCGTGGAGATGACCAGAAGAGTATAGAACCAGCCGCGGGTCTGGTCGACCGCTTCGGAAATAAAGTCGGCGGGGAAAGTTTCGTCGAACAGATCTTTGTTTTCGAACGGATAATGGTACTGCGCGAAGGGCATCGAACCAGAGTCGAACCAGCAGTCGATGACCTCGGGCGTGCGCTTCATCGTGCCGCCGCATTCGCATTCGAAAGTGCAGCCGTCGATGTACGGGCGGTGCAGTTCGATGTCGCCCTTTATGCCGCACTTTTCTTTGAGTTCGGCCTTACTGCCGATGACGTGCACTTTGCCGCACTTTTCGCATACCCACACGGGGAGCGGCGTGCCCCAATAACGGTCGCGCGAAAGTCCCCAGTCGATGACGTTTTCGAGGAAGTTGCCCATGCGGCCGGTTTTGATGGTCTCGGGCATCCAGTTCACCGAATTGTTGGCCTTGATCAGCTCGTCTTTGACGGCGGTCACCTTGATGAACCAGCTTTCGCGGGCGTAGTAAAGCAGGGGCGTGTCGCAGCGCCAGCAGTGCGGATAGCTGTGTTCGTACATGAGTTCCTTGAACAGCAGCCCTTTCTGTTTGAGCAGTTCTATGACGCCCTTGTCCGCTTTTTTGACGAACGTACCCGCAAAATCGGTCACGGCGGGTTTGAAACAGCCGCGCTCGTCCACCATGTTCACGACGGGCAGGCCGTACTTCTGCCCGACGCGGTAGTCGTCTTCGCCGAAGGCGGGCGCGATGTGTACGATGCCCGTGCCGTCGGTCAGCGTGACGTAACCGTCGCATACCACATAGTGCGCCTTTTCACGGTAACTGCCCTCCGCGTACGGGAAGAGCGGTTCGTATTCCGCGTATTCGTATTCCTTGCCCTTTTTGACGGAGAGCGTTTTATAGCCGCCCTCTTCGAACAGCGACGGGATGAGCGCCTGCGCCAGAACGTAACGCGCGCCGTCTTCCGCCTCGATCTCGGCGTAATCTTCCTCCGCGTTCATGCACAGCGCCACGTTGGAAGGAAGCGTCCAGGGCGTGGTCGTCCAGGCGAGGAAGTAAGCGTTCTCTTCCCCTTTCCTTCTGAAACGGACGAACACGGAAGTCTCCTTCACGTCCTTATAGCCCTGCGCAACCTCGTGCGAGGAGAGCGCCGTGCCGCAGCGGGGGCAGTACGGCACGATCTTGTGCCCCTTGTACAAAAGCCCCTTCTTCCATATCTCTTTGAGCGCCCACCATACGGACTCGATATATTTGTCGTCGTAAGTGACGTAAGGGTTTTCCATGTCCGCCCAATAACCCACGCGTTCGGACATCCTTTCCCATTCGCCCTTATATTTCCACACGCTCTCTTTGCACTTTTTGATGAACGGCTCGATTCCGTACTTTTCGATATCCTGCTTGCCGTCCATTCCGAGGGATTTTTCCACTTCCAGTTCGACGGGAAGCCCGTGCGTATCCCACCCCGCCTTGCGGAGGACGTGCTTGCCCTTCATCGTCTGATAGCGGGGAACGATGTCCTTCATGACGCGCGTGAGGATATGCCCGATGTGCGGCTTGCCGTTCGCCGTGGGCGGGCCGTCGTAAAAGGAAAATTCTTCGCCGCCTTCGCGCTCTTTCACGCTGTCCTCGAAAACGTCGTTTTCCTTCCAGAATTCGATGACTTCCTTTTCCCTGTCAACGAAGTTCATCGCCGTATCTACTTTCTTGTACATGATGCGCCTCCTTATATTTCTCAAAAAGAAAGGTCTCTCGTTTTCGGAAAACAAAAGACCCACCAAAACATACCAACATACGCCTTTTTTGATAACGCGGAAAGGATACCGCGCGCAAAACTACCGCCGCCGTAGCGGTTTCGCCCTGCGGGCTGAAAGGCGATACCTGCATGCTTCCCGAACGCCGCCTTTCACCTTTCGCGGCTCTCTTTCGAACGGGGGTGCGCATGCGGCTTGTCCTTTGTGAACGCCGCAATTCTTTTTTATCATTTTAGCAGGATTCGCGCCTTTTGTAAAGCGATTTTGCCGCAACATGAAAAGAAATATGGCCATATGGCCTCCCGCAGAGATATTCTTTATTCTCCGCGCGCTTGCTTCCCGCCGTTATCCGTGGTATAATAGACATGAACGACACGGCAGGAGAAAAAACATGGAAGCGATCGGAGAGATCATTCGCAAAAACAGAAAAGCGCGGGGGCTGACGCAACTCGCCCTCGCGACACGCCTCGGCGTCACGCCGCAGGCGGTGGGCAAGTGGGAACGCGGGGAAAGCGAACCCGACCTGTCCGTTCTCCTTCCCCTTGCAAAGGAGCTGAACGTTACGGCGGAAACGCTGTTCGGGACGGAGCAAAAACAGGCTGCCGTACAGGCGGAATTCCTCGCGGAGAAACTGCCCGACAGCCTCAAAGCCCGCAGGCTCTGCGCAAACCTCACACAGGCGGAACTCGCCGAAAAGGTGGGCGTGCGCCCGCAGACGATCTCCAAGTGGGAAAACGGCGTATGCGCGCCCGACATGGGCTACTGCGCCGCCCTGTGCGAACTGTACGGCGTTTCGCCGACGCAGCTGCTTTCCGAACGCGCATATCCGCCGCTCCGCGAACCGCCGCCCGAATCTTCCGCTCCCGCCCGCACGGCGGCCGCGGAACGCGCCAAAAAACCCAACCCCTTTGCGCGCAGGCCGATACGCGCGGCGGCGCTCGCGCTGATCTTCGCGCTGGCGCTCTGCATCGTATTTATTCCCTTTGCGGCGGGTACGGGAGCGCCTTCGCTGTCTCTCCCCGATACGGGAACGGACAACGGCAGCACACAGCTTCCGGAAGAACCCGGCGCCCCCGAAGGCCCGACCGACCCGGGCGGCACCAATGAACCCGAAGGCCCGACCGACCCGGGAGACACCGATGACCCCGAAGGCCCGACCGACCCGGGCACTCCTCCCGCCGGTACACTTACATACCATACGCTGACGGTTTACAGCGAAATCGCGGAATTCCCCGAAGAGAGAACGGTCTGGACGGACGAGCGCGTCGGGGAAGGCTGGCAGCTCGTATACGGCCCCGACGCACAGGCGGCGGACGGGGTATTGGATCTCTGTTCGGGGTACGAAGGCTACGTCGTGACCGGTTACGTTTATGGGGACGGGACGGCCGCGGAATTCCCGCTGACGGTGACGGACGACGTGACTTTGTACATGCGCACCGAACCCCGCTGGCTGGACTGGGCCTCCTGCAAAAATTATACCGAACAGGAAGCGCTTCGGCTTTTCAACAACGAATTGGAATGCGCATACTCGAATCTGGAAACGTATATGCAGTTTTACGAAGAGCTCGCAAAGCTGTCGGCGCTTTACCCCGAAACACCGAGAAAAGAACTGTTCCTGTATCTGAACGACCCGGGCAGGCTCCCCGCATTCCCTCATACGGAAACTATTTTTGTCGACGGGGAAGAGATTTCCCTTCCGCAGGGAAATATCCCCTGCTCGGACAATTATCCGTACCTGAACGTTTGGGAAATGCAGCCCGATCGGGCGGCGGCATTCGAAGCCTTCTGCAACGAACATATCCGCATCCCCACGCTGTATCTTACCTACGCGCTGACGCGTGACGACGTTCCGCTCGAGGCGGCGTTCACCGAAGCGATGTCGTACTTCGGGCCGTTCACCGCCCTCGGGCACGAAAGCGTCACGAAGTCGTACCGCGACTTTATGCGCAGACATGCGCAAGCCGAACCGTACGATTTCCCCGTTTTCAAAGTGCAATAAACGGCAAAACGCCCGTGCTTTTACAAAAAACAACCGAATTGCTACAAAAAACGCGGCGTTCACCCCAAACGGTGGACGCCGCGAGCCTCTGTTTGCGGTATGATAGACGCGT
>CDZB01021977.1_pt1 | contig 66431 bp, 81 predicted proteins | sample 554961 | NCBI WGS metagenome assembly CDZB01 (sample SAMEA3182106, study PRJEB8094) | gut metagenome | biome: human; feature: gut; material: Stool; isolation source: human stools | place: Canada | collected 2013-02-26 | reverse complement strand
GTCGGCTGAAACGAGTTCTTCCTCGGCCTATCCACCTTCATAGCAACATTCTGCGGTACCATGTCGGTTTTCATCGCATACTTCAAGGCCTGATAAATCACCGCATGATAGTGGATAACGGAATTCGGCGTGACGGTTTTCAGTTTCTCCGTATAAAACTGTTGGATGTGCCGAGCCTCTAGTTCTTTCAAGGTTAGCTCCTTTTTGCGGAAATACGGGCCAATCGTGCTTTTGACCATTCCTTGATACGAGCCGAATGTTGCGGGCTTGATTCTCGCTCTGACAATCTCAAGCCATTGATCCAAATAGTCTGCAAAGAGCATATTCGAGCTTAGTTCTCCGGCAACCCGAGGAATCTCAAATTCGCTGCGAATACGAATAAGCTCCTGTTCTGCCCGGCGCTTATTACCTTTTTGGGGCAATCCTGTCGATACCCATTTTTGATGGCGCTTTCCTGCTGCGTCCTGATAGCTGAGAACGGCATAATAGTAGCCGTTCTTCAGCGCAAGAGTTCCTGATACCATTTTTATTACCTCCGGAATCATTGAATTGTATACAGGCATCTCCCACCGACATCTATATTTTATTCGGTCGGTGGGAGATACTCAAATATGCGATCATCAAATCAGAGTTCAAATCGCACTTTTTCCCTGATCCATGACATACTCAATGACATTGACCTTGGGTATCCGGAAAGCATTTCCGATTTTCAGGCCTCTGATATACCCATCATTGATCAAGTCATAGGCAAGATGGCGGCTGATACCAAGCATCGATTGGAGCTGAGTGATGTTCACAATGTCCGGATACTCCGGAAACATCATCAGGTACAGTTCTCTCAGCTCAGACTTTTTCATTGCCATTCGTCTGCCACCTCATCTTTCTTTTCCGCTTTGGAGTAGATGATGAAATCGTACCCGTTGCGATAATTACAGAAATCACAGCGTTCTTTTGCTTGTCCGTGATTCTCCCGCACGATCTTATAGATTCCTGTGTCGAGGAACTGACCAAGGCAAACCGGGCAAAGGCACAAATACATCGGTCTATTCAAAACGGAGTTCTTCTCGCTCAAATGGTTCATATTCTGCTGCTCCTTTGTTTTCGAAATAATCCCTTCACTTGGTAGGCAACGAAAACAGGCAAAAATTAACCCCCATACAGAAGTTTTTTGAGTTTTGCGATCTTTTTGCAGATCGCGGCGGGGGCAATGCCGCGAATTTCTGCAACCTCCCGCTGTGAATAGCCTTCAAATGCGATCAGCGTCAGCAGGTCTATATCTCTTTCGGGCAGAGAAATAATCTTCCGATATAATTCGTCATTCTCCATTTCATCAACCCACGCAAAGCGGGGGTCACTTTGGAAAGAATACTTGTCGCACACAGAAAGCGCGCTGGAGAACTTTTTTAATAGGGCAGACATAGATTCACCCTGTTCGATTCCGTCGTCACAGGAGCTTTCTGAGAGGGGCTGTGTGCGCTGGAACTCCGTCCTGTTTTTCCTGAACACATTCAGGTCGAACGCATAGATATCCTGAATATCCTCTTCGCTCATGCCGGCAGCTTTATATTCGCTGTAGAGCTTCTTCCACTCCTCGGTGAACTTTCTCTTTTCGAGTCCATAATTAAATCCCATTTGTCGTAATCTCCTTTGAATTTTTGAATTTGGGTGAAAGTCAAAAATTCAGAGATCACGGGTATTCAGCGATATAGCAGAGCCACTGTTCGCACATAAAAAGTCCTTTCCGCCTGCTGCGGTCCAAAGGACACAACTACGCTGGCGAAAAGGACTCCCGATGCTGCCTGCCTGAAAAAGGGCGCAGAAATCTAAGGGTACCCATACTGCTTTTTCAAATAGATTTGAAACCAGCGTATTTGTATCCTTGGCCCTTGTACTTCAGGCTGCGAATATGTATTTGTGATGTCGGTGAAAAACAAAAAAAGGCCACCGACAAGGCAGACCTATAGATAGAACTATAGTGTCTTACCTTGCCGGTGGCCTCTCACGTATGTCTGGAATAACTACCGGTTCATGTTCGGGCTGCTGCCCACGATCAAGTGACCTGGAAGCAGATTTAGCGCGGCCCTGTTTCAGCCCGACCGTTCCGTCGTGATGTCGTTGATTCAGTTGTTATAGGAACTCGCTTCGATGTTCTTCAAACAAATCAAGGGGGAGAAATCTATCACCCCGCCAGATAAGGGCTCATACCGTGCTCGTGCAGCCATGCCTTTGCCTTGCTAATAGCCTCTGGCGCATCCTTGATGCTGCAGATGGCCTTGTACACGGATGCCCAGAAAACAACTTTGATTTTTCTTGTTTTTTAGCCCCACTACCTGCGTCTTACAGTTTGGGCAATACCAAGAGTAAATCGTCCAATCCTCCAGCATCGCCATTCTCCTTCTATCTTTTCTTGCTCAACGGAACGAGGAGATTGCAATCTGCCATCTGATATACCGGAACGCGCTTGGTTTTAGCGTACGCCAATATCTGAACGGCGTTATGGCAGTGTTCACATTCCATCCATCGGCCTCATCTAAATCGAGACTTCTGTTGACTGTGCCGCAAATCGGGCATTTAACATCTTTTGCATTCAAAACAACACATCTCCCATCGACATTAGATTATTGTTTAGAGTGATTTGATCACGTGCCGAGCAACGCCTTGTACCTGAAAGCTCCGCACCTTTATGGTTTTGCCCGGGTATCGAGCCTCGTTTTCATATTCGAGGATGTAATACCCACTGTCCTTGTCGTAGCCGGCATATCGCTTCAGCGTATTCTGGTTGTCCTCGTCCAGCGCAACGACTACATCTCCTTCGAGAGCAGGGCAATTGCGTTCGATAACAAGCAGATCGTCCTCGTCGATTCCGGCATCCACCATGGAATCGCCTTTGGCGCGGAGAATGTAGAAATCTCCCTTGCCAAACATAGAGACCGGGAGGCTGACATACTCCTCAATCGACTCTTCCTCATCCTCCGGATTGCTGCAGCGAATAGAACCTACTAACGGGGCGGATACATAGGCCGTTTTCATTTTGGCGCTCTGGGGAGCAGACAAGATACCTCTGCCGTAATCGATCAGGTTACGGTCACTCAGCTCCTGAAGGTAGCGATGCGTAGTGGATCTGGCAACGCCAACGCCCTCAGCAACATCGTTGATCGTAGGAGAGCTGTGGTGCTCCTGATAGTACTTGTTGACGAACTTCAATATCCTGTCCAGAGTTTCTTGATTCTTTGTTCTCATATCAGCACCTCTGTTTCTGTGTGGGATTTCATATCCCATAATGCTATTATACCCGGAGAATTGCAAATTGCAAGAGGGCAGCCGAAAATCGAAAAGTAGGTGCAACCAATTGGCTGCACCTACTTGTTTGGAAAGAGAACAGGTTCTTATTCGATTAGGGCTTGTGCCGCTTGTTTTACCATGATTGCATAGGATTTTTTGACATCGTTGGGGGATTTGATAGTGACCTTTCCTGCGAATCCAAACACCCAGCTGTAGAAAACATGGCCAACAGCGGTATTCACTACTGCTCTGAAAGATTGCATATCATTTGCCAAAACAGTGACATCCTTTCCAAACTTATCGATGATGGCATCCATGACATCGTTACTGCAGACCAATTCGATCTGCTTTCTCTGCCCATTATACATCGGCTCGAACTTTAATGCACACTGTTCTGCGAATTTCGCGGCGGTGCTCCCTTTCGGGGCGTGAACCACAAGTTGCCCTTGACCGATGGTAGGGAGAAATTTTTCTCTGGCAGAGCGGATGACAGAGGCATCGTTGATAGATGTAATATTCCAACCAATAAATGTAATAATCAAGGATGGGTTATCGACATAAATATCCTTCAGGTTTGTGCAGCCGGCAATGGAAAACAGGTCAAGATCCTTGATTTTTGCATGGAGACGCAGCTCTGTCAACGATGTGCAGTCTGCAAATGCGTAGCTACCGATTTGCGTCACATTTGGCCCGAGATGGATACTTGTCAAAGCTCTGCATCCCAGGAAGGAATAGTTTGCATATCCCCCCACAAAGGACGGCGTGTCAAACGGCCCGCTTTTGCCGGAGGGATAAGCTAACAGGCAATCATTTTCCTTGGAGTACAGAACGCCGTCGATGCTGAAATATTTCAGATTAGCCGGGTCGACGGTAATTGATTGCAGTTTGGGACAGTCTGCCACGGGAGAATCCCAATCTGGCTGATCTCCGATGCACGTTACGCTAGCCGGAAAAGACAGGCTTTCCAGATTCGGGCAGTCCTCAAATGCCAACTCATCGATTGTACAAAGAGTATCCGGGAGGGTAATTTGGGTAAGCGCCGACCGAAAAAATGCGTGCATTCGGAGTGCGTCAACCCCCGAGGGCACTGCGAAGACGCCTTCCATTTTGGGTGGGACACGATACAGCTCTAATCCGGATCGACAGTACAACACACCATCTTTGACACACAGGGAATATTCGTCATCGCTATCGACGATTCTGACGCGCAGGAGGCTCTCATCATCGCTGTCGATGATGCAGTATTCGTCTACATTTGAGCAGAGGTCAAGAAACTTATCGGTCTCATCGGTCTCGAAACAGCTCTGACCCGGAATCAATTTAATCTTTTTCACACACTGAAAGGTTTGCTTCTCTAGAACATCTTTGATGCTCTTGTACTCCCCGTAAGGGACAAAGTCCTCGTCATCGCAAAGATAGGCGTGGACGGGAATCCCGTGCTGTTCCGCATAGTATCTTGCATAGGACCAGATGGGAGTTTCGATAATAATCCCCGGTTCAAAGATGTTTTCAGGAATTCTACTTTCGGTTGCTGGAATATAAACAAAATCAAAATCTTTCTTTTGAATTTTATCAACAAGACCAGGGGATATAAGTTCTAACCGGCGCTCATTGGGGTGCAATCTGCCGATTGGCCGACAAGCCCGCGGCGTATGCGCCGGGAAATATGGGTGAAAAAAAACGAAGATATTTCCCACTTGCCAGCAATATTTCCCTAAATCGACAGGATAGGTGGTCGCAATGCCGCCGTTACGTTTGGCTTTCCCGATATCTTCCTGCTCCCATTTGGCATAACAATCTTCTTTTGCTTCTGCCGCGCCAGTTTGCGTTGTGTTTCTTGAAAGTACCTCCCGTCTGGCGGTCGCGTTGAGAGTCATGCGAGTGTTAAGAGCATCTTCCGCGATAGGAGCGTCCAAAGCCTGACGCATGAGGCGGTAGACCAGTGGATTGGGCATATAGTTTGGATCGAGCCAAATGGCGAGGTCGGGGTTGCGGAAGTAAGGATTACCATCGGCGCAGCGGATTGCGGCAGCCAGCGCGGCACTTCTCGACACGCCGCAGTCGCAGCAGACGAATAGCTTCGGCCGAGCATCCGGTCGCCGGAGAAACGAGGCGACCTCGGCAGCCAATTGCGCAGAAAACGCCGCCGGGTCATCTGCATCGACGGTATCTCCGAAATCCAGCTGCATTACATTTGAGGGCAGCGGCTTGGAGAGATTGTCCTTCGAGACACAGAGAATGAAATCCATTGTGGAATTGTCCAGGAAATCCAGCACGGCTTTAATCGGACCAATATAGACATCTCTCATTTTATATTCCTCCTAGGTAATACAACTTTATTGACCAACGGCATCAATTCCGGCAAAAGCTCCTCTGGCGGGCGCAGCGAGGGCAGTTGCTGTGGGGCAGAAGTCTCCCTCTGTGCCTTCTTATCAGCGTCCAAGGGCTTTAGAATTCGAGTTACTAGGGAAAAACTAATCCTGTCCGAATATGGTGTAGGAGCTCCTGCACCGCAGTTTTGCTCATTTGATATCTTCAATTGTAGCAGAGAAACCCTCGTTTTTCAAGCATCCTCATCTTTGCACAGTAAATTTTGCGGTTGCTATCCCGGGTACATCTCTGTGTTTGTTTTGCTTTTCTCCATTTCACGCAGTCCAGTCTCTTCAGTTTTCGCTACGGCCAAGCTCTCTCTTCTGCAATAGTAATGGTATCCATTATATTGGATTCTCTGGAGAAGTATCGGGCGGAGTATGTGCCAGATCATCTGTGAAAGCAGGCACCACATAAAGTGATGTGCGACGATCCCAAAACTTTTAATTTACTATTTCAGTTGCAGTCCCGGGGCTAGATACGCTGCTGCGACCTTGCCGTTCCTGTCGTGAGAGAAGATGCTTTCTCCGGAAAGACTGCACTCCGCAGCTCTTACCGAAAAAGGAATCTCGGAGCGAAACACGCGGATGTTCTCTCCCACGGTGGAACGAAGCGAGGAAATAATCGCCTTGGCGTTGTTGGTGCGGTTATCCACCATCGTCAGCAAAATGCCGTCAATCTTTAATCTCGGGTTGATCTGCCGCTTGATCTTTGAAATGGAGCGCAGAAGCAGGTTAAGACCTTTGGTTGACAGGAAGTTCGGCTGAGACGGGATAATCACACTGTCTGCCGCAACCAGCGCATTGACCGTCATCATACCCAGCGAGGGCATACAGTCAATCAGAATGTAGTCGTAGCTCTTTCTCATGCCGTCGATGGCGTTCTTCAGAACATACTCACGGCTCATGACATTGAACAGACCTGTTTCCATACCGGAGAGCTCAATGTTCGAGGGAAGCAAATCCACACCCTCCTGGTGCCGGATAATTGCACCCTCCGCAAGCGGCTCATCATCAATGACCGACTGCATAAGGGACGACAGCGATACATCCAGCTCGTCGGGGTTCTTTATGCCGAGGCTCACGGTTAAGCTGCCCTGCGGATCAGCATCCACCAGCAGGACCCGTTTCCCGGAGCTTGCAAGTCCCACACCGAGATTGACTGTGGTCGTCGTTTTGCCAACGCCGCCCTTCTGATTCGTGATGGCGATCACCTTACAGTTTTCCATGGGGTTTTCCTCCTTTCTCTTTATTTGAATCATTTCTGATCCACGAAAGCCTCAAAATACCTTTTGGGGCTTTCGTCGCTGCATTTCATTTTCCCTCGAACCCAAAATGCAGAAAAGGAAGTCATCAGACGCCCGATAGCGAATCGGGTCCATGGGAATCTCACCCCCGCCGGGTACTCCGCCGGTTCCGTAGAAAAGTATCATTATACCCTAAGCCTGTCGTGGCCGTATCCGTAGCTGCCAGATATTTCAGAATGGTTTCGGGGTCGCTCTCCACCTTTTGTCCCGCTGATACCGTTAGCGGCAGGTGGGTCTTGGCGTACCTTCATTTGGCTGTTGGCTCAAGGAATGTATCTGATGAATGTATATGAAATTTTCAAGGTTCCCGGAAGGCTTTTCGCCTTCTCACTTTCTCTTTGCCGAATTTTTTTGCGAGATTCCCACACTTTTTCAAAAAATTTTTTGTGCCGGTTTTAGAAAACAAAAAAGCGCCCACTGCGCCTGTTTAGTAGGCGTAGTGAGCGCAAAAAATAAGACCCGGTGATTTCTCACCGAGTCTCATATCTGAATATATAGTTTTCAAAAAAACAGCCCCGCAGAATCACTTCTGCGAGGCTGAAATTCAATCGCACATTTTTCTCGGCATCCGTGGTGCACCCTTGGTGTAAATTGGTGTACGGATTGGTGTACGAGAGGCTTTTTTAGCCCGATCAGGGGGCAATCAATAGAGCTTTGCGCCTGCCGGAATGTGAGGATCGACCATCAGCAGGTGGAGCTTCTCCTGGCCGTTTTCGTGATGCACGGCGGAGATGAGCATACCGCAGGAATCAATGCCCATCATCGCTCTCGGAGGCAGATTGGTGATTGCAATGCAGGTCTTTCCAACCAACTCCTCCGGCTCATAATATTCGTGAATACCACTCAAAATGACCCGATCTACGCCACTTCCGTCGTCCAAAACGAACTTTAAGAGCTTTTTGGACTTCTTCACGGCTTCGCATTCCTTGACCTTCACGGCCCGGAAATCGGACTTGGAGAAGGTGTCAAAATCCACCTGATCCTGGAACAGTGGCTCGATCTGCACATTGGAAAAATCAATTTTTTCCTCGACTTCGGGAGCCGCCTGAGCAGCCTCCGCAGGAGCCGAAACTTCCTTGGAAACCTTCTTGTCAGAGTCCAGCGGCTTCATTGTGGGGAATACTACCGCCAACAATTCATAGCTCTTCAAATTACATCATTTCCTTTATTTTGCTTGGTTTCCCGAACTTCATACTCGTTCGTATTGATTCGGTGAAAAAACAAAATTGTTGTCAAACTGCTGTCATTGCAGCTTGTTTGTTGTCAAGATTTACACTGAGAACCCTTCTCAAAAGATGTCCAATCTCGATAAGTTGTTAAATGACTCCTGCTTCTTTTGATCCGTTGCTTCAGCATAGATATCCATCGTGGTTTCAATGTTGCGATGTCCCATGATATCCTGGATCACTTTCAAATTGGTTTCGTGCTCACAGAGTCTGGTACAAAAAGTGTGCCTTAGATGATGGCAGGAAAAATCCGGAAGAATAACCGGTTCGCGCTGTTCGCGTTTAGCATTCACAACCTCTTCAGAATTGTGGCTACAAATAATACGCTTAATAGTTCGATTGACTGACTGAGGGGTTTGTACTGAGCCATAGCGGTTCACAAAAATAAATCCACGCATACCGTCAAGCTCAACATCAAAGGTTCCACTCTCATCCTGTTCTTCGCGTATCATTTCAAACGCATCAAACACCACATCAAGCATCGGGATCGTGCGAATACCTGCGTCGGTTTTCGGTTTGGATATCTGCAATATTGAAGTTCGGGAGTTCCCTACCGGGTAGTAGACGACACTGTGATTGATGCTGATTCTGCGATTCTCAAAATCAAGATCGTCCCATGTCAGTCCCAAAACCTCTCCGATTCGACCTCCGGTTCCCAGTAGCACCGTAAACAGTGGCCACCAGTGGTAATAGATCGGATGGTTTGCAATGTAATCCATAAACGAACGCTGCTGTGCCAGTGTAAGCGCATGTCGAACGCCACGGCCTTTGTCGCTTTCTTTGCTGACTTCCTTCATCACTCCATCTGACGGGTTCTTTCTGATGATCTCATCTCGAACAGCCAGTTGAAAGGTTGGATGCAACAAGGTGTGTACCGAATCTAACGTGCCCAGCGATAAATCGTCCACATTGAGTAAGTGGAGATAAAACTGAAGCACATCTGAATACTTAACCTCAGCGACTTTCTTTCTGCCAAATGTGTCCCTGACAAAACGATCGTAGATGTAGATATAATTGCTGCGGGTAGTGTCCCTCAACTTGCACTTGGTAGACATATACCTATCAAATGTGTCGTTTACTGATGCCTTTCCTGCAACGTAAATATCCAAACCATCCAACTGATCCTTCATCAGTTGCTTTTCCTTTTCTCTAAGTGTGGTCAGATCATTCGCGTATATAAACTTACGCCTTCCCAACGGGTCTGTGTAGGTGTACATATAACGCTTATCTGACGCTCTCTGTACCTCTCCTTTTCTAAGCGCTCTGCCGCGCTCGTCTTTTCGTGCCTTTGCCATACTGATTACCTCCTTCAATAATATTGAAAAGGGGGCTCACAGCACTTACTTCTTTTTGGACAGATACTCTTCCAAACTTCGCAAGGCAACCTCTGTCATTGACAAATTGTGCGTAGCAGCATACTCCTTCAGCTTCTTGTTTGTTTCATCCGACATACGGATTGTAACGGAAGCTCTTTTGGCATTGTCCTTTATTGGACGTCCCATCCGTGTCATATGCTACCTCCAAACACATCATATATTATACTTATAGTAAGACAGAAAGTCAATAACTTGAGTGCTATTCGACCCCAAAGTGTATTCAAATTCATAAGATCAGCCCTTTAACATTCCCGAAATGATTCCAAGAATTTTTCAAATATTTCACAATTTACCAATGCAATTCCGTCTATTTTATAGACTGCCTTTGCTTCTTTAGCCAACGCCTGGAACTTGGTTAACCCCAGGCTATATTTTTCAGCGCCTTCTTTATATCTAACAAATTTTTTAGCATATTGCTTTGTGCGCTCAACATCTTGTCTTTGATGTCCCATCGTATACCTCCTTTATTACAACACACAGAAATTCCGTGTGATTTCAAGTTTCTTCCTAATAAAATATAATGGCTTTACACTCTGCCTGCAGCGAACAGGTCCATAGGAATTTCACCTTCCCGCCTTCATTGTGGCCGGACCGCGAATTACGGAAGTCTCATTATCTCCGGATGGATCATCGCGTTATGCAGGTGCCACCCACATATCAGTGCTCATGGAACTGCTTGCCAAACAGTTGGATAGCCGCTTCCCACGCCGGGACCGTAGAGGTAAAGACTATTCAGTTTTCAAGGTGCAAAAAGTCATAGGGATGCTTTCATAAGGTAAAAACACCTGAAAAATCGCAAATATAGTCGCTCCGGCAAAAAAAATTCAAAAAAGACTCCGGATTGCTCCGGAGCCTCTTGTTTAGATATTGAATTTGCTTATTTTGAGGGCAATTCGCATGAGTATGTACTGATGCAGATCTTCATCATACTTACCGTTGATATAGCAATGATGCTCAATAAGCGGTGCGTATAAATCTACAATCTTCTCAAAATCGTCGTGATTGCCTGCAACAGCACCCTGTAAAGTGATTCGGAATAAATCTTTATCCATTCTCATCACCACCTTCGGCCATCCTTTTGCGGAGGTGTTTCAGACTCTTTTGCTTTTGGTCTGATACATACTGGGGCGAGCAGTTCAATCGCTTGGCAATTTCGCCTACTGTCAAATCGTCCACATAAAGGAACTTAAGGATTTGTTGTCTCATCAACGGTAACTCAGCGTATGCCGTCGCGAGACGTTCTTCCTCAAAGTTAAAATCGTCATCTTGATACAGAAGCTTTCGCATCCACTCATCCTCTGAAACAGGAAGATTCTCTTCAAACAGCTCCTCCAAAGATACGATATCAACCGGGGTCTCCGTTTTGCGGAGATAATTAAGCTTTGCACGTCGTATCAACGTGTCGAGCCACGCAGTAAACCTTGCGCGGAGCTCATCTCGATCAGCGTTTTGTCGGTAGTCCAAACATATGCCTCCTTTGGGGCATACCACCGAGCAAAACTATATTTACAACATGCCACAGTGGCATGCCGTGAAATTAAAATCTGTGTTCGTACAGTCAGGTCCACAGCAATCAGAACATTGGAATCACCTCCTTCCTGCAATACAAACAAAAAGCGACCCAACCATAAATGAATATGGCAAGGCCGCTTATGTAGGCGTGCATATAAAACCGACAGATCAGTGCCGGTATTTATTTTTATAAAATTATAGAGTCTTATGCATTTTTATTAGCTGAATCTCCGCTTCATATGTATCTCCTGTGTCATTTCTTAGCAAAGCGTTCTAAGGTATTTAGATAATTCTCCAAGCTTTCACAAACAAGAATGCGTTGAGAAACTTCATAGCTGTCGATTCTCTTTGCGATTTCACGTAGATAAACAGCTGTCGGATCATCGTAATAGTCACACAGAAGTTGGTCCACCGTTACATCTAATTTATTAGCAATGTGAACCACCATTTCCAAACTTGCTTTGCCGTGACCGCCTTCAATGTGTCCTATATGGCTGACGCTGCAGTCGCAAATTGCAGCAAGATCCTCTTGACGCATTTCTCGCAACAGGCGATATTTCTTTACGTTTTTACCTAAAGTTTTGTAATCCACCGTCTCATCTTCTCCTTATACTAATATTTTAACGAAACTATAGGTGAAACTGAAGAAAGCATATGTGCAAGCGCTATCACGAATTGTGCAGGTCATAATGTTATTTTGAAAAAAGTTTCTTAACAAAACAAATGAGCCTACTATTGGTGATAGCAGACTCATCTGTATTTCACCCAAACAAATCGAGGTTGTCCAGCATTGTTGCAACATCCTGTTCGAGTGCCTCCGGGACCTGCTCTGTTCTCGGGGTGGCAGTACCCGATAACTGGAGCATAGCCATCTTCTCTTCAACTATGGTCCGTATGATTTGTTCCATCTTTTCTTGATTAAAGTTGGAACCAACCTTAACTTCTATTTTACAATATGGGGACTGAAGTTCAGGGTGAGAGGCGAGATACTCGTTCAGTGCTGCAATTATTACTGCACTTTTCTTATTGCCCAGGCTTTCTAATAATTCGCCGGCTCTATACTCTTCGTCGGTTTCTGAGCCGAATTGTAGCGTGTATCTATATTTACCGTCTTTCTTCACCTTGCATCCCTCCACCCTTATGCGTTAGGGCGGAGCATCTGCGTTCTGCCGAGCATTTCATATCCTAAGGCATTGGCATTCGGGGATTCAATGAAACTGCCTCTCATAACCATAGGCGAATTCTCAAGGAACGGACGGAGCAAAATGCTACCACCGCCGACAAAGATTGCCGGGTTGGATCTGAGGTCAACCTGCAATTCGCGAAGCTGATTCAAAATATTGCTTGCGTGCTGCTTAGTTGCACCTTTGATGGTTTCTACGACATCCTCCGGCAAGAAGATATCTTTGCCGCAGAGCACTTCACTGATATGTTCATCCTCAAGGAGCATATCGTGGTAGGAATTGACTTTGCGAATAATTTCGTTATTCATCGTGATAACGCCGGATTCCAAGCTTCTGCAGAACTGGAAGTCCAGTTTACCATTCTTGAGAAGCAACACGTCAGTGGTATAACCTCCGATATCCACGATAAAGATACGAGGCGTGTTGATGATCAGGCTACTTTGCGGAACGACCGCTGCATATGCCTGCGGAAACACCATAACCTTATCAATTATAATACTAAAGGGCTTCTCTTTATAGATGAAATTGATTGCGCCAGCCTTTTTGAAGTAGTTGGCAAACTTGTTTTTAAGTACACCGTAGTGTTCAGGCGGCAAACCTACTGCCAACTGAACCTGCTCGAACGGTGCATTTCTGCCTGCGGATTCCAGTTCTTTTGCGATTGCGATGAGTGTCAGAATAAAATATCTCTCATCGTTGGTTTTGTCCTTCATATAGTTTAGACGCTTACCGCTGAGGGTCCAGAACTTACTGCCAAACTCCAAGACCTCATCAGTCAACGGTGGTTTCACCGTATGCTCGGCGAGTCCGGCAACAAAGGAATGATTTACGGTTTTGATGGCAAAATTGCCGTGGTCAATTGCGATTAACATTTGAATTACCTCCAGGTTGTTTTTTTTGTTTGTACATCTTCATTACACGATTCGTTATACGTATTTACAACAAGAATACTCATAAACCGTAAAAAAGCGCACAGAAAAAGGGCGAAGCAAAATTTGCCCCGCCCAGTTCCTTTACTGTTACTGTGACCTTTTTCTCTGGAAGCAGCACTCCCAGATATAATCGTCAAGTCCTTTGTAATTTGGATCCCACAAATAGGTTCCGTAACGGAAACCCATATTTCCCAACAATTCAAGCAGACTGTTATATCCATTCTGCACGTGATGGTTGATTGCAAAATCCATATCAAAGGCAGTTTTGATCTCTACCAAGCCTTCGCGACGAAGCTCTGTCAGAGTAAGTTCTAACTGAGCAAGAGTGTTTACGCCGGGAACAGCCAATACCGTCATTCCGGTGAGTGCATTGATGACGTCCGCCTTCATCGGCCCCTCCGTCAGCACCAAAGTCGGTCTGACAGAACCGACGAGATGCGCCCATCCTTCAGCACGGCATCCGTCTTCCTGGTCTGTACTGGAAATCCAACGAAACTTTCTCTTTGTTACGTTATCGCGTCGAACCTGTAGGCCCTGTATTCTGCCAAGGTGATCACGAACCGGTATCAGGATACCGCGTTTCTCCTGGATGAAACACCATGAGCCGCTTGTATCCCGATAGAACCCCGGTACGCCTGCCAGATAATGACCTTCCGAACGAAGCTGCTTTGCAAGAGCACTCATACCGATGACCGGAGTTGTTTTATAACCCAGTCTCTCGATATCCGCATCAGTAAGTCCACGATTAAGCAGGTTTTCTCTGTGATCTGCAGCAAGGGACAGCTTAGAGAGCAATGCGCTGTAAGTAGCGTGCCGCGAATCAATATCCGTAAGCGGACACTCGGGTTTGACCTCAGGCTTTACCACTGTTTTCTTACGTGGCTTTATGTCCTCAGGTACACCGAGACGTTCTATAATCGATTTACGTGCCTTGTCTCGCGATACGCCGGTATAGAGGGTGTACAAATCAAATATACCCCCGGATATTCCACATCGCGGGCATCTGTAAACATCTTTCTTTAGATTGATGTTGAGATGTTTCTTGCGAGGACTATCATCGCAGCATGGGCATTGCACATTGTATGAGCTTCTGCCCGAAGGTGGCATCTCTATGCCGAGTAGTGGAATTACATCCCACATGTGAAATATCTCCATACAGCCTCCTTTCCGGGGATGACTTATGCGCCATTCCCAAATATATGGTGATTACTCACGCGCTGGCTTGCTGTAAGGCATATTCACAAATCAGCTGAGCTGCAGCCTTGGTCTCTTCAGACCCGGTAAACTTTTCGGCAACCCATTTGAGTGCCTTAGGATCTTCTCTCAGAACCTCGCCAAGCGTTTTGCCGTTATACTTTGCAATCGGGCATGATACCATCATAGCGTTGTTAAGACGCTCTTCGTAGGTAAGCTCTTTCTTCGGTTCTTCAATTACGGTGTATTCTTCCTCGGTGGTTGCCGGCGCTGCACCTGTCACAACTGCACCAGACTCAGTCTGAGGAGTTCCCATCAGACCGAGTTCATCCGGAGCAATCTGCTCAAAGTCTTCGCCTGCCATAGCAAACTGAAGACCGAAGCCGGCATTGCGAAGTGCGATACCTACTGCCGCCGTCTGCGCCCACTCACGAGGAGACACAGAGGGTTTATCCTCACACAAACCACGGGAAGCTGTTGCCTCAGCGAGATAACAGTCCACGGGATCCTTATAGTTCGGATAAACTCTTGCAGTGGCCACAAAGCAATCCTTTGCCGGGGTAACGCTCACAGCAATTCTACCTTCCGGATATTTCAGGCGGAACCACGCCATCTGAATCATAACTGGGAGGCGCTTACGCGTCTCCTGGCTATTCAAATCGGTGAGCTCCACCGCAAACGGTGCCGGATCGAATCCGTCCACCTTGTTAATGTTTTCGATAAGCGCCATCATAGCAGCTTTATCATTCGAGTTGTTTTGACTCATTTCAAGCCCTCCTTATACGGTGATGTATGTGTTGCGATACTGCATCCATACCGGGAGCAGTGTCAGGATATAATTCCCGATCGTAGACTTATACTGGTCTTGGGAAGTAGGTTTGAAGCTGGAAAAGCGTTTTCTGCCATCCTGAACGACCTTTTCAAAGGACGCTGCGGCAGTCTCTCGTTTCTTCATACCTTCCGCATCGGTTTTGGGACCAAACTTTCTCTCGGTCAATACGAACTTGACATAGCCGTCAACCAACTGGTAATGGTAGCCCATCACCTTGGGGTCGGTTGTAATCGGTGCCGACTTGCTAAGAGACTCAAAGGTTTCCAGTACGCAAATGCGGTAGTTTACTTCCTGCATCTTCAGATTGTCCTCAAGGGGCAAACTGTTCGCTGCAATCTGGGAACGGTAGTTATTTTGCAGATTTCTGTAGTTATCTAAGATAGTTGCCATGATGGTTACTCCTCTCCGTCTTTAATGGCGAAATCACGAACGATTTCGTGTTTCTCAGCGCTGACAATCGCACCAAATGCACGGTCAAAATCGATCTTCTTTACATAGACGACATCTTCATCGCTGTACACCAGTTTGACGCGGTCTCCATCAATACTCCAGTCTGACAAATAGATTCTGTTATTACCCATAATTGTTCTCCTTTCGGTTATGCGAGCTCCTGCAGGCGATGAGCCAAGCAGGTACCTCGTTTTTCGGTATCTGTTTTCTTTACTGCAATGCATAATGCTCTACGTTCACCGACGATAATGACCCTTTCCTTGCCACGGGTGATTGCCGTGTAGACAAGGGGCCTCGTCAGCATAATGTGATGAGCGCACTGCAGATTGATAATCACGGACTTGTATTCTGAGCCCTGTGATTTATGGATGGTCGATGCATATCCCAGGTCGATCATATCGAGCTCACTGGAATCGTACTCCTTGGTGCGACCGTCACCGAAATCGATAACGACCGTCGCTTCGTCTCCAAATTTGAAGATGCTGCGGATATATCCGATATCTCCATTGTTGACGTCCTCGAAGTTTTTGATTTGCATGACCTTATCGCCGGTTCTGAACTTTCTCTTACCGCAGGTTACTTCCTGTTTGCCTGCCTCAGGTGGATTGACCATCTCTCGAAGCAGTTCGTTAAGAGCGTTTACACCGGTCTCTGTTTTCTGACGGTAGGGACTGAGCAATGCCACGTTGTCCACTCCGTACTTAGCAACCTCTTGCATATACAGTTCCGCAATACGGTTGGCTGAATCTGACATAGTGGCTGAGTCTACAAATCTGAAGTCACTTCCGTACTCCAGACTGAGATTGCCGTGTCTTATCAGCTTCGCATTCACTGCGATGCGGCTGCCATCGGTTTGACGGAACACTCTGTCCAATCTGACAACCGGGATACGTGCGCTGGCGATCATCTCGCTGAGCACTGCACCGGGGCCAACAGACGGAAGCTGGTCAGAGTCTCCGATCATAACGATTTGTGCATTTGACCTTACTGATTCCAGAAGTTTTCCAGCAAGATGAATATCCATCATTGATACCTCATCCACAAGGATGATATCGGCATCCAGTCCTGTCGGATCACCGTAATCCCCGTCTTCTCCCGCCATAAGTCCCAACGCTTTGTGTATCGTGGATGCTTCCAGACCCGTTGATTGCTCCATCCTTCGAGCTGCACGCCCGGTAGGAGCACACAAACAGATCTCTTTGCGTGGATTATAACGACGGTAGATATCAAGAATGGCACGAAGAATCATGCTCTTTCCGGTTCCGGGTCCACCGGTAATGACTGATAAGCCCTGTGTCAACGCCATTTTCACAGCCTCACGCTGCTCGGGTGCGAGCTTTAACTTCAAACGAAGCTCTTCAGCATCCAAGTCAGCTTCCAAATCACCATATGAATGGCTCCTGGCACTGCGCATCTGCCGGGATAGCAGTTCAGCCAGGTTGCTTTCAGCATAGGCTGTTTTACTGCGATAAACATTCCCTTGGTAAGAAACAAGTTTTCCGCTATAAATGAGTCTGGCAGCACGGTTGGCTACCATATCCTCAGTGAGCTGCAGCGTGTCAAGCATTTTCAGGCAAGCCTTAACGAATGCGTGCTTTTCCATGCAAAGATTACCTTTGCCTTCTGCATCGGTGAGCGTATAGAGGATTCCTTCGTCCACGCGTTCAGTAGAGAGCAGGTCAAATCCCATACTCATTGCAATTTTGTCGGCGGTCTTGAAACCAATGCCGGCAATCTCGCACAACTGATATGGATGGTTCTTCACGATCTCCATCGTTTTCTCACCGTACTCCTTATAAAGCTTTACGGCTCGGTTCGGTGTAATACCGTGGGGTGACAAAAAAGCCACGACATCACGGGCACCTCGGTTTGCCATGTAGGAGTCGCAGATCTTCTTCAGCTTGTTAGAGCTGATTCCGGAAATAGTCAGCAATCGTTCCGGTTCCTTATCCAGAACCTCAAGCGCTGTAAGACCGAAGGCATCGAAGATTTTTTCAGCCATTTTGGGACCGATACCTTTGATTTGACCTGAAGACAGGTAGGCAATAATACCTTCTCGTGTTGGTGTAATTACCTCATCGTAGGTTTCAACCTCAAACTGAACTCCGTGCTTCGGATTTTTGGACCAATGTCCCTGTAATTCGTAACGCTGTTTGTCAGCTATCGGAAGACCGTAGCCAACCGCTTTAACCTGCGTCACAAGGTCTCCTGCAGAGTCTTTTATCTTCTCGCACGGTCGGTACACGGCAATCATAAAACTGCCGGCATCAATCGCCCGGACGCTCTGAGGATAGATTAGTCTTTCAAACTGACATAACAATGTTTTTACTCCTTTCTGTTATGCCCCTGCGGGTACGAGAACCTTTCTTACCTTAGGAACGTAATATTCCTCTTCTTCAATCGAATAGTGTTTAGCAATATCAATTGCACGGTCCACAATACGATCGGCAAGACGATCAAAATCCTGAATGAGTCTGACACGGTCCTTAAGTTCATCCATACTCCAGTCTGTAAAGTCGGTATCATCATCGGTTCCACGACCCGGGAAGGTAGATACCTGCATATGTGGTTTATCAAAGTCAACACGAGTGTGAAGACCGCATTTGCCACATTGCTTTCCCGTTTCTTTTATAGAGCGATAATTTAACTGACCACAGGCAGTACAGAACGATTTGTATCCGCTGGGCTTGATTTCTCCCTGGTAGAGAACCAGATATCCGCTGCTACGCCCATTCATACCGACTTGCCATCGGTAATTGTGTTCGGCAGCGAACGCATCCATCAGTTCCTTTAGGGCAAGAAAAAACTCCTGACATTCAAGCAGGTCATAAAGCTTTTCATAAACCTCATCACACAAGCCAAGGCTATGTATTTTGAGATTGCAAGCGTAAGACACTGCATTGTTCCAGGAGTTCATTGTGGGATAGCGAAAATGTTTTGTGAGGAAGTCTGTCATCTGACTTCGGGATCGTAGATCCACCGACTGATAAAACCTTCTCATTTGAACATCGCCGCCTGTTCCATGTATGATATTGGGTTGGACAAAGACATCGGAATGTGGTTGCTCTCCAGTTTCACGGTTTTCTTATCGCCGTTCTTCTGGGTAACGAGTTTCTGCACTTCCAGATAAAGCATATCGTCAAATACGATGATAGGCATTCTGAGCATCGCAGCATTTGCAATTTCGCTCTTCATCCCATTGCTGATACGGTTGCTGCATACAAGCAGCACGTCGCTTCTTTCGAGTAACTCAATACCGAACTTCAATGCGATTGCTCGCTCACTCGGTACGCTGTCACACAGAAGCATTGGCAGAAACGCATGAGGCGCTCTTGCACACATACCCATCTTCTTTAACGCATAGAACATATACGCTCTCGCTGTGCGCATATTCTGAAGCATTCCTTCATTGTTTTCTGCGCTGTACGGTGAGCATACATATGCTTTCTTTCGGCATTTGTCCTCGGTAATGAACTGATACATCAGTTCTTGCTCCCAATAGTCATGATAAATATTGTCCATACTGGCTCCTTTCTATATCGGCTGTACCGATACTTTGACCTTCCGGCTCTGTGACGTGCTCAGGACATCCTCATAAACGGTAGGATATTTCTCCTTAAGCAGCTTTGAGTCCGGACGTTTACTTGTTCGTGTTACGAAGTCGATGAGAAGCTTATCGGTCGTTGTCTCTAAAACGCCGTGCTCGTGTGTCTTCATCACTTCGGCAATTCGCACGCTATGTGCCTCAATCTCCTTTTCATAGGTTTTGATCTCTGCATTACAGTCTGCAATCTTGCCTTGAAGCAATGCAATCCTGCGCAGAGAAGGCTCGTATTTTGGCGAGAATTCGATACTCGGAAGACCTTTGGTACTGGGTCCCATAATTCGGGCAAGGGATTCCAAAGCCAGCTTAGGAGCAACTCCTGCCATCGTAGGCGGTTTGTCGTTACCCAAGCTCCAGATCCATTCGTCCAGTCGCTCAAATATCATATCTTCCTTTGCTCTGTCTCTTTCAATATCCGGCATTGCCAGGTCGTTATCCGGGTTGTTACCCCAGATGGCAGAGAAAGCACCGATTTCAACGTCAGCCACAGCCAGATAAAATCTAAGCTGCAACTCATAGTACAGAGGAATGGCGCCATCGGCCCACTCATCTGATTTGTGAAAGGTACAACTCTTGCATTCCAAGATGCCGGGCTTACCGTCGCTCGCACGTGTAAAACGGCGGTCGAAGTTTGCCAATGCATACGGATGGTCTGCGTGCTGATAGAGATTAGTATCTACCGTTACGATATTGCCGGTCTTCTTGGCGTACCAATGAGCCGCAATCGGTTCGAGAAGATGTCCCATCTCCATCTGATTTGCATTTGCCTTCTTAGGTGGCTTCATGCGCCCCTTTTTAATGTTCCAGAGCTCCAGCGGCGTAGTCCAGGGAGAAACACCGAATATCGCAGCAACATCACTGCCGCCGACTGTATACGGGATTTTTCCGTGAGGACCGTGCATACGTGCTTCCAGCCATTGTTCATTGGTCATGCCTGCGGTATCACAAAGAATAATCGGTGCTGCCATCAGTAGCTCACCGCCTTTGCGAGATCAAAGTCTGACCATCTGATCGTAAGGGCTCTTGCCATGTTTTCCTCAACCTCCAGCATCTTGCTCTCAGGCGTGTTCTGGGTTTTGAGAATGAACGGAATTTCCTGCATCGCAAGGAAAACATCGTGTGCCGTTGCCGGTCCGCCGCCGTATGCCATCTCAAACATCGAGATTGCTTCGACTGCAGCCTTTTTCGGCAAACTGAGTTTCTTGCAGACTCTTGTCATTGCGTTTATCGGATAATCGAGGTCAATTTCCAATAACGCTTCCAATTTGGAAATCATATCCCCAAACTGAGCGAAAAGCTGATCGAGTACATCTGTAAAGTCCGAAATCTTGGACTGATGTCTGTGATCAACGGCAACACACTTACCGATATGAATCGGGTGCTGTCCGCCGACAAGAAGTGCAGAGACTTTTGCGGATGCGACGCCGGTGTCAGAGGTCATAAATCTGATACCCGGAGTCAGTCTGGAGGCAAGCGCACCTTTACCCGTTGCACATAGGGTCTTGATATAAGTGCCCAAAAGTTCTTCGCGTTGGCTCGGCATCCTCCAGGATGCGCTGACCAAAGAATGATCACAGTAGCCGGCCTCGAATTCGGCGCCGGGGAATCTGTCATCAAGCTTAGCCTTCAGAGTGGTGAGCAACTCGTTAATCGGGAGAATGGAATAATCCACGCTGTCGCCGGAATGTACGGCACAGACTTTTTCATCCCTAATTAAGAGGAGTGCTTCAGTTGAGAATAACTGAAGGCATTCGTTCAGAACATTGGCAAGTACACCGCGACTCAGCTTAGGCAATGCGGTTCCTCCAATTTTAGCCCTGTCTAAAAGGCTCTTGTAGGCTGTCTCTCGAACGGGATACAAATCACCGTTAACTCGAAGGGCAAGCCCGAGGTTTTCCGCCGTATCATCTACGGCTTCCTGTGTGACACCGGAAGCGAAATCACTGAGACTTCCATAGAGGGGCGAAGTCTTGTCAAGTGGCTTAACCTGCAGGGTGTTAACCTGACATCTGTGCCACAGACTTTCTTTTGCCTGGCTCTCGTGGTAGTCCAGCATATCCTCATAGGTGCCAAACGTGCTGTGATAGCTGTCCTGACATTGTTTTAGCATAATACATGCTCCTTTCTGTTGTGACGGATTGACCGCCTTGATATATGACAAAAGCCAGCAACCTCATAGAGACTGCTGGCTTTGTGCCCAATTATAAAATTGGCCCGGAAACAAAAAAAGTGCCATTCACCCAAATCGGGTAAATGACACTGTGAAAACTCTGATAACTGTGTTCGGTACACGACCAAACTCTGATACTAACACAATTATTATAGCAGATTGTTTCCCAATAGTCAATCTTTTCGCAAAAGAAAGGGGATAAGGCTACTGCAAATTAAAAATCAAGAAGTTTTGCTATATCTTCAACGGTATCGAGAACAACGTGAAATTCCAGATCTCCGATGTATTTATTCTCGGCAACGTAGTTATCCCAAAGCAAATACATCTGCGGCTCTTCTCGAATATCTTTAACAATATCTTTCCAGTCTTCGATATCCCGAACAGAATCACGCTTCTTAGCAGTATGTAAAACAGCGGCCTTCAAAATCTCCGGACGAACCTCAGATTTACGGCTCCGGAACAGGGTGTGGAGGTCATAATAATCTCTGGCTCTTGTGGTGCCGATATTTCTACGAATAATCGTTTCGTATTTCTCTGCAAGCACCGTTTCCAGCGTATAAGCCATAACAGGAACCGTCTTTTCATCAAACAGCATTGGAAATTCATATTCTATTGCCGCAGGAGTGATAACGTCACCGGTAGTTACATCAATTTTCATCGGGCTATCAATCTTTCCGTACTTTGCACGCAGATGCACACGGAAATTATTGTAGGCATCATCCTCACGAATCGGTTCGATGCTTTGATATTCAAATGCAATACCGTCACCGACATCAACTGCCAGGATCTCTTTGACAGCTTTTACGATTTCATCTTCTTCCATCTGAATACCGCGTACCGTGGTATCCATATCCATCGTTGTACGCTCTCCGATACCAATCATTGAGGAGATGAGCAGACCGCCTTTCAGAATAAAATTATTCTTATATACCGAGTTTGCCAAACGCTCCAACACACGTTCAAACAGAAACATCTGCAGAACTTCTTGGGCGCGAAGATTTTTCTTCTGCGCCATACTGCGTATGGTTCCTTTTAATTGTTCCGGTGTTTTCATCACAATACCTCCATGTAAGTTCTGACCTTATCTTCAACGCCAAGAACCTTGCTGTATTTCAAAAGCTTACGCCTATCAGCCTTTGTATTAAAATAATCCTTAATTGCCTGTGTGTAGATCTGGATATCCACCTTATCCTTATCACGGATCAAATCGCAAATGCAACGCTCTTTATCATATAAACGCACTATTGCACCCTGAGGAGACTGAATCTCGGTTATCCCTACATCGTACACCTCAGGTTGAACGTAATGGCACCGTATAGTAGGATTATCTCTCTTAAACCGACTGATATTTGTGCCCTGCGGCACGGTTATATCAAATCTGTGCGGTGTCCGATCCGATAATCCCCATAGATATAGTGCTGTCCCATAGGAAAAAATAGCTTTTGAACTCTGTAACTGCACCATTGCAAATTCATCTGCAAGATCATCTGCACGAACATACAGTCCCTTACGAACCTGCTCTAATTTTCCTTCTTCAACATATTTGCGAAGCATAGGTCTACTGATGCCCTCAGCTTCCACTGTACTCGTCTTTATAACGCCGTGGTTTTCTTCGGCAATCTTTTCAATTTTGCTCCAAATGCTATCCATAAGAACACACCTCCAAATGAGAGTTTTACATTCTCGCTTTTTAGTATACATTATTAAAGCGCGAATGTAAATAGTTTTCTCAAAATTTAGTGTTTCCAAATTTCAAACTTTTATTAAACAAAGAATCACTCGACGTCTTCGGTTGTAAGTTTGCCAGTTTTCTTATAACGAGGTCCTTCAGGAGAATCATAGATTTCCTCGCCAAAAGTATATTCCCCGTGAAAGAACTTTGTAATATCCAATTCCAAAGTCTCAATTATTCGACAAGCCAGTTCAAACGAACTTGTCATAATACGACGCTCTCCACTCTCAAACTTTTGATATTGCTGCAAAACCACTCCGGCTCGTTCTGCAACTTGTTTTTGTGTTAAGCCCAAAATCACTCTTCTTTCCCTCAAAATTGAGAATGGCTTCATATGCGCAATTTGAAATCCGCTTAAATCAAAATCCATTTTACATTTCTCCTTACATTCAGTTGAGTGTTTTAATGATACACCCAACTGAGTGCATTTGTCAATAGTTTTTTGAAAATTTCATAGAAAAAGGGGCACCACCGAAGTGATACCCCAAAATCTGATACTATGCAATACTTTTGTTCAACGACCACATACCGCGTCCATCATGCACGAAGTGAGTGGGGTTGAGCTGAAGTGTCTGGCGGATTTTTTCCTTCCACCACTTGTTTGCCTGAGCTTTTTTGTGTGATTCTATCTGCTCGTAAAGGTATGTAAGAGACACAGCCCCATTACATTCCTCAAGAACTGCAGCAACGACATCACGCCACGTCGCGCCGGGCATATCACGGATAGCCATCGTCTTTTGGCTGCACATAAGCACGGGAATTGCCATCGGCGAATCCTTGCGTACAATCAGCACGTACTCATGCAATATCGGGATAAACGACCCGCTGTATTGGATGTTGTCCGAAAAACAGTTATGTTGTGCTTTAATGATGATGTTCTCCATAGTGCCGGGTTTGACGATTTCGGCAATCATACTGTAAAGTTTGCCTTTCTTTTTGATGTCGCCCATCAGCACGGCTATTCTTCCGCCTTTCTCCAGTGCAGAAAACTGCTTCATCATCGCATAATTCATCGCCTGAACGAAGCGTCCCCAGTCTGGTATACGAGACAGGTCGAGAGACATCGGATCGTAGCCGTATTTACTCTTCACATCAGCGGCTTTGTACATCACATCTGAATACTTGATGATATCCCAGTATGGCGGATGCCAGAATATGAACTCTGGACGTTCCTTGATATCACAGTTCATAATGTCAAACCCACTGTGAAGGTCATAGAGATGACTTTTGATGCCAAGCTTGTCGGCTGCCGCCTTGGTTGTGCCACTGCCGCACATATAATCGCAAATCTCTTGGGGCTTAAAGAACCCAATGAGATCTTCAATCAGTTTTGGGGAGCAGTTCCCACGGTAACGGTTATTGCCGCCTGCACCACGCTCCGGATAGGAAACGATGCTTGTAAGCGGTCTCGATAATTCGCTGTTATAAGCCATTTTTACACCTCCTCACTTGTGCTTTCGGAGGGTTTGACCTCGGTATGCGCATTTTGAGCCATATACTCATTTACTATGGAGTGAGCAACCTCGGAAACAGTCTCCCAATAACTTTCCCAGTAACCATCGTTCTTGCCGAGGGCGCTGTGAATGCGTTCGGGAATATCCGGATGACTCACAAGAACACGATGTTGCTCTGCAGTAATTTTGCCGAGTTCTTCCCAAGGTTCAATTTGCTTGATAAAGTCATCACGACGGCTCTCGTCAATGAATGCACGACCAATCATACCAAACGCCTTAGGGGAAAGGTATAAGGTCTCCAATACAAGAGCGACATGATAATGCTTTTCTGCATAGGAAGCACCAACCCAACATTCGTAGAAATGGCTTCCTGAATCCATTTGGAAATCTTCATCGTTTTCCCATTTTGCAATAAGTCCATTCTTTTCTTCGTCAGATATGAGCTGTGTCATTTTGGCTTTTGCATTCTCATACTCTGTGAAAAGATAAAAGCTCGAACCTCTATTGCCGTCATCAGTCCACTTTTCACGAACCATATAGACAGACAGCTTACGATTGTTATCTTCTATCTGTTTCATCGGCGTGACCATTTCCGGCGCCATTATTACCATATCGAGAGCAATGTCTTCAAGCGACTTTTTTGTCCCATAAAGGTCAGAAAAGTATTGTTCAAACCTTTTGATATCATCGGGAGAAACCGGAGCGTCAAATGAACAATAAAAATCCGGTCCATCATTTTCGGTTTCTTTATCTTCTCCATCACGAATCTCGTAAATATGACCCACAAGGCCGTGATAATCACTGGTTCCGTTGGCAAAGACTTTTTCTCCGATGGTATAAACAACATCCTCGTATGTAAATGTTGCTCCAGGTCTATTGATAATCATACTGACACCCCCTTAAATGTGATAATCAATGCCGACAAAGACATCTTCATCGTCTGCTTCATCGATAAAATCATCTAAGGTTTCGCGCCAGCCTTCTTTTGTCGTCCGCGTCTTAGTTTTCACGTTGTAAACATCATACTCAGATTTGGAAAAATACTCTTCTTCGCAGAAAATATCGTGGACACTTATAGGATATCGCCAGTCTTCAGGGATGCCGTAATCCTTAAGATATTCTTCCAAGGTTTGTCCTTTACGGTAAACAATCTCTCCGCATGACAAGACACCTTCTTCGGTAACTATGCAATATTTCTCATCAGTTACCCCAGCTTGGAACATTTCTTCGAGATCATGGAAGCGTTCAGTAGCTTTTTGGTTGTGCCACTTACGCATTTCATCCCATTGGATATCCTTTTTGCGAGCACAGGCAACCCACATAAATCCTTCAGGTGCCGAAAAGTCAGTATGAACGTAAATACCTCTTTCGCCGAGAGAATATTCAGTGCAATCTGTTTTAACCAGGAACATAGCAGGCCAACGACCGCCAATGCTATACCAATCGTATACACCGTCCGGATTGAACCATTCACCATACTTGCCGGTTTCTTCATTCAGAACAGCATAGCACTCCTGATCAAGATAATCCTCAAAGGATTTATACATTTTCCTGCGCGGATAATCTGGCAAGGCTTTCATCTTCTTTGCACGCTTGCTACGTTTCGGATGATGAAGAGGTCCCCATTCCTTTTGGTATACAAATCCATCTTTTACGATAAATTTGCCCCATAGCGGTCTGGAGTTTTCTTCTACGATACGACCATTCGGAAGCTTAACGCAGGTCACGTGCTCGTTATAGTCGTGAAGAAATTCGCTTGTACGATCCCAAAATTCAAGAAAACGCTTATCTTCGGTACAACAGTTGAATCTCTCCATTGTCTCATGAATAACCGGAATCAATTCACGTCCAAATGTGTTATTGATGCTGTTAAGTCTCTCTATATGAATTTGCAGCATCACATCGTCCATGATTATACCGGGTTGCGGTTGTAAAGAATGCAATTCCTCAATAGCTTTTGATATATCTTTTTTCCATTCGGGATCCGGTGTTACAGCCGGAAGATTTACAGTTAATAAAGATCTAAAATGCATAATAGACCGTCCTTTCTTATAAAAAGAATGAGCAACTGTACTCTTCCAGCTGCCCATCTTTTTATATCTGATGTATTTATACCCGTATATGTCGCTTAACCACATTGGTCAGCTTTGTGGGCAGTTGTGTTAAGTCAGAAATGTCAAGGAACGAATCTCCGTAGATTCGCTCTATATTCTGCTTATCGTTACCGATCGCTGCAGCAATGAAGAGAATATCCTTTCGCTGATACTCTTGCTTAACGCCACGCAGATCTTCTTCAGCAGCCGTGCCGTAATAGCCGTCTGCCGCAGGTTGACCGTCTGATACCAGTATGAGCAGCTTTACTGCTTCCGGTCGTTTTGAGAGCTTCTCTGCAACAAATCGCAGAGCTGCGCCGTCTCGGTTGCTTCCTCTTGCACTGATATCCATCATTCTGTACTTATCATCCTGATCAAAGCTGTCAAACTCAGCATAGGAAAAGAGCTCAACAGACTCTCCATGACCACGGTAATCGGTTGAATGACCGTACACCGTAACAGGAATGTCGAGGCTCTGACAGAAGTCGTACAAAATAATTGCTGCGGCACGTGCATAGGTGCAACGGTCACAGGAACACATAGAACCGGACTCATCCAAAAGAAGTCCTACGGCAAGCTCAGGAATTTCATTCGGCAGGTTGTTCTTATAGAACACCTTGCCGTCATTTCGGCAAAGAGCGTGAGCATCCAACCTGCGTCCCATCATAAGACCGGTTTGTTTGCCTCCGCGCCGATTTTCCTTGAGCTGCTTAATCAGACTCTTCTGAAGCTGGCGGGAAATAGTAACAAGAGGCCCGGAAATGTAATTATACTGGTCAACCAGTTCTTCATCTACCGAGGCAATACGATTTACTCTTACCGATACACCCTCATGCACGTTCCCGTAGGAAATATTTTGGGCAACATCGTTGAGTTCTCGAATACGCTCATTCTCCAACTGCTCACAAGCAGCTTTTTCCGCCATTTTTTCCAGTAAGCGCTCGATATCAGCGGCAGCACCGTCGTACATCTCTCGCTGATAATCGTCGTCATGTTCAATGGCTCCACCGGTAGGATTGGAAACACTTGCCGTCTGGCGCAAAGGAATTCGACCTTTTTCGCCACGGGATACCTGCTGTTTGCCACCTCCGGCGCCACCGCCCGGCATTGCTTCTCCTTCACCCATAGATGAGCCGGAAGATTCTCCTTCGCTGCCTCCACCAGACTCAGATGAATTTTCATCAACTTCTGAGTCAGTCTGGGGAGCAGCATTTTCTTCCTCACCATCGGATCCGGATCCAGCACCGTCACCGTCTTCGCTTTCTTCAGCATCTTCGTGGGTTTTCTCCCTTGCTTTTGCTGTGGCAGACGTATCCGATTCGCCCGAACCTTCAGGCACAGGAGAACTGCTGCCTGTACCGACAGCAGAGCCACCGGCAACGGACTGCAGCACTTCGGAAAGTGTCTGGGCAATGCTTGATGTACCACCGGCTGCTTCGGCCTCTTCCTGACGCTTCTTACATTCTTCACAGAAGTCCTCAAGATAATCCCAACACCTTACGATAATGGTATTGATCACAACAAGCCTTTCCTTACCGGAACGGCTCATAAGCGCTGTGTCAATATCGTTGATAAGGCTGAAGACCACCTGGATTCGTTCCTCTGAAAGAGGTTCTTCACCGTACTTAATCTCACCGTACTTGGCGTAAGACAGCATAATCTGAGCAATACTTTCGAAAATGTGCCTGCCTTCCGTATCTTCCTTTTCGATGAGCTGTGTCACGGTAGGAATATCCTCGAAGTGAACCTGTCGAAGTTCTTCCAAACCATAACCGAGCTTACCCGGGAAGTTGGCGAGCATACGGTTTTCCACATAACCGTCGTCAATGACGTTGGAAATGTAGTCTGCAATATATTGTGCCATTTCAAGGTTCTTTGGATCTTCCTTCACGTACTCCCAAAAAGCATTTTCTCTTCGGGCATCTGCAGAGGTAGCCAGAACCGGTGGGTATGGATACCATTTATGTGCACCAAGATAATTGTGATGCGTTTGTCCTGCCAGGAAATCGGTATAGAGAATATGACCGAGTTCGTGAGCAAAGACGCCGAGAATTATCTGGTATCTGTTTTCGCGTCCCTTGGTTTTGGTAATGAACGGATGACCGGCATTGATCTTAACGGACATATTATCGGTAGCTGCAAAGAAACTGTCCTTTGAGTTCCAATAAATATTGACACGGACACGACGGTTATAGTGATACCGGCGCGTCTGTGCAGCTGCTAAGTCTTCAAGGTGTCCCGCAAATAAGCGGGACGTGAAGAACTGTCTGTCCGTGATTTTGCTTCGCTTCTCGTTCAGACGCTGTTTAACTAATTTGTGATTCACCCTTGCCATAAAACAGAGTTAACCTCCTCTCTGATAGAATTATGCGGTAGCCTTACGCCTCTTTGGAGGAATAATAGGCTCAAGAACCGCGCTGATAAGTGCTTCTCGGTCGAGCTCATCGGAAGTTGCCTTGCTGATGATGGTATACATAGCCGAACTATAAGCATCACCGGTGATTTCAGTGCTGACAATCCAGTCAATGAGGCTTCGCATACCATAGGAACCGTCTGTGATACTGTTCTTTCGGCAATACTCAGCCAAGTCATTAACAACCTGGACCATCTGTGACACCTGATATTCATCGGTGGCACCCGTAACGGACATTGCACGTTGTACCATTATCTCGGGAGACGGCATCTCCACGTCTCGTACCAGACTCATACGGTCAATAACCGACTGGTTCATACCACGGCATCCCTCGTAGCTGACGTTGGTCGTAACAACCACCACAGCATCCGGGTGACGCTCAATGATTTCGCCTGTTGGCAACGTAATAGAACCGGTCTGCTCAAGCAATGAGTTAAGACCAACCAAAACACCGGGCTGGACGATGGTCGAAGGCTCCTGAATTTCTATAACGTAACCGTTCTTCAGTGCCTTGATAAAGTCCGTTTCCACATAGGTGTAGGTCTGTCCGCTGCTCTTGGCATTCTCATCGCGTTTTGAGAGCGCTCTGACCTTCTCAGTGACCTTATCGAGCACAATAGCCATACAGTCCTGGGAAGATGCATTCGGCTTCGTGACGCCCGTAAGAGCCTTGTAAACGCCTGCGGGATCATAGTCCATATCATCTAAGTCAGGAAGATTCATCAGTTTAGAGACGTTAGCATAATTAACGCCGCCCATACTCTTAAGGACTGCATTCTCAGCATCAAGCTGAGCATCTCCTGTGGAACCCGAATCAGAGTCCGGGAAGATCATACCGACAAAGTCGAAGATTTCCGTGCCTGCCGAACAGGTATATTTCATATACGGCAAGTTCAGTCCTGCAGCAATTGCTTTGGCGCCCATCGTTTTACCCGTACCTGCAGGACCGCGCAACAGAAAGTTACGCATCTGCATCGGTTTGCCGGTGGTGTGCCGAGCGTGCTTACAGATATCAACGACTTCTTCCGGAATGATGTACCAAGCCGGAAGTGCAGGGATCAATGACTGCTCAACAGGGTTGAAGCTTCTTTTACCAAATTCATACTTGCCAATGAAGTCCTCGTGCTCCACCAAGGTGGTGGCCTTACTTACAGTAACGCGTGCGGTCTGTGCCATAATGACAAACTCGCCGGCAACGACGACCTTCGGAGCAAAGACACCCGAGTCCATCTGCGCCTGAGATACACGCATCATGTTGCCTGACTTATCCACGTTCACCTTGACGTGTGCGGTACAGGTTTCATCTTTGATACGACGGTACGCATTATCACAAAGAATCGCCATCGTATCCCTGGCACCATTAAAGTCCGAAAACCCATTGGAGAAATGGTCACGATAGGCGTTGAAGTTCTCCTCGAACTCATCATCCGTCATCAGCACCGGGAACAGTGCCATCATTACGGCAGCACCGTCACGACCGGACGAATTCAGGACATAGTTCTCGAATACCTCCGTGCCTTTATCGTAGACACTGGCCATAACAGCGCCTTTGTCACTGTCATAGACAACCAAATGGTAAGCATCCGGACCTGTAGAAGACTTATATTCAGCAACAGTCTTTTGGTCAATGACACCTACTGCGCCTTCTCCGGTAGCCTGCATACAGTTGATAACCGCATGAATGGCCTTGATCATCGTGGCGCAGAGAGTTGAAGTTGTTTTGTCACCGTATTTGGATGATACGCTGACCTTTTTACTGGTAAGCGTATCAAACGGTGCCGGCAAATCTCTGCCGAAATTGAAAATGTTATTCATGTATGTAGCCATACTCTTTTGATTCCTTTCTGCAGTTTCACTGCGTGAGATTAATTTTGATACCCTGAGGGATACACTTCACATCTTCGAGCCCGTTCTTTTCAAGTTCTTTGCAAATCGCAGGCCAGCTTTCCTTAACGGGAAGCTCATCCGACGTCAGAATGATTTCGGTCATTCCTTCAGCAATTGCTTCATTGCAGCGCTTGTTAAGCTCAATAATGTGTGCGTCAGCCCATTCAAAGGCTACCAAGTCAAAGTTTTCGGCCACAGGTTCATTAGTGCCTGTGTCTTCATCCTCGGGCTCAATAGGTGTTGCAGGGGCACAGTTGTATTCGATGGTCACAACCTGTAGATTTTGAATGACTACATGTGCGCGGCGAAAACCACCCGCACGGTTGAGTAAAATGAACACATCTTCGCCCAGCTCTATGAGCTGTCTGGCATTCGGTGCTTCCCAGACCCATCTGGCTTCCGGATAGGACGCAGCGACAAGCTCGGTAATCCGTCTGAGTATGACAGAATAAGCAATATCTCTAACATCTTTTTCCGTAGGCTCTTTCGGTTCCGGTAATGCCGGCAATGGTAACGGTTCGACTACCTCAACTCGCTTAGGAGAGAGAAACAGCAACCGTAACGCCGTAATGAAAATGCCAATGATGAGGAGGAAAATGATTGGCCAGAGCCGACATAGATACATCAGCACGGTCAGCATCACAAGGATCACTAAGACTTCAAAGGCGATATGCCGTTTCAAATCCTTCTTCATACTTTCTGATTTCCTTTCCGTAATCGAGATGGCGGAATATAAATGTGCAATTGATGCGCACTACTTTCATCCGCCTGGTTTTTCAAGAGAATTGCCGCGGGGAGTGTCGGGCAGTACAGCTCGCCACGCGTATTATCGTGACTTACAAGTACCTGCCCGAGCACGGTCTTACCTCGGAATCCGCTTGACAGTTGCAAGACTTCACGGAACTTGTCAGCGTCGTTATGGACAACGATGCTGCACTGCTTATGAGGAGAGACGCATAAAAGAATGCTTCCCATCTCCTCAGCTGTGAGGGTCCGCTCGGTCTTATCGTTCAGTATTGCTCTGAACTTTGAGTTTTTCTCTGCCTCTGTTAAAAGGCAAAAAGCTGCATTCCGCATAAGACACCTCCTTCAGAACGCAAAAAGGCGCACATGGTTCTAATTACAGAAACTCATGTGCGCCCTTAATACGCTCTATTCATTTGTTCGCTCCTTTAATTCTGATCATCAAAGAACGAATTGCCGCCAAAAGGTTCATAGCCGGTGAACCCACCGCCATTATCGCCGGAATTGGCTGCAGAAGCTTGAGCAGGTGCCTGATTGCTTGTGCCGTTCGTCGCGTTGCCGTTGTTGGACTTTCCTCCACCGGAAGCGTACTCAATCTCATCGAGAATGATAACTGTACAACTCTTGGTTTCGTTGGATTCTTTATCCACCCAAGAGTCTTCGTCCAACCGACCCATAATGTTTACGAATGAGCCTTCTTTCAGCTGCATCTTTTCGATGCGATTGACGATCGGGCCAAAGCCCTTTACGGAATAGTTGAGCCATCTTGCGTTGTTATCTGCCTTCGGGTCATAGACTTTCTTGCCGATGCGGAATCTTACCGACGCGGCAGAGTCATTACCTCTGGTGATACTGATGGCGGGTTTGTTGTCATATCCTTTGGAAATGACGACTTGGGTTGCGAATACCTTTAACATAGGTTACTCCTTCCTGCAGGGATTGCCTGCAACTAAATTTTATATTTCAACCCGCATAGGCGGGACGAAACCGGGAAATAAAAAAGTGCCAATTAGCACTAATGTGCTAACTGACACTGTGAAAACTCTGATAACTGTGCTCGGTACTTGACCAAACTCTGATACTAACACAATTATTATAGCAGATTATTTCCCAATAGTCAATCTTTTCGCTAAAAATGAGGTCAGTCGGGTTTTACAAGAGTCTTTTCAATCTCCGTTCTCGCAAAATCCAGTGCCACCATCGCTCTTATCTCATCAAAGCGAAAAGTACCATCTTCGGTTTCGTTGTCTTTGATCAGCGCTTCTATTTGACCAAGCAGTTCATAAATTTTTTCTTTGTTAGAACCCACTTATTACACCCCATTTCTTACTTCCATTGCATAGTAGTTAAATACCACATATCCGTCATCCTGCGGGTACACCGGTGCCTTTACGGAAAGGTATACGATAACAGTATCTCCGATTTTAAGTCTCTTAATCTTGTGCCTGACGGAGATCTTCAGCGAGTTTTCCTCTAACTTCAGGGTGATTCTCTTGACGCGCTTTCTGATACCGGTAAATTCTATGTTCTCGCAAACACCTGCGACACTCACATAGTTACCGTTGATACTATTATATAGCAGGAAAATGCCGTTTACAATGAGCAAGACCATAAAAAAGAGACTTGGCAACCACAAATACACATTGCGGTAAAAGAGCATAATCACTATGAAGAGGAGGAAGAAGCCTGCGCCTCCAGCAAACCGTGAAATGATTTGCCATTGCAGCACTTCAGGCAAGTTTTTGAACTTATCCTTCATCTGCTTCACCTCACAATATTACGATTTTCTTGTTTTTCAGGAGTACCATAATGGCTGCAGTAACCTTGTCTCTACAGGCAGCGTGTTCCATTTGACACTCCAGGATGTTATCAAAGATATTTTCCTGAGTATAGATGGTCTCCACAAGTTTCTGACGATTGTCGGTGTAAAGCAATTCCTTCGTAGGCTTAATCTGGCGCTCGTGAAGGTAGACAAGCTCCGCCATACTCAGTCTGATGCCGGCATTAGTCAGCCAATTGAGGATAGACGACTCGAAGCGTCCCACCGTCAAACTGATATTGGAGTTCGCTGCAGCACAAAGTACGCATCTGGTAAGAATTCTGTAGCGTGCGACAAACGTGTCTTCTTGCTCGAATTCTACCAGACCCATTCTGTAAAGGTGCTCGATAGCTCGCTCCTGAGAGGCATTCTTGGTTGTGTAGAACCCAAACCTGCCATCCAGCCAGAGCTGCGCTTCGATCTTAGTGAGCTGGAACACCTGTCCGCCTCGACCGACATATATGTTACGTTCGGTGGATTTCTCCTGAACAATACCTTTGGAAATGTAAATCATTATTCATCACCTCGTGTTCTTTTACTATCATTACACGATGGGAGAAAGAGATTTACAACTAAAGAACGTACATCAATGCAACACAGGCTGCAATCACTACAAATAATACACCAATAATAATGGCAATCTTCTTAACGAGTTCTTTGTCTACGCCTTCACGCTCATGTCCTTCGTCAATCGGATGGATATCGTCATAATATCCATCATATCCATCATCCACGACCGTTTCGACTTCGATACAGCTCTCCGGCTTCTTTGCAGAGTTCTTTTTCTTTGTTGCCTTTTTGATTTCTGGTTTATCCTTAGGCTTTTCTTTCTGAGTCTTGCCGGCAGGGAGCTGCTTTCCGCATTCAACACAAAAAGAAACACCATCTTCAACCAGATCGGCGCCGCAATAGGGACAAAATTTCATTTTACACACTCCTTTTCGGTGGAAATAAAAAAAGCGGATCCGGTTAAGGACCCACTTTTGGACGATATAAGTATACCACATTATCTTTTACTTGTCATCGGCGTTTTGTAGGCGATTTATTGGCGTTTTGTAGGCACAATATTGACCGCCGTTTTTGTTGACCAATTTCGACATTATGTATTTAGATAATCCAGAAAGTATAAGTGAAGGCATCACTTACTTTGTAAGCAGCAAAAAACGGTAAACATCCATAGCAGAGCTTTGATATTTGAGCGAAATCATTGTATTTGCAATGATTTTGTGCTATAATGAATAAAAACATTTTGCCGGAGGTAACACAATGGTTATTAGTTATAAAAAGCTTTGGAAACTGCTCATTGACCGTGATATGAAGAAAAAGGACTTAATCGCCAAGTCCGGAATCAGTCAGTCCTCTGTCACCAAACTCGGACACAATGAAAGCGTAAGCACTGATATCATCGTTAAGATCTGCACGGCACTCGAATGCGATCTGACAGATATCATGGAATTAGTCCCGGAGGAGAAATGATGCGGTACGCATGTAATCATTGTAAATATCTATTTGAGTCTAATGACGAAGTGGATCAGTGTCTGGATTGTGGCAAGTATGCTGTAAGACCGGCTACTCAGACTGAGATTGAGGAATATGAGTCCCGGGATAAGAACTGGGACGACGGAGGCGATTGATTTGGACGAAAGACAATTTGAGGCCACGATGGGATTCATTGTGGCAGCCCTTAAAGAACGAGGCTACGATCCGTATGCGCAGTTGTACGGATACATAAAGGAAAACGAGCCTACCTATATTACCAGTCATAATAACGCTCGGTGTCTTATACAGACCCTTGACATAGAGCGTATAAGACAGTATGTGATGGAAAGGAAAGGAACAATGTAATGAGAGCGCCTTTTCAAATTCTTGCAATCCCATACAAAATTGTGAATGGCTCTCCTCTGTACTGTGTATTCCATCGTGCAGACTTTGACCAATGGCAATTTATAGCCGGCGGCGGCGAGGACGACGAATCTCCGGTACAGGCAGCCAAGCGTGAAATATCTGAAGAAGGCGGAGTCATAGTTGATAACATCATTGAGCTGAAGTCAATGTGTTATATTCCAACAGATATTTTTCCGAAACTTTATTTGTATAATTGGCCTGAGAATACGTATGTTGTACCGGAATACGCATTTGGTTTTGAATGCGTAGATGAGATTGAACTGTCTCACGAACATACTGAATGTGTATGGCTCACATATGAGAACGCCTATAAAAAATTAAAATGGGATTCTAACAGAACGGCTTTGTACGAGTTAAATCGTCGCCTGGAGGCAATGAAATGAGTAGAAAAGAAAAAACGATTTTTACGAATATGTGTATGGTATACGATGATAACGGAAACGTTCTTGTTCAGAATCGTTTGAACCCAGATTGGCCCGGGATTACTTTTCCCGGTGGTCATGTAGATGCCGGTGAATCATTTACTGATGCAGTAATCAGAGAAGTCTTTGAGGAAACCAGTCTTACAATTACCGGGTTAGAAATGTGTGGCATAAAGGATTGGTTTAGGGATGATGGTACAAGATACGTTGTGCTTCTCTATAAAACTAATAAATTTACCGGTACGCTTGTGTCATCCGATGAGGGTGAAGTATTTTGGGTTCCCTTGAGTGATATGCCAAATATGAATTTACCGGATAGTATGAGAACAATGCTGAGAATATTTTGTGAGGATGGTTTGACCGAACAATTCTTCTACAAAGAGAATGACGAATGGGTTGAAGTCCTCAAATGAGATATGAACGGAGGCGAAATGCAATGCAGCTCTTTTATGGTGTACCTGAAGACATCGAAAATTGGATGAGTCTTGTAACTCGGGTCAGATGGAATTTCCCGGGTTTGGAGACTCAAGAGAAGCTGGATAATCATAAAGCCATCGTTCTCAAATTTATGGGTAAGCGGCAAGCCATCTGTGTCAAAGAAGGAAATGAGATCGCGGGTGTCATGCTGTTCTCACGTGGACACAACATGATTTGCTGCCTTGCCGTCTCTCCCGACTATCGCCGACGCGGTGTTGCTTCTATGCTCATGGACGAAGCTCTCCGTAATCTTGATAGAACAAAAGAAATATCGGTTTCCACGTTTAGAGCCGATGATGAGAAAGGCCCTGCCCCGAGAGCATTATATGAGAAATACGGATTTGTCGAGGATGCTCTGATCGAGGAGATGGATTATCCGAATCAGAAGTACGTTCTTCATCCTGCAGGTTCGGAGCGCAAAGACAGACAAATCGCGATCAACAAAATGGTGTGTGAAATCAGAAGCATACTGCAAGACAACGAACCGTCAATTTATCTGTATGGTTCCTCTGTTCTTAATGACTTCAGACTGGGATGGAGTGATATTGATATCCTGGTTTTGACGAATAAACAGATCACGGAAGAACAGGCTAAAAAACTCGTTGGTCTACGTCAATTGATGCTTGAGAAAGAACCCGGCAATCCATATTACCATTCCTTTGAAGGCGGAATGCTCACACTGGATGCTTTCCTTACCGGAAAGGCAGACAGCGTAGTTTACTGGGGTACCAGCGGCGAAAGAATAACCGATACATATATGTTCGACAGCTTCGGAATGACAGAGCTGATTGAAAGCAGTGTTTTACTATGCGGCAAGGACATCCGAAATCAGTTGAAGGCACCTGAGTTCAGTGAACTGTATGCCGATGTAAAGCACCATTATGAAACTATAAGAAAATATGTGCAGAAGTCGGGACGTAGTTTCTACTCGTTTGGTTGGATGCTGGATATTGCACGATGCATCTATACGTTGCGCACCGGCAAGATCATAGCAAAGACCGATGCTGCAGACTGGGCATTAGAAAACAATCTCTGCCCGGATCCTGATGCTCTCAGAATCGCTCTGGAGGTCCGCAGGAACCCGCTTAATCACAAGGAAGATAAACAGACCTTCGACTACGCAGAAACGCTTGCAGAGCCAATACAACGCTTTGCGGACGTTCTGGAGAAGGAATTGACAGCCGCAAAGGAGGCGTAACACATGATCGGATTAAAACGTGGCACAGTTCAGCTGTGCGAACACGAAAAAGAGTGGGAAATCGAGGCTCAGAACACCATTGTCCGTCTGAAGGAGATCTTAGGTGATGTAATCAAAGACATTCAACACGTTGGCAGCACCTCCATTCTCACGATAAAAGCAAAGCCTATCATTGATATTGCGGTTGCGGTTGATGAATTTGATGATATCTTGGCTTACGAAAAAGAACTTAAAGATGCTGGCTTTTATTATCGTCCTAATGCACAGGCATCTCTTCGAGACCAACTGTTGTTCGCTTGTGGAAACTTTTATGAAGGCACTGGAGATCTGCAGACGCATTTCATCCATGTTGTTTTAACAGGCAGTATGGACTGGATTAACTACATAAACTTCAGAGATTACCTTAACCGCACACCGTCAGTTGCAAAAGAATATGAGGAGCTAAAGGTGTCATTGGCTGAACAGGCCCCCATTGACAGTGGCAGAGAAAAATATCTCAAAGGTAAGCACGACTTTATCGTTTATACATTGCGAAAGGCACTGGTTAAATCGTATCTCGGTAAAACAGTGACTATTTCAATTGATAGACCTATTGGAAGCGTTCACCCGAAACATGATGATATCATCTATCCCATCAACTATGGATTTATTCCCAAGGTGTTGGGTGGTGATGGCGAGGAGCTTGATGTTTATTTATTAGGCGTCGATACTCCGGCAAAGGAATACACTGCACGAATTATCGGTATTGTCCGTCGGTGCAATGATGTGGAAGATAAGCTTGTTGCCGCACCTGAAGGTCTGAACTTTACCGTTGAAGAAATTATGGAAGCAGTAAAATTCCAAGAACAGTATTACGATAGTGAAATCGAGATTTTATAGGAGTAACGAAATGAATACCATTTGGTCAAAATACGTGCAAGGCACGAAGACATTATATTATTCGCGCAAACTGCGTTTTGATGATCTGTTTTCAGAGCAATACAGAAATTTGTTTGGTCTGGATGCAAAGCAACAATTGAAGATACTTGAGATAGGCTGCGGCCCAGGGGCGCTCGCAGGAGCTCTTCATCGTTGGTACCCTCTTGCTGAAATTACAGCGGTTGATCGTGATAGTGAGTTTGTCAGATTTGGAACAGAAAACGAACCTGGCGTGAATTTTGTAGAAGGTGATGCAACAGCACTCCCGTTTGAAGATAATACCTTTGATGTAACTATCTCTAATACGGTAGCTGAACACATTGAACCATCAAAATTCTATGGCGAACAACTGAGGGTGTTAAAACCGGGTGGAATATGCCTTGTACTTTCCTCGCGAAAAGGAATCAATATCAATCCGAGCTGCATTACTTTTAACGAGTATGAGCAACAGTTCTGGAAAAAGGCAGAGCAGCATGATGATTCAATGGATAGATTTGCTGTGTGCAAATATCCTATGAACGAAGCGGAAATGCCTGTTGTAATGTCAGAGTATGGTTTTTCCAATGTCAGCACGGGTTTTGCTACGATTGATTTGACTCCGGATAATCCGAAATTTTCAGCGCCATTAGCGCTTGATATGATCAATGCCAACAGATATACCGCATTGGACGGAATTGACTCTGTTTTGCATACTATGCCTGAACATTTCACAACCGGAGAGGTTGAAGAAATGAAGCGTCTTGCAAACGCAAAATATGATACTCGAATAGAACAGTATCAGCGTGGAGAGAAACAGTGGGACACCAATGTTTCAATCATCATGGTGATCAGAGGTACCAAATAAAATCCTACTTGGAGGTGAGATAATGATAATCAGCGTAAGCCGTAGGACTGATATTCCGTCCTATTATTCAGAGTGGTTATTTAACAGACTCAATGCCGGGTATGCTTACGTCCGCAATCCTATGAATCCTCATCGAATCAGCGAAGTGTCATTATCTCCCGATGTGGTAGATGGAATTGTGTTCTGGACTAAGAACCCAACACCAATGCTGAATCGTTTGCATGAACTGCAAGACTATACGTACTACTTTCAGTTTACACTGACTCCGTATGGAGCTGATGTTGAGAAAAACATCCCCTCGAAGAATGACATTGTTATACCGACATTTCAAAAACTCTCTTCTATGATTGGTAAGGAACGAGTGGTATGGAGATATGACCCAATACTGCTAAATGATAAATATACGATGCAGTATCATATGAAGTATTTCCGTGTACTTTGCGATAAGCTTGCAGACCACACTGAAAAATGCACAATAAGCTTCCTCGATCTATATAAGAATATTCAACGTAGCATTTCTTCTCTTGGCATTCGTCCATTGACTCCAGAGCAAGCTGAGGAACTGGCTGGATATTTCGGTGAGGTTGCCAAGGAGTATGGCATCTATATCGACACCTGTGCTGAGGACATTGATCTCAGCAAGTATGGGATTGGGCATGCCAGTTGTATAGATCGACATAGGTTGGAGCGCATCGGGAAATACAAGCTCGATATCGAACGTGATAAGAACCAGCGCGATGCGTGCGGTTGTGTTTCCAGCATAGATCTCGGTGCATACAACACCTGTAGAAATGGTTGCATTTATTGCTATGCTAACTTCAATCAGACACTCGTCAATGATTGTTGTAGTAAGCATATCCCAAGCTCACCTTTATTGTATGGCGAGGTATCAGCGGAGGATGTTATCAAACCGAGAGAGATGAAGTCTTTTCGGGACGATCAAATGAACTTGTTTGGATAGTTAGGAGTAAATAATGATTAACATTTTACTTGAAGGATTTGATATAGATGCCCCCTGGCTCTATGGCGAACTAAAAAATTATATAAAGCCGAACCATTCGGTTGCAGTAGTCGCATTTTCTTTCAGAGATAACCGTGTAAAGTCTCTGTCAGACTGGGATGCGTTATATGGAAAAGTGAACGGTAAGTATCATGATGGAATTGTTGGTGGATTTACTGCCTACGGTATTCCGGCAGATAAAATCACTTTTATCAATTACTTTACCGATACAAAGGAAACCGCTGCTCAGAAGATCAAAAAAGCAGACATTATTTATTTTCTCGGTGGATTGCCTGACAGAATGATGGATCGAATCAAGGAATTTGATTTGTATGATGTTCTTATGCAACACGACGAGATACTTATGGGATACAGTGCCGGCGCTGTTATTCAACTGGCAGAGTACCATTTGTCGCCCGATGATGATTACCCCGAATTTAAGTATTACGAAGGTCTCCCATACTTGAGTGATTTCTATATGGAGGTCCACTATGAAGGCGCTAATATGCAGGATGAGTCCATTCAACGTGTACTCGCGGAACGCGGAAAAACTGTATATGCAACGGCTTTTAGATCCGGCGGTATACTTGTAGATAATGGCAACATCAAGTTGCTGGGAGATGTCAGAGTATTTGAGGCGAAATGATTATTATGAATACAATGGAATATAAACAACAATTATTAAAGCTACTATCTCTTGAATACAATTGTAACCCGGATGCTTTTGCCGGAGAGGATAATATACTCACGGAATCAAAGCTTTGTGACGGACGAAGAATGTACGGTAATAAAAAGTATTTCTTTCATATGGTTACGTTGGGTTCAAACGCTGTTATTACGGCAGAGCCCTGCCTGCATTCGTTTTTACAAGAATATATAAAAGACAAGACCGGACATTGGCTATTTGAAGTTCCTAATCTTTTAGAGATTGAAAAGGAACTGAATAAATTCTCTTATACACTCACACAGTCACATCATATGTTTTTACCTTCTCAAAAAGTTGATACTCAACTTAATTGCTCTGTTGAATGGTATTACGGCGAGGATATCCACCGGTTTTACGGAGATAGCAGATTCCCCAACGCAATCTGCGAAAAATACTTACCACAACGCCCGGACAGAATAGTTGTTGTCGCTTATGATGGTAGTGAGATAATGGGTATGGCAGGATGTTCAGAGGATGCCCCGGGATGGATGCAGATCGGGATCGATGTTCTGCCGAAGTTTAGATCAAAAGGTATTGGCACATATCTCGTAACAATATTGAAAAACAAGATAGAAGAAATGGGCACCATTCCATTCTACGGCACGAGTGTTGCAAATTATCATTCGTGGAACATAGCACTAAACTGCGGTTTTAGACCAACATGGATTGAAATTGGAGCAAATCCTATTGTGTGATAGAAGATGATATACAGGAGGCCACAGATGAATTTTGTAACAAAAGAATCGATAAACAAAGGCTGGTCCAGTGATAAGAAATACTGTGTTACTGATGAGAACGGTACACGGTATCTTCTGCGTGTTTCCGACATTGCACAGCACGACACGAAACAGTCTGAATTCAATATGATGAAACAAGTGGCTTCCTTGGGGGTACCTATGTGCCAGCCAATCGAGTTCGGCACTTGTGATGAAGGCGTCTATTCCATCCAAAGTTGGATTGACGGTGATGACGCTGAAGAAATTATGTCAGCTCAGTCTGACACAGAGCAGTATGTCTATGGCCTTGAAGCCGGCCGCATCCTGCGCAAGATCCATTCCATACCGGCTCTGGATACTCAGGAAGACTGGGAGATCCGATTTAATCGGAAGATGGATTATAAAATCAAAAAATACGGTGAATGCCCTATCAAGTATGAGAATGGACAAGCATTCATCGACTACATAAACGAGAATCGTCATTTGCTGAAGGATAGACCGCAGGTTTATCAGCATGGCGACTATCATATCGGCAATATGATGATCGACCGTAACGGCAAGCTCCACATCATTGATTTTAACCGTAATGATTATGGTGATCCTTGGGAGGAGTTCAACCGTATCGTTTGGTGTGCCCAGAAAGCACCTCTCTTTGCTTCCGGTATGGTGAATGGCTACTTTGATGGCGATGTGCCGCTGGAGTTCTGGAAGCTGCTCGCTCTTTATATTTCGAGCAATACGCTCTCCTCTGTATACTGGGCCATTCCTTTCGGACAGGACGAAGTAGATACCATGTTGAACCAGGCAAAGGAAGTGCTGTCTTGGTATGACAATATGCGTAACCCCATACCGACTTGGTATCTCAAGGGTTATTATCTACAGTACGCTGACGCGGTACCTTTTAAGCTGAAGAGCGCTTTCGATTTCAGTTTTCTGAGTGAGTATGGTACGGTATTCAAAGTCTATGATGACCAGGATTCTGGAAACATCTGTTTTGGAACTGAAAAAGACGGTCAGCGTTATTTCATCAAGTTTGCCGGCGCTCCTACCGAGCAGTATACCGGAGATCCTTCAGATGCTATTGCCAGACTGAAAGCGACCTTGCCGGTATACAGCGAACTGCAGCATGAGAACTTGATTGAGCTGGCTGAAGCCAAGGATATTGGCGGCGGATTTGCCATGGTGTTCAAGTGGGCCTCAGGCGATTGTATGGGAAGAATGTACCCTGCAGCTCACCGTCGTTTTATGCAACTGCCCGTTGATGCCAAACTGACAGTGTTCCGCGATATACTGAGTTTCTTTGAATACATCGCCTCTCAGAACTACGTAGCCATCGACTTCTATGATGGAAGCATTATGTACGATTTTGAGAATGGCAAGACGACGATCTGCGACATCGACTTTTTCCGTAAGCAGCCTTGCTCCAATGATATGGGACGTATGTGGGGCAGCTCTCGCTTCCAGGCTCCGGAAGAATTCCAGCTTGGAGCAGTCATTGATGAAATTACGAATGTCTATACTGTCGGAGCAACAGCCTTTGCCCTCTTTGGCGAGTATAACCGCACACGGGACAAATGGCAGCTCAGCGACAAGCTCTTCGAGGTAGTAACAAAAGCTGTAAGCGATAACAGAGCTGAGCGACAGCAGTCTATTAGACAACTAAGAGAAGAATGGGAGGCGACAATATGATTATGATTGATGTTGGCGACTTTTTCTTGGTTGAGCCAAGTGAAATATACGCAGAACAAATCAGAGAATACAGACAGGATTTTCTGGATACCAATTGTTCAATGGATGGTTGCGGTCCGCTTCGCAAATGCGAGGATCCTTTTACATACATTTCAGAGTGCGAAAAATGTACGGCGCAGGACACTCTTCCGGAAGGATTGGTTATAGCAACTCAGTTCTTCTATGTTCGTAAAGCAGATAATCGTCTTGTTGGAATGATTCAAGTACGACATTACTTCAATGACTATCTATCCAAATTCGGTGGACATATTGGTTATTCGATAAGACCGAGTGAAAGAAGAAAAGGATATGCAACTTCAATGCTGAATGCCATTCTTCCATATTGTAGAGAAATCGGTCTCGATAAACTACTCATAACCTGTATTGACGGCAATATTGGCAGTGAGAAAACGATACGTAATAATGGTGGCGTTTACGAATCTACCGTATATGAATCAGGCAAAAATTGTAGCCTGAAGAGATTCTGGATAACCCTATAACTGAAGTAATAATTGGTGAAAGATATGAATCGACTACTTATAGTTGACGGCAGCAATCTACTGTTCCAAATGTTTTTCGGAATGCCGTCGAGAATAACAAATTCAGAAGGCAAAGCAATCCAAGGCACCCTTGGGTTTGTTGGTGCGCTGCTCAAGATCATCCGCAGAACCGAACCGACACACATTGCGGTTTTATTTGATGGTGAGCACGAGAATGAACGTACCGAGCTGAATGCCGACTATAAGGCAAACCGTGTCGATTACAGTCAGACGCCTGAGGAAGACTCACCGTTCTCACAGCTTCTTGATGTGTACGCTGCACTCGATTATATGGGCATCAAGCATACAGAGACCACAGTTTGTGAAACCGATGACTGGATTGCAGGCTATGCTCATACATACGGTGATAACACCGAAGTAATAGTTGCTTCCTTTGACAGCGACTTCTTCCAGCTTATCACCGAGAACGTATCTATTCTCAGATATCGGGGCGATAATACCGTTATCTGTACCCCTGCGTACCTGAGGGAGAAATTCGGCATTGAACCAAGTCAGTATGCAGACTTCAAATCCCTTACCGGCGATGTTTCTGATAACATTAAAGGCGCCGATAAAGTTGGGCCCAAGACAGCATCTTCTCTGCTAAGTGAGTTTGGTAATCTTGAGAATATAATTCTGAATGCGGAAGCAATAAAGAAACCTTCCATACGAGAGTCTATTATCAGAAATGCCGACAGACTCAGAACAAATTATAAGCTTATAAAACTCGAAGGTGCGGTACCGTTGCCGTTTACTATGGAGGAACTTCCGTACACATATGACGGTATTACTACCAACGAGGTTTTGAAAGGTATAGGTGTCAAATGAAACTGATACTTTCATCTTGCGATTTTCGCAATGACAATGCAAGAAAAACTATAATAGATAATTTGAGCAAGCCCATAAGCCAATGTAAGCTCCTGTACATTCCTAATGAGAAAGCTACATTTGAGACTATACACAGCGACCGTTACTACCTTAGGATGGAAGAGTTTGGCTTTTTGAGGAATAACGTTTGTGTCTTTGATTACTATAATTCTGACGAATTTTTGAATCTGGATATCGACGTTCTATACATCAGTGGCGGTAATACATTCGCGACTCTTGACAGATTAAGAAATTGCAATTTTGAAAGCGAGATTATTCGGTATATAAAAAATGGCGTAATCTATATCGGCGGAAGCGCAGGTGCGCATATTGCGTCTCAAAACATTGAACATGTGTCCGCTTTTGATCCAGTTCCGGAAGGAATGACAGAGTTTAGCGGATTGGGATTGTTTGATGGAATACTGATATGTCACTACACAGAAGAACGTAAAGACTTATATGACAGATTGAAAGCAGACGGAAAATACAAGATTTATGCACTTACCAATGATGACTCCTTGGTTGTATGTTCTGGTAACGATGATATGGTCGAGCACTATGACCTTCTCATTGATGAGGATAACGACCCGGTCCATGATCCGGAGCCCCTGCAGAATTATATGAACAAATGGGACGGTCCTGAATTCATTGAACAGATGCAGCTGAATAGTAGTAAATCCGTCCTTGAAATCGGTGTCGGAACCGGCAGACTGGCTGTTCGTGTGGCTCCTTTGTGCGGCGAGTTCTATGGTGTGGATATTTCCTCCAAGACCATCGAACGTGCCAAAGAGAACCTTGCCGAGCTTGATAATGTCAGACTGACTTGTGCTGATTTCCTTTCTTATGAATTCGGTCGTGCTTTCGACATCGTTTATTCCTCTCTGACCTTTATGCATATTGAGGATAAGCAGACCGCAATAAATAAAGTGGCTGCTTTGCTAAAAGACGGTGGAAAATTTGTTTTGTCAGTCGACAAAAACAAAGACGGTTTTATTGACACCGGAACGAGAAAAATCACAGTCTTTCCCGATACGCCCGATGAAATAAAAACTTATATCAAAAATTCAGGCTTATTACTAACCGAACAGTATGAAACTGAATTTGCACATATTTTTGCGGCTAAAAAGAAATGCAAATGATTTTGCAATCACGATTCCCATAGTTAAAAGTAAAGTTCTGCCGCCCCCTTGTTTTGCGGGCGGCATTTCCACGATAAACCATTCAACCGGAAGTTGGATGAAATGCGAACTCATCAAACTGATGCGTCATTGTTTTTAGAACTGCATATCCGTAAAATATAATTGTAGCTACGAAAAAAATGCGAGGTGCTTATATGACTACAATTAAAATCAATGAACAGATCGCCTTTCTCAGAAAACAGAAAGGTCTTACGCAAGAAGAACTGGCGGGCGTGCTTGGTGTAACCAATCAAGCAGTCTCCAAATGGGAGTCAGCACAGTGTTGCCCGGATATCCAACTTCTGCCCGACATTGCGAAGCTCTTTGACGTTTCGGTGGATGAGCTTCTGGGGTATACTCCCGTTTCAACAACAGAAGATATTGTCCTTGCTATTCGCAAACGTATAGAGTCCTTGCCTAAGGGCGAAGATTTTGACTTTACCTTTAGAATGGCTGCAGCTCTTCACACGATTATTCTGTCTAAAGGAATGACCGCAGATAATATGAATCCAGGATGGGATACAGAAGATGCGATTGAACATGCCGGCACTGCTGAATGGGGCTACTCTTGTTGTAATATTCCGGAGATAACAACAACGATGAGGCACGGAGCTGTGTTCTTTTCAAACAATAGGAACCTAACTCTGATGAATAATGATGTTCGTCGAATCGTAGCAATGATCAAGCCATTTAGTGATGCAAAGAACTTGAAGATTGCCACAGCTCTTTACCAGTTGACTATCCATTCCGAAGATGCCTATACAACCGTTGCTCAGATCAGCGATAAGTCTGGAGTATCTCCTGAAAAAGTGCAGGATTGTCTTGAGAGCGATTTGTCACAATTTATTCTCGAAAAAGAAGGTCCGGAAAGTCAGTTCCGGTTTGAAGGGATGTATATGAATATCCTTCCGATTATCTCTCTTTTCGATTTCAAATAATTTTTGAAAAAGTCCCAACCTTTTTGGATTCTCGTGTCTATATGGGTGAAAGCTTTCAATGAGGTGCAAACAAGTGAACAGACAAGACGTAGAGAAAATCATAACTGAATACCTGAAACCCATATTCGGATTTGCTCTGAAGAGGTGTAAAAGCATCCACGATGCAGAGGATCTGTCGCAGGAGATTGCGATAAGAGCGTTCCGCGCGCTCCTTGTTAAGGATGACGTTGCGGACATGGGAAAGTTCATCTGGACCGTTGCCCATAACACGCTCAGCAACTATTATCGTGATGCTGCGAAAAGTATGGTCGGTGTTTCTATTGATGAGGTTGCGGAGCTGATTGCAGATCCGTACTCTGAGCTGGATACCGACGACAATCGTGACGCTATCCATCGTCTCCAGACTGAGATTGCTTACCTTTCTAAGCTGCAAAGAAGAATAGTGATTGCGCATTACTTTGAAAATCGTAAGCAGGCAGATATTGCTCGGGAACTGGGTATACCTCTCGGCACTGTCAAATGGCACTTGTTTGAAGCGAAAAAAGAATTGAAACGAGGTATGGACACAATGAGAAAAACAAGCGAACTCAAATTTAACCCTATAAAATTTCACTCCTATGGTATCAACGGTTCCGTCGGCAAAAAATCTCCCGACGAGTTCTTCCGTTCCACACTGGCTCAGAACATCTGCTACTGTGTGCGTAATACGGCGAAGACCGTTAACGAGATTGCCGATGACCTGGGGGTTTCCCCCGTGTACGTGGAAACAGAAGTTGAATTCCTTGAGGAATACGGCTTCCTGCAGACACAAAAGGATAAGTACATTGTCAACTTCATCATCAGCGAGCCAACTGCAGAACTTCTCACTATGCAGAACGATATGTACAAGCGTGCTGCGGAGCTGTTTGCGAACGATCTGTATGATGAGCTGACCTCTTCCGGCATCCTTGACGATCCAGATATCTTATGTGGTCAAACTGACGAGCCTATCTCTTTGACAGAGTCTCCAAAAGCGGACCGTAATTTCATCCTGTGGACGCTGATCCCTTATATAGCAGCTTGGTCCGGTGAGAAACTGATGGATGAGAGAATTGCTTTTGAGGAGGTTGCCACGATCCGTCCGGATGGTGCTCACAATATCTATCACGCGTCTGTAGTGCCGGATGAAATGGTTCTTCCTGATGACTACGTTTATATGAGAAACTGGTGCGGTCCTATGTGGAATGGCAATGGCGAACATATTCTTTGGCAAATCGACAGCGAGTGGTCCGAACGTGGAGATGGTTATAGGCTTAAGTATTCTGAAGAATCCAAACGTATTCTCTCACTCTATGAAAGAGAGTTTGAGGACCGTCTTTCAAAGGATGAATATGCATGGCTTGCAGAGCGTGGTTGTGTAAAAACCAACGGAGATTACGACGGACACTTCAAGTCTGCATGGCAGATTGTTGTGCTGGCAAGCAAAGAGATTCAAAATAAACTCCTTGCCATCGGCGAGCGAATCAAGGTAAAGTATCAGACTGAGTTTGATGCGCTGAAGGCGCCTTATGCCGAGGCTGTACTGGAATCGGTTCCTGCTCATCTTAGAAAGGTCAAAGCATATGAACTGCAGTTTGTATTCCACGCTGACGGATGGTTCCTGGTGCACTGCATCACAACCCTCCTGAAGAACGGCAAACTGAAGGAGCCTACCGAAGGTCAGAGAAAATCCCTGACCACACTGATTACCAACGTATAAGCAAATGGGCCGCCTGTGATTTGCGGACGGCCTAATTACTGTATGATAATTTTTGTTCAAAGTTTAACCGAAGACGGTTTTGTTCCACTATATAAGTGAAATCACCGGTGATGATGAAGCAAAGGAGGTGTAGAATTGGATAAGCAAGAACTTGATACAAAGGTTGAAGAGATAGCAAAGGCTCTTTTGTCTTACTGCAGTGCCCGGACATCGAACCATTTTGAAGCTGAAGATTTGGCTCAAGATATTATTTTGGAGATATATAAATCCTCCGGTAACATCCGGAATGTTGATGCGGTATATGGTTTCATGTGGGCGGTTGCAGAAACTTGCAAAGGATATGGCCTATCTACGTTTGTTTGAAGATGCGATATCCGCACCTGCCGCAATTTTGTATGATCGCAAATATTTGCTGTCGTATAATGGAAATGGTATTCTTCCAACAACTTATGTTATTCTAAAATATGGAGCTTGAGTTTATCGAAGGTAATGAACGAGCTCAGCGTTTGTATGAAAAGTTTGATTTCCGCGTTATTTCCGAACGCCCGAATGCTTTCAAGCTGAAAGACGGTGCTCAATTGAGCGAGATCTATATGCAAAAATACTTATGATAAAAGGCAGGATTGTCAATTACGACAACCCTGCCTTGATTATTATTTATTGCTGAAAGCCAACCATTTGACTCCATAGGTATCGAGTGAAAAACGATTCCCGAAATTATTCTCTGCCCAGTGCTCATAAACCCTGTAAGTTCCTCGAAGCTGTTCCCTAAGCTCTGCATCGTGAGAGATTGGTTCAAGCCAGATTTCTCTATGACTTTTGAGGTCCGGCTTGCTCAACGGTTTTGAATCTGGCAAAGATGCTTCGTAGAACGGAGGTTGTGCAGCATAAACTGAACCGGCGTTTTCAAATGATACCATAGATCCATCAACACAAACCAACACACATTTACTTGAGTTTACCAGTACCCATCCGTAATCAGATGACCAGACAGATTTTCCGTGATATATCTTAAGGAGCTCTCGCGGGAGTGGAAGTGAAGTTGTTGGAGTTGTTTCCTCTCTTCCAAGAAGATAATCAGTGGAAACCTGATATAAATCTGCCATTGCCTCTAAGCTTTCGATTGACGGAGCTTTACGTTCGGATTCCCATGCACCAAGAGTAGATGGTGATATATCGAGTTTTGCAGCGGCGTCCTTTACGATGAGTTTTTGTCTCTTACGTGCGTTTTTATATTGTCTTGCCAATCTATCACCACCTTATTTCTGCGCGTAATACACTGATTATTTCAAAATAATCCACTTTCCGCGTGTTTTGTTTTCTCGGGTAATGTACCTCTTGTTCTTTAAGTTCTTATATGCTCTATTTACTGTTGAAACAGAGAGTCCGCTTTCCTCTGCCACTTGTGTTGCGCTGAGTTCTGTGTTATGGCGGAGTACGTTCAGTACCTTTGTCTCGGTTTCTGTCAGATTACTATCATCATTTCTCTCATTACTATCATTACTTTCACGATTGCTATCAATTTCTATTGCCAGTGTGAGAGTAATGCGATCAGGATCGACCGTTTCAATAAGTTCAGGTTTCTTAAAACCATTCTCATCCCAAACACTATATACATCACACAGACCTTGTCCGGAACGCTCGCCGACTTTAATTAGAGAGAACATATTAAAGATTCTTCCGTTTCTCGCATCGCTGATGCCACCGGCTATGGCCTCGTCAATTCCTATGCGGAAGGTACCCGGATTTGCAATAGTAATCTTGCGGAATTCTTTGTCGATAACGATTCCACGACGACCATAGTAATCCGCGTGAATCAGTGCGTTCGCCAAGCACTCTCTGAGAGCCTTGTGAATTGGAGTGTCATCTACACGCTGCAGATTGGAATCGAGTTTGAAGGGAACCTTAACGTCTGCAGTCAGACGGTCAATAACCTTGAAGTAGAAATCGAATACGTTACCACTCCAGTTTCCGTCTCCGGAGCATACTCTGTCAGACCAGCGCGTTTCAGTTGATAAGCGCTCTCTGTAATCCAAGAAAAAGTTCGGTAGTTCATCGCTGATATTTACGAAATCACCGAAAAATAGTAGGCCACCCAGGGTAGGATGGATATTTCCGTCGTTTTGGCTTTTCTTAGCGGCGCCGATTTTCAAAAGAAATTCTGCATCGGCAAGCTTCACCCATGTGTGATCAGGCTTAAGGTTGTTGAACATTATTCTATAGCGGTGAATGGAATCCTGGTTCAAATCACTAATAAGCAGATTTTCGAGGACAAGAGAGTCCTGCGTTGTATCCGCTTGGTCTCGCAGCATAGATTTAACTTCTTCCATAGAACAGTGATAATCGCCTTCATGGTTTCTGCGGAATGTTCCCTTGAACATATCCTGACCAACATAGATTGGCTTTTCCCTGCGCTCAGCACGAGGAACCTCGATTACAACGAAATTCATTCCATCGTACTCGATGGTATATACATGGTGTTCAAGGAGGATGTTATTGCTGATTTTCTGGCGGTTATTTAACGTGTTCCATATGTCCAAGAGCATCTGCTGAGGATTGTTGACTCCTCTCGGCATAAATTCTTTAGTATCTTTGTTTTCTTCAATACCGAGAATGATAGTACCACCAAAGGTATTGGCAAAAGAGGAGTATGTTTCCCAAATGCTGTTAGGGATACCACCGCCCGCCGCCTTCACCTCAATATTAACTCGCTCTTTGGATTGTAGTATAGCAACAATGTCAATCATTTGAACGATTCCTCCGTTTCGGTTTTAGCTTTCATATACTTACCGCTTTTGACACGAGCGTCAGTCGGTTTCTCTGCATCATCCGGAATTAGCCAAGTATTGCCAGCTTTTTGAACACCGGGAATTCGGCCTTCGCTACATAAGACGCCTACACGACGTGAAGACAGATCCCACTTCTTACCAGCTTCCGTTGTGGTTATGAATTTCATACGCATTCCGGCTCCTTTCGTTTGCTATTATATATTATATTCGGTTAGCGGAATAATATCAAGGGCTTTTGTGTAAATTTTTAGTGTCCCAAGAATTGTATAAAATTTGGGACGAAAATTAGTTGCCTATTTTTAGTGGTTTAGTGACCTATATTTGCCCTGGAAAGTGCGATACAAATAGGTTAAACATAAGGATAATTATGTTTAACCCACAAAACGCACACGATTGAAATGCATATCTGAGTTAAACATAATCAAAATGGTTTTCTGTCAAACCGAGTTAAACATAATCTTTTTGTTGTATCCCTGCCCCTTGTCTCGTGTAATAAGGGTAGGAGGTGAATTCGATGATAAATGAATTCAAACAGTATTTACTCAGCATAGGTAAGTCAGAGAATACGGCGGTAAACTATGGTGATAAGGTTAAGCTTTACTTCAAATGGTGCCTTGATAGTTTTGGAAGTGAACCACAGCAGCTCTACCGCGCTAATGTGCTCGATTACATTTCATATATGAAAAATATCAAGAGATATAGTCCAAAGTCTGTGAACAATCATCTGTCTTCCCTGCGGAGCTTTAATGAGTTTTTGATTGCGTCCGGACGTCAAACCGAATTGGCAATCGTGAAAAATGATTTTATGAAAATTCAGATTGCATATGCCAATCCATGTACCGTCGAGCAGAAGGATGTGGAAGCCTTCCGCCAGAGACTTCTTGAAGGCGGAAGCAAAAGAGATTTTGCCATTGTTACTTTATATACCTATACCGGTATCAGACGCTCAGAGTGTGTCAACCTACGCGTTGATCAAGTGGATCTGATTGCAAAGGAAATCTATGTTGTTGGTAAGGGTGACAAACACCGCACAGTGTATTTGAATGACAAGACTGTCCACGCTATTCGCGAGTACCTGAAGGTTAGGAACTCAGACAGCCTATATCTGTTTGTTAGCCGTCAGTCTGAGAAAATGGCAGCATCTCGCATCAATCAGATCTTCAACCGGTATTCTGATGTCATCACGCCTAAGACGCTGCGCCATTACTTCTGTAGCCACGCTCTCGACACTGGGGATTATAAGATCCACGAAGTTGCAAACCAAGCTGGTCACAGCAATGTCCAGACTACACTTATCTACAGCAACCCATCGGCTCGACAGATGAGGGAGAAAGCGAACAAACTATGAGAAAGATTATCTGTGTCATACTGACTTTGTTTTTAGCGTTTTCTGCCGCCTTCGCAGGATATCAGATTTTCCGGGAGTATTCAGAGAGACGTGAAAGTGCCGATACCTATACTGACTTGGAAAATCTCATCTCCTTTCCTGAGGTCCTACCGGAAAAGGACCCAGACGAGACAAAACAATCTGAGTCTGGAGAAACGGAGACTATACCTCTCGGTCCTACGATCGACTTTGCTGGGCTCAAGGAAATCAACGAGGATTGTGTAGCTTGGATTCACATTGAAGATACTGCAATCAATTATCCTGTTGTGCAAGGTTCGGATAACAGTTTTTATCTCAAGCATCTCATTGACGGTAAATGGAACAGTGCCGGCTGCATCTTTTTGGATTCCAGAGTAGACAGTGATTTATCAGACCGACATAGCATTATCTATGGGCATCACATGAAAGATGGCACAATGTTCTCGGGTTTGACTAAGTATAAGAAACAGGAGTATTACGAAGCCCATTCAGAAGGATTACTTATTACACCGGAACGAACCTATACGATTGAATTCTTTGCCGGCTACGTGGCCAGTGTTGAGGATCCTGCATGGAAAATTGGATTTGAGTCTGAAGAGGATTTTGATACGTGGATTAAGGAAGCGCAGAAAAAGTCCTGGTTTACAAGCTCCCTGTCTCCCGCAGTCACAGATAGAATTCTTACACTGTCCACCTGCAGCTATGAATTCGATAATGCGAGATTTGTCTTACTTGCCATCATTGTTGAGATGTAGAGAACACATCTTCGCTCAAACATCTTGCATTTTAAGGATGTATCTGCTATAATATTTATGTTAGTATCAGATATTGCCTAATGGCAGTAACAGTTATCAGAGTTTTCACAGTGCCCGAGAGATTATCTTTTGGGCACTTTTTGTTTTCTTATGCTTTCTTCTCGCAAGAAGCACAAGATACCAGGACGGAAGGGGCTATCCCTTCTCTTCACAATTAAATCAGAGCCACCATAAATGGCTACAAAGGCACTCATTGAATGCACGTCTGTGTATTTTGATGGGTGCTTTTTTTATATAGATCGGAGCCGAAAGGTTCCCCCAACCTTATTTCTCGGGGAGCCTCAGGGCTTGCCGTTACTATATAAACAAACGAAAAGGAGTGTGTCTCACTATGAGAAAACTATCATTAGTCTTAACCATTGCCATGCTTGTTATGGTCGTTATCAGTATCCCTGTTGGGATATCCAACGTGTACCTGGCTTTACATCTCGGACTTATCTTCGAGTGTGTCAGCAGCATCTTTTTCCTTTGCCTTTTTATCGCTTTCTGCCCTTTTGAGGTAAGAGAGTTTATCAGAGATTATTCTTGGTATTACGAAGAGGCACCGGTTGAAGGAATGCATGATATGCAAGATGAAGATGTGCCGTTTTGAGGAGGTAGCGTATGAGGTTATACCTAACAGCGAAGACTTCTATACCGGATTTGTTCATCGATTATATCCAAGTAAAACTAAAGTCCGGAGAGGAAGTCTCATTAAACTGGGATTATAGCGATATCGAACGCACATCTTCTGGTTTTTCTGCCAGGTACAAAGGTGTGTACTTTGACGAAGAATACGCCAATGGACGCATCGAAGAACTTCGCGATATGAAGATTACAGATGTCGGGGTGTATTATGAGTCAAAGCAAAAGCCGGATATCACAATTGAGGTTATGGATTTTGTGGACGATGACAAGCAACTGGTCTTCTCGCCACCGGAACTCATTCGGGAAGGATGTGTTACGGTTGGATAAAAAGAATCAGTACAGAAATGAGCTAATATCTGAGATCAAAATGCTTGCACAGTCTAACGGTCTCAATACGGTTTTTACAACCTTTCTGGAGATCACGGCTACAAGTATTGCAGCTCAGATGGATCCACAAAACGCCGAGGAACGTGAGAAGAAATATCAGGAGATGGCATCGAAGATGACGCCTGAAATGTTATCTTCCTATGCTCGAATGTTTGCTCTGCTCACCTTGGCCACGAGAGAGCACGCTGAAGATCCATGCGATATTCTTGGCGATGTGTATCATGAGCTAAGGCTTAATAACGAGTGGAACGGACAGTTCTTCACACCAGACCATATCTGCAGGCTTATGGCTCGGCTTACAAATATTGACGTACCTGAGGATAAGGAAGGGCCCATTACAATTAATGAGCCTACATGCGGATCCGGAACCATGATTATCGGTGCAGTGTGGGCAATGCAGCGTAAAGGTATTGATTACCGTCGCAAGAGTTTCTTTGTGGCGCAGGATATTGATATCCGCTGTGTTTGGATGGCTTATATCCAGTTGAGTCTGTATGGGATCCCGGCTGTTGTAATCCACGGCAACACATTAACAATGGAAACCTGGTCACATTGGTATACTCCGTGTGCAGCTTATCCCTTTGTGGATGAGAAGAAAGGAGCGTAGTAATGTTAAAGACTCAAGATTTCCGGCAGACCGGTTATTATGTGATTGATAATGATCGGTATAACATTCAGGAACTCACTTGTGAGCAGCTTCGTATTCATTTTGGAACCGGTCGTTCCATTTATGTCAGTGGTACTGGTAGGGATAAAAAATTCATCTATCGTAGTGGCTGTATGACGGATATCGGTGACATTCTGGAGGCGGATTGGTTTGCTCTTGCCCGATACATAATCGAAAGAGACGGCGAACAGGTTCTTTACGAAGGTCTTGTGGAGTATGCAAAAACTTGCGCTTGGCTTCATAGTAAAGTTGAACGTGAAGAGTATGCGTTACAGCTCCATATGAGCCGCATATTCGATGAAGTTGAATGGGTTGGTTATCAAGAGTTCAATAATAAACATCGCCCTTGGATTTTACAAGGTGATGAGAAAGGAGAAGCACAATGTGAGTGCGAATCAAAACTTCCCGTTACTGCAGAAAAAGGTTGCAGCAACGGGCAAATTACGTAAGTACACCCGCAAGGTTCTCATGGCAATTCTGAAAGAACGCGGGGCGTATCCTGTCTATAATGTCAGTAGTCGAACCGATTATCTTATTGTCGGTGAGCGTCCGGGTATAAAGCTTGAGAAGGCTATAACACTCGGAGTTCGCATTATGCCGGGATACGAATTTGAATCAATGCTGTCTCAGTATGATGAGCAGCACAACCAAGACGGAGCTTAACCAGCTTCGTCTATTTTTATTTATCGGAGGATAAACACAATGGGACAGCAGAAGAAAACACTTTGTATTGCCGGAAGTATGATTCTTCCACTCGCAATCGGACAGCCTGCAGTAATTTTGGAGCGTGATGGCAGTTATAGACAGACCACCACAGTTCTCAATATGAAAAAGCTTTCCGATAGCGTTATCAGGTTTGAGACGCAGAATACACGCTATTTGCTCCACGTTACATCTGATGCAAAGGCGGTGACTGTATGAGCAACGAGCCGAAAGATGAACGGTTCATTCGTTTAGCGGAAGCCAGAGTTAATAAGATTATCAAAATGGTACGCCTGCTTGGTAATCTATCCGGTTCCTCAAACTACACTTACACGCAACGTCAGGTTGAGCAGATCTACACTGCTCTCCAGACTGAGCTGGACAAATCAAGGAAGCGCTTTGCTGCAGGTGGTAAATACACCAAGCCGCGTTTCACACTGTCAGACTCACCTGAGAAACCAAGTACACCAGAATGGTACCCGACTATAGTCCTACCGTTACCAGACGGTACTCACCTTAGTGCGAAGGCCATCGATGACCCGAATTTCCCGGCGATTAACATCTACTGGGATAAGGGCGGCGCCGATGATCCGGAGCACGTAAGCTTTGTGGAGTACAATCCTGAACGCAGTGAAGGTCATGAGGTATGTATCGGCGTGTACAACTCAGATGAAGATGACACAATTCATTACGGGCCCTATGTGGCAGAAAGGAAATAATTATGGGATTTCAATTACACGAAACAATGTATGGCAAGAATTTCTTTGAGCACCAGTTACCGAGCTTAATAAATGCTCTTGAAAAAATTGCCAAATCCAAAACAGCAACGGGAGTTATTCCGACGATACCTTTCCCGTTAGCCGATGATGACACTTGCAGACGTCTTCTTGATGTTATGAACGACTCTGCGAAAGCAGAGGCATTTGCCAAAGTATTCTATGATCAGGTAGCTTCTGACGACGAGAAGCTTGAGTCTGTGGGATTTCATATGGCTCGCGCTATTCTTCACAACAGCATCGAGGAGTTCTTGGTTGCCATTGTTGGCTGGACCAGTAAGAGCTTGCTCAACATCGCAGAAACCGGCTCTGCTGAACCGCAGGAGGTGAAAATCGATGAATGAGGTAAAAGCCTTCAAATTATCATGGGATGAGATCTCAGAGAAAATACAACCAGAAATCGAAGCGATTCTTGGAAGAAAAATTCTCGGTGTTGCGAAACCTGACGACGAATACTACTGGTGCGTTGGGTTCCCCGAGGGTAGAATTCCGTTATCAGAGCTTTTCAAGATTCTGGAGGCTATTCATGCTTCAGAGCAAGAACGCATTGATTCTGTTCCACCCGAAAGTGATAATGCGGTTGATGTGAGCTGTCTCGGTATGTCGGCCAGTGAATTGTTGCTTCGTCGTTGCCTCGTATATCAATGGGAAACCATGCACATTGAAGACGATGCTTTGTGGATTCTCGGTGAGAAGGACGGTGATCTGAATGAAGCCTAATATCGACTGGGTAATTCACGGGTGTGCAAACGGTGTTGTTTGCGAGATTGATGGGAAAACAGAAAACGGATTTATGCCTGGAACCTGTAATTTCCATACTCACGGTATGGGAAGATACAACCACATGGATTTCCAGATGACACTGGGATATCCGCACAAGGAGATCTGTAGGATATTGAATACCCTCGGTCTTCGTGTGCAGGCCGGTGAACGTTTCAAAAACGGTGAAATGGTATCCGGAATTTATGAGGATTGCGATGTTCGTTTAACCGAGTTTGAAGAAACCGGTAGAATGGTACTTCGTGTTATCATACCGGATAAACATAACCGTTTCCCTGAGGATCCCGGGTGTGATATGAGATATATGCCTCAAATTTTTACGACTGATTTCATTTACAAAGAAGGAGGTTGGAAAATATGAAGGTGAAACTGTTTCAGATCTCACCGGAAGAAGACCGTTATAACCTGTTGTATATGCACTATGAGTTCACAATGAGTCACGGTGGAATCAAGGAAAGTTCTTATGAGCTTGTGTTTGATGGTGAATTAGAGGCCAAGACGTTAAATGACCTCTGGATCATTTTCAATAATAACCATCCGGAAGGATACCGGGGAAGGTCGATGAGCACGTCCGACGTTGTTTGGGCAGAAGGTCTTGGTACCTTCTTCTGTGACAGCATAGGATTTAAGCCCATCAAGTTCAACCAGAAGAAATGTCCCTGGAGGAAATTCGATGGATGAGCTGTATAAGAACCTTGTCAAACTCAAACCGAAGGATAACGTACCGTTTAAGTGCATCGGCTGCGGTGAGTGCTGCAAGCACGTCAAAGAGCAGGTGCCGGTAGAAACCTTGGATGCGTTTCGTATTGCACGTTATTTGATGGAACAGGATAAGAGCATCACTTGCATGGATGATTTCTGGGAAAGATTTGCTGAGCCTGCTCTTTTGGATGAGTGTGGGTATTTCGTATACTTCCTCAAGACCAAAGGACCGGATGACGCGTGTATCTTTCTTAAGAACAACCGTTGCAGGATCCACGCTGTCAATCCGAGAGCTTGCCGAACTTACCCGTTCATTGCAGGTCCTCTGGAGAACGGGGGATACGAATATCTTATATCCTATGAGCGCAAGCAGCATTTCAACGGTCCTAAGGTACACACTAAGACCTGGATGAAAAAGCGTTTCTCGCCTAAAGACCAAGCGTTTTTAAGTGTTGATTTTAGTACCGCACATGAAATCGCACAACTATTACGAAGAGTTCCCGAGGAAAACAAGGTCCGAGCTCTGTTATGTTTCCAGCGACTTAAGTATGGAGACTTCGAGCTGGATAAGCCGTTTCAATCTCAGTATGAGGAGAACATTCAGTGCTTACTTGAATTCCTCAGGGAAATCACAAATGAAACCAAGTCAGTATGACACAAACCGAAGGGGCTCATTGCGAGTCCCCTTCTTTTCAGAATAGGAGAATATAATTATGGGTGATCCAAGATTACAACACATCGCGGAAAATTTCGATCATATGAAACGCAATCTAAACGATACTTTCAGATTTCAATGCACACAATGCGGCAAGTGCTGCATCAACCGCGAGGATATTTTAATGTCCCCGCAGGATGTTTTTAAGGCGGCACAAGCCTTGCAGATGACACCTCACGACTTTGTGAAGTTATACTGTGATTGCTATTTGGGAAGCACTTCTCGAATGCCAATCGTTCGACTTATGCCAAGGGGTTCTATCAAAAGATGCCCGTTGCTGAAGAACCGAAAATGTATGATTCACGATGCAAAGCCGGCAGTGTGTGCCATGTTCCCGTTGGGACGTGCCATTAGAATCGATAAGAAAGATGCCGAAAAGGACAAATTACCGCCTATGAAGGTCGAGTATATCATCAACGATATCGACTGTGGCGATAATTCTGAGACCCACACAGTCAAGGGTTGGCTGGAATCCTTTGGCATTCCATTGAACGATGAATATTTCATCGAATGGCAGAAGACAATCTCTTTACTCAGTCCACGTATTCAAAAGCTTGAAAAAATGCTTTCTGATGAGGTGTGTGACAAGCTTATTGATGTACTCTTCATCAAACTGTATCTCGACTACGATATGAAGGCCGATTTCTTCCCTCAGTTCGTAGAAAATGCAGGTGATTGTGTAAAGATGGTCAAAATGGTCCTGGCATTACCAAACGAGGAGGCAGTGTGATGGCTGAAGAACGTAACAATTATCAAATCGCACGTAAGGATGCGAAAAACTGCTTTGTTGAGAGCTTAAATGACTGCTTCCCGATAGGAAGAGTTCATTTCGCTTTCGCAACCTACGATGTTAATCGCCCTGCAGGTCAGCGCCAGACCAATAACATTCACATCTATATTGCTGTGGATGAGTTTCTGGAGCTGTGCCGAAAGCTGGATTGCGGTGAGCTGCGGTATATGCTGCAAAGCAAAAAGAAAAACGGCGATAATACGCCGTTGTACCAGTGCCTTGGAGGCACATCTGCCGAAAAGCTCAGAGCCATCGGGCGGGCAAGGCCGGACGGGAAAAGCCTTTCCCGCGTGGCACAGCTGGTACCGGCCAACAAAGCAGATTTCCTGTTTGTTGCCGACAGCGGCCCCGGCGAGACTAACGAAAAGGGATTGATCGTTCCTAAATTCGGTAATAAGCCGGAAAACCATGTGGCAGTCATGATGAGCTTTGAGTCGCTGAGTGAGATGTTCCTGATAACAAGGATGCATTATCAGTGTTGGCTCACATCGTGGTATCAGCAAAATGCAAACCAGCCTGCGCAGAAGCAGGGACAGTACAGTAAAAGCCACACAGAACCGGACAATTCTTCTGTTCAGATGTTCTGATGCGGTTCGGGCGGCAGGGAGTAAAATCCTTGCCGCCCTTTTTCATACCAAAACCACGCTTCTAATGCATGGTTCAGTAAAAATTAAGCAGAAGCATTGCTTTTCGTTTTTGCTATGCATTGATTGAGATTTGGTTTCGTTATCGACCGAAAGATGACCGATAGCGAATTGCAACCATTTTTGATTTGAATGTGTCAAATAATTGCCGCCTAAACACTTTAAAAGCTGTTATTACTACTTTCGTCTACATTTAAGAATGTTCAGCAAGCCTTTTGTTATTTGGCTAAAAAGTGATGTGCATTGGTATCACCCTTTCTGATCTTATATAGGATGTTGCTTTAGGTTGGAATGTTGGAATATTGTCTCTTTTCATTCTTATGGATCCGTTTTGCCTCATCCCATGCAATAAAGTATTCTTTGATTTCCGCTATAGTCATTCCGCTCCCGATTTTTTTATCAGGTAGTGCCTTTGTAAAATCAGTTTCCTTCCCGCCGCGATTGAGGTAACTCTTTAGTTCGTCTAAAGTATCGTTTAAGACTTGGAAAGGCGTAAACGAACGAGTATTATAATCGCCTTTTTCCGCCTGTAATTGATCCTTCACTATCCTTAGATATTCCGAACAGCCTTCATCATTCGTTGCAGGACCATAATAGTATTTGCCATTCATGTTCATCCGTACAACCTGAATTAAGATAGTATCTCCTTCAACCAGCTTCTTAACCGAATCCTCTGTTATATAAATCTCGGTGAGCGCATCAAAAGAAGTAACTTTTGGGTTGTTCGTATCGGAGCCGTTGTAAGCGCTGCTTATGCTGAACTCGTCTGTATGATGTGAAAAGACAATTTCGCAATTAACGCTTACGTAGTTGGTGTGTGGAATACCGCTTTGAGATAGCGAAATCGTTTCATTGGTAAATTCTTTAATTTCAACTATCGCATACGGAGTATCTACGACACCCAACCAAGCAACCGGTTCAAATACCTGATTGTTTTGATTTGGATCTTGGGTAGCACTTGTGTTTGGATTATTATCAATTATGGGAGGTGTGTTTTCGCTGGTTAAAAACGGTAACATTGTAAATACCCCTACTACTGTGATAGCCAGCATCGCGACAGCAACAATGCTTTTAAATAATGGCTTCCTTTTACTCTTGGATAAAGACAACCACTCTGTGTCGGCGGATTGCTTGTGCAATACCAACAAATTGTTCTTTTTCGTCTTCGCTGTGGTGATGTCTTCTTGTTTACTGTCAGACAGTTTTGCGAATACTTTATTTCTTATATTCGTCACGGTACTGTCTGCGACCGTCGTTGTGCCGCTCATTTCCGACAATTGTTTTGCCTGTTCCAGCGTACATCCTTCAAGGATTTTATTGTAATCAAAATACTTTCTACTCACTATAACCCAACTCCTTCAGAATTTTTCTCAATTTCTTCAGTGCGCGGCTAATACGTTTCTGTACCGAAAATGAGTTCATACCGATTTCCGCCGCTATCTGCTTTGCGGTTTCATTGTTGAAATACTTTTTTGATATTATAGTACAGTCCGGTTCGCCGAGCAGTTTGATTGCTTCAATTAAAGTGTCGCGTAGTTCTGTGCTTTCATCTTCAGAGCATATTTCTTTTACCGGGCTTTCTTCATCGTCTATCGAAATAAGGTTGAGCTTCTTCTTTGTCAATACATGAAAACGTGCAATAGCGATCCGTTTTGCAATGATTGAAAGATATGCTTTTACGGAGCCTTTTGATAAATCAAATGACGAAATACTACGGTAAAATTCAACAAATACATCTGCAGCACATTCTTCAGCATCTTCCTGTGTGCCGACGCTTGATATTTTGCTGTAAACAATCGTATAAACGAATCCCGAGTATTGACTTATTAATTGATTCATGCCTTCATTGCAACTATTACCAAACAAATTTATCAAATCTATGTCCTGCACACAAATGCCTCCTTTGCGATGAAATTGATTGAGCCCAACCATATAATACATTGAGAAAAAATCATAGAATAGGACAACATAAGATAGATTATGTTTTATAACTCTGTTGGCATTGACATTTCCAAAGGCAGGAGCACGGTTGCCGTCATGCGTCCCTTTGGAGAAGTCGTCATCTCGCCCTTTGAAGTCCGTCACACCGACAGTGAACTGAGCGAGCTGGCAAGGCGGCTCAAAAGCCTGGACGGTGAGACTCGCGTGGTCATGGAGGCCACAGGAAACTACCATGCGCCGGTGGCAAAGCTGCTTCACGACGCAGGGCTATATGTTTCCGTCGTCAATGCAAAGCTGGTGCATGGCTACGGGAACAACGATTTAAGACGGGTCAAGACTGACCGAAAGGATGCCGTAAAGCTGGCAAACTATGGCCTTGACCGCTGGCTTACTTTGCCGAGGTATGTTCCGGAGGAGGATACCCGGCTGCTGCTGAAGAACTGCTGCCGCCAGTACCGGCAGTATTCCAAGGTGCAGACAGTTCTGAAGAACAATCTGATCTCGTTGCTGGATACGGTGTTCCCAAATGCCAACCGCCTGTTTTCAAGCCCAATCCGCGGGGATGGGAGTGAAAAGTGGGTGGATTTTGTGGCTGAATTTTGGCATTGCCGCTGCGTCAGCGAGAAATCCAAAAAGGTATTCACAAACAAATACCAACGATGGTGCAGAAAGCATGGCTACAACTTTAGTGAGGCAAAGGCGCACACGATTCACGCCGAGGCCAACGGGCATATCGGTGTCATGTCAAAGTCCGAGACAACAAAACTGCTCATGGAACAAGCTGTATCCCAGCTCAGGGCAACTTCTGCCGCACTTGCTGCTCTCAAGCAGGAAATGCAAACATTGGCTTCCATGCTGCCGGAATATCCCGTTGTCATGGATATGTTCGGCGTAGGCTCAACTCTGGGGCCGCAGCTCATAGCCGAAATCGGAGATGTACGCCGCTTCTACTCGAAGAAAGCACTCGTGGCCTACGCCGGCATTGATGCTCCGCCAAACGATTCTGGCGATGTGACCGGCAGGCGCAAAAGCATGAGCAAAGTTGGCGCGTCTTCTCTGCGGCGGACGCTGTTCCTTGTCATGAGTGTCTATTTGCAGAACGCGCCGCTGGATGAACCGGTTTACCGGTTCATGGACAAGAAACGCGCCGAGGGCAAACCCTACCGCGTCTATATGAAGGCCTCCGCCAACAAGTTTCTGCGGATCTACTACGCCACTGTGAAAGCCTATCTGGAGTCGTTGGAACACGCCGCCTGATCTCACCGTAAAGCATTGGCTGGCCGCCGTTTCATTTTTGAGATGCGAAGCGGCTTGGTTTGGTGTGGCCTTTTTGTGCAGCAAACTACCTTGAAATTTCTACTTGACTTTTCTTAGCAGGTCTTTGCACTTTCATTATAGTGTAAAAAGCGGCGTTGCCTCAAGCAACGCAAAATAACATCGTCACAAATCAGGCTCTTTTGATTATATTATAGCAGGATTTTATGAAAATTTCTACCGCTGACTATCTGCCCGGCTTTTTTCACATCTTTTCTCGAACAGTTCTTGAATTCGACACAAATCTATGTTATACTATATTTAACTGATTAGTTAGTTATCAAGAAGGAAGTGGCGTATATGAGAGCAACAGAGGAACAGCACAACGCGCGCAAGCGGGAAATGATGGAAAAATGCTTTGAATGCTATGCCGAAAACGGACTTACCGGCACGGGCATAAAAGCGCTGGCAAAGGCGTGCGGCTGTACAACGGGAAATCTGTACTCCTATTTCAGCAGTGTGGATGAGCTGATCATCGAATCGACAGCATACTGCATGGAAAAGGTCGAGGACGACTTTATGGAGATGGCGCCCACCGACCCCAAGGATGTTGTCCGATTTGTGAAGGAGGTACCCTACTGGACGGCAAAAAAGCACGGCAAAAAATATCGGCTGATGTATCAGATCTATACGCACCCGAAGTATATCGAGCACGGCAAGAAGTTTTTTGAGGGTGTCAATGAGCGCTATACCGAGTATGCCAAGCGACTGGAGCCGAAGATAGGTATTCCGTACACGGTCATCACTCCGCTGATTTTTATCTTCGTCCGCGCCTGTGTGCATTATGCGATGTTCGAGGACGAATACTACCTGAAATCCCAGATGGAGGTCTTAAAGCAGGGAGTCGCCCTGTTCGTGGATAAGTACAAAGCAAACCAAGCATAAGCCGGTCAGCCGCCGCTCATTTACGGCGCGGGCAGCGGTGCAAAGCTTCGCCGTAATAACAATTCCGAACGGAGGAAAGAAGATGAAAACAGGGAAAAAACTACTCACAGGCTCACTTTTGGCGCTTTGCGGGGCTCTTTTGGCGCTTTGCGTTGTGTTGGCCGCAGGATGGAGCAAGGCAGCAAAAACCGACACTGCACTGCCGGAGGTGCGGAATAACGGCACGGCGATCCAGTGGAAATACAGCGATGAAACCGATTGGCGTGACCTTGTGTTGCTTACCGAGCTGCGGGGCGCTGCCGGAGAAAACGGCAAGGACGGAGTCAACGGCGAGAATGGCACCGACGGTAAAGACGGATTAAACGGTACGAACGGTCAAAACGGAGCCAACGGCAAAGACGGCATTAACGGTCTTGACGGCAAAGACGGAGCCGACGGTAAAAACGGCAAGGACGGAATTGACGGAGCCAACGGTAAAGACGGCATTAACGGCAAAAGCATAGAGGTACAAAGAGCAACGGAATACATACAGTGGCGTTACGAGGGCGACGAGTGGCAGAACCTTGTGGCGATAGCCGATATCACAGGCCCCGCCGGACAGAAAGGCGCAGACGGAGCAAACGGAAAAACACCGGAGTTCCGCGTGAACGAAAACACCCTGCAGTGGCGCTATGTCGGCGATGAAATCTGGCTGAACCTGTACGACCTTACCGCATTAAAAGGTGCAGATGGCAGAGACGGCGCCGACGGCAAGGATGGTATAAACGGAAAAGACGGAATCGACGGAAAAGACGGCGCCGCCGGTAAGGACGGCACAAACGGGCAAAACGGTTCCGACGGCGAGGACGGAAAAACACCTTTTATCGGTGAGAACGGCAACTGGTGGATAGGAGAAATCGACACCGGCGTAAAGGCTGTCGGAACAGACGGCATTGACGGCACAAACGGTGTTGACGGCGACAAGGGTGACAAGGGAGACAAAGGCGACCCCGGCGAAAAAGGAGATAAGGGCGAAAAGGGCGAAAAAGGAGATAAAGGTGACAAAGGAGACAAGGGACAGAACGGCAGCTGCGCCGGCTGGTTCTATGGTACGCTTTGGACAAAAGGCGATCTTTACAAAGAGAACGGCGCCGAACGGCCCGTTGGGATAAAAGTTTATAAAGAAGCCGAAAGCGGCGGACTTGTTTCTACATACATGGATGAGATATATCTGAAAAAAGGTCACACATACAGCGTAACCATAAGCGCATCTATGGAACTGCAATCTCACGAAGACAGAAGTGGTAATTATTCTGTTCAAATGACGGACAATTATGATGACGGCTTTTGCAGAGAAGCTACGCGCATAAAGAGAGACGGCGTAAAGCTGCCTTATTCAAGGGATCAGCACCATTTCAGTTTCAGCCGGATATATATAGCATCGGACGAAGATATTCCCCTGCGATTCAGAATTGAGCAGTCAAGCTACAAAACTACACTTCTCGGATTCAACGGTACAATTACAATTACTGCTCTTGATTAAGTTTATATAACGGAGGTAACGCAACATGAAGAAACGAATACTCAGTATCCTGCTTCTATGCTGCATGGTGCTGACGCTGCTGCCGACAACAGTATTGGCAGCGGACGGGCCGATGGATACCATACCAAAGTACGACGTGAGCATTGACGTGTACAACCGGACATCGGACATATCCATTAAGGACAGTAGGAGCTACTACATCTACTCGTCCGTGCCCGACAAGCTCAGGGACACATGGGCATGGGATAAGAAGAT
>CDZB01079898.1_pt1 | contig 67215 bp, 45 predicted proteins | sample 554961 | NCBI WGS metagenome assembly CDZB01 (sample SAMEA3182106, study PRJEB8094) | gut metagenome | biome: human; feature: gut; material: Stool; isolation source: human stools | place: Canada | collected 2013-02-26 | reverse complement strand
TGATGGATGCAGGTGTTCCTATGAAGAAGCCAGTTTCTGGTATCGCTATGGGTCTTATCAAGAACCCAGGTGAGGACAAGTACGCTATCCTCAGTGATATCCTCGGTGATGAGGACCACTTGGGTGATATGGACTTCAAGACCACAGGTACCCGCGATGGTTTGACCGCTACACAGATGGATATCAAGTGCGACGGTTTGAGCTTTGAGATTCTCGAGGAGGCTTTGATGCAGGCTAAGGCTGGTCGTGAGCACATCCTCAACTGCATGATGGAGACAATCTCTGAGCCACGTGCTGAGATGAAGCCACAGGTTCCACGTATTGTAGCATTCGATATTCCTAAGGAGTTCATTGGTGCTGTTATCGGCCCTGGTGGTAAGATTATCCAGCAGATGCAGGAGGATACTGGTGCTACTATCACTATCGAGGAGACTGATGGTAAGGGTCACGTACAGGTATCTGCTCCTAACAAGGATTCTATCGATGCTGCTTTGGCTAAGATCAAGGCTATCGTAGCTGTTCCTGAGGTTGGTGAGGTTTACGAGGGTACTGTTCGTTCTATCATGCCTTACGGTTGCTTCGTAGAGATTCTCCCAGGTAAGGATGGTTTGCTCCACATCTCTGAGATTGATTGGAAGCGTCTTGAGACAGTTGAAGAGGCTGGCATCAAGGAAGGCGACAAGATCAAGGTGAAGTTGATGGAGATTGATCCTAAGACTGGTAAGTACAAGCTCTCTCACCGTGTGTTGATGGAGAAGCCTGAGGGTTACGTAGAGCGTGAGCGTCGTCCACGTCCAGAGCGTGGTGAGCGTCGTGGCCGTCGTGATGATCGTCATGAGGGTCGTGGTGAGCGTCCAGCTCGTCAGCCACGTCGTTACGAGCATCGTAACGAGGAGCAGGCTCCTAAGGATTTCAACGATTCTTTGGATCATAACAATGATGTAGAATAATCCTAGTATTATATACATTAATAAATATAGATGGGTGCATTTCGTCAAAAAAGCGGAATGCACCCGTTTTTTTTCAGAACCCTATGAAACTGTTTCCTTAAGGAAAAAAATAAATATCCTTAAGGAAAAAAATATTTTCCCTTAAGGAAAAAATATATTCTCCTTAAGGACACTTTTAATTGCAGAATTATATGTAAAAGATTCGTGATGAGTGTAAAGGGGGATAGCCTAAGAACATTGGGTGTAAACAGAGGGGAACTTTAAGATGCCTAAAAACAATAAAGCCCTGCAAGTGAAAACTTGCAAGGCTTATGTAATGCGCTTCAAGATGGGCTTGAACCAACGACCCCCTGATTAACAGTCAGGTGCTCTAACCAACTGAGCTATTGAAGCATTTGGTTTGAAAAAGAACAGAATTACAGATAAAACCTGCGACTCTTTTGCGCTTCAAGATGGGCTTGAACCAACGACCCCCTGATTAACAGTCAGGTGCTCTAACCAACTGAGCTATTGAAGCATTTTGCATTGCGGAATGTTGCGTTCCTTATTTGCGTGTGCAAAAGTACTAACTTTTCTTCATTCAGCCAAATTTTTCGGCAACTTTTTTCTGTTTTTCCTTAAAAAAGTGCATTTTTCGGTGGTTTTCACTACTTTTTGCATCAATTATGGCAGTTTTCGAGAAGAAATGAGTACTTTTGTGGTCGAATAATCATATAACTAAGGTAAACATGAAAAAAGTATTGGTTTCATTGCTGATGGCGCTCCTCGTGGTGCCATCTATTGCACAAACAGATAAAGATCACGACTTCAAGATGGCTAAGAATATGGATATCTTCAATGCCATCTATAAGAATCTTGACTTGATGTACGTTGATACGCTCGATGCCGAAGAGGTGGTGGGCAATGGCGTTAAGGCGATGTTGGGAAGCCTCGACCCTTATACTACCTACTATCCGGAGGAAAAAGTCAACGAACTGAAGAATATGCTCACCGGCAAATATGCTGGTGTGGGTGCTGTGGTGCGCTATAACTTCCAGTTGCAGCGTGTGTGTATCAGTGAACCTTATGCCAATATGCCTGCTGCAGAAGTGGGACTGAAGAAGGGTGATATCATCCTGAGTATCGATGACGAGGATATGACCAATAAGGAAGTGAGCTATGTAAGCGATCATCTTCGTGGAGAACCGGGTTCTTCCTTTATGTTGAAGGTAAAGCGACCAAGTACTGGTAAGATTCTGAAGGTAAAGGTAACTCGACGTACTATCCAGATGCCTTTCCTGCCATATTACGGAATGATGGAAGGTGGTATCGGTTATATCAACTTCAATTCTTTCACCGATAATTGTGCCAAGGATGTGCGCCGTGCTTTCATCGACCTGAAGAAGCAGGGAGCCAAGGGACTCGTCTTCGACCTCAGAAGTAATGGCGGTGGTTCGGTGAGCGAGGCCGTGAGCATCGTCAATATGTTCTTGCCAAAGGGAAAGACTGTATTGAAAATGAAGGGTAGATTGCAACGTTCCAACAATGAATACAAGACTACGGTAGAACCTGTTGACTCTGTGATGCCGATGGTAGTTCTGGTGAGTGGAAACACAGCCAGTTCCAGCGAGATAATGAGCGGTAGTCTGCAGGACTATGACCGTGCTATTATATTAGGTACGCGCACGTATGGAAAAGGTCTGGTACAGACCACTATGGATTTGCCATACAATGGACAGATGAAACTTACTACAGCCAAGTATTACATTCCAAGTGGCAGATGCGTGCAGGCACTTAATTACAAGCATGCCAAAGGCGGCTATGTGGAGCATGTTCCAGATTCACTTACCAAGGTGTTCTATACTGCCGGTGGCAGAGAGGTGCGTGATGGAGGCGGTGTGAAGCCGGATGTAGAGGTGAAGCCGGATTCCTTGCCAAACATTGCTTTCTATCTCGCCGGTGCCCGCGACAGTAATGAGGTGATGCTCAACTACGAAGTGGATTATATCGCCAAACATCCTACTATCGCACCTGCCAAGGATTTTGCTTTGACAGATGCCGACTATGATGAGTTCAAGTCCCGCGTTCTGAAAGCGGATTTCAAGTACGACCGTGAGACCGAGAAATATCTCAAGGATTTGGAGAAACTCGCTAAGTTTGAAGGATATTACGAGGATGCAAAACCTGAGTTCGAGGCGTTGAAAAAGAAGTTGAGTCACAATGTGGCAAAAGACTTGGATTTCAATAAAAACTACATCAAGCAGCTTTTGGAAAACGACATCGTGGCAGCTTATTATTTCCAGGCTGGAGCCATCCAGAATTCCCTGCGTTACGACAAGCAGGTCAAGGCTGCCGTCAAGTTGTTAAATTCTCCAGAAGAATACGGAAAAATACTCCATCCTGTGAAGAAATAACAACAAAAACCTGCACAATCGCCTAAAATTGCGCAGGTTATGAATAAAAAACAGAAAAATCTTTGGAGATTTTCAAAAATATTAGTAATTTTGCACACGTTCAGTGGAATGAGGGGCTCGCAAGAGTTCCTCATTTTATTTTAAATAGGTATATATGATAGATAAAAACGTCGTAAAAAAATTAGTTGATGAATGGCTCCAAGATCAGGAATATTTCTTGGTGGACATTGAAATCAGTCCAGACAATCGTATCGTAGTCGAGATTGACCATGTAGATGGTGTATGGATTGAAGATTGTGTGGCTTTGAGTAGATATATCGAGGAACGATTGAGTCGTGATGACGAGGACTATGAGCTGGAAGTAGGTTCTGCTGGTCTGGGTCAACCATTCAAGGTTCCACAGCAGTATATCAACTTCATTGGCAAGGAGGTAGAGGTGCTCGATGCTGACGGTATCAAGGTAAAGGGCATCTTGAAGGCTGTGGATGGCAATGATTTCACAGTAGGCGTAGAAGAAAAAGTGAAGGTAGAGGGCAAGAAGCGTCCTGTAAAGCAGGAGGTTGACCATGTTTACCAGATGGATAAAGTAAAATATACAAAATATATAATCAGTTTCAAATAAGCTATGGCTAAAAAAGAGCAAGAATTAACAGCGAGTATGATTGATACATTCCGCGAGTTTAAAGAAACCAAGAATATCGACCGTACAACATTGGTAAGTGTATTGGAGGAAAGCTTCCGCAATGTACTTGCCAGAATTTTCGGTAGTGATGAGAATTTCGATGTAATCGTAAACCCAGACAAGGGCGATTTCGAGATTTATCGTAACCGTGTCGTTGTTGCTGATGGTGAGGTAGAAGATGAGAACAAGGAGATTACGCTTACCGAAGCACGCAAGATTGAGCCTGACTATGAGGTAGGTGAGGATGTGAGCGAGAAGGTAGATTTCAATAAGTTTGGTCGCCGTGCCATCTTAACTCTTCGCCAGACTTTGGCTTCTAAGATTCTTGAACTTGAGCACGACTCACTCTACAATAAATATAAAGACCGTGTTGGACAGGTAATCTCTGGTGAGGTTTATCAGGTATGGAAGCGCGAGGTTCTTATCGTTGATGACGAGAACAACGAGTTGATGTTGCCTAAGACGGAGCAGATTCCTGGCGATATGTATCGTAAGGGCGAGACTGTACGTGCCGTCATCCTTCGTGTTGACAACGATAACAACAATCCTAAGATTATCTTGAGCCGTACAGCGCCAATCTTCCTGCAGCGCCTGTTGGAGGCTGAGGTTCCTGAGATTGCAGATGGCTTGGTTGCTATCCGTCGCATTGCCCGTCTCCCTGGTGAGCGTGCCAAGATTGCAGTAGAGAGCTTCGATGAGCGTATCGACCCAGTTGGAGCTTGTGTAGGTGTTAAGGGTAGCCGTGTTCACGGTATCGTTCGCGAGCTTTGCAACGAGAACCTCGACGTCATCAACTATAGCTCTAATACCAAGCTGTTTATCCAGCGTGCCTTGGCACCAGCCAATATTACGTCTGTGAATATCGATGAGGAGAACAAGAAGGCAGAGGTGTTCCTGAAGCCTGAGGAGGTTAGCCTGGCTATCGGCCGTGGCGGTATGAACATCAAGTTGGCTTCTATGTTGACAGAATATACCATCGATGTATTCCGTGAGGTAGATGAGAATGAGGCTGACGAGGATATCTACTTGGATGAATTCTCTGACGAGATTGACCAGTGGGTTATCGATGCCATCAAGGGTATCGGTTATGACACAGCTAAGCAGGTGCTCAATGCACCACGTGATATGATCGTAGAGAAGGCTGACCTTGAGGAGGAAACCGTGGATAACGTACTCAAGGTATTGAGAGCTGAATTCGAACAATAATTTCCCTAGCTGGCGAGTGCTTGCAGGGAATCTAACTTTAAAAATAGGAGAATAAAATAATTTATGAGCATCAGATTAAATAAAGCACTACGTGAATTGAATATAGGACTTCAGACGGCAGTTGAATTCCTAGAAAAAAGAAAGGACCTGGGAGAGGTCAAGGCCGAACCGAGCTTCAAACTCAGCGACCAGCAATACAAGGCATTGAACGATGCCTTCAGTCAAGATAAGGAGGTTCGTGATCAGGCCGAGAAACTCATCACCAAGAAGGCCAAGGATAAGAAGCGTGCGCCTGAGCAGAAGGACCATCGTGCCGAAAGCTTATTGGAGTCGAGCAACCAGCAGCAGTATAAGCCGTTGGGTAAGATTGACTTGGATAGCATCGGAAAGGGGAAGTCTGTAGAGTCTGCTGCTAAAAAGTCGGAGGCACCGAAGCATGAGACTGCTGCCGTCAGTCATGCGCCAGTGAAAGATGCTCATCGTAATGAGCCAAAACATGACCAGAGATCTACCCATGGATCTCACCAAAAACAAGAGATGAAACAAGAGAATCAGCAAAAGTCACAGCAGCCAAAGATGAACGACTTTAAGGGTCAGAAGAATGCTGCACAAGGTAACAAGAATGTAGAGGCTCAGCAGCAGAATGCTGAGCAGAAGGCTGCTGACAATAGCCAGCCTTCTAGCGTGTTCACATTGAAGAGTGAGAAGAAATATACTTCAAATGAACCTAAGGTGTTGGGTAAGATTGATCTTTCTTCTCTCAATCAGAGCACTCGTCCTAAGAAGAAGTCTAAGGAGGAGCGCCGCAAGGAGCGTGAAGAGAAGTTGGCGCAGCAGCACAATGATCGCAAGAAGCGTGTTCGTATCAACAAGGAGCGTGTTGACATCAATGCCGAGGCTAAGAACAACAGTGCCGATGGTAATGGCCAGAATAAGGGCAACAATGGTGGCAACAACAAGAAGAATAGAAACAAGAATAGAAATAATAATAATAACAATAATAACAACCGCGGCAATAACAATAACAACCGCGGCAACCAGCGTCAGATCGAGGTGGACGACGAGGCTGTAGCACGCCAGGTAAAGGAGACTCTCGCTCGCTTGACCAGCAAGAGCCAGAACAAGAAGGGTGCTAAGTATCGTAAGGAGAAGCGTGAGGCTGTTCAGGAGAAGTTGCAGGATCAGGCTCGCCAGGAGCAGAAGGAAAGCAAGACCCTGAAGCTCACTGAGTTCGTTACCGTTAGCGAGTTGGCTACGATGATGGACATCAGCGTTACTCAGGTTATCTCTACCCTGATGGGTGTAGGTATTATGGTATCTATCAACCAGCGTCTGGATGCTGAAACCATCAACATGGTGGCTGAGGAGTTCGGTTTCAAGACCGAATACGTGAGTGCCGAGGTTCAGGAGGCAGTGAGCGAGGAAGAGGATGATGAGAACGACTTGGTTCCACGTGCTCCAATCGTAACCGTGATGGGTCACGTTGACCACGGTAAGACCTCTTTGCTCGACTATATCCGCAATACCAATGTGATTGCCGGTGAGGCGGGTGGTATTACCCAGCATATCGGTGCTTACAGTGTAACTCTGAACAGCGGTCGCAAGGTAACCTTCCTGGATACTCCAGGTCATGAGGCGTTTACCGCCATGCGTGCCCGTGGTGCTCAGGCCACCGATATCGCCATCATCATCATCGCAGCCGATGACTCCGTGATGCCTACTACCAAGGAGGCTATCGCCCATGCGCAGGCTGCCGGTGTGCCAATGGTATTCGCTATCAACAAGATTGATAAGCCAGGTGCTAACCCAGACCGTATCCGTGAGGACTTGGCTAATATGAACCTGCTCGTTGAGGAGTGGGGTGGTAAGTATCAGTGCCAGGAAATCAGTGCCAAGAAGGGTATCGGTGTTCACGATTTGCTTGACAAGGTGCTCCTCGAGGCTGATATGCTCGACTTGAAGGCTAACCCTAACCGTCGTGCTACAGGTACCATTATCGAGTCTTCTCTTGACAAGGGTCGTGGATATGTTTCTACCGTATTGGTTGCCAATGGTACCTTGAAGGTTGGTGATATTGTTCTCGCCGGTACTTCTTGGGGCCGTGTGAAGGCGATGTTCAATGAGCGTAATGCCAATATCAAGTCAGCTGCTCCTGCAGAGCCAGCTATCATCCTCGGTTTGAATGGTGCGCCTACAGCAGGTGACCAGTTCCACGTAATCGAGACAGAGCAGGAGGCTCGTGAAATTGCCAACAAGCGTGAGCAGTTGCAGCGTGAACAGGGCTTGCGTACTCAGAAGCGCTTGACCTTGGGTGATATCTCTCACCGTATCGCACGTGGTGAGTTCCACGAGTTGAACGTCATCGTAAAGGGTGATACCGACGGTTCTGTTGAGGCATTGAGTGACTCATTCATCAAGCTTTCTACCGAGAAGGTTCAGGTGAACGTAGTGAACAAGGCGGTAGGTCAGATTTCTGAGAACGACGTGATGCTGGCATCTGCATCAGATGCAGTCATCGTTGGTTTCCAGGTTCGTCCATCTGCCGATGCACGCAAGGCTGCCGACCGTGAGGGTGTTGAAATCAACACATATTCTATCATCTACGATGCTATCGACGATATCAAGAGCGCGATGGTAGGTATGCTCGACAAGGTGAAGAAGGAAATCGTTACCGGTCAGGTTGAGGTGAAGCAGACCTTCAAGATTTCCAAGGTGGGTACTATTGCCGGTGGTCTCGTTACCGAGGGTAAGGTACACGCTAAGGATAAGGCTCGCGTCATCCGTGACGGTATCGTAATCCGTACTGCAGAAATCGGTGCCTTGAAGCGTTACAAGGACGATGTCAAGGAGGTGGTTACCGGTATGGAGTGCGGTTTGAGCCTCGTCAACTACAACGATATCCAGGAAGGCGACGTTATCGAGACCTTCACAGAGATCGAGGTAGAGCAGAAATTGTAATATAGCATATATTATATATAATAAGGTAGGGATGAGTCCTCAGCGGCTTATCCCTATTTAGGGTTAAAATAACGAAAGGTTATTCTAAATAAAATGGCAGAAATAGAGAAAGAACAGAATCAGGTTGTCAAGGATGTGATAGACCAGAAATACGAGTATGGTTTTACCACCGATGTACATACTGAAATCATAGAAAAGGGTCTCAACGAGGATGTTGTGCGCCTGATCTCGCAGAAGAAGGGAGAGCCAGACTGGATGCTCGAATTTCGTCTGAAAGCCTACAATTACTGGAAGACGCTCAAGGAGCCAAAGTGGGGACACGTGCACGTGCCACCAGTTGACTACCAGGAGATTTCATACTATGCCGATCCTTTGGCAAAGAAACCGAAGAACAAGGAGATTGATCCTGAGTTGGAGAAGACATTCGATAAGCTCGGTATTCCTCTGGAGGAGCGCTTGGCTTTGAGCGGTACCGCCGTAGATGCCATCATGGACTCTGTGTCGGTGAAGACTACCTTCAAGGAGAAACTCCGTGAGAAGGGCGTCATCTTCTGCAGTATTGGTGAGGCGGTGAAGGAGCATCCTGATTTGGTAAGAGAGTATCTGGGAACCGTAGTTCCTTATCGTGATAACTTCTATGCAGCCTTGAACAGTTGCGTATTCAGCGATGGCTCATTCGTTTATATTCCTAAGGGCGTACGCTGCCCTATGGAGTTGAGCAGTTACTTCCGCATCAATGCCCGTAACACCGGTCAGTTCGAGCGTACATTGATCATCGCCGATGATGATGCCTACGTTTCTTATCTGGAGGGATGTACAGCGCCAATGCGTGATGAGAACCAGCTCCATGCAGCTATCGTAGAGATTATTGTCAAGGATAATGCTGAGGTGAAGTACTCTACTGTTCAGAACTGGTATCCTGGTGATGAACATGGTAAGGGTGGTGTGCTGAACCTGGTAACCAAGCGAGGTGACTTGCGTGGTGTGAACTCTAAGTTGAGCTGGACTCAGGTAGAGACGGGTTCTGCGATTACCTGGAAGTATCCTTCCTGCATCTTGCGTGGCGACAACTCTGTAGCTGAGTTCTATAGTGTGGCTGTTACCAACAACTATCAGGAGGCTGATACCGGTACCAAGATGATTCACATGGGTAAGAATACCAAGAGTACCATCATCTCTAAGGGTATCTCGGCAGGTCATAGCCAGAACTCCTATCGTGGTCTGGTTCGTGCCACGTCCAATGCCGACAATGCACGCAACTATAGTTCCTGCGACTCCTTGTTGCTGGGCAGCGATTGTGGAGCACATACCTTCCCGTATATGGATGCTCATAACGACACAGCCGTGTTCGAACATGAAGCAACTACCTCGAAGATTTCGGAAGACCAGCTCTTCTATTGCAATCAGCGAGGCATTCCTACCGAGGAGGCTGTCGGTCTGATTGTAAACGGCTATGCCAAGGACGTGCTCAACAAGTTGCCTATGGAGTTTGCCGTAGAAGCACAGAAACTCCTGAGTGTTTCACTCGAAGGAACCGTAGGATAATCATTATCATTCTCGATGAAATCGATAAAAATTGACTAAAATTATGTTAGAGGTTAAGAATCTGCATGCTACTATTGCAGGCAAAGAAATATTGAAAGGTATCAACCTGACTATCAACGATGGTGAGATACATGCTATCATGGGACCTAACGGTTCTGGTAAGTCAACCTTGAGCGCTGTGCTTACAGGTAACCCTCTTTATACAGTAACAGAGGGCGAGGCTATCTTCAACGGCAAGAACCTTCTGGATATGAAGCCAGAGGACCGTGCCCGTGAAGGCTTGTTCCTCTCTTTCCAGTATCCGGTAGAGATTCCTGGTGTATCCATGACCAACTTCATGCGTGCGGCTATCAATGCCAAGCGTGAGTATCAGGGCTTGGAGCCATTGAACACCAGCGAATTCATGAAGCTGATGCGCGAGAAGCGTGAGTTGGTGGAACTGGACAGCAAGTTGGCTCGCCGTTCTGTAAACGAAGGCTTCTCTGGTGGTGAGAAGAAGCGCAACGAGATTTTCCAGATGGCAATGTTGGAGCCAAAGCTCTCTATCCTCGATGAAACCGACTCTGGTCTCGACGTGGATGCGATGCGTATCGTGGCTGACGGTGTGAACAAGATGCATACCGACAAGACATCTGCCATCGTTATCACTCACTACGAGCGTCTGCTCGATATGATTAAGCCAAGTGTGGTTCACGTACTCTATAAGGGTAGAATCGTGAAGACTGCCGGTCCTGAACTTGCCAAGGAGATTGAGGCTCGTGGCTACGACTGGATCAAGGCTGAAGTAGATGAGAAATAATAAGGAGGATGGCTATGCTTTCAGAAAATCAATATTTAGACTTGTATCAGTCTTCTTCGAGAATAATCAAGAAGAACAGTGCTGAGGTGCTCAATGCGGTGCGCGATGCAGCATTCGAGGACTTCCGTCGCCTGGGCTTCCCTTCCCGCAAGGTAGAAAGATACAAGTATACAGATATGAGCGCCATCTTCGAGCCAGATTATGGCTTGAACTTGAATCGCCTGGAAATCCCTGTAGATCCATACGAGGCTTTCCGTTGCGATGTGCCTAACCTGAGTACTTCGCTCTACTTCGTGGTAAACGATGCTTTCTATTGCAAGGCATTGCCTAAAGTAGAGCTTCCGGAGGGTGTTATCGTGGACTCTTTGAACAAGATTGCTGCAGAAAACCCAGAATTCATCGGGAAATACTACGCTAAGATTGCCAAAACCGATGAAGATGGCATCACGGCATTGAATACATTCCTGGCACAGGATGGCTTGCTTATCTACGTACCAAAGAACGTGAAGGTGGAGCGAACCATTCAGGTTATCAATATTCTCCGTTCGGATGTAGATTTGATGGTAAACCGCCGTGTGCTCATCGTGATGGAACAGGGTGCTGAGGCTAAGTTCCTCTTCTGCGATCATGCTGCCGATGATAAGAACTTCCTCGCTACCCAGGTAATCGAGGCATACGTAGGCGAGAATGCCAGTCTCGACCTCTATTGCCTAGAGGAGACTCATTACAAGAACCGTCGTGTCAGCAACGTTTATATTGAGCAGCAGGCTAACAGCCGTGTAAACCATAACGTCATCACCCTTCATAACGGTATCACCCGCAACCGCCTCGACCTCGTATTCAAGGGCGAGGGAGCCGAGTGCTTCTGTAATGGTTGTGTGATTGCTGATAAGAACCAGGTGGTAGATAACAATACGCTCATCGATCATCAGGTGGGTCATTGCACCAGCAACGAGCTTTATAAGTATGTACTCGATGGTGAGGCACGTGGCGCTTTTGCCGGTAGAGTATTGGTTCGTCATGGTGCCCAGAAGACTACTTCTCAGGAAACCAACCAGAACCTCTGTGCTACGAAGACAGCCCGTATGTTCACTCAGCCGATGCTGGAGATTTATGCCGACGATGTGAAATGTGCACACGGTAGTACCGTCGGTCAGCTCAACGATGCCGCATTGTTCTATATGCAGCAGCGTGGAGTGAGCCGTGAGGAGGCCAAGTTGCTTCTTCAGTTTGCATTTATCAACGAAGTCATCGACAAGATGGAACTGGAGCCATTACGTGATCGTCTGCATCATCTTGTAGAGAAGCGATTCCGTGGTGAACTCAATAAGTGCGAGGGCTGCAAGCTTTGCAAGTAGATAATATCCTTTTAAAGGAGTTAAGTTCTTAAAAATATGTATGATATCAATCAAGTAAGAGCAGATTTCCCGATTTTATCGAGAACGGTCTATGATAAGCCATTGGTGTATCTGGATAATGCGGCAACCACGCAGAAGCCATTGTGCGTGCTTGATGCCATGCGCGACGAGTATCTCAACGTAAATGCCAATGTGCATCGTGGCGTTCACTATCTCTCTCAGCAGGCTACCGACCTTCATGAGGCAGCCCGCGAAACCGTGCGCAAGTTTATCAATGCTCCTAAAGTTGAGGAAGTCATCTTTACCCGTGGTACTACCGAGAGTCTGAATCTCGTGGTTTCATCGTTCTGTGATGCCTTTATGAGCGAGGGTGATGAGGTGATTATCTCTACCATGGAGCATCACTCCAATATCGTGCCTTGGCAGTTGCAGGCTGCCAAGAAGGGAATTGCCATCCGTGTAATCCCAATCAACGATAAAGGTGAGATTAACCTCGATGAATTCGCCGGTTTATTCACTGAGCGCACCAAAATCGTGAGCATTGCCCAGGTAAGTAACGTGCTCGGTACAGTGAATCCAGTGAAGGAGATGATCAAGATTGCCCACGAGCACGGTGTGCCTGTCATGGTGGATGGTGCCCAGAGTACTCCTCACTTCGCTGTGGATGTACAGGATATGGATTGCGATTTCTTCGCTTTCAGCGGACATAAGATTTATGGTCCTACCGGTATCGGTGTGCTTTACGGCAAGGAAGAATGGCTTGAGAAGTTGCCTCCTTATCAGGGAGGTGGTGAAATGATTGAGAGCGTAAGTTTCGAGAAGACTACTTTCGAGAAGTTGCCATTCAAGTTCGAGGCTGGTACTCCTGATTATGTAGCTACCCATGGTCTGGCAAAAGCCATCGATTATGTCTCTGCGCTCGGTATGGATAACATTGCCAAGCATGAGCAGGAACTCACCCGCTACTGCATGGACCAGATGAGAACCATCGATGGAATCAGGCTTTTTGGTGAGCAGGAAGGCAAGGACGCCGTTGTCAGCTTCTTGGTTGGTGATATTCATCACATGGATATGGGAACCTTGCTCGACCGCCTGGGCATCGCCGTTCGTACAGGCCATCACTGTGCACAGCCTTTGATGGACCGCTATGGCATTCTGGGAACCGTTCGTGCAAGCTTCGCCTTGTACAACACCAAGGAAGAGGTTGATGCGCTTATAGCAGGTGTAAAACGCGTTTCTCAGATGTTCTAGGTCGGACAGAGAACTTGTTCGTCTTCTTAATTTCATTTATCTTCTTAAGTAGATAAGAATATGTTAGAAAGTCATTATTATAAGGATATGATTGAGGCGGGCTGCGATGAGGCGGGCAGAGGGTGTCTGGCTGGTAGCGTCTATGCTGCAGCAGTGATTCTTCCTCCCGATTATCAGAACCCTGACCTCAATGATAGCAAAAAGCTGACCGACAAGAAACGCAAGGCGCTCCGTGAACAGATAGAGCGGGATGCTGTGGCTTGGGCTGTGGGCATTGTTACTCCCGAAGAAATCGATCAGATCAATATTCTGAATGCGAGTTTCCTGGCGATGCATCGTGCCTTGGACCAGCTGAAGGTACGTCCTGAGGCGGTGATTGTGGATGGTAATCGTTTCAAGCCTTATAAGGACCTGCCTTATACCACGATTGTAAAAGGAGATGGAAAGTATCTCTCGATAGCTGCGGCAAGCATTCTTGCCAAGACTTATCGTGATGACTATATGGATGCGCTTGCAGAGGAATATCCACAGTACGACTGGAAGGGCAACAAGGGTTATCCTACCAAGAAGCATCGTGCTGCCATCAGGGAGTTTGGCATTACGCCTTATCATCGCAAGAGCTACAATCTTCTAGGCACAGGTGAACTCTCACTCGATTTTAAAGACTAGGCATCATAGCTGCAGTGCTATGATTTCCATATAAAAAAGCCGCTCAACAGATTTGCCTGTTGAGCGGCTTTTAATTTTGATTAGAAGTCAAGGGTGATGCCCTTTTCCTAATCAGGCAAAAAAAAGAGCCGCAAGTAAAAACTTGCAGCTCCTTGTACCCAGACCCGGGATCGAACCGGGATGGGTTGCCCCACTGGTGTTTGAGACCAGCGCGTCTACCGATTCCGCCATCTGGGCGATGGTGTTTGCAAAGGAAAGAGCCGCAAGTAAAAACTTGCAGCTCCTTGTACCCAGACCCGGGATCGAACCGGGATGGATTGCTCCACTGGTGTTTGAGACCAGCGCGTCTACCGATTCCGCCATCTGGGCGATTGCGGGTGCAAAGGTACAAATAAAAATTGAAATAGCAAACTTTTTGGTGATTTTTTTTCTGAAAAAACAATTCCAGGGGCGAAAAAAGCTAAAAATGTGTTTTATTTCTCCTATTCTTTATTAAATTCTTAGAAAAGATTTGGCTTTCTCGCAGATAATGAGTAATTTTACACTTGAATTTAGTAACTTATAAAAAATGAACTATAATATGACACTTAATGATAATAATAATTATTGTGTGATTCTCGCAGGTGGAAAAGGTCGAAGACTTTGGCCATGCAGTCGGAGCAGTCATCCAAAACAGTTCATTGACTTCTTTGGAGTCGGACGTACCCAATTGCAGCAGACATTCGATCGCATGGCAAAGATAGTACCTGCCGACCATATTTATATCAATACCAACGAGGAATATGTAGATTTGGTGAAAGAGCAGTTGCCTGAGGTTTCTGCCGACCGCATTATGGCTGAGCCTATTCATCGCAATACGGCTCCAAGTATGGCTTGGGCTAACCATCGCATCTCCATGCTGAACCCTGATGCGTGCATCATCAATACTCCTTCCGATCAGGCCATCTTCAATGAAGAGGCTTTCCGCAAGAATGTATTGGAGGGCTTGGCGTTTGTTGCAGCTAACGACCGTTTCCTGACGATGGCTGTCAAGCCTACCCGTCCAGAACCGGGTTATGGTTATATCCAGATGGGCGATGTGGTAGAAGAGGATATCTATGCCGTACAGTCGTTTACGGAGAAACCTGAGCGTGATTTCGCCAAGATCTTTGTTGAGAGTGGCGAGTTCTATTGGAATACAGGTATCTTCCTGAGCAATGTCAAGCATCTACGTGAGTGCTTCTGCAAGATTCTGCCTCCTGTGCTTCGTGAGTATGACAAGAAATATCCGGAGTTCAGCATAGAGACGGAGAATGCCTATATGAAGGAGACCTTCTCTTCTTACCCTAATATCTCGGTAGATTTTGGCGTATTGGACAAGCCATCCAATGCCTGCATGATGAAATGCGACTTCGGATGGGCCGACCTTGGTACCTGGCACAGTATCTATGAGGCGATGCAGAAGAGCGAGGATGACAATGTGGTGATAGACAGCGACGTCTTCATCGAGGATTGCCATAATACGGTGGTGAAGATGCCGAAGGGCAAGCTTGCCGTACTCAATGGTCTTGATGGCTTTATCGTTGCCGAGAAAGACAATGTGCTCTTGGTATGCAAGAAGGAAGATTCTTCTGCCCTTATTCGCAAGTATGTGAATGAGATACAGATGAAGAAGGGCGATGAATACGTATAGGATAGAAAAAGAGCAGCGAATCTTCGCTGCTCTTTTTTATTGCTTATAACTTCTGGAATTCTGTATAAATCTTGTTGGCGATTTCCTTGAACTCCTCTTCTGAGAGCTTGAGGTGCTCCTTGCGGAAGTTCACGTCCGCCTCACTGTTCATAGGAATGAGATGGATGTGAGCGTGAGGAACTTCCAGTCCCAAAACCACCTGAGCCACCTTCTTGCATGGGAAGGCTGCCTTGATAGCCTTGGCTACTTTCTTGGCGAATACTTCAAACTCAGCCAGGTCTGCATCCTCCATATCGAAGATGTAGTCCACTTCCTTGCGAGGAATCACCAAAGTATGACCTTTGCCGATAGGGCTAATGTCGAGGAAAGCATAGAACTTGTCGCTTTCTGCACACTTGTAGCTAGGAATCTCTCCCGCTGCAATCTTTGAAAAAATGCTTGCCATAATCTCTATTTCTGTTTAAAATGAATAATATGTCTTGATGGGCTTACATATAACATAAAAAGGAACCGTCATACGGGCATCACTGTCCGTATGATAGTTCCTTTATTCTTTTTATTCAAATGAAATCTTGTCGATGCGAAGATTGATGGTTCCGCGAGGAATCTTGATCTCTGCAATTTCACCAACCTTCTTGTTGAGCAATCCCTGTGCGATAGGGGTCTTGATGGAAATCTTGCCTTCCTTCAGGTTAGCCTCGCTCTCGCTCACGATGGTATAGGTCATCTTTGCCTTGTTAGCCATGTTGGTCATCTCTACCTTCGACATGATCTGCACGCTGTCGGTGCTGAGCTGCTTGGTATCGATGATTTTAGCCTCGGCAATGGTGAGCTTCAGACGATTGATCTTATCTTCTAGATGAGCCTGAGCCTCTTTAGCGGCATCATACTCAGAGTTCTCACTTAAATCACCCTTATCGCGGGCTTCAGCAATTGCGGCTGATGCCTTAGGGCGCTCTACAGTTACGAGCTGTTTCAGCTCAGCTACGAGATTGTCGTAGCCTTCTTGTGACATGTAAGCCATAATTTTCTTTTTGTTTATTGTTATTAATTAAGTTGGCAGGAGGCATAAAAAATAAAGAATTCCAGTGCCTGTTGAGCACCGGAATCCTATATCTTATTGTGTCTCTTGTTTATCCTTTTGTTTGTAATCCGATTGCAAAGATAGGACTTTATTTCTGAATCACCAAACTTTTTGGGGGAAATTTTGCAAAACGGGAAGCTTTTCCTGCTTTTGTTCAACTTTCCGTCGCTTTTCTTTCCAAATATCCTCCCTTGCCTCTTACATATTCTATTAATTCGCTAAAAATCTGATTATTGCGCAGTATCTCCGGATTACCGGTCATAATCATCTGTTTCCGGGCTCGGGTAATGGCGACATTCAGCTTGCGGTCTATGATGGCTCCGTCTTCCACAAAGCTGTTGCCGGCAAGAAAATCGAGCTGCCAGATGTTCTGGATGGTGAAACTGTAGATGATGACATCACGCTGACTGCCCTGATAGCGCTCCACGGTGTCGATGCTGATCTTTTCCAGTTCCGGGATGCCTAGCTTTTCGATGCCTTTGCGCACCATGGCTATCTGGTTGCGATAGGGTACGATGACGCCCACCGTCTTCTGGGCATCAAACCTGTCGCCGTAGAAACGGTGGATGCGGCGAAGCATATCCACTACGATTTCTGCCTCGTTGGCATTGATTTTGTCCGATACATTCGGTTCCTTGCAGAATCTGGAAGGGAGGAAGATCATTCGGTGTTCCTTCAGCAGGTCATCAAGTGCATCTTCTGATGGGAGGGTGTACGACAGTTCCGACTCCAACTGATGCGGACAAGGTACGGGTTCCAGTTTCTCCCGGCGATAGAACATCCGGTTCGGAAACTCGGCAATTTCCGGGTGCATCCGTCCCTGTCGGCGCAGGATGCCGATGAATTCGGTGCGCTCCTCGTGGTCTTCCCATCTGATCAGGCGCTCGAAGAGGGAGTTGCGGCAGTTGGTGAGGCAGATGTCCTGCAGGATACTCATATCGATGACACCCCCTTTCTGACTGTCGTTGATGGTAGGGATGCCCGAATCCTTCTCGCTCTGCTGCACGACGGCAGGCAACTGCTTGTAGTCGCCGATGAGGATGAACTTATCTACCGCCGATAGCAGACCGATGAGATTAGGCTCCAGTATCTGGCTCGACTCATCGATGATGGCAAGCTTGAAGTGCTTCAGCGTAAAGATGAAGGGCTTGGAGGTCATCATCGAAGTGGTGCCCACAATCACGCGCGTACCTATTATATATTGCTTGATGGCTTCCAGCTTCGGACAGTCGCTGATAGCCTTCTCTATCAGATAAGGGCGGAATCGCTCATCGCAGGAATACTCGCTGCCGAGGCGCAGAAATGGAATGCCGGAATCTACCAGCATCTCGCAAATTTCATCCACGGCACGGTTGGTATAGCTCATCAGCAGGATAGAGGAAGCAGGCTGAAAAGCCGACTTGCCTCCGGCGGCGATGCTTTCTGCTGTAGGCATTCCCGTTCCGTCGTTCAGTGCTTCTTCCACCATGAACTTCAGGGCGCGACTGGTCTTTCCAGTTCCAGGAGGTCCCACGAGCAGGAAGTAATCCTGTGCCTGCTTGGCACGGAGGATGATGTCGTCCAATACATCGTCATAGTGTCTGGTCAATTCCTGCGAAGTGTCTCTCTCTGGGACACGCTGGCCCAGAAGAAGGTCGCGTTTGTCCTTTGGTGCACAGATAAACTGGTGCAGGTTGCGGATGCTTCCCCCCGTAGAGGCATCACTCGTTCCGTGTTCGATGGCATACGGCAGGTTCATCTCAAAGATGTCGGCGTTCTGCTGTCCATCGGTCAGGTGAACCACGATTTCATCGCTGTGAATCTCCTGCAGTACACCTTTATATAATATAGCCTTTCTCACATCCGGTTCTTCCTTGAGCTTGTAGGTATAGAGATACACCATATCGCCGATGCGGAAGTTGGGTAGGAAGTCCTTGCCCTGGTCGGGTACGCTCAGGGTGATGGTATCATATCCGCTTCCGGCGCAGCTCTGTTCCTTTCGGATGATGTGCAGGTCGGTATAGATATTTCCGGCATCCTTCTTCTCGGTGAGTGGCATGGTCCAGAGGTCGCTGCTCGATGTGTTCGTTCCTTCCTGTGCACCCACCTTGCTGATCATCTGTTCCCGTAATACGAAGGTCATCATGCGACAGAAGTAGGCTTCCTCCAGGGGCGATAGGGTATGGAGCGGCTTGGTGATGGCTTCTATCTGCGGTTTCAGATACTTGTTGTAGAAGAAGTCCTGAGTGCCTGCTACATTCAATACCTCGGGGGTAAACTCGTTCAGCGCATGTTCGAAACCCTCCTTGGCTATCTCGAAGGAGGCGGCTACCAGCTGGTTGCGGTATTGGATGGCTTCCTTGAAGAGCTTTTGGTAGTAGGCTACCACCATCAGTCCGTCCTGTGGACGGTATTTGGAGTAGAGTAATCGGATGTTCACGCGGTCGTTGCTCAACTTGAAGTTGTGCTGCAATACACCATAGTAGAGCAGGAGCTGCACATAGTGAGGCTCCAGCTGATAACTGTGGTAACCCGGATCCACCTGATGGGTTTCGATATTCATGTTGCGTCCTGATTTCTGTTCCACCAGCAGTTTGCAGTCGGTGGTCATCAGATCCACACGTCCCTGAATGCCGAGGGCTTCGCAGACGAACGAAGGTTCCAGAATGGCTTTCTTCCGGTCGTAAAGACTTTCGCCACGTAAAGCCGTCATCTGTGCCTGAGATGCGGTGCGGGGAAAGAGAATATCCACTACCTGCTGCAGATTGAAAGCCTGCAGGCTGGCATCGGTATAGAACTTCTTGGGGTCAAACCAGGGACAGGTGCAGAATTCCAGGGCTTTCTCCCGGAAGTTTGTCTTCACCGTTTCGTTCATCTGGTATTTGCCGTGGCTGTTGATGATGTCATCCAGCGCAGCTCCGGCAAAGTTACCCAGCAGGGTAGCCTGGGTGTTGGCTCTGGGCTTCATCAGGTTGAGAAGATAGAGCAGGGGATGATGACCGAAATCCGTAAAACAGGTGGCGATGCTACTGATATCTACCAGATAATCCGGTTCCACCACGATGAGGCGGGGAGTGATGATGGGCTGCTTCACCTGACAGTCGAGCAGGTTGAGCTGCATCCCTTCCTTCAGGATATCCCAGAGATAGGTATGGTCGATATGATTCTCCTCATCCTTCAACTGCACGAGATATTCCTCCTCATCGGCATCCTGGTCGATGTCCACACGGATGAAATCTCCGTCCCAGTTCTTCACGATGCATCGGATACGTCGGTTGTTGATTTCCAGTCCCTTCTGATAAGGTCGGGGAGTATGCGGAATGAGTACGTTGAGTTCGTGGGGAACATCCACTCCGAAGACTGCTGAGATGAAGAGGGCGAGGGCACGTGCATCGTATTTCAGGTCTTCGCCCGAAAGCGGTTCCTGCGAGTTGCTGTGTCGGCGCATGGTCTGGATGGCAATCTTGTCTGCCACCTTGATGCCGCGTGCCTTGCAGAGATAGTCCACCTGTGAGAAAAGGTTACCGAAAGCCTGTTTCGTATCCTTTACTCCTTCGTGGCAGCAGAGGATGAGCGTGTCGTGCATCATCTTGTTGCGAGTCTGCGGTTCCAGTTCTGGGAGCATCAGGAGTTCCCTTACCCTTTGGAAAAGTTCTGCGGCGCTGCTATTGTTCTGATTCATGAGATATTGCTAATTCTTGAAATGTAGGTACAAAGATACATCAATTTACAGATAAAAGCAAGAAAATAGAGATAAAAGAAAAAAGCCGCAGGGCTTTTTCTAAAATATAGGTAAGAAATGCTTGCCGTATCATTTCTTTTTTGTATATTTGTAGCCCCAAAATGAAAGATGGGATATTATTAATCTAAAAAATTAAACGAATGACAAAAGAAGAATTGATGCATAGAGCCATTGAGCTCTCAAAGAATAGTGTGAAGACCGGTGGCGGACCTTTCGGTGCCGTTATCGCCAAGGACGGAATCATCATCGCTGAGGCTTCCAACAGCGTAACCATCGATCTCGATCCTACGGCACATGCCGAGGTGAACTGTGTGCGCCAGGCTTGTTTCAAGCTGAAGACCTTCAATCTGGAGGGCTGCGAGATTTATACCTCCTGCGAGCCATGCCCGATGTGTCTGGGTGCTATCTACTGGGCACATCTCGACCGTATCTATTATGCCAACGACAGAAAGGATGCTGCCAAGATAGGTTTCGATGATGAGTTTATCTACGAGGAGATAGACCGCAAGATAGAAGACCGCCATAAGCCGATGATTGCCCTGATGCGAGATGAGGCGCTGGGTGCTTTCCGCATGTGGGAGGAAAATACAGAAAAGACAGAGTATTAATGAGATAAGATAAAAAGGGAAGGTTGCACAGGATATGGACCGCAGCCTTCCTTTTTTCGTAGATTCTTCTTGTATTCTATCATGCCGGATAGAGAAAAATGGAGAAAAGGAACGATTTCTCAGATTTTCTTTGTAATTTTGCCGCCAAATTCAGAAAGCCCTGAATTCTGGAAGATGGAAATTCTCTAATTATTATAACGACAATGGAACAGTCAATAGAAAATCTCTACAAGCTTGACGGTAGAGTGCCCGTCGGTAAAGCACTCCCATTTGGTCTTCAACATGTGTTGGCAATGTTCGTCAGCAACATTGCTCCAATTATGATCCTTGCTGGTGCGATAGGATTGGATAGTTCGGTGAGCGCTGTGCTCATCCAGAACTGTATGGTTATCGCCGGTATCGGTACTCTGGTACAGCTCTATCCGGTATGGCGCATCGGTTCCCGTCTGCCTATCGTGATGGGTATCTCCTTTACCTTCCTTTCGCTTGCCATCGCCATTGCCGGTGCTCATGGCATGGGTACGCTGATTGGTGCAGTCATCATCGGCGGTTTGGTAGAAGGTACACTTGGTCTCTTCGCCAAGTATTGGATTAAGTTGATTCCGCCTGTAGTAGCCGCTACCGTGGTAACAGCCATCGGTTTCTCGCTGCTTCCTGTAGGTGCCAACTCTTTTGCTGGTGGTCAGGGTGCTGCCGACTTTGGTAGCATGAACAATTGGGTCGTGGGTTCAGTAACCTTGCTCGCTTGTCTCCTCTGCCAGATTTTTGCCAAGGGATTCCTCCGCTCTCTGTCGGTATTGGTTGGTCTGCTGGTAGGCTATGTTTTGGCTCTCTTTATGGGAATGATAGATTTTAGCGGACTTTCCGGCCTTTCTATCGTTGCCTTACCAAAGCTCCTTCCATTTACTCCGGAGTTTAACGTTGGTGCCATCCTCTCGGTGGTAGCTGTTTATCTGGTTTCTGCCACAGAGACCATCGGTGATACTTCTGCGCTCTGCAACAGTGCCTTGAAGCGCGATCCTAATACCAAGGAGATGGGTGCAGCCGTCTGCTGTGATGGTTTCGTAAGCTCTGTATCGGGTCTCTTCGGATGTACTCCTATCACTTCGTTCAGCCAGAATGTAGGTTTGGCAGCCATGTCGGGAGTTGTTAACCGCTTTACCATTGCCTTGGGTGCCATCATCATGATTATCGGTGGTGTGTTCCCTGCTATCGGATATGTGCTCACCACCATTCCTCAGGCAGTATTGGGTGGATGTACCATTATGATGTTTGGTAGCATCCTCTTTGCCGGTTTCGGTATGATGGCTCGCACGGGTTTCTCTCAGCGCAACATGGTCATCGTGAGTCTTTCACTCAGCGTGGGTCTCGGCTTTACATCAGCAACAGGTATGTTCAATATCTTCCCAGAGATTGTGCGCACCGTTTTCGCTGATAACTGTGTGGCAGTAGTCTTCCTGCTCGCCGTGATCCTGAACCTCGTATTGCCAAAGAATCTGGATAAGGCATAAGATTACTGTCCTCCCAGTCTTTCGAAGAAGGTGATGATTTCCTCGAAGGTCTTGAATTCATCGCTGCCATATTCTATGGTTGTACCCATGAAACCATCGCATGGGCGAGGGTCGATGAAGTAATCGCCGTAGAGCAGGTTCTTCTGATTGCAGAAGATGATGTGGTTGTAGGCTGGGGTAGAGAGATATTCCTCTACCCAGGTCTGCACCTTCGCCATATATTCATGGTCGTTGGTTGGCGCTGGGGCTACGATATATACGTTGTAATGCTCTATCAACATCTCGTAAGCCTTGTGCATCGAGCTGGTTGCCTTCATGTAACTGTCGTGCAGGGCATCGAAGTCTATATATACGATAGGACGCTCCTTGCCGTTCTGCTTGTCGTCAATCCAGCGGATAACCGGACAGAGATAGTGGAATGCTACCTTGTCGATAAGTCGGTGCTCGCCATGGAATGGGATGGCGAGCGGATAGTGCTCGTGGAAGAGGTCGAAGGTATGGACCAGCGGATCAGCATCGCCGAAGAGACCGTAAACACGTTGCTGCTCCTCGGGAGTAATGTCCTGGAAGCAACGCTCGGTAAAGTCACGGTATTCCTTGATGAGGCCTTTGTTAACCATCAGTTCGTTCACTCCGTCCTTTCTCGGGTTCTGGAATTCCTGCTTGCCGGTCATGCTGCTCATCGTATCGCCCATCTTGAAGGCTGGGTTTACGAGGATGCGGTCGAATCCTTTCAGCAGTTCGGTATACATGCCTCCCATCGAGGTACCGATGATGAGGTCGGGCTTCTCAGTCTCCGCCATCTTCTGCAGCATCTCTATGCCCTCTTCCGGATGTACCGGGATGTCTTCAGCCACGAGGGTGGCATTCGGCATCAGTTCCTGCAACATCTTTACGGTGCCGCTCTGTGCAGAAGAGAGGAAACCGTGAACATACATGATTTTCTTGCCCGCCATGAGGTCGGGGAATTGTTTGATATATGGATTCATATTCTTATAGTTTTATAGGGGGCATCATATCATGCTCCCTGAACATCTTATTCATTTCTGCTGCAAAATTACGCTAAATTGCAGACAAAACAAAATTATTGGGCGATAAACTTCCTTGTTTGCGAAAAAAGTAGTAATTTTGCACCCAATAACCAAAAAGTTCAAGTCATAATGGATTTACTGAAAGAAAGAATTATGCAGGAGGGCCGCTGCTTTCCTGGTGGAATCTTAAAAGTAGATAGCTTCGTAAATCATCAGATGGACCCAATCCTGATGATGGACCTGGCTAAGGAATTCGTGCGCCTTTTCAAGGACATCAAGTACAACAAGATTGTTACTATCGAGGCTTCGGGCATCGCTCCAGCCATCATGGTGGGTTACCTGACCAATCTTCCTGTTGTCTTCGTCAAGAAAAAGCAGCCTAAGACGATGGAGGGTATGATTACCTCGGTGGTTCACTCTTTTACCAAGGATCGTGACTATACGGTTTGCGTGAGCAACAGCTACCTGACTCCAGAGGATCACGTGCTCTTCATCGATGACTTCCTCGCCAACGGTAACGCATCCAAGGGTGTGATGGATCTCTGCGAGAAGGCTGGTGCCAAGATTGAGGCGATGGGCTTCATCATCGAGAAGGCTTTCCAGCATGGTGGTGACTTCCTGCGCAAGGAGGGTATCCGTTATGAGGCGCTCGCAACCGTAGAGAGCCTGGATGATTGCAAGATTGTCTTGAAGTAATACACCTATTATTATATATTGTAAAAGCCGCCTGTTTATACGGGCGGCTTTTGCTGTTTTTTATATCGGCTATTTTACAATGTCTGCTGCATAGATTCCCATCGCCTTATAGCCTGTTGGGTTAGGATGGAGCCAGTCGTTGCTGGCGTATTCCCGTTTCATTCTTCTGTCATCATTCGGATCTTGAAGCAGCTTGGCGAAATCCAGGATGCCATCCACGTTCTTCGCCTGACTTCGGATCCAGTCGTTTACGTAGAGTCGGGCAGCTTCGTGGAAGTGGGTATAATATCCTGCGCCCTTGAAAGGGGTGATGGTGCCCAGATAAACTTTCATCTTCCGGGCTTTCGCCTTCTTCACCATTCCCTGGATGCTCTCGATGATCTTCCGGGCTACGGTTTCGCTGCTGCCGCTTCTGGCTGCACCGATGTCGTTGACTCCCTCGAAGATCACCACCTTCTTGACGCCGCTCTGCATCAGGATGTCTCTGTCGAAACGTTCCTTGGCGAGGGCTCCGAAGCCGCCCGGTACGGTTACGCGGTTGTTGCCGATGCCCAGGTTCAGCACGCCCTGATTGGTTATCTTATGCTTCAGCTGCAGCATCTCCGACATCACGTCGGGCCATCGGTTCTGCGCATTGTCGGTGGAGCATTTTCCGTCGGTGATGGAATTCCCGATGATGGCGATGGCGCTCATGTTGTTGCTCATCGTATAGACATCGATGCCGCTGATGTTGTACCAGTGGTTTTCCCGGAATGCCTTTGCAAAGTTGGAGTGGGCATTGGTTACACCTTTCATGATATAGGAGGTGGTGCGCGAACCCATGTGCACGGTTGGAATTTCGGGAGCCGAGGTGTAGTTGATGGTGATGGCTACACGCTCCAGATTCCTGAGTTTGAACTTCAGGGCATTGCTCACAATCTGCTTGCCGGCAGGGATGACGGTCTTGTAGCTGTTGCCGAACTTGAAGTATTGTGCCGTCTTGGCATCAATGTCGGAGGAATCCTTGGCATGAGCGATGTAGATAGATCGGATCTCTACGGGTTGCATCGAATAGATGTTGCTCAACTTGAGGCGGATCACGTCGCCTCCTATGCTAACCTTTACCACCTGGCGTACCGAACGGTTAGTCATGCAATTGTTATAGGGCATAAATGATTTGACTACAGTTTGCGGAGCTGTGGCCCAGGTGCCTATCCAGTTCTGTGCCAGCGAATAAGTTGATAGGGCACAGAACATCATTAAGAAAACTAATAATCTTTTCATCATACGTGCAAAGTTAGATAGAAAAGGCAATAAAACCAAGAATTTTAAAAACTTTTTTCATAAAACTTTGGAGAATATTGAGAAAAGTTGTACCTTTGCCCAAAATTATAACTAAAATATAAGTCTATGCAACCAACAAAAAGTTTTGCGATTCCATTGTCGTTCATTGGAATCATGTTTTTCTCTTTGGGCTTTGCCCTGGGTATTAATTCCTTGCTGGTGCCTGTATTGCAGGGCTCGCTGGGTATTTCCAATGCTGCCTCTTATCTCATCATCGCAGCCACCTTCATTCCGTTCCTGATTTTCGGTTATCCTGCCGGACTCACCATCAAGGCTATCGGATATAAGAAGACGATGTCGCTGTCGTTTGTCATCTTCGCAGCAGCATTTTATCTCTTCATCCTTTCTGCCGATGAGAAGAGTTTTCCTCTGTTCCTGCTTGCATCTTTTGTAAGCGGTGCTGCCAATGCCTATCTTCAGGCATCTGTCAACCCTTACATCACCATTCTGGGTCCTTTGGATAGTGCAGCCAAGCGTATCAGTATGATGGGTATCTGCAACAAGCTGGCGTGGCCAATCCCATCTATGTTCATCGTATGGCTGTTGGGCAAGGATGTGCATCTCATCGGAATCGAGGATTTGTCCAAGCCATTCTGGATCATCATCGTAGCCTTCCTGGCTTTGGGGGTTCTGGCATTCCTGGCTCCATTACCAGAGGTAAAGGCTGCCGGAGAGGACGATTCTGGGGAGGAGGAGTCTGCTGCCTGCACTTATGCAGCAACCAAGACTTCTGTCTTCCAGTTCACTCACTTGCTTTTGGGCTGTCTGGCGCTGTTCCTGTATGTAGGTGTTGAGACGGTTTCTCTCGGTACATTGGTAGATTATGCCAATTCCCTGGGGTTGCCGGGTGCTGCTAACTATGCCTGGATTGCTCCTATCGGTATTGTTATCGGTTACATCTGCGGTATCATTCTGATTCCTAAGTATATCAGTCAGGCAGTAGCCTTGAAGCTCTGTTCGTTTCTGGCAATTGCCGGAGCCTTGCTGGTAGTTCTTACTCCAGCCGAGATTTCCATCTATTTCATCTCATTGATGGCATTGGGTTGTTCTCTGATGTGGCCTGCTCTCTGGCCATTGGCAATGGCAGATCTGGGTAAGTTTACCAAGTCTGGTTCTTCCCTGCTCATTATGGCGATGTTTGGTGGAGCCGTTCTTCCTACGCTCTATGGCAGTCTGAAGGATGCAGTAGGTGCTCAGCAGGCATACTGGCTCTGTCTCCCTTGCTTCCTCTACATTTTGTATTACAGCATGCACGGCTACAAGATCCGTTCATAGTATCGTTTCTTATCAGCTGAGATCATAAAATAAGGTGTATCCTCTTTAGCCTTCGATGATGAAAGGCTAGGGGATACACCTTATTAGTATAATAAATCTAAAAATTTTTGGTTAGAACTCTACTTTCGCATATCTTTGCACTTAAAAAAAGTGGCACATGTGCCATAAATTTTAAGTAGAGGCGTCTATTCGAGCCCACACGCATTTGCAGGTGATCCTTTTTTTGCAAAGATACGCTTTTCTTCTGAAAGATGCAAGGAATTATTGAAAAATGTTTGAGGCTGAGGGAGATAAAAAGAAAAAGGTGTATCCCGCTTGCCCGATATATGGGGCAAGAAGGATACACCATTTTATATTATGGGTTAGGATAATCTTGATTGATACCTCTAGGAAGAAAATAACCCTTGATGCAATTTGGATTGCAGACACAAATCTGAATATGATTCTTTTCTCTAAATCCCGCATTAGGATAAAGTTCTTGCCCCTCCCAAAATACACCCTTCACGGAATCGTAAGGATGCTGGTTGGCTTTTGCATTAATTCTTCTGGCTGTTTGAACAACAGCACAATCTAATTTTCTAATCAACAAATCTGTTGATTTGCCAATTGTTTCATTTCTAGGTAATGGCATGTTAGCATCAGCATAAAGTTCTTTGAGTACAGAATAAGAAGTTTTTAATTCTTGCAAATAAAAACTATCTGTTAAATCCAGACAATAGCCAAGGTCTATAATTGCACCTATTACGGCTGGTTCTTTTACACTGGAGCTTTTTCTTGTTGACAATTGTTTAGCCCATTGCCAGGCCCTATCTTCATTATTTTCCCAAAAATATATACCACTGCCTAGCCAGTCATAGTCATTGGCGCTAGCAAGAAGTTCTGTTTTGCCAGCAATCACTGCATCCACTACAGATTTGTCACAGCCATGAAACCCAACAACAAGGTTGGATCTTCTTGAATATAGAGATTCTTTCATCGTAGGTGTGGTGCTAATTGTCCATCAGGGAGCAGGATGCCTGCTTCCTTAAGAAACTTTATCGCATTTTCTTTGCTAGCAGTAATCTCTTTGATTACAGCTTGCATCCTTTCTTGTCTTTTGCTATCAAATAATTCCATATTTACCTCCTATTTTAAAGGATTAATACTATTCGACTGCAAAGATACGCTTTTCTTCTGAAAGATGCAAGGAATTATTGAAAAATGTTTGAGAGTGAGGGAGATAAAAAGAAAAAGGTGTATCCACCCTTGCCCGATATGTTGGGCAAGAAGGATACACCTTATTATATTATAGTCCTTTAATTTCCGGCTCTGTCAAACCAGTAATTAAAGCAATCTGCTCTATGCTCAATCCATTAGCCAGCATTTTGCGGGCAATGTCATTTTTCTCTTTGGTTCTTCCTTCTTCCATACCTTCCAGTCTTGCATTTCCCAAAACATCATTTTGAATCATGATGGCATTGATATGCTCATCGTATGCATAACGTTCAGCATCCGACATGGAATAGTATTTCAGTTTCTCACGAGCTTCCTGCAGACCTGGTGCCTGGGTGTCTGGCGAGATGACTCCATTTTTCAGGTATTCAACCCATTCTTCCAATGGTGATTTAGCTACCTTATTGAATTCATTAACTCGAACCAGAATATAGGTTGGGAATATCTCTGAAGGCGATTTCCTTACTATCGTATCTTTCTCCTTGGTGCTGATAACAAGATGGTCTTGGGTATGCAAACCCACGAAGTTATTTTGTCCCACATAGATGTAGTCTGATCCCTTGCCTAGATCAAAGTACAGAATGCTGATGGAATATACCTTCTTCACCTCTTTGTAGGTATTTCCCAGATTGATATGCTCTGTGATGGCTTTGGCTACTCCATAGAGCACACGCTCCAGGTAATATAGTTCACTTGTGTTCTGTATCTCGACGATAATGATTTCTCCCTTGCTGTTTTTCGCCTTGATATCAACCCTATTGAACTTATCATTAGCCTGCTGCTGATTACCTTCACTTTCCAGAATATCAACAATCTTGATGGGTTCATTCAGAAACACAGTCAGGAAGCCCTCAAGCACCCCAAAGTTCGCCTTCTGGCGAAGCAAACGCTTGATAGCCCAGTCAAAACGTATGTATCTATCTCTTAGCTCTGTCATATTTGCCTCCTTGTTTTAATGATTCAACTTTCGTGCTGCAAAGATTATGCAAACGAACGCAATGAAAGCTTGCTTTCAAATTGCCGAATGCAACTTGGCTGCTGCAAAGATACGTTTTTCTTCTGAAAGAAGCAAGGAATTATTGAAAAATGTTTGAGGGTGAGGGAGATAAAAAGAAAAAAGTGTATCCCGCTTGCCCGATATGTTGGGCAAGAAGGATACACCTTAATCATGTATTCTTATGAGAGTAAGTGATTACTCACCATATTGGTCATTCTGCTTGATATTAGGGTTTGCATTGATTTCGCTCTGAGGAATAGCAGAAATTGCTTTGTAATAGTCACGATCGAATGACTTCTCCTCTGAGTTCAAAATCTGGTGCCAACCTTGATCAGCTTCGCTAGTATAACGAACAATCTTCTCATTGCGACGGAGACAATCGAAGTAACGGTGGCCTTCACCAACCAACTCCTTACGACGCTCTATAGAGATTCGTTCTGCAGTGATGTTTTCAGCTGTTACAAGCTTAGTTTCATCAGAGGTACGATTCTCAATAATTGCATTGAGATACTCAGCTGCCTTTGTTTTGTTACCAAGATTAAAAGCACACTCGGCTGCTGTCAAATATACCTCAGAAAGACGCATCATAGGTACGTTAGAGCAACGTGGATCACCATTTACTGCTGGAATTTTGTTCAACCAAACTTTGTTGTCGCCATAAACTTTCTGGTTTTTTGGATTCAGAGATGCCAAGAATACGTTATTACGAACATCCTTTGGATCTGAAGATAACATATCTACAAAACTCTTAGTAGCAACAACATCACTATATCCTACATGGTCATCACTATCCTCGTTGTACAGATATCCTATACCATTACGGTCAGTCCAGTCATTCTTATCATTAATCGCGATTTCAAAAATCATCTCGTTTTCATGAGCAGCACTTGTTTTAAACCAAGCTTTTGCATACTGATCCTTTGTCCACAACTGATAAGGTGAGTTCCTGATGATATCTTCAGAAACATTCAGAGCCTTGTCCCATTCACCCATTGTCAGATATACACGGGCAAGGAGAGTTTTTGCTGCCCAAACATTGATATAGCCTTGGTCTTTTTCCTCTGTTAATGCATTAGAATTGATGGCCGCAGTTAAATCTTTGAGAACTTGTTCATAGTTCTCTTTGACAGTTAAACGTGGCAACTGACAAGTGGCAATGTCTGCAGCAGATACAACACTCTCTGTAAATGGCACACCCAAAGACGCACCATTATCCTCTGTATATGTCTTTCCATAAATGCGTGCCATATCAAAGAGAGCCATTGCACGAAGAACCAAAGCTTGGCTCTTGTAATTTGCTATAGTTGCTGCAGCTTCGTCTTTATCTTCAAGTTGACCATCAGCAGCAGCGATGATGCGATTTGCACGTCCCATAACAATATAAGGTGACTGCCAAATTGCATTGCCAGAGAATGCTGTACCTGTAGTGTATTGCATGAGATAGTAGAATGAAGCACGATTACTGCCAGTACCTGCCAATTCATTACTCTGCATATCATCTGCATGAACGTCACCATACAGGAACATACCGGCTCCGTAATAATCAATCAAAGAGCTGTTTCCCTTTAAACCAGCATACATACCAGCAACAGCTGTTCCCATATTGTCGCTATTTGTAATACCAGTGTTTTCCTCTACACCATCAGATGGTTCAAGGTCAAGCCAGTTGTTTACGCATGAAGTCAAAACCATTGCTGACAATGTTGCGCAAAGTGTTGCTTTATATATATATTTAAATACTTTCATTAGTCTAATCATTTTTGTTTAGAAACCAAGTTCAATACCGAATGTGAATGTTCTCAATGATGGAGTCTCGAATGTACAAAGACCATCTACAGGAACCTCAGGGTCTACTGTGAGATCCTTTGATTTCCAAGTCAGCAAGTTAGATGCAGCAAAGTATGCACGCGCCTTGCTAAGACCTATTTGTGAGATGAAACTCTTAGGTGCATTGAAACCAACAGACAAGCTCTTGACACGCAAGTAGTCTGTTGACATCATCCAACGTGAAGACATTGGTGTGGTAGAACCATACTGGAACTTAGGCAATTTTGCATTGTCGCCTGGCTTCTGCCACATATCCTCTATCTTATAATAAGCTGGTACTGCTCCAGAATAGAGGTTTGAACCACCATTTGTATGCTGCCATGTAGCATAATCCATAGCGTCACCGCCCAAAGAGAATGTCAAGGTCATACCAAAGTCGATAAACTTATAGCGCAAAGTATTTGTCAAACCGCCTTCAACAGCTGGATCATGCTTGCCAACGATAGTCTTGTTAGCTTCTGCATACTTTGTTGTTGTTGCACCTGTTCCATCATTCTTATAGTACAATTCCTGACCAGTTTCAGGATCAACGCCAGCATATTCGTATGTATAGTAAGAATAGTATGGCTTACCTTCCTTGTGGATTAATATACCACTGATGATTTGATTCTGACCACCATAAAGCTTAGATACCTTGTTGCTATTATGAGCAAGGTTCAGAGTTGTAGTCCAGGTGAAATCCTTTGTGTTAAAGTTATTCGATGTGATAGTAACTTCATATCCGGTATTCTTCAACTCGCCCACATTCTGAGGAGAAGTGAGTGCATAACCTGGAGAAGAGAAATAGCCTGGTACAGCAGATACTGGCAAATCGAAGATCAAATCACTTGTAGTACGAGTATAGTAATCAAATGTCAAAGACAGACGATTCCAGAAATTCAAGTCGATACCGATATTCAGAGCCTTGTTCTTCTCCCACTTCAGGTTCTCGTTTGCGATACCTGAGATAGCAGAACCATTGGTGCCGTTATAGAAGAATCCCCACTTATACCATGATTTGTAACCATAGTAAACAGAAGGCTGAGTACCATTAACACCATAGGAAACACGAATCTTACCATCTGTCAACACATCTTTGATAGAATCCATGAATTTCTCACTTGTGAATCTCCAAGAACCAGACAAAGACCAGAAGTCGCCCCATCTGTTTTCGCGAGCCAAGCGAGAACTACCATCACGACGATAGCTGACACCAAAGTAATACTTGTCTGCATAATTATAATTAACACGACCTAAGAAGGATGTTAAACGATAACCCTGCTTGTCTGTTTGAGTACTTGTGTTATTCGCATTTTCAAACTCATACTTATCGCCTGGATAAGAATCACCACTGAGATATGTCTGAGTATAGTGATAATCCTCTGTCTCAAAACCAAGTAAAGCATCTACGTTATGCTCGCCAAATGACTTGTTATAAGAAGCCTGTGTCTGAGTATTCAATGTATTGAATTCATTGATAATACGCTGAGCAACACCACCTGGTCCACCATCATTAGAGAAACGGTCCCAAAGAACTGTTTCAGTAGAGTTGATGTAATCGTATGAAACTTTTTCGCTTATCTTCAAATTGTCCCAAACGTTATATGTCAACTGCATACTGTTCAAAGCACGGTTGATGATATTCTTGTCAGAACTATGCTCCTGCTCGTAAAGTGGGTTTACACCAAACATACCGCACTGTGTCAAATTTCCTTCAGAATCATAAGGAACTGAAGATGGACTCTGGAAGAAAGCATAGTTTGCAATGGCACCAGCATATGAAGTACCTTCATTTACTAAACTCTGGTTCATCTTAGAGAATTGAGAGTTTACTCGTAAATTGAATTTTCCAAAATCGTGACTTACACTAGCATTGCCTGTAAAACGCTCTAATCCTTGTTTGTACAAGATACCTTCCTGTTTCATGTATGAAACAGAAGAATAGAACTTGGTCTTTTCGCTACCACCAGATACACTTACCTGATAGTTCGCATGATTACCTGTGCGGAACAACAAGTCTTTCCAGTCTGTATAGCCATTTTCTGGTTCTGCAGCAAAGCGGTCAATTTGCCCATCTGCAAAAGTTGTTGCAGTAGCATCGTCATAACCAGCATTGTATAATGCATAATTCTTCAAACCAGTATAAAGCAGTTCACGACGATCGGCACCGCTCAACTGAGGGCGGTAATCAACTGCCATATTTGAGAAACCCCAATCGCTGCGGAACTCTACGTTTGTCTTACCAGCCTTACCACTCTTTGTTGTAATGACAACCACACCATTGGCTGCACGAGAACCATAAAGTGAAGCAGCTGCGGCATCCTTAATAACCGTAATAGACTCAATGTCGTTACTGTTCAGGGTAGCCAAGAGACTTGTACCTGCATCGTTATAACCACTGCCTGGTTCTGAATTGAAAGCACTTGCATTACCTGCGTTCATTGGAGTACCATCAATTACATACAATGGCTCATTTCCTGCGTTGATTGAACCCATACCACGTACACGGATGCTGCTAACAGCACCAGGCGCACTAGATGAGCCTGATACAGAAACACCAGGAACACCACCAGAAAGTTTATCGGTAAGTGATACAACTGGGATATCTTCCAAGCCTTTCGTGTTTAATGTTGAAGCAGAGCCAGTGAACGAAGACTTTTTAAAGTTACCATAACCAGTAACAACTACCTCATCCAAAGCCTTGTTGTCTGGATTCAATACAATCTTCAAGTTTGCACCTGCCTTAACTGTTTGAGAGTTCATACCAATGTATGAAATCTCCAACTTGGCTCCGGCAGGAGCGTTCAATGAGAAGTTACCATCAATGTCGGTAACTGTACCAGTGTTAGTGCCCGCAACCTTGATAGAAGCACCGATAACAGGGCTTCCGTCCTCAGAAGAGGTCACGTGACCAGAGATTTGACTTTGTGCAAAAGCCATGCTCGTACTGAGAGCAAGACCTGCAACTACTGTCATGAGTCTTTTTTCCATAAATCTCTCTCGTTTTAAATAAATGAATATATAATGTTTATAATTTCTTTCTCTCAACTTTTCTTATATGATCACTCACAAGGAGTTATCATCATCTTTTTGCCCCCTCCTCTTGCCCCGAGGTAGAGATTTATGGGAAAAACGGCGATTTTTCACAATAAAGCTATTGGAATTAACAGGATGTGTCATACCTTTGGGTATATTTTCGTAAATTCTTTATTTTTAATCATTTAAACATTTAAGTTATGGCGTATTTCAAGTTAGAATTCGGTTTCGGAAGAAGTAAGAGTGATGGTAAGATTTCTGATTCTGTGAATCAGGCAGATGAGCAGGCTGTATTGGAGATTCCTGGATGGGACTTCGTGAAAGGTGAAGTGGAGAGGGCAAAACAGCAAGGACGCTTTAAAGTTGCTGGTAATTACCTTACTGCTGCCCGTTCCTTTACAAAGTTCATTGGTACTGACAACTGGCTTTTTTCTGATATGACGGCAGAAAAGCTGGAAAGCTATCAGCGATGGCTGCTGGGGCGCAATATCTGCCTGAACACATGTTCTGCTTATATGCGGGCTTTGCGGGCTATGCATCATAGAGCATTGCCGTTTCTCAATATAGCTCCATTCAGTAAAGTGTTTACGGGGAGGACCAAGACCGAGAAACGTTGTATCTCACAATCAGAAATTCTGCAACTCAAAGCCTTGCCGCTACAGCCTGGAGGTTCTCTTTCCTTCGCTCGTGACATCTTCCTGTTTTCTTTTTATGCGATGGGAATGCCTTTTGTTGATATTGCCTATCTCAAGAAAAGCCAACTGAGAAACGGATGTATTTATTATGCCCGGCATAAGACGGGACAGCAGATACAGGTAGCACTATTGCCTGCGATGCTTGAAATCATCATGCGATATGAACAAAGAGATTCAGAATTTGTCTTTCCGATACTTTCAGACAAGGTGGAAGATTCTGTTTCCTCACCATCTGTTTCTGCCCAACTGCATCGTCAATATACAGCTCGATTGCGCCAGTACAACTACAATCTGCATCAGTTGTCTAAGATGCTGGGGCTGGCTAAACCCTTATCTTCTTACGTGGTTCGTCATTCATGGGCAAGCATAGCTTATCTTCATCATCTGGACATCAGCCTGATAAGCAAGGCTTTGGGACATACAAAATCTTCAACTACCTTTATCTATATAAAAAGCCTTTTTGATTCCGACCTGTTCGAAGCAAACCAGACTTTGATGGAAGATCTGGGGTTATAGTCCTGTCGGAAAACTTCACCGATTATTGAAACTGGCTTCGTTTGCCGTTGAAGCAGGTTTCTGTTTCAAATCGGAAAGAATGGTACTTACGAAGTGTCGGAACGTCTCTGAGAGGTAGCCATAATAGTCCTGGCGGGTTACAAGTAGCCTCCTTTCGTTTATTGCCTGGTTACGGCACAATATTGCCCTCTACCAGGGCAACTTTGTGCCATTGCCAGGCACGAAACGATACGTCGGGAGGAAGAATTCTTCAGAACTGCCATCTGTGATTTGGAATATGGTTTGCTTCCAGAGCCCGTTTTGCGTGTGAAAAGACTACTCTCTATTTTACTCTTCACTCTTCACCAAACCGCCTGAACCCCCGATAAACACAGGGCTTCCGAGCGGTGAAGAGTGGCAGGGCACTCTTCACCACTCTTCACCACTCTTCACCGTATAAACGCGGAGCCGCTTACTTATGCAAGGGAGTACTGCTGAGCCGCTACTTATCACGAAGCTTGGTCATCATTGATGACCAGCGCTGGTCTTCAATGATGGCTGAAGCATGGAGTAGGTAATGATCTCGGAGCCTCAAAAAATACAGGGTGAAGAGAGGTGAAGAGTGGTGAAGAGTGTATAGTCACTCTTCACCCGTGCAAACCTCTTATATACAGTTGGTTATGTCGTATTTGTGAAGAGTGAAGAGTGTTTTTGAAAGTAGCTCTCTATTCATCAAGCTCTGCCAAACTCCTTCGGAAAATGTGAGAGATTGCTGCAAAACTCCTTCGAAAAATGTGAGTATTTAACATAAAACTCCTTTGTAAAATGTGATAAATATATTTAAAACTCCTTCGAAATATGTGATTTTTCTTGCTTAATACCATGATTTTTAGTACTTTTGCAAAAAACAAATAAAAAGCGTATGGAAAGACTTCTAATTCACCAATTGTTAAAATGGAAAGAGAGCACCCATCGGAAACCGCTTGTCTTAGAAGGAGCAAGACAGGTAGGCAAAACCTGGTTGTTAAGAGAATTCGGCAAAAAGTATTTCAAAGATGTTTGCTATATCAACTTTGAGCAAAAAGACAGGTTGGAAAGCATCTTTGCGGGCGACCTTTCGCCCCAATTCATCATCGAGCAACTATCCATCTATCATGGAAAGCCAATCAAACCACAAACCACACTCATCGTATTTGATGAAGTGCAAGAAATGCCTCGTGCCCTTACATCACTAAAGTATTTTTGTGAGGAAGCACCCGAATACGCCATTTGTTGTGCGGGCTCTCTGCTGGGCATAGCATTGCATGAAGGCACATCTTTCCCTGTTGGAAAAACAGACTTTCTGCATCTATACCCTCTAACTTTCAAGGAGTTTCTTCTTGCCAATGGCGAGCAGATGTTAGTTGACTATATACAGCAAGGCAACAGAAACGTAAAAGCTTTCGAACCGCGACTCATTGATTATCTCAAGAGATACATGATAGTAGGAGGAATGCCTGCTGTTGTTAACGAATGGCTTGACACCAAGGATTTTACGAAGGTAGAGAAAATTCAGAAACAACTGATTGCTGCATACCAAAAAGACTTCTCCAAACATGCACCTCATCAAATGGTTGAGAAAATAAGATATGTGTGGAATAGTATCACCTCCCAACTTGCCAAGGAAAACAAAAAGTTTGTCTACGGCTTGGTAAGAGAAGGAGCCAGGGCAAGAGAATATGAGGATGCCATCATGTGGCTATGTGACGCAGGCGAAACTATCCGCACCCACAATGTTAGCAAACCAGACGTTCCAATATCCGCATATGTTGATTTGAAATCATTCAAGGTATTCCTGCTGGATGTTGGCTTGCTGAGAGCCATGAGCGGAGTGTCGCCTAAGGTTATCTTAGACGGCAGCAGAATTTTTGAGGAATTTAAGGGCGCATTGACAGAACAATTTGTTTGTCAGGAGCTTCAGCAATTTTCTGACACCCTCCAAACCAATTATTATTGGACGTCCTCTGCCACCTCGGAAGTAGACTTTATCATCTCTGATGGCCTTGATGTCTATCCATTAGAGGTAAAAGCAGGCGTTACGATGAATGCCAAGAGCCTCAAGCTCTATGTGGAGAAATACTCTCCCAAATGGGCTATCCGTACCAGCCTCTTGCCATACGAGCGTAATGCCGAGGCTAAAACGCTCAATATTCCTCTTTATATGCTCTTTGTTCTCGGAAAGGAGCTGGAGACTGAAAGCTAAAATCTAAAAATGCTTAAAAAGTATGTTAATCTGGGTGCAAAGATACAACATTTTCCTTTATAAAGGAAGAAAAATCATAAGATATTTCCTTTATAGGGGAAACTTTTCTCAAAAACCTTCCCCCTATAAAGGAAACTTTCTTTAAACTCCTTCGGAAAATGAGAATTCCAAGATACTGGATATTCCTCTCTATGCTCTTTGTTCTCGGAAAGGAGCTGGAGACTGAAAGCTAAAATCCTGAACGGACGATGGTTTTTAAATGAACTGTCGCCCGTTTCTTTACATTTTATAAGAAAAAGCGCATAAAAACCGGATATTTATAACAAAATGCAGGGTGAAGTGCAACTTTTTCTGAAAAAAGTTTGGTGGTTTCCTAAATAATGCTTAATTTTGCACCCGATTAAAAATATTCTTTAAAATTAAGTAAGTTTTAGACTTACAGACCCTTATATAATATAAGGTATAAAAAGCGAACTCCTCCACCTCGGGGCAAGAGGAGGGGGCAAAAAGATGATGATAACTCCTTGTGAGTGATCATATAAGAAAAAGAAGAGAGAAAGAAATTATAAACATTATATATTCATTTATTTAAAACGAGAGAGATTTATGGAAAAAAGACTCATGACAGTAGTTGCAGGTCTTGCTCTCAGTACGAGCATGGCTTTTGCACAAAGTCAAATCTCTGGTCACGTGACCTCTTCTGAGGACGGAAGCCCAGTTATCGGTGCTTCTATCAAGGTTGCAGGCACTAACACAGGTACGGTTACCGACATTGATGGTAACTTCTCATTGAACGCTCCTGCCGGAGCTAAGCTGGAAATCACATACATCGGTATGAATCCTGCTCATGTTAAGGCAGGCAAAAACATGAAGATTGTTCTTGATCCAGACGAGCATAGCCTTGATGAGGTGATGGTCGTAGCCTTCGGTACTCAGAAGCGTTCAGCTTTCACGGGATCTGCTGCGGTAGTAGGTTCTGGCGAAATTGGTAAGGCTCAGGTTTCTAACCCAGTTGAGTCTTTGAAGGGTAAGGTTGCCGGTGTACAGATGACTCAGGTCTCTGGTCGTCCAGGCGAGAGCTCAAAGATTCGTATTCGTGGTATCGGTACTATCAATGCTAGTACAGACCCATTGATTGTTGTTGATGGTGTGCCTTATGACGGTGATATGAACACTATCAACCCAGACGATGTTGAGAGCCTTACCGTATTGAAGGATGCTGCTTCTTCTGCTCTTTATGGTGCACGTGGTGCCAATGGTGTTGTGATGATTACAACCAAGACTGGTAAGACAGGTTCTTCTTCTATTACATTCGATGCTAAGTGGGGTTCTAACTCTCGCGCAGTGCCAGATTACAAGTATATCAACAATGCTGCTGGTTACTACGAGACTTGGTACACTGCATTGAACAATTATGCTTTGAATACTTTGAAGTATGATGCAAATAATGCAAACCTTTGGGCTAACAAGAACCTGACAGCAGACAATGCTTTCGGTTTGGGTATGAGCGTATTCCAGGCTCCAGCCGGCGAGGTGCTGATTGGTACCAACGGCAAGATGAACCCTAATGCTACTATGGGTCGTGTAGTATCTAACAATGGTCAGCAGTATTATGTTACAGCTGATGATTGGGTAGATGCCATGTTCCGTAACAGCCTCCGTCAGGAGTATAACGTCTCTGCACAGGGTGCTAATGAGAAGGGTAACTTCATGCTCTCTTTCAACTACTTGAACAATGAGGGTATTACCTTCGGTTCTGGTTTTGAGCGTTATTCTGCTCGTTTGAAGTCAGAGTACAAGATCAAGGATTGGTTGAAGGTGGGTGCTAATGTCAACTTCGCTCACTATGCCAACAATCAGTCTGGTGTGAATGATGAGGGTACATCTGGTGCAACTGGCAACGTGTTCGCATACGTAGCAATGGCTCCTATCTATCCTCTTTATATCCGCGACGCTCAGGGCAATATCATGATGCACGAGGCTAGTGGTACAAAGTTGTATGACTATGGTGATGCTACTATCAATGGTCAGAAGCGTGCTTTTCTTGCGCAGTCTAACCCTCTTGCTGCTAATCAGCTTGACAAGTATAAGATAGAAGGAAACAACTTCAACATGCAGGGTACCGTTGAGGTTCGCTTGCCTTTGGATGTTACCTTCACATCTATCAACAATGCTTATGTTGATGAGTATCGTACAACAAGTACAACCAACCCTTACTTCGGTCAGTATGCATCATCTAATGGTATGGTTTACAAGTATCATGAAAGATACTTCAACTATAACCTGCAGCAGCGTTTGAACTGGGCTCATGAGTTCGGTGAGCACTCTGTAGCTTTGATGCTCGGTCATGAGTACTACAACCAGAGTTATGCTTTCCTCTATGGTAGCAAGAGCAATCAGTATAGCCCTTCTAACGATGAGTTGGCTGGTGCTGTGTTGTTGAACAATACTAACTCCTATACCCGTGAGTATAACAACGAGGGTTACTTCGGTCGTGTACAGTACGACTACAATGACCGCTATTTCTTCGATGCATCTCTCCGTCGCGATGCTTCTTCACGCTTCGCAAAGGAGAACCGTTGGGGTACCTTCTATTCTTTGGGTGCTTCTTGGGTAATCAACAAGGAGAAGTTCTTCAATGTAGATTGGGTTGATGACTTGAAGCTGAAGGTAAGCTATGGTCAGGTAGGTAACGATAACATCGAGAGTGCCTCTTTGGGTTACTACCACTATTCTACCAACTACGATATCGTGAACTCTAATGGTTCTGTATCTCTGGTTCCTGTAGGCCGTTATGGTAACAGAAAGATTACCTGGGAGACAACTGGTGAGTTCAACGTTGGTGTTGACTTCGGATTGTTCAAGAACCGTTTGAGCGGTACTTTCGAGTTCTATTCTCGTAAGACTTCAGATATGCTCTTCAACTTCTCATTGCCACAGTCATTCGGTTACACCGGTTACTATGACAACGTGGGTGATATGATCAACAATGGTCTTGAGTTGACCTTGAACGGTGACATCATCCGTACAAGAGACTTCGTTTGGAGTGCCAATATGAATATCACTTACAACCACAACTACGTAAGCTATTTGCCAGATGCAAAGAAGACTTTGACTGTTGATGGTGTTCAGGGATATACTAACGGTGGTTACTTCATCGGTGAGGGTGAGCCTATGTACACTTACTACCTCCACAAGTATGCTGGTGTAGATCATGAGACTGGTGAGGCTCTCTATTACAAGAATGTGAAGGATGAGAATGGTAATGTTACTGGTCAGACCACAACCAAGAACTCTTCAGAGTCTGATTACTACTTGTGTGGTACAGCTTTGGCAGACGTATTCGGTGGTTTCGGAACAAGCGTATCTTACAAGGGCTTCGATTTCTCTGTAGATTTCATGTATCAGATCGGTGGTCAGATTTACGATAACGACTATGCTAGTGCAATGAGCGCAAGCGGTAAGTCTATCCGTGGTATGGCTCTCCACGAGGATATCCTGAAGGCTTGGACTCCTGAGAACAAGAACAGCAATATCCCACGTCTGCAGTATGGTGATACATACATGGCTTCTCAGTCAGACCGTTTCTTGACAAACGCTTCTTACTTGAGTCTCCAGAACATCAACTTGGGTTATACCTTCCCTAAGGCATGGATCAGCAAGCTCAACTTGAGCAACTTGCGCATCTACGCTCAGGCTAACAACGTATGGGTATGGTCAAAGCGTCAGGGTCTCGACCCACGTACCAGCTTGACAGCTGCCAACGCTTCTTATTATCCAGGCGTACGTACCATCACTGGTGGTATCACACTTACATTCTAAACTTATATAATATAGGAATACAATTATGATTAAGATAAAGAATTCAATCTTAGGTGTAGGTTTGGCCTTTGCAAGTCTTACTACATTCACTGGATGTATCGACGAGACCCAGCCTACCGATATTGCAACATCTGAGCAGGTTAGCCAGTCTGCTGCAGCCGTAGAAGGATTGGTGATGGCAATGCCAGCGTTCTTCAACAACTTGAACGAGACATTCTATACACCAAACAACTACCACTTCAACTTCGGTTACGGATCAATGATCCGTATCCGTGCCACATTGACTGAGCCTTTCGTAACACCAGGCTCTGGTTATGACTGGTTTGCGCCATGGGCAGAGAATGAGGGTATCAACCAGGATGCAGCCCGTTCAAACTTCGTCTGGACATACTACTACAAGTTCATCCAGACAGCCAATAACGTTCTCTCTACTATCAATGAGGAGACTGCTACTGATGAGCAGAAGGGTTACATTGCAGCTGCCAAGGCTTTCCGTGCGCTCGCTTATCTCGACCTCGGTCGTATGTACGAGTACTTGCCAACAGATGTTACAAAGGGTGTAAATGCCGATGGTAATGATGTTACTGGCTTGACTGTGCCTATCGTGAAGGAGGGTATGGCTGAGGCTGATGCACGTAACAATCCTCGTGTGAAGAAGGAGGACTTGATCAAATTCATCAAGGAGGATTTGGAGTATGCAGAGCAGAACATCGGTAAGCTCACTAAGACAGAGAAGACTTTGCCTCACTTGGACTGCGTATATGGTCTGGAGGCTCGTCTCTATATGTGGGAAGGCGATTATGCCAAGGCTCAGGCTGCAGCAGATAATGCTATCAAGGCTTCTTCTGTACAGCCTATGACTCAGGCTCAGTGCCTGAACACCACTACAGGTTTCAACAACCTGGCAGACTTCATGTGGGGCTCTCAGCAGACATCAGAGGATGTTGTAGTTTCTACAGGTATCGTCAACTGGATATCATTTATGTGTAACGAGCAGACCTTCGGTTATTGCGGTGCAGGTACTGGTGACTATATCAGAATTGATACATTGGCTTATAATCGTCTGAATGATACCGACTTCCGTAAGTTGGAGTGGGTAGCACCAGCGGGTTCTCCAATCGCAAACAAGGTTTCATTTGTCAATAAGACTTATGGTGCTTCAATGCCTCCTATGGCATCTGTCAAGTTCCGTCCTAACCAGGGTGAGATGGATGCTCCATCTGTTGCAGCTGCTACAGCATTCCCTGTAATGCGTGTAGAGGAGATGTACTACATCCGCATGGAGGCAGCTGCACAGCAGGATGCAGCAAAGGGTAAGGAACTCTTGGAGTTGTTCATGAAGACTCGTGACCCTAAATATACTTGCAAGGCAACAAGCAAGGAGGATATCATCAAGGAAATCTACTTCCAGAAGTGTATCGACCTTTGGGGTGAGGGTATCACATTCTTCGATATGAAGCGTTTGAACTACTCTTTGACTCGTGGTTATCATGGCACAAACCATTCTGTAGGTGCTCGCATCAATACAAATGGCCGCCCTGCTACAACCAACTTCCTTTTCTATCGTACAGAGGCAGAGAACAATACAGCTCTTAAGGGATGGAACAACCCAGACCCATCTGGTAAGTATCCACTTTGGACAGAGTAATAACACGAATCGTTATATAAAAGATTAAAAAAGTTATGAACAAGTTTTTTAAATATACATTTATAGCACTGCTCGGTGTTCTTACCCTCGGTTTGAGCTCTTGTACAGATGAATATGAATATACTCCAACTTCTAAGACAGAGTTGGGTGGTAATGCTTTCTTGGTAAGTGAAGGCTCTACAGCCATCTCATACTTGCCAACTGCAGAGCAGAGCTTTACATTCAAGGTGTCTCGTATTGATTCTACTGAGGCTCAGACTGTAGGTCTGTCTAGTAGTAATGAGAAGTTTACCGTTCCTGCAACCGTTTCATTTGCTGCTGGTCAGAAGACAGCAGAGGTAAAGGTTTCTTTTGATATCGCAACAGGTACATCAGAGAAAACTCGTATCGCCATCACTGATGCAGAGAAGTATTACTATGCTGCAACCGTACTTGATTATACCATCACCCGTTATCAGTCTTACACTGGTACATACGTAGCTAATGGTCTTGGTTTCCAAATCCAGACACCTTGCTATATGATTGGTGCTGGTAAGTTTATGGTTCCTGCTGATCCTGCGAACGGATATGAGTATGATATAGTATTCTCTATCGATAAGGACAATAATGTAATCGTAGCTCCACAGCCAGCTTGGAATCATCCTTCTTATGGCGCAGTATATGTAATCGGTAATGCCGATGGTGATGCTGCAGCTGATGGCTCTGGTTCTGGTGTTGCTGGTACTTATGATCCAGAAACTGGCGTGGTAACTATGGCTATGTATAATTTCATACCTAATACCGGTTCTTTCGGAACATTTGACGATGTCTTTGTATTTGACGAGAAGCCAGCTCTTTAATTTAATATAACAAGAAAGCCGGATGGGACAGTACCCATCTGGCTTTTTTCTTTTTTTGCCTATGAAAAGATATTTTACTTTAGCTTTAGTAGCGTCTCTCTTTCTCAGCGGTGTTGAGGCTAAGGAGAGAACGATGGATGAGAAGCAAGCCATTGCTTCTTCTGTGTTGACAATGCAGTCACAGACTCGTGGAAAGGCAGAACTTACGCTCAGACTCTTACAGGCTTCTGATACCTATACAGTGTTGGGAGACGACAGCCGCTTTGTAGTAGTAAGCAATGATGATGCTTTCGATGCCGTGATCGGTTATGCAGACTCACCTTTCGATGCTTCTGCCAATAGTTCTTTGGCATGGTATCTTCGTGCAGCATCTGAATCCATGAAGGCTGATTTGCAGAAAGGCTCTGCCGTAACAAGAGCTTTGGTGATTCCTTCGGGCGATTTCAAGGAAGCGGTAGAACCTCTCTGCAAGACGCTCTGGGCGCAGGACAAACCATTCAATAATCTTTGTCCTACCAATTCTAAAAACAAGGCTTATCCTTCGGGATGCGTGGCTACGGCTTTATCCCAAATCATGTATTATCACAAGTATCCTATTAAGGGAAAGGGCAGCCATCAGTATAGCTTTACCCCAGCCGTGGGAGATGGTAGATTGCTGAGTTGTGATTTCGCAAACACCACTTTCGACTGGGAGAATATGTTGGAAGACTATGAAAGTAAGAAAGATTATACAGAGGTGCAGGGAAATGCTGTGGCAACCCTGATGGCTGCTGTAGGTGTTTCCGTAGATATGCAATATACTGAGTCTGGTTCTGGTGCCATGTCAAGGGAAGCACGTTATGGTTTGATCAATTACTTCTGCTATAATGAGAATATCAACTGGCTGAACCGTTCTTTCTATTCGGCAGCAGAATGGATGAAGTATATCTATACGGAATTGAATCAGAACCGTCCTATCTATTATACGGGTGATGATGAAAGAAATGGCGGTCATGCCTTCGTGCTTGATGGATATGACAAGCAGGGCATGGTTCACATCAACTGGGGATGGGGACCAAAAGGCGGAAATGGTTACTTCGACATAGCTCTCCTGAATCCTACAGGATTTCAGTTCAGCGAAGGGCAGGATATGCTGATAGGCATTTCGCCTGCTTCCTGTCTTCAATATGAATCCCGTTTTTATGCTGATGAAGGATTGAAAGCCAGCAAGGTGGCTTCCTTGCTGAATGTGCAGCCGGGTAAGATTTATAATCAGACGGGTGATAACATCTCTGGTGATATCGCTGTGATTCTGGAATCTTCTGATGGTGTAAAGAATGTAATTCAATCTGCTCATGTAGATAAGGCGATTACCTATTATTATGTGAATAGCGGTAGTGATGCTGTGAAAGTTGGAGGTGTGCTGAAATTGCCTTCTACCTTGAAGGATGGTGATTACAGAGTGTATGTTGCCTCTAAGTGTGACAAGGATACTGACTGGCGTCTGATTCGTACTCCAGAGGGAACTGCCAACAGTTATATGCTTACCATAGCTGATGGCAAACTGGCTTCTGTAGGCGAGGGCATTGCGGATGATTCGTGGACCACGACCGGTATTACTCCTATACATGCTATTCCTGCCAAGTATCGTTCTGCCAAGACTTTCAACATCAATGGTCAGCAGGTTGATTCCAGCTATCACGGTATCGTCATCAAGGATGGAAAGAAAGTGATGCAATAGGTCTTTAAGAAAAATGATGCATAGGTCTTTTCAAGAGATACGTCATACAATACATATATAATAAGGTGTATCCTTCTTGCCCAACATATCGGGCAAGGGTGGATACACCTTTTTCTTTTTATCTCCTTCACCCTCAAACATTTTCCAATAATTCCTTGCTTCTTTCAGAAGAAAAGCGTATCTTTGCAGAAGATTAGCTGCGCTCGGCAATTTGTAAGCAAGCTTACATTGCTCTCGCTGGCATAATCTTTGCAGCAAGAAAGTTGAATCATTAAAAAAGGAGGCAAATATGACAGAGCTAAGAGATAGATACATACGTTTTGACTGGGCTATCAAGCGTTTGCTTCGCCAGAAGGCGAACTTTGGGGTGCTTGAGGGCTTCCTGACTGTGTTTCTGAATGAACCCATCAAGATTGTTGATATTTTGGAAAGTGAAGGTAATCAGCAGCAGTCTAATGATAAGTTCAACAGGGTTGATATCAAGGCGAAAAACAGCAAGGGAGAAATCATTATCGTCGAGATACAGAACACAAGTGAACTGTATTACCTGGAGCGTGTGCTCTATGGAGTAGCCAAAGCCATTACAGAGCATATCAATCTGGGAAATACATACAAAGAGGTGAAGAAGGTATATTCCATCAGCATTCTGTACTTTGATCTGGGCAAGGGATCAGACTACATCTATGTGGGACAGAACAATTTCGTGGGCTTGCATACCCAAGACCATCTTGTTATCAGCACCAAGGAGAAAGATACGATAGTAAGGAAATCGCCTTCAGAGATATTCCCAACTTATATTCTAGTTCGAGTTAATGAATTCAATAAGGTAGCTAAATCACCATTGGAAGAATGGGTTGAATACCTGAAAAATGGAGTCATCTCGCCAGACACCCAGGCACCAGGTCTGCAGGAAGCTCGTGAGAAACTGAAATACTATTCCATGTCGGATGCAGAACGTTATGCATACGATGAGCACATCAATGCCATCATGATTCAAAATGATGTTTTGGGAAATGCAAGACTGGAAGGTATGGAAGAAGGCAAAGCTGAAGGTCGTGCTGAAGGTCGTGCTGAAGAGAAAAATAACATTGCCCGCAAAATGCTGGCTAATGGATTAAGCATAGAGCAGATTGCTTTAATTACTGGTTTGACAGAGCAGGAAATTAAAGGACTATAATATAATAAGGTGTATCCTTCTTGCCCCATACATCGGGCAAGCGAGGATACACCTTTTTCTTTTTATCTCCCTCACTCTCAAACATTTTCCAATAATTCCTTGCATCTTTCAGAAGGAAAGCGTATCTTTGCATATGAGAAGCTGCACTCTTTTTTATATTACGTCCAAGAAAGTGTTTTTTATAACCCCAAATTATGTTATGCAAACAAGTCATCCCCTGTTACTTGTCTTGTTATTTTTCTTGCATACATATTATTATATAGTCCGTATGGAGTGATGAAGGTAGGGATGAGGGTCTTGTTAGTCTTGGTCACTTTCTTGAATATGTTAAGGCGGTGTATGAGATGGGCATCGTATGCCTTGTTGATTTCATATTCTCCCTGACAGTATTTCATCTCGCAGATGGAAATGGACTTGTCGGAGCGGTCTATCAATAAGTCTATCTGGGCACCTTGTTTCAAATCCTCATCGGCATCCTCGTCTGCCAATGTCTTGCTGGTAGGGCGATACGACCAAGCGCATGGGATGTTGATGCAACCATCTATGCCAAGGGCTTTTACGATATTGTTGATGTGATGAAGGCAAGTTATCTCGAAGGCATGGCCACACCATGAGGCATACTCGCTGGTGGATTGCATCTTGATCCAGTAGTCGTCAAAGAATGTACCTTTGTTGTGCATGAATTTGAAGTAGAACAATGTGAATGGGTCTATCAGTTGATACATACATTCCTTTTTGGTCTTTCCAAAAGGATTGTAACTGCGGATGAAGTCGCACTGCTCCAGTTCCTTTAGCATGCTCGTAAACCTACCGTTGTTGGGAAGATGCGTAGCATCCAAGAGTTCTTGTCTCGTCATGCCTTTGCCCTTATCTTTCAGTGCCGTTACGATTGTTTGGTAATTGTCTGCTTTCTTGAATAAAGATTTGAAGAGACGGTCGAATTCTTCTGTCAGTTCGCCACCACGTGTAAAGCATAGTTGCTGGATATTTTGTGCCACGCTCTTGTCGTTTTCGAAGAGGGAGAGATAATAGGCAATTCCACCTACAGCCATGAAGCATTCGATGATTTCTGGTCGCTCATAATTGAATCCCTGTGCCTTGAAATAGTCTTCTACTTCTCTCAGGCAGAAAGGTGAGAGAAGGATATTGTGCGTAACACGATTGTGGAGACCGCCATGAGAGTTGATGACATTGTCTATCATCCAGGTAGTGGCACTTCCGCAGGTTATCAACTTGATGTCGTTGCGATAGAAAGCCCAGTCGTTCCAGAAGTGCTCCAAGACACTGATGAAGTGAGAGGAACGAGTGTCAAACCATGGAAGTTCATCGAAGAAGATGACCTTCGCGCCTTCCGGCATATTTTCTATAGCCTTTTGTAATAATCTGAAGGCTTCTTCCCAGTCTTTAGGCATTGTATCCACATTCATTTGCTCAAGGAGGGCAAAGCCAAAATTGGTGAGTTGTTCCTTGGTAGAGACATTGTCTTTGCCTGTAACTCGGAAGGTAAAACGTCCCTCAAACATTTCCTTGATGAGAAATGTTTTACCTACACGTCGTCTGCCGTATATGGCAATAAACTCCGATTTACGACTAGAGATGTAGTTCTCCAGCTTGGATATCTCTTGTTCTCTTCCGATGATGTTCTCTTTCATATCTGTCTTTTTTGCTTAAAACTGTCGCAAAGTTACAAAAAAAATGAGATTACGACAACTTTCTAACGAGAAAAGTGTCGCAATCTCATAAAAAATCTGAGATTACGACACTTTATCATTACTTTCCTGCGGGTTCTACTATTACTTATCTACTGTAGAAGATACATAGTTCTGGAAATACTTGAGGCAGGTATTGCGCCATTCCTTGGCGTTTTCCAACTGTACATTGAGTAATGAATCGGTATGTTGCCATTCCTGTTCATGCCCCTTCATATACTGTTTGGCTGAGGTGTGCCAGAAGTCGCGATATACTTCAACCATCGCTACACCCATGTTGTACTTCATGCAGAGTTCCTGCCAGAGGGTGCTTCCTGATTTCATTTTGTAATTCCAAGCTACATGATGGAACCATAGGAGATATTCTTCTGGGCAAGTCTCAATGTTGTCATACAGACTGCGATATGGCTCCGGATACTGACCTACTGCATCTGTACCCTTGGATGAGCGGTCGAAACCTACACCCTGAGCATCTGCCTTGTGATAATATACCGGGCACCATTCCAGAGGATAACTTGCGATGAAACCATCCGGCTCCGGACCGTAGTGGTGATCGAACTTGAAGATATGGTGTAAGCCCAATGGCATCATATAGTTGACGCAAGCTTCACGTGAGGTCATCATCATCATCTCTACAGGTTTGGTGAACTTCTCGTCCTGGTTCTCATTGGTCTGTACGAGCCATTCATGAGCAATCTCTTCGGCTGTAAGCGAAGGATTCCATGCCAATCTGCCGAAGGCATACCAGTTTGCCTGTGAGAAAGGATGACCACACCAGTTGGCATCATCACCGATATTGGCTACGCCTGAGATGCCTACCAGTTTGCTTGGATTGACGAATCCGAAGAATTCCTTCCACATCGGGGCGAGATAGGTGAGGTGTTTAGACTGTCCGAGATATTCCTGGGTAATCTGAAGTTCTGCTATCTGAGGTGTCTGTTTGATGTTGTCGAAGATAGGAGCGTATGGTTCACGAGGCTGAAAGTCGAGCGGACCGTTCTTTGACTGGAGAATTACATTGTCACGGAACTTTCCATCCATCCCTTTGAATTCGCTGACAGCTTGCTTTACACGGTCTTCTCCCTTATGGTTAGCACCATATACAAAGCTTCTCCACATGATAATGCCACCGTATGGTTTGACGGCATCGGCAAGCATGTTGGCTCCCTCGGCATGAGTGCGGTGGTAATCGCCAGGACCAGGTTGTCCTTCAGAATTAGCTTTTACCAGGAATCCGCCAAAGTCTGGAATGGCAGCATAAATCTCCTTTGCTTTCTTCTTCCACCACTGTTGTACCTTTTTATCCAATGGGTCTGCAGTCTTGGTATAGCCCAATGCCATAGGAGAAGCAAAGTTGATGCTGAGATACACTCGGATGCCGTATGGACGCAGGATATTGGCGATGACCTTCACCTTATTAATATATTCCGCCGTCATCATCTTTGGCGATGCATTCACGTTGTTGAGCACACTGCCGTTGATGCCGAGCGATGCGTTGGCACGGGCATAGGTGATGAGACGGTCGTGAAGACTCTTGCTGATGCTGCCACCCTTGCCGTTTTTGCCGAGTTTGATTTCTTCCCATTTGAAGATGCTCTTGCCGGCATAGCCACGTTCGATGCTGCCATCGAGATTATCCCAATGGTTGAGGATGCGGAGGTCCACTTGTGGCTTCTCGGTTTCATCTATAGCTTTACTGAAGTTCTGTTGATTGCCGCTACCTGTGTTGTAGGCATCGGTGTTCTGAAGACGAATCAGCTCGTAGGCACCATAGAGCAAACCGATAGGATTGCTGGCGGTGATGGTTGCTTCGTATTGAATGTTGTCGCCTTGCTGTGCAGGACGGGCATAGAGGTTATAGCCCTCGCCAAGATTCAGAGCCTTGTCTATCTTTAGCTCAACATTCTTGCCACGCCAGTTGTTTTCCAACTCCTGCTTGGCAATCTTGGCTGTTGCATCATCGGGCAACTGTGAGATGACTTGGCATGAGTTAGCATACTGCTTTCCTAGCCATAACTGTGAGCCATCACTCTGTGCAGAAACATGGAGTGATGTAAGTACCGTAAATAATAAAATAAGGTATTTCTTCATATCTTTGCAGATCGTTAGTTTGTATTATTATTGTTTCTGCTGCAAAGATACGAAAAAATACCTTATTCTCTTCTATTTGTTGTTTATTTCTCATTTCTCTTTGTTTCAGCATATTCACTTGGTGACATGCCATAGTGTTTCTTGAACACTGTAGAGAAGTGAGTCTGGTTGCAAAATCCTACGGAATAAGCTATTTGCGTGATGTTGATCTGCCCTTCTTCAATAAGACGTGCAGCTTGTTCTAATCGTAAGTTACGGATGAATTCACCGGCAGAGACACCTGCTATTTCTTTCAGCTTACGGTGCAGTTGGGCACGGCTGATGCCTACATCTTCTGTCAGTTTCTCAACGTTGAGGTCAGGGTCGGCTAGATGTTCATTCATATAGTTCATCACTCGCTCCATCAGGGCATCGTTGTTGCCTTTCACCTTTATCTGCTCAATCTTAGCCTTCTGTCCCTGTGCACCGCTGTATTTGCCACGGATGCGTCGGACATTATCTACCAGATTGTCTATGAGAATATGCAGCTCTTCCATATTGAAAGGTTTAGCCAGGAAGGCATCGGCACCTTTGCGCAATCCCTCTAGTCGGTTCTCTACCTCGCTCTTGGAGGTGAGCAGGATGACTGGAATATCGCTTACGTTAGAGTTGCCTTTAATCTTCTTGAGCATGGTAATACCATCCATTTCCGGCATCATCACATCGCTTATCACGAGATCATATTTGCCGGTGAGCAACATCTTGAGACCTTCCTTGCCGTTGCTGGCATGTTCAAATCGGTACCAGTCGCTCAGTTCGGTCTTGATATAATGTGCAATCTCAGCATCGTCATCTACTATCAGGATATTGAAATTGCGGTTGGCTTGCGTTCTTTTACCGGTGGATTCGATGCTTCTGTCCTCTTCCTCGTTGAGAATCTCTTCTGGCTTCAGATGTTCCTTGCCCAGCGGAATGGTTACCTCGAAGCAGGAACCTTTGATGCCATCGGTGCGGTTGTATGCCTTGATCTTGCCTCCGTGCATCTCTACGAATGCCTTGCAGAGGTTCAGTCCTATGCCGGTGCCTTCGATGTGAAGGTCGCTGCTGTTGTTGCCCTGGTAGAACCGGTCAAAGAGTCGGTCGGTCTTCTCTTCCTTCAGTCCGATGCCGGTATCCTGTACCTTGATGATGGCATTCTTCTCGTCCTTGCCCATGATGAGGGTGATGGTGCCGCCATTGAAGGTATATTTCATGGCGTTGGAGAGCAGGTTGGAAATCACCTTGTCGAAGTTGATGCGGTCTATCCATACAGGCAACTTGCCATTGGCATCGTTGAGGCTCGCATCTTCCTGGAGCGAGAGTGCGATGTTGCGCTCTTCTGCATTGAAACGGTAGAGCGATATGATGCCGTTCAGGAATTCCCTGAGCTGGGTTTTCTGACAGTGCAGATGCATCTGGTTTTTGTCTATCTTTCGCTCGTCGAGTATCTGGTTCACCAGAAGCAGCAGGCGCTGGGCGTTGCGGTCGATGGTATCGATATCCTGTTTGCTTTCGGCATCCGTGATTCTTGTCTTCAGCTTGTTGAGTGGTCCCATAATCAATGTCAGCGGTGAACGGATGTCGTGGGTGGCATTGATGAGGAACTGCATCTTGGTTTCCTCCAGGTCTTCCTTGCGATGGCGCTCATATCGGTAGATGATATACAGGATGATGCCTGCTGCTGTCAGGAAATAGAGGAGAAATGCCCAGGTGGAAGCATACCAAGGGTCGCACACCTTGATGTGGATGATGGTTGACTTCTTGGAGAAGTTGCCATTGCTCATGGCTCTTACCTCCAGGGTGTAGCTGCCCGGTTTCAACTTGTTGAATGATACTGCGTTGGAGCCTTCGTTGGTGCTGTTCCATTTTCCCTCGTTGATACGATATTGGAAGCTGATGTTGTCGGTGTTCCTGTAGTTGAGCAGCGAGAACTCCAGCGTGAACGAATTCTCCTCGTATGGTATAGTGAACTCATCCGTCAGACAGTTGATTGGCTTGCCGTCGATGATAAAGTTGGTGAGGTGTACATCTCCCAGTTCCATCTTCTTGGCTCTCACTCTTTCCGGGTAGAAGGTGGTGATGCCGTCACTTGTTCCGAAGGCGATGAGGTCGTTGGCGGTATGCATGGAGGACCCCAGCACGTATTCACGGGTGGTGAGTCCGTTGCCATTGATGTGCCCGATAAACTGTCTGTTCTTCTGGTCATACTGCCAGATGCCCATGGTGGTGCTTATCCACAAGTCGCCCTGATGGTCTTTGATGATGCTGCACACCTGCTTTCCCTTCAGAACTTCGGCGTGAGGGAGAGCAAGGGTCTTGTTGTTCTTTCGGTCGAAAAGATAGAGTCCTTCTTCCGTTCCGATAATCATATTGCCGTTCTTTCCTTCGCAGATGCCATTCGCCTGTCTGTCTTTCAGAATGATATTCCATCCGAAGTCCTTGAAGCTGAGTGTCTTCGTGTTGAGGCAGGAAACGCCATTTGAAGTACCTATCCACAGATGACCGGTATGGTCGAATGCCATGCTGCGCACCCAGTCGTTGCAGAGGAATCCCTTGTTCCCTCTCTGTCGCATATTGAGTACGGTAACCTTTCCGCTTTCCACATTATATATATATAGGCCCTTGCTATATACAGAGATATAGAGATTGCCCTGGTTGTCATCTGTCATGCAGTAGATACCTGCGCTGGTAAAGGTGAGCTTTTCCTGATAGGCTCCCGTATGCGGATTGTAGCTGTAGAGCGCACTTCCGTTGCTGATCCAGTATGCACCCCGGCGGTCTTTGTAGATGATGCAGGTGCCTGCTGGCGAGGTAGGGTGGGCGATAATCTTTCCTGAAGCATCAAAACAGAATACGCCACTGTTTTGCACCGTACACCATGTTTCGCCATTCTCGCCAGGGGCGATGGAAGAAACGCTGCTGCCAATGATGTAGTTCTGTGCCGAGAAACTCCAGCTGCTGAAGGCTTGCTGGCGCTGGTTGAGCAGATAGAGACCTTTCTTGTAACAGCCTATCCAGAGGTTGTTGTCCTTGTCTTCGATGATATCGTTGACGAAGGCGGTGGAAAGATTGAAATTGCTGTTGCTGTTTTCCAGCTGTTCCACCTTGTTGCTTCCCTTCTTGATGATCAGGGCACCATGTTCAGAGGTGCTGATATAGAGGTTGCCATCGTGGTCGAAGGTGGCATTGTTGATGGTTACATGATTCTTGAAAGTACCCAGGTCGTAACCGGCATCGGCTATACGCCCCGTTCGATAGTCATAGTAGATGATGCCATACATGCAGACGATGAGCATGGCTTGCGGGCGATGCTGGATGAATGCCACAGGGGCTCCGTATGGCGATTTGAAGTCTTTGCGCTGCACCTTGCCTTGCTTCTCGATGAATCGGGTGAAGGTTAACAGGTGACTGCTCTGCCAGAGATAGTGGTGCTTGTCTTCGTAGATATGGGTGAAGAATACATCCGAGTCGCGCTTGGCGTATGCTCTTTCCCATCTGATGGTGAATCTGTTGTTTGCCGTTTTCTCTATGCCGTTGTTCTTCACGGAGTAGAGACCGTAACCTGCAGTGCCCAGCAGGATATCGCCGCGATGGCTTTCTACCATCGAATAGATGCGTGGCTTTCTGCCATCAGGAAACTGGAGACGGGAGAAATTGTTCGTCTCATAATTATAGCGCATCAATCCCTTGGCGCAACCAATCCAGAGGTTCCCTTTCTTATCTACCAGAAGGTCGGAGATAATATTGTCGGTGATGGAGGTTGTGTCTTCTTCGTTGTGCAGATAGTTGGTAAAGCGGTAGCCGTCGAACTTGCTGAGTCCGTATTCCGTGCCCACCCAGATATAGCCATACTTGTCTTGCACAATACTGTTGATAAGCGAACTGGATAGCTTGCCCGAAGTGAAGAGTTCACCACTGTCGGCCCATACCATAAGCGATAAGGCAATAGCGAAGAGTGCTGTGAGGTAATGTCTGATATGCTTCATATCTTTTGTCCGTTTCTTATTTAAAATAGGTTATTACGGCTGCAAAAGTAACAAAAAACAATGAAAGAAACAAATTCTAATGCAACAATATGTTTCGTTTCTTTTTGTTTCTTTATCTTTTGTGCCATTTTTGTGAGTATGAAACAAATAGAAAAGTAATGGTAACTATAAAATACCTGTTATTTCATAATTTATTAGTAAATTTGCATCGTCAACAACAATAGAAACATTAAAGGCATCATAATAACGATGAATAAACAAGCAATAAAGATCTTATCTTTGGCACTCGTGTTGGCTGCGTCAAGTTCTGTAGCTTTTGCCCAGAAGGTATGGAAAGGATCTTGGGCTACTGCAGTGGAATGGACTGGCAAAGGAGATATGCCTAAGAAAAGCTTGAGCAACCGCTCTTGCCGACAGGTGGTTCATGTTTCCTTTGGCGGAGAGGAACTCAGAGTGAAGCTCAGCAATGAGCAGAGCAAGGAACCGGTGGAAATCAAATCGGTGTATATTGCAGATACAGATAAGGACAGCAACTGGTTTGTGAATGGTAAGACCGTGAAGTATCTCAAGTTTAATGGCAAGAAGAATGTAACCATTGCTCCTGGCAAGGCTATCTTCTCAGATGATTTGAAATATGCCTTGAAGAGTGGACAGCGCCTCACGATTACCATCGACTATGGCAAGCAGACTCCAGTGAATGCAACATCCCATCGTGGTTCACGTACCACATCTTATATAGTAAACGGTTTGCATCGTACTCCTAAACCGATGGATAAGAGTTTTGATGATGGCGAGGAGGTGGACCACTGGTATAATCTTTCAGCCATTGATGTGAAGACCGATAAGACTACCCCTGTGGTGGCTATCCTCGGAAACTCTATTACCGATGGCCGTGGAAGTACCACCAACCATCAGAACCGATGGACCGATTTCCTCTCGGATGCCCTGAATGCAGAGAAGCCATACGGTGTGTTGAATCTTGGTATCGGTGGCAACTGCGTGGTGCAAGGCGGATTGAGCGAACCAGCTATGAAGCGTTTCGACCGTGACATCCTGGGACAGACAGGTGTGGATAAGCTCATTATCTTCGAAGGAACCAACGATATCGGTTGCTGCGGAGGAAATTATGAACATGTAACAGATACCCTGATAGCTTGCTACAAGGTGCTGATAGCAAAAGCCAAGGCTAAAGGCATCAAGGTATATGGCGGAACGATCACCCCAACCAAGGGCAACGGATGGTATTCTTTCTGGCATGAGGCAATGCGCCAAACCGTGAATGAATGGATTAGAAAGAGCGGTGCCTTTGATGAGGTCATCGATTTCGATGAATTAACCCGTGACCCGAAAGACCCTCAGCGCCTGAAGGCTGAATATTCAGACGACTGGTTGCATCTCAACCCTAAGGGATATGAAGCTATGGGCAAGTTTGCCGCAGAAAAATTGAAATAAAAGAATAAAGATATGGAAAAGACTTCACAGGAATCTAAGGGATTCTACAAATTGAGTTGGTTGCAGCGCATCGGATTCGGTTCTGGTGACTTGGCACAAAACCTCATCTTCCAGACAACATGTATGTACTTGTTGTTCTTCTATACCGATATCTACGGACTCGATGCAGTTGACGTTTCCGTGATGTTTACGGTAGGAAATGTTGCAAATGTGATTTGGGACCCTATTGTAGGTGCCCTTATAGATAAGCACAATCCTAAGTTGGGTAAGTATCGCTCTTATCTGGTATTCGTAGGAATCCCACTTTCGGGCTTTGCCATCCTCTGCTTCTGGAATGGCTTTGCACCATCCCTGCTCTATGCCTATATCACATACATTGCCATGACATTGCTCTATACATTTATCAATGTACCTTATGGAGCCTTGAACTCATCGCTGACTCGTGATACCGATGAAATCACGGTGTTGACGTCAGTTCGTATGTTTATGGCAAACTGTGGCGGTTTGGCTGTAGGCTCAGGCCTTCCATTGCTCATCGCATACTTTACCGACCAGCAATCGGATGGTTTGCCTAAGGATCCGGTGGCTTGGTTTACCACCATGGCCATCTATGCCGTCATTGGTTTGTTGTTGCTCCTCTTCTGTTTCTCACAGTGTAAGGAGCGTGTGGTAATGAATGCCGAGGAGAGTGCCAATGTGAAGATAAGCGACCTTTGGATGGAATTTTTCCACAACCGTCCTTTGCGTATCATAGCCTTCTTCTTCATCACCGCCTTCGCCATGATGTCTATCGGCAATGCGGCAGGAGCTTACTTCATGAACAGCAACCTTCACGGAACCTCCGAGCAGCTTTCCATCTTCATGGGTTTGGGTTCGGCACCATCGTTCATCTTCATGCCACTGGTGCCTATGATTAAGAAGGCAGTCGGCAAGAAGAACATGTTCTATGTGTTCCTGGGCATCGCCATCGTGGGTATGGCATTCCTTTATCTGGTAGCAAAGATGGAGCAGCCAAGTATGATGCTCGTCTATATCGCCCAGTTTGTTAAGTCAACGGGTGTTATTGTAGCTACGGGTTATATGTGGGCTCTTGTTCCTGAGGTTATCTCTTATGGAGAGTATAAGAGTGGCAAGCGTATTGCAGGTATCGTGAATGCCTTGACGGGCATCTTCTTCAAGGCGGGTATGACCTTGGGTAGTGTGGTGGCTCCAGCCATCCTTGCTTACGTGGCTTACAATCCGAAGGCCGTGGAGCAGACTCCTGAGGCTCAGGAGGGTATTCTCTGGTTGGTATGTGTCATTCCTGCTGCCTTGTTGCTGCTCGCCATCTTCATTATCTCGAAGTATGAGTTGACAGATGCGGTTATCGATGATATCAACAAGAAGATTGAGGATCGGCACAAACAGAAAAAGTAACATTTAAAATTGAGAAAATATTAAATTAGACATGAAGAAAATATCAACTTTTGCCTTGGGCTTGATGCTTGCTTCTGCAGCTTTTGCCCAGAAAGGCAATAATAATACGACAATTCCAACATTCCAGGAAGCTATGGGTAAGTATTTCCTGGTGGGTGCTGCCGTTAATACTTCTCTGACAGACGGACAAGACCCGGCAGGTGAGGAAGTAGTGAAGAAGCAGTTTAACCAGGTGGTTGCCGAGAACTGTATGAAGGGCGAGGAAAATCATCCGGAGGTCAATCGCTTTGATTTCACCGATGGCGATAAGCTGGCTGACTGGGCAGAGAAGAACGGCAAGACCTTGATAGGTCATTGCCTGGTTTGGCACTCTCAGCCACCTAAGTGGATGTTTACAGATGATAAGGGTAATCTGGTAAGCCGTGAAGTGCTCATCGGCAGAATGTATAATCACATCATGAATGTGGTTACTCATTATAAAGGTAGAGTAAAGGGATGGGACGTTGTGAACGAAGCTTTCGAGGATGATGGCTCTTACCGCAAGTCTCTATATTATAAGATTATCGGTCCGGAGTTCATCGAACTGGCTTTCCGCTTTGCTCATGAGGCTGATCCAAACGTAGAACTCTACTACAATGATTATTCTACTTCGAAGCCAGCCAAGCGAGAGGCTATCTGCAAGCTGGTTCGCGATTTGAAGGCGAAGGGTCTCCGCATCGATGCTGTAGGTATGCAGAGCCACAATGGTTTTGATTATCCTGATTATGCTGAGTATGAGAAGAGCATCGAGGCTTTTGCAGGTGAAGGTGTCAAGGTGATGCTGACTGAGCTGGATATGAACATGCTTCCTAATCCGGAAGGATTCGGCGGTGCGGAAATCAGTCAGAAGTTTGAACTTCAGAAGAAGTACAATCCATACGTGAAGGGACTTAACAAGAAGGCACAGAAACTCTTCAACCAGCGTTATCTCGATCTCTTTAAGATTGTAGAGCGTCACAAGGATGTCATCAGTCGTGTTACCTTCTGGGGTGTCAACGATGGTCACTCTTGGTTGAATGGCTGGCCTATCCCAGGCAGAACCAACTATCCGCTGCTCATCGACCGCAACAACGAGGTGAAGCCAGTGGTGAAGGAAATCGTCAATCTCTTTAAATAAGATCTCTTCAAATAGAATCTCTTAAGATAATATCATTAATCTCTTTAAATATAAGATAACAATGAAAGCAAGATATTTGTTCCCTAAGGATTATATGGCAGATCCATCTGCCAATGTGTTTAACGGTCGCCTGTATGTTTACCCATCTCATGACTGGGATAGCGGCGAAAGCTTCGACGATGATGGCGGTCACTTCCAGATGAAAGACTATCACGTTCTCTCTATGGACGACGTGATGGAGGGTGAAGTAACCGATCATGGTGTGATTCTCGATGTAAAGGATGTGCCATGGGCTGAGAAGCAGATGTGGGACAACGATGTAGTAGAGAAGGATGGCAAGTACTATCTCATCTTCTCTGCCAAGGATTATAATGGCGTGTTCCATCTCGGTGTGGCTGTGGCTGATAAGCCTGAAGGTCCTTTCATTCCGAATGCCGACCCAATCCGCAAGTCATACAGCATCGACCCTTGCGTGTTCAAGGATGATGATGGCAAGATTTACTGCTACTTCGGTGGTATCTGGGGCGGTCAGCTTCAGTGGTACAAGGACAACAAGGCACTGAAGGATGAGCATCTTCCAGAAGGCAAGGAGAATCCGTTGCCATCCCGTGTAGCCATGATGACTGATGATGTTCAGCAGTTTGCTGAGATGCCAAAGCCTGTTGTCATTGTTGACGAGGAGGGTAAGGTGTTGCCAGCCGATGATCCTCATCGCTTCTTCGAGGCTAGCTGGATGCACAAGTACAAGGGCAAGTATTACTTCAGTTACTCTACGGGTGATACCCATTATCTCTGCTATGCAGTAGGTGATAATCCTTATGGTCCGTTCACTTACAAGGGCGTTATTCTGGAGCCGGTGGTAGGTTGGACAACCCATCACAGCATCTGCGAGTATAAGGGACAGTGGTATCTGTTCCATCACGACTGCGTGCCTTCAAATGATACAACCTGGCTTCGCAGCGTAAAGGTGGCTCCTCTCTTCTATGATGAGGATGGTAACATCTTGCCGGTAAAATAGAATTGTTTTTTAGGTTTTAATAGTTTTGGAGAATAGTTGATACATGAGTTAGTTTTAGTTAGAAACGAGCAGCATCTTCATCCCGAAGATGCTGCTTTTTTGTTTTTTCTCTTACAACTTCTCAGTTCTTCTTGCAAATTGTTTCTTATCTAATGTTATTTTTAAGTTATTTCTTTCGTTTTGTCATAGATTTCTCAGTTTTTTATTTACCTTTGCATCCATAAACCAATGAAATGAAAGAATTATGTTGAAATTACTGTTAAGGTTATGGTGGCTGCAACAGCGCCGTAACTTCCGCAAGAGAGATGCCGTCGTGGCGTGCTACATCATCTTCCTGTATGTGATGGTGGGCGTGGGCTTCTACCAGGGCTTCACCGAGAGTGGAGGAGAACTGAAGGGAGAAGAAATGCCGGCATTGTTGGGTGCGGGCATCGTAATCGGCATGCTGATTCCAGACATCATCATGAAGATGGTGATGAAGCGGGATATTACGGCAATGGATGATTATGTGAAGTCGCGCCCTGTGCCAGAGAAAATCTGGAACAAGTTCCTGCTCACGACCAATCTCGTGAGCTTCTGGAACTATGTGCTTCCGGTGCTTACGTTTCCGGTGTTCATCTATCTCCTGCCGGCAAGTGAGGCTGTAGCCAGCTTCTTCCTGTTCCTGGAGTTCTCTTTTGTCAACGGCATCTACATCACCTGTTACCGCAAGGCTACGGAGTGGATTCTGAAATGGCCCTTGATACTGGGATGGATGGGAATGTTTGCCGTGCTGATAGGATATATGTTTGTGGCTTCTTTCTTCCCGGTATATATGGGATGGATAGGTCTCTTCTTCCTTGCAGGAGCGGTATTCACCGGACTTACCGCTTATCTCTATCACGAAAAGATTTATAACGAGCAGAAGCAGAAGGTTTCCAAGTTCCGTGGATTCAGCCATATCAATCTCTTCAGTCTGCAATATATCGGCACGTTGAGAGCAAAGCGTGTCCGTACAATGGTGATTATGATTACTGCCATCTTCCTTTTCGATGCCTATCTCTTCGCCCTGATGCCTTTAGAGCCGGGACAGGAAATGGGGGATAAGGTGGCTATGACTACTCTCTATGTGGCAGGTGCCATCCTGCTGCCATCGGTGGTATTATCGCAATGGACCTTTGGTATTGAGGCAAACTTCTTCCATGGTTTGATGACCAAGCCGGTAAAGGTAAAGCAGATGCTGCAGAATTGCTTCTATTATTATATGGTAGTGAGTGCTGTCGCCTTGTTGCTCACCCTTCCGTTCCTTTTCCTACAGGCAGGAATCGGAATCCAGGTGCTTATCAGCGGTTTCTGTCTGGCAGTATTCATCAATCTCTTTAATCTGCCTACAGCACTCTTCTCTTCCCGTCTGGAGATATTCCAGACTTCCATGTTCAGCATGCAGGGAGCGAATCTAAAGATCAATCTTTATGCCATGGCCTTCCTCTTCCCGCTGGCAGGTGTCTGTGCCATCTATCATTTCTTCGGTGAGACGGCATGGTTTATCACCTGCGTAGCGCTGGCAGTCATCAGCATCGCCATCCATAAATGGTTCATCGCCAAGATTGCTGCCATCTTCGAGAAGAACAAGTATAAGCGCATGGAGAAGTTCATGGAAAATTAAGTAAACATTAAACACTACACATTAAAAACATTAGAACAATGGATATCAAGATTCAGAATCTCAAAAAGATATATAATGGCAATACCGTACTCGATATTGATAATCTGGGTGTTGCAAAGGGCGAGCTGATAGGACTCGTAGGTAATAATGGTGCGGGCAAGACCACCTTGCTCCGTCTGATTCTCGACCTGATTCAGGCTGATGATGGTTTCGTGGAAAGCAATGGACAAAAGGTGAACGAGAGTGAAACCTGGAAGGAATATACCGGCAGTTACATCGACGGCAGATTCCTCATCGACTTCCTCACCCCTGAGGAATACTTCGATTTCATCGCTGATGTCTATAACATCGACGATAAAACCTTGCAGGAGCGACTGGCGCAGTTTGAGGGCTTTATGCACGATGAAATCATGGGAACCAAGAAGTATCTCCGTGATTTCTCTCAGGGCAACCGACAGAAGATTGGCATTATCGGAGCGATGATCATCAATCCGAAGGTTCTTCTCCTGGATGAGCCTTTCAACTATCTCGACCCTTCTTCTCAGATGACTATCGCCCACATGATTCAGCGAATCTGCAAGGAGCAGGGCACCACGGTCATCATCTCCAGCCACAACCTCAACTTCATTGCCGACATCTCCACCCGCATCCTCCTGCTGGAGAAAGGCAAGCTGGTGAAGGATCTTCCTAATGCCGATGGTGCTGCCATCGCCGAACTCAACGAGTACTTCGGTATTCAGGCGGAATAGCTTTCTGGCGATTCTTTTTACGTTAATATTATACAATTTCTATTATACGATTTGTATAATTATAGGTAAATGATTACCTTTGCACCCAAACGAAGAAAAAATAATCAATGAGCAAAGGAAAATTAGCTAAGTTTGCGGATATGGAGCGTTTCGAGAACGTGTTCCAGTATCCATATAGTGTTGTAGATGACGTGCCTTTCGATATGAAGGGCAAGTGGCGTGAGATGTATTTCCACAATGATAATTCTATCGTGCTGGAGTTGGGATGCGGCAAGGGTGAATATACCGTGGAACTTGCCAAGCTCTATCCTGAGATGAACTTCATCGGTGTGGATATCAAGGGCGCACGAATGTGGACTGGTGCCAAGAAGGCGATAGAGGAAGGACAGAAGAACGTGGCTTTCCTCCGTACCAACATCGAGATTATCGACCGCTTCTTTGCCGAGGATGAGGTGCAGGAAATCTGGCTCACCTTCTCTGACCCGCAGATGAAGAACCCTCGCAAGCGTCTTACATCTACATACTTCATGAACCGTTATCGCCACTTCCTTGTGGATGGCGGTATCATCCATCTGAAGACGGACTCCAACTTCCTCTTCACCTATACCACTTATATGGTGGATGCCAACCATCTGCCTGTGCTCTTCCGCACCGAGGACCTCTATCATCAGGAGGGTATCGATGAGGAAACCCGTAAGATTCTCTCTATCCAGACCTATTATGAGAGTATGTGGATAGAGCGTGGCTTGAACATCAAGTATCAGAAGTTTGCCTTGCCACGTGAGGGTGAGCTGGTGGAACCTGATATTGAGATTCCGCTGGATGATTATCGCAGTTATCGCCGTGATAAGCGAAGCTCAAAGGATACAGCGAAGTAAGTTATCGCAATATATATTTAAAACCGCACAACAGCTGTTGTGCGGTTTTAAAATAGCAATTCTTATTGATTGTCTTTGTTAATCAAGTTGACGACTACTTTTACCATTACATCTTTTTCCTCAGTTCTGCTTTCTGCAATCATCAGAGTCAGTGCTACGAGTGTGTTGTCGGCAATCCTCTTATGTCCATTTTCTGCATACAGAATGCCATTCTTCTCCATAAACCAGAGGAAAAGCATGGCCGCAATTCTCTTGTTGCCATCGCTGAATGAATGGTTTTTTACGACAAGGTAGAGCAGCATGGCTGCTTTTTCTTCTACCGAAGCGTAGAGTTCTTCACCACCGAAGGTTTGGTAAATCTGACCTATGCTGCTCTTGAATGAATCATCCTTCTCATTGGCAAACCATTTACTGCCTCCAAACTTTTCTTTCAAAGCATTGATGGCTTCCATTGCATTTTCGTAGGTGGCATGGAACGGTTCGGCTTGAGTCGTCTTGTCTATGAGTAATGTCTGATAATCATATTTGTCGAGAGTATCCAGGGCATAAACATAGTCGCTGATGACATTGAACAGTCCGTTATATTCGCCCTCGGATACTTGATCTTGCAATGTAATCGCACGTGACATCAAACGAACCACTTCTTTCAGTTCGTTGTAATTGTCTAGGCGTTTCTGGTTGATGGCATAGCCCTTGATAATGTATTGCTTCAAGATAGAATTAGCCCATTGACGGAATCTGGTGCCATTGATTGACTTTACACGATAGCCTACGGAGATAATGACATCTAGGTTATACATTGTTGTTTCGTAGGTTTGGTCTCCGTCAATACCCATATGTGCAAATTTTGCACATGTGATATTTGGGTCGAGTTCACCTTCTTTGAAACAGTTATTGACATGTCGTGAAATCACAGTTCGGTCACGGCCAAACAACTCTGCCATTTGGCTTTGTGTAAGCCAAACGGTATCATTTTCTAATTTTACATTCAGCTCTATGTTGCCATCTGGGGAACGATAGATTTCGATGGAAGAATTTCTCTGCTCCATACCTTTCATTATTTAAATGTCCTTACTCTAGTATCCAACTTTTGGATAATTCGGCAAAGATACGATAATTATCTAATTCCTACAAGGTTTTCGAGTATTTTTTTCTTCTTTTTGATGAAACTTGCGAAAGATTGAAATGGAAGGAATGTTTTGTTTTTGATTACTTCCAGATTAAATATCAGGACTAGCCTTAGGTTAGGGATATGTATAGTATGTTATTCTCTTACTATATCTTTTGTTAAATCCGGGAATAATCTTGTTGAATTCAAGAAAAAAGGTGGAAATGCTTGGTGTTTCCACCTTATTTTATTATATTTGCAGCAAGTTTTTGAAGAAATGCAGTATTCTCTGGGACTGCATGGAATTGACGAAACGACTAAAAGAACAGAAAAGTAATAACTAACTAAATAAACGACAAAATGATGAACTACAAGAAATTGGCTCTTACCATTGCGGCAGGAGCAATGGCAACTACAATGATGGCGCAATCTGCACCTCAGCTGAATGCCAACAACATCAACGAAGTTATCAAGGCGATGACTTTGGAAGAAAAAGCCCAGGTGCTGGTGGGCGGTGGTAACGATGGATTCGTGGGCAGTGGCGCTATGCTCGGACATCAGAAGAAGTTCGTGCCGGGTGCTGCGGGTACTACTGTAGCCATCCCTCGTCTCGGCATTCCTACTACCGTACAGTGTGATGGTCCTGCCGGTGTTCATATCGATGCTCATCGTGAAGGTGACAGCCGTAGCTATTTTGCCACCGGTTTCCCTATCGGAACCTGTCTGGCTTCTACCTGGAACACCGACCTGGTGCGCAAGGTGGGTGAGGCTATCGGTAACGAAACCCTGGAGTATGGCTGTGATGTTGTGCTCGGACCGGGTATGAACCTGCATCGCAATCCGCTCTGCGGCCGTAACTTTGAGTATTATTCAGAAGACCCAATCGTAACGGGTCTTATCGGAACCGCCTTTGTACAGGGTGTACAGAGTCAGGGCGTGGGTGTAAGTGCCAAGCACTTTGCTGTGAACTCTCAGGAAACTGACCGTACCAAGGTGGATGAGCGATTGAGCCAGCGTGCTCTCCGTGAGCTGTATCTGAAAGGTTTCGAGATGATGGTTCGCAAGAGCAATCCTTGGACTATCATGTCTGCCTATAATAAGATAAACGGTGTTTATGCCCAGGGCAACAAGGATCTCCTTACCGATATTCTCCGCAACGACTGGGGATATAAGGGAATCGTGGAGACCGACTGGATTGGTAAGCGTGCCGACCTTCCGCTGGAACAGGAAGTTGAGGCAGGCAACGACCTGATGATGCCGGGTTATCCAGCACAGGTGCAGGATATTGTTGATGCAGTAAAGAATGGCAAGCTGGATATCAAGGATGTGGACCGCAATGTTCGCCGTATGCTCGAATATATCGTGAAGACTCCTCGATTCAAGGGATATAAATATAGTGGTGAGCCAGACTTAAAGGCTCATGCAGCTATCACCCGTCAGAGTTCTACCGAAGGTATGGTGCTCCTGAAGAATGATGCAGCTCTTCCTATCCAGGGCTTGAAGACCGTGGCGCTTTTCGGTGTCAACTCTTACGACTTTATGTCGGGTGGTCTCGGTAGTGGAGCCGTTAATGTTGGCTATTCTGTAGATATGGTTACCGGTTTGAAGAATATCGGTGTGGCAACTACTCCTCAGCTTACGGAAATCTATCAGAATTATGTGAAGTATGCCAAGGCTAAGTTGAAGGCAGACAAGAATCCGATGATGTGGTTCCTGGATCAGGGTCAGCCTAAGCTCGATGAAATCGAGATTACTGAGCGCTGTGTAGCTGGCGAGGAGCCAAAGGCAGACGCTGCCATCATCACCATCGGTCGTCAGGCAGGTGAGGGTATGGATCGCCAGATCAATGGTGAGTTCAACCTCAGTCAGATAGAGCAGGATATGATTTTCCGTGTATCTGATGCTTTCCATGCCAAGGGCAAGAAGGTGATTGTCATCATCAACTCTGGTTCTGTGATGGAGACAGCCAGTTGGAGAGACCGTGTGGATGCTATTCTCGTAGCATGGCAGCCAGGTATCGAGGGTGGTAACTCTGTAGCTGATATTCTGACCGGTAAGGTGAATCCATCGGGTAAGTTGACCATGACCTGGCCTATCGCAGCTACCGATCATCCATCTACTGCCAACTTCGCCAAGGATTACGATATGTACACCTACAAGAATCTGCAGGATTCGAGCAAGGGTAATATCAAGGGTTACGATTATAGCAACCACGAGGAGGATATCTATATAGGTTATCGCTACTTTGACACCTTCAAGAAGAATGTGGCTTATCCATTCGGTTATGGTTTGAGCTATACTACCTTCGAGTTTAGCAAGCCATCAGTCAAGGCTAAAGGCAACAATATCGAGGTTAGCGTAACTATCAAGAATACCGGTAAGGTTGCCGGCAAGGAAGTTGCTGAGGTTTATGTCACTGCTCCAAAGGGCGCTTACGAGAAGCCAGCCAAGGAACTCAAGACCTTCGGCAAGACCAAGTTGCTGAATCCAGGTGAGAGCCAGACTTTGAAGATGACACTTGAAAAGCGCGATCTTGCCAGCTTCGATGAGGCCAACAGCCAGTGGAAGGTAGATGCAGGTAACTATCTCTTCAAGGTAGGTAGTGATGTAGAGAACATCAAGGGTACTGTTACATTGAAGGTGGCAGAATATACCGAGAAGACAAGCAATGCCTGCGCTCCTAAGGTTCAGTTGAACTATCTGAAGCAGAAGTAGTCTATGTAAATAATATTCTAGAAAGAGATAATCTAGAAGAAACTCCCGGAAAATGGGGGAAGAAGAGATTGAAAATTTTCCCTTAAGGATATTTATTTTTTTCCTTAAGGGAAAATATATTTTTCCTTAAGGGAAATAAAATCTTCCCTTAAGAGATATTTTTCACCTCGTTTGGTCTGTAAAGTTATTTCTTTATGAATTTCGCGGCACCTATTTTCCTATCCTCAAAAGCAAAGAACTCCCGTCTCTTTTCTGAGATGGGAGTTCTTGTTTAAAAGGAATACTGGGCGGAAATCATCAGTTCGCGAGGGCGAAGATGATAGCTGTCGGTCAATGTACTGATGCCGCTATAGATGGTTTCCATATAGTTCTTCTTGTTGAAAAGGTTTCGAAGCTCTGCTGAAAGGCGGAGCTTTTTCATTCTCCAAACTGCCGATGCATCGCCAAGAAGGGTGTTTAGGTGGTTGCCCTCTTGCAGCTCATTGTGATAATGTACGAGCGAGAAGGAGAGGTCCACATGGCTGATGGTAGCGGTGGCAGATACGCTTTGACGCCAATTAAATAACGATGATTTCGCCATTTTTTGACGTTTCGAGTTGTAAAAAGAGAATTCTCCCTCATAGCTAAAGGCACACCAGGACGGCGAGAAGTCGATGCTAGGCTTCACAGTATAGTTGTCGGCGGTGTAGCTGATGGCTTTGCCGCTGCTGTATTGCTCACCCTTGCTGTAGTTGTAACTGCCCTCCAGGCGGGTTTTCAGATGCAGGTCGTAGAAGCCCTTCGATATGTAGAGTGATGCCCCTAGGTTGTTGCTCTTGCTGTCCTGCTTATATAATGAGGTATAGTATTTGCC
>CDZB01013147.1_pt1 | contig 67758 bp, 96 predicted proteins | sample 554961 | NCBI WGS metagenome assembly CDZB01 (sample SAMEA3182106, study PRJEB8094) | gut metagenome | biome: human; feature: gut; material: Stool; isolation source: human stools | place: Canada | collected 2013-02-26 | reverse complement strand
GGAAGCTCTTCAAAACCCCCATCTTTGAGCGATGGGGGAAGCAGTTTTGTTTAAATTGAGGACTCCAGACCAGACGCTGAAAAGCGTCGATAGTTCCCATGAACGTTAGGCGTTCGATTTTTCCGAATGTTGATGATGAAATAACTCGATATTTGCCTGCAAATTAGGCAAATCCCATCTTCAAGAGTCAGTTCGCCCCTATGGCGCTCGAGACGAAGCGCGAACCAGAGTCTCAGGGTTGATCAGCAAGGCAGCTTTGGCGGAGCACACCATTTGCGCAAGCGGTAGCAGTTGTATAGTGCAAACAACGTTTGCGCTCGACTGTGATTTTTCGCCAATCCGCGATAACGAACCTTGGCATAGCCATAAATCCTCTTCAGCCAGAGGAAGCTCCACTCAATCGAGCATCGCACCGATGCTTTCGCATGCTCCAAATGCCGTCTTACGTTCACGCATTCGACGAGCGCTTGACCAAGTTCGCCTCCGAAATTCTCACTGATTGATAATTCCTTCTTCCATGCACTCGGCTTGGCTGCGATGTACCAGGACACATCCTTGAAAGGAATCGCCTGAATTTCAGTGCGCTTGGCGCAACCGATGTAGCCGGAATCAAGGAAGACCATCTTCTCAAGGCCCTTCAGAAGGTCGCCCAGATGAGTAATGTCATGTTCGTTAGCCGGTGCGGCGACCGTGCCGTAGATGATCCCCGATTCAGAACACGCGGCAATATGCTCCTTCATCCCGAAATGCCAGGTGTTGGCCTTCTTGCCTGAAGCCATCTCAGGATCTCGGGCGTGAGCCTTGTTCTTGGTTGACGACGGCGCTTCGATAAAAGTGCCGTCAGCGGCAACCATTTCAAAAGAACAAGCTCCGGCCTCTACGGCCAGATTTACCGTGCGCTCGAGGAATTTTTGAGCCAACCCATATTGGTCAATGAAATGCCTGAAGCGCAGTATCGTCGAGTCTGAGATGAACAGACGTGTGCTGGACACGCGGCAGAAGCTGCGAGCCACCATGTCGCTCGCCAAATATGACTCCATCTCCGGATCAGACAGATTGAGAGAGACCTGAAGCAGGTGAACACGAACCATCGTTTCAAGGCGTGTATACGGCCTTCCTTGTTGAACCGTCTCGCCAGCTTTGATGTGGTAGTGCGGCAGGCATAGTTGGATCAATTCGTTGATTACGTCATCTGTCAAGCGATCCATGGCATTCACGCGACGATCAGCATGAGTCCGACGAATCTGAAGGAATTTTTCAGCCTCAATGTCAGCAAAGCTCAATTGGCCATTGAACAGCTCTTCCATAGAACATCTAGATTGTTAACGTCATCATGTTAGTGTTTTACTATTGTATTGGCAAAAAAACAGTGCATTCTGGCGTCGTTAAGAAAAGCCGAACAGAACATTTTTGTTCCATCCGGCTTGGCAACGGGGGGTTTTGAAGAGCTTCCTATGACTCCATCTCCGGATCAGACAGATTGAGAGAGACCTGAAGCAGGTGAACACGAACCATCGTTTCAAGGCGTGTATACGGCCTTCCTTGTTGAACCATCTCGCCAGCTTTGATGTGGTAGTGCGGCAGGCATAGTTGGATCAATTCGTTGATTACGTCATCAGTCAGCCGATCCATGGCATTCACCCGGCGATCAGCATGAGCCCGACGAACCTGTAGGAACTTTTCAGCATCAATGTCTGCAAAGCTCAGTTGACCATCGAATAACTCTTCAATAGCCACACCAAATTTGATGAGCCTCTACCATAGGATTATACTATTCCCAGAGCAAAAAAACAGCATTTTTTGAGGCTGTACGGAAAAACCGAACGGAACATTTTTGTTTCATTCTGCTTGGCAACAGAGGGTTTTGAAGAGCTTCCTCAGGTTAGGGGGCGTACGTTCCTTTGATCTATAAGACTTACGGTCTGAAGTCATAAAAACCTACAGAACGTAGGTGCACTCGCGTACTCAAGAATCCTTGATTGTTGATACCAACTATTCCAAGTTCAGTAGTGATGGTTCTTTCCTTCGTCGTTTTTTCTAGGCTATTGACAATAGGTGATACAAAAGTATAGAATATCACAGGTATCACTCAAGCATCTGAGGAGAGAAAATGCTATTCCTTCCTAAAGTCAAGAAAGATGATCCGTGCCTTAAGGCGACTAAGAAAGTGAAAAGTTTAGTTGCGTCTTTGTTGGCTGCCGTTGCTGTAGCTGTTTCGGGAGCCGCTTATGCGGGCCCGACGAGCATGCATGATTCGGGAATGTCAACTGAAATCATGCAGGTCGATCAGAGCTCGCCGTTGTTAGTTATTCAACACGACTCGCAGCAGAATGGTTCTGCATACCACTATTCACATAGTAGTCATTACAGTCATTCGAGCCATAGAAGCCATTACAGTCACTATTCTAGTCGGTGGTAAAGTAATCCATGAGTCAAGCGAACTATTCTATTGAAGAAGACGTATTTGGTACATGTCTTAACATAAAAGTGGATATTAGCTTGTATTCATTAGCTGCTATTATGAAAAGCACTTATTGGTTTACTGATAAGTGCTTTTTGTATATACATTGGGCTGATGAAGAAAAGCAAATACTTACTGTTTCTTTTAGAGGAAAAGATGATTTGAATATTAATGTTTTGCATTCTATAGCTGGAGAGTTTATGAACTCTGTGCTAGATCAAGTCATCCGTATCAAAGTTGAGGAAGAAACAAAAGTACTGAAGTCGATTATCGTCAAACGAGCATTCTCAGAAGCACTTTCTAAGCCAGAGAAAGAGTTTGTCGAACATATGTGAGGCAGATGTGGACTTTACAGTAGAAGTGTCGAATGAGATTTATCCCAAACAGGTGATTTTGGAAGCTAAATCTGCATTTGCGAACTATGCAGATTTTGTAGTAGTCCCGATCAGGGTAGGAGTTGTTTCTTTGACTATAAAGCCATTTGAAAAATACGAGGCCAGTTCGAGAGAAATTGCTTTGTCTTTCCTTAATTACGCGTTAGATTTGGCAGCCAACTACCATTTGGAAAGGGAGAAGTAATGCAAACTAGTACGACGTTTCAGCCAGTTAGTTTCTTCCAAAATGGTGTTGCTTCCTTTAACTTCTTACCGTTTAGGTTTCAAAAGCTTGAGAATCAAAGAGTTTTACTTACCAACTTGGTTGGTGAGTATTTGATCGTTACTCAAGATGAGTATCATGATTTTGTGTCTAAGAAACTAAATAGAGGTGGTTCACTGTATAATTCATTGAAGCAAAGACATTTTCTTTATGATGATTCTTCACACCAAATAGAATTGCTATCATCTAAATTTTGGACTAAGAAATCATTTATTCAGGGTTTTACGAAGCTGCACATATTTGTGTTAACCTTGCGATGCAATTCTGCATGTACATTGTCAAGCATCTCGTCAAGAAGAATGTGCATCTGATTGTTATGACATGGATATTAAAACAGCACGAAAGGCTGTTGAGATGATGTTTCATAGTCCATCTCAGGATATTACTGTCGAATTCCAAGGCGGTGAGCCATTATTAAATATTCCTGCCTTAAAAGAGATTGTTCAGTATGCTACCGAACTGAATGCTAAGTATTGCAAGAATCTTTCATTCGTAGCCTGCACTAATTTATCAAAGATTGATGACGATCTGCTAGATTTTTTTGCTCGCTTTAAAGTAAGCATTTCGACTTCTCTTGATGGACCAGAATTTTTGCATGATTTGAATAGGGCAAGATCCAAAAAAGCTGCTAGTCATGCCGTTTTAGAAAAAAATATAGCTCGTGCTAGAGAAGCTTTAGGTTTTGAGGCTGTGTCGGCACTTATGACGACAACACGGCAAAGCCTACCTTACGCGAAGGAAATCGTAGATGAATATCTTCGTTTGAAGATGGGGTCTATCTTTATTCGAGCATTAAATCCTTATGGCTACGCGCTTAAAACTGATAAGGCAATCGGATATTCGGTATCTGAATTTGTGAGGTTTTATAAAGAATGTTATTTATATATCCTTGAGAAGAACAAAGAAGGGATTGTTTTTCCTGAGGGGTATGCATCTATGCTTTATAAAAAGATACTAACTCCATGGCCTATTGGTTTTGTTGATCTTCAGTCTCCTACTGGAAATGGTTTTGGTGTTACTGTCTATAATTATGATGGTGATGTCTATGCTTCTGATGAATCTCGAATGTTATACGAGATGGGGGATCCAGCTTTCCGTTTAGGTAATGTGATTCAGGATACTTACGAGGAGATCTATTTTGGTGCTGCTATGCAATCTTTGGCTGCTAATGGAGTAGCTGAGTGTTTAGCTGGTTGCCAAGATTGCGCATTTGTACCGTATTGCGGAGCAGATCCGGTGCGCCACTACGCGACGCAGCATGATGCATATGGCCATCGTCCTTCGAGCTCTTTCTGCCAGAAAAATAAAGCAATATTTGAATTTTTGTTCGATAAATTGCAGAGTATGGATATGAATGAGGAAGAAATTATATGGACGTGGTTGAGGAATTGCGCTCGTGAAGATGTAGTCCTTAATGGTATGGGAAAAGATTATGCCTGAGAAAGTCAATGTAAGAGTCAACAATCTTGAGAATAATGAAATTGTAAAACTTATCTCGGTTCCAGTCTCGCCTTCTGAACGTTATTTATGTGGATTCCTTTTTCCAGAAAGATATCCTGACGTTGATTTTGAAGGATATGCGTATCTGCTTACTCAGGATCTTGATTTTTACAATAAGACTTCAAGCTCCGCACTTTATTCTGATAGTCTTGAAGAGATTGACTTGAAGGATAACGATATAATTAAAATTGATGCTAAGCATCAACAGTTTCAGTTTTTATATCGCGTTGACGGAAATGCAAATTGTTTGTTCGTGACAGATTGTTGTAATTCTCATTGTTTAATGTGCCCTCAACCGCCAAAGCTAGAAAATACGGTTGAGATAGAACAATTGAGACGTCATGTTGATTGTTTACCTGTCGATCTGAAAGAAATTTGTGTCACTGGCGGGGAACCAACTTTACTTGGTGACGAACTTGTATCTTTACTAAAGCGGCTGGCGAAACATTGTCCAGAATGCCATGTTCACATGCTGACAAATGCCAGAAAATTTAAAGACTTTAATTTTGCTCGTCAGTGTATAAGTGCAGGTCTTAAAGGAATTTCGTTTGGAATCCCTTTGTATTCATCAGATCCAGAATGCCATGATTATATAGTTCAATCGAAAGGTTCCTTTGCTGAAACCTTGGAAGGTATATATAATCTGGCGAAGTTTGATGCGTCAATAGAAATAAGGGTGGTCTTGACAAAAGTAAACGTCTCTCTATTGACTGAATTGGTAGATTTTATTTATAGGAATCTGACATTTGTTGATCATATAGCTATTATGGGAATGGAGCATATGGGCTATGTTAAACTTAATTGGGGAAAGGTTTATATTGATCCCGTTGATTATCAGGAATATCTGGTTTCGGCAGTGCGCTTTTTGAAACTGAGAGGAATGAATGTGTCTGTATATAATCTTCCTTTGTGTATATTAGATAAAAAATTATGGCTGTTCTCTAAAAATAGTATTACGGATTCCAAGAGATCATTCGATGAAAAGTGTTCGAGTTGTTCTGTGCAGTCCAGGTGCGGCGGCGTCTTTAGGCGACAGATGGGGGCTATGCATATAAAACCAATTGTCAGTTGCAATTAGTTTTATAGTATTGCTTTGCATACTTAAATAAACAATCTAATTTCTATTCTTCGGGAAATTTCGCCCTCGACTATGGTATAACGGCTGTCGAGTGAAAGCAATTGGTTGAAATTCTCTAAAGATTTATTTGAAATTTTGGTAAATTTAATAAACGTGGTCCTGTTTGTTGTGTATTTGTTTGAAAACTAAAATTATAACAAACACGGATCATTCTGCGTCTGGTTAACATCCCAGAATCTCGGACCGCCTGGCTGTATAACCAGCCGTTTCGTCATGTGTGCTCGGCATGGGCACGTTCTAATGGGTGAAAGTCCAAAGAGGGGCCGGTAGTGGCAACCTCATAGCTAAAGGCAAGGTGTGCACCGCGAGGTGTAGGCTGAAAGAAGCCCGAAGCAAAACCTTGAGCTGATGAACAAGAACCTCATCAGGCATATGACGGTGGATAAGCCTGCATGACAAGGCGAAGTCCAATAACTGGCCGGAACCGTCGGTGTAAATGAGGCAGCTACATGAGGGGAAAGAACGTGCTCTTACCCGAGGAGATCTCATGGACGCTACCCCAATAGGGGTGTCGGAGTATAGCTTGCCGTGAGAAGTCAGCAGAGGCCATAGTACCGAGCGGGATGGTGCTCGGGAAGGGCCGAAATCAATAACAGGAGGCGTCCGACGTAGCCGACGGCCAGATAACAGCTGAAAATCCGATGAGGAGCCCGAAGCGTCCAGCCCGGCGGAACCGGGAAGAAGCAGAGGGTAGCTGTGGGGCGGAGGACGAGAAGGAATAAACGCCACCACAAGCAAATCTCTGGACCACCCACTCTTGTCAAGCAAGATGTTAAGGTTTCTTCGTCGAAGGCGATACGGGAGCGCGGATGCGCTCTCGCAGTGGCCGCGGGCCGTACTAATTTGAGCGAGCTTGCTCGCCTGATTTGGGAACTGAGGCCCGCCTTGGAACGCGCGAAAACGAAGGATAAAAGTACGCCCCCTAAACACCAACTTTCACAATTTGCCGGAGCTGAAGCAGGCAACAAAAAGGTTCATCTCGGAAGTCCGTGGAACGCGGCCTTGACTTTTAAGAAAAAGTACAGATCGTCTCGGAAGCCATAAGCTCGTCGCTTAATTTGCTTGATTTTATTGTTGACACCTTCAAGTACAGAGGTGTTGATCTTAAAGTCCGCGGCTGCAATGATGCCCTGCACATAGCCCCTGAGGTTCTTGCCGAAATCTACCAAGGGCTTGATCCTGCTGTGAGTGGCTCGGTGAATCCAGTCCATAACCAAAGCAATTGCTTGTCCGCGTGTTCCCAAACTCCAGAGATGTCGAAGCTCGTCTCCCATGAGATAGCATTTGAGCAACGGCGTATTAAGTTTCGAAAGCTCCGCCAGTTTTGTATGCTCCTTCTCCGAGAGATTTTCAGGGCGCTTGTACAAGAGGTACCGGGAGCTCTTCACGACTTTTCTTAACCAAGGCGCATGCCTGAGGGAATTGGCCGCGTCCACCCTGACTCTGTCGATCACCTTCCTGCCGAAGTTGGACAGGACATGAAACAAGTCGTAGACAACCACGCCGTTGGGATAGTTCTCTTTCACCTCAAGGTCGAAGGCAGAGTTTTGATCCATGGCAACAGCTCTTATTCCAGCTTTTTGCTCTGGCGTAAGTAAGTTAAAGAACTTTCGAAGCGTAGCTCTGGAGCGGCCACGATCAAGCCAAAGGACTTTCTTCGTATCAATGGAGTACACAACTGTGGCGTAACGATGCCCGCGATGAATGGCGAATTCATCCACAGCCAAGCGGCGAGAGTTATCCCAATGGAAATGTTCGTACAATCGCCGCAACCGGGCCTTGTCGATCTCTTTCACTGTATCCCAGGAAAGATTCGTTTCTTGAGCAGCGTAAGCCACCGTTTCTTCAAGCGTTCTGTGCTCAACGTGCTCGCGTAATCGCTCGGTATGCCGCTTGAACGGCGCAAGCCATTCTACGGCTTCCATTGGATGTCCTTTGCAATGAAGGCAGTCCACTCGTCGAAATGTCACGTTGAGCTCAACAAAATACCCTAAAAGGGAGCACTCCTTGATTCTTCTGGAAACATAGCTGTGAACGAGCGGTGCCTCATGGCGGCAGCGCGAACATATCGGCATTGATCCTTCGACAGGTCGCAAATCAAGAATTAGAGTCTTCCTGCCATCTACGGGCGAGACTTGAATCTTGAAAGAAGTGATCTGGAAGCCGGGCCATGGATCGAGAGATTTGAAAAGTTGCCCTACAATATTGGTCATAGCGCTCATCCTTTTTTCGCGGTTCTTCTCTAGTAACTTGAATCTGCCTGAAATTGGGAGTGAGCGCTACTTTTTTTCTTGGAGGGAGCCGACCAGACTTTTTCTTAAAAGTCAAGGCCGCGTTCCACGGACTTCCGAGATGAACCAAAAAATGTGAGCGGTTTTGCGTAACCATACGCCCCTGAGGCAGTCGTTGCCAGGGGTGTAGGTGTTAAAGGTCTGCGACGTCGTCAAAGGCCGTTTCGGCGGCAATTTCCTCTATGTCAATGAGGTCGTCAGGCGCTTCCGGCGCATCGTTCTGCTCGACGAACTGCCCACTTGTCGGCACAGGAAGGTTGAGGATTCTGAACAGCTCCTTCTTTTCCTCGACAATCTCGTCGAAAACCCATCCGCCGTTGAAGTGGGTCATGTAGATGTTGTTGAGCTTGGCCAGAAGCTTATGGTCGCTGTCATAGTGAACCCGGTACTTCTTTTGACCATTCTCCCCCACGCCTCCCTGATTGTAAATTTTGATCCGAGCCCGAACCATGGCGCTTATGGCAGTCGCAAGCATCTGCAGGAAGAGCTTGCCCTCCCAAGCTTCAGTTGTATGAACCTGCGTGCGATTGCAGGACAGACGGGACTGGAGCGTATTGAAGGCGTGCTCCACCTCGTTGCGCTCCTCGTAAGCAATGCAGCATTCAACGGCGTCGCTGATTGCATTGCTTACCAGCACGCGAACGCCTGCGTACTTCAGCTTCTCGCACACCTTCCTCATGTTGATGGTTATGGTCCCATCTCCGGCCACATCGCCATAAGTATCAAGCAACTTTTTCTGAGTGTCACTCAGATCCGTCGGATTCGTACGGTGCAACTCAAGAGCGGCGCCCAGTTGTTCTTGTAGACGTCGCGCCATTTCGTCAGTGATGTCCTTGCTGAAGTACAGATGGACGTAGAACGTCGTTTTTGTTTGTTTCTGAGAGCGTTTCCCTGCAATGGGATGCTCGTCATAACTCCAGGATACGGGAACTGTAACGGCGTTCTGCTTGAGGAAGCTGACGCCGTTGTTCCAGTCGAGCAACTGCGCGTAATTCTCATCAATGATTTCAGTGATGGCCGCATTGAGATTGCGACGAGCATTGCTGATGAAGCTCATGTTGCTCCGCAGCATGTCGTCCCAATTGGCGCCGGAGCCGTACCCCTTGTCCATCACCAGAACAATCTGGCTGTAGTCGATCCCGGACATCGTCAACTCGGAGAGGGTGTTGCGGACCGTGCAGACGTCCGGAACGTTGCCGGGGAAATTGCGGAAGTAAACCGCTTCTCCCGACTGTTGGTCCAGCACCAGCAACACGTTCGTCTGGGGAGCGCTGATCAAATCCTTGTTTTTCCCGAACTCGACCGAAGAAATGTTTTCTAAGTATGGAGTGATGGATGTTGAACGGATTCCCCGCGCATTCCCCATCCATGTGGCACACATGGGTGGGGTCAACCGGGGCTGACGAAGTCAGTCAATCTCAAGTTATTCAACCTTAAAGTCGTCTAAAGCCCCCACGAATTACTTCACGCCCAACATCTTGAGAAAGAGCTGGTCGCGTCTCGTCGTTTCCGTTGTCCATTTGGATGCACTGGCATTCCCCGTTGCGGCGATGTAGTCGACACAACGGAACCAGTCCAAAATTTGAATGAGCGAGTGCTGATTGAGCCAAGCGAGCAGCTTTGCTTCGAGACTCAACTCCTCCTTCGTCTTTCCCTCGGTTTCTTTTTCGGAGAGCGCCTTCTTCACATCAAGGATTCTCTTCGCAAGGAAGCAGTGGTAGCCCAGACCAACGAATTGGGCAAATTGCCTGCCGTACAGATTCTCGGGATACCACGTCCTCGGCTTTCGCCCATCAAAACTGTCCTTGTACGTAGCGAAAAGCTCTTCGATCTTTTCACGGGAACGGTATGCCTTCAGCGCGTCGAAGGGATCCTTGATTTCATTGCTCACAAGGACGAAATACCCCCAATAGCGCTTTGCTTCCTCGATCCCGTCCATTTTGAAGTCGACCTTGACGCCTTTGGCCGTACGTTTCACCGTGAGGTAGCTGTCGATTTGTTTCTGGGCAGCCGGCCGAAATTCCTCGACGCCGTCCTCCAGATCCTTCTTGAGTGAGAAAAGGCTCTCGCGAAGCCTGCGCTCCTGAATCGGAGCAGCCTCCGGTTTGTGAAATACATGGACGTACAGGCGTCGCGTAAACGATTCCGTCTCCCCGGCTTCGAAATTCCCGCGCGTGCGTTTTCGCACGATGCTGAACCCGTGCTGCCTGCGGCGCATGACGCCGCTGACATCGACGTCAAACGGGCAGACGTTCCTGAAGTGCCCGAGCTCTTCGCGTGCGGCGTCGATTTCCGAGCGAACCCACTTGTCGGTACTGTTGGCGAGCATCAAGAACTTCGTGTGCTCGCGGGCAAAATGCGTCATGTTGTCCTGACTGTAGAACCCGTTGTCGGCCACGATGACCGGCGACGCCAGATCGAGCATGTCAAGCTGTCGAAGCGCATTGGCGAGCGAGATCTTGTCAGGGATGTTCCCGGGCTGCTTGCTGAAAGCGACGGGCTGACGATTTTCCACAGAGTACAGCACGAGAAGCTTGATCGTATCAAGCCCGTCCCCATCCTTGTTGAATCCCTGACGCGCTTCAATTTGATTCTTCGAATACGTCGAGAAAGTCGTGGTGTCCAACGCCAGATTCAAACCCGTCGACGAGACTCTTTGTCCACGGCACTGAAAATACGACTGCACTCCAGATTCATTTCGACCAAGCGAGGCGAACAGCTTGCCGTAAACATCCTGAGTGATGGGGTGTCCGTACGGTAGCGGATTCATTACTTGCCATGATTCCATGCGCGGCAACGTGTCACCGTCAGTCGCGACCCAGTACCGAGCGATCGAACTCAACTTGAGGGCGTCGCCGATCTCGAAGCTCCTCTGGAGATCCGCATCAATACCGGATTCATGACCTGTCCACTCGAGGATTTTTTGAAGTCCGACATGGGTGCGGACGGCCTGGACGGGTGCCTCGATAACTTCGGAACGCTTCTTTTTGGGGCGGGTCGGGATCATTTCGGTCGACCCAGCCAGGATTTTGCCCAAAAGTCGGGTAGAGAGCGTCTTTGTTTTCTGAGTTTTCGGATCATATCCAGTCACACGTTCGTATACGTAGACGTCGCCATTCGAGCGGGTTTCGCGGCGAATGCCGACATGCGTTTTTCCAGTGAGAGGGCGTCCCATGAGTATCTCTAATAGTGCCCTTATATTCTATCATGCGTACACTATTGAAAGCAAGAAAAAGTCCGTGTATTTCACGGACTTTTCTATCAAAACGTCATTTTCACTTGAGTATCGTGACTGTTTTGAACGACTTTTAGGTTACTCAATCAGGGAGTAGCGGATCGAATCGGTACCGCGTTTGGAGCAATGGATTTATTGAGCAATGGAGGCTTTTGAACGGAAGAGGTGGCGGCGGCACTGTTACTTTCCCGAAGCAATTTTCGGGCATCAGTTATATCTTTGTAGTTGCGCCAAATGAAGAAGGAACGTCTGGACAATGGTTTGATTGGAGCACGAGCAAAAAAACGACAAGTTCAATAAGTTCGCAAATCATGGGCGGCGCTAACGACGGCGCTCCAAAGCAATCGTGGTATGCGGCAGGCTTTTAAAAGGAGGTGACTCAAAAATGGGGTTTGAAATTGGACAAATTTTCGAGGGTGAATATCCCCCAGAGGCGGCGTTCTGGTGTAACGATTGTGGGGATCGGTACATCAAGGAAGTTGAAGCGACACTGGATGGTGTACCGCGCTTTCAAATTGTCAAAGTGCCCGATCTAACAGACGAGGAGATTGCGGCTCATGTGCGCGCTGAACGCGACATGAAGATCGCCGAGACGGACTACCTCGCAATGCCAGACTATCCTCTTTCGGATGGCGAACGTGTGCAGGTCTTTGCCTATCGTCAGGCGCTTCGTGACGTACCGACACAGGAAGGTTTCCCACGCGAAGTGGCATGGCCTGACGTGCCGGTTGTGTTCAAGAGAACGAAAGGATAAGCAAACGCCCGGATAAACCACCGGGCGTTTAGCTTATTTGGATACTGTTAACGAGCGCAGCAGGTTTTCCCATTGGTCCCAAACACGCTCCGGGGCATATGCCTTCATGTCCTTTTGGGCGACGTTCCCAAAGCGAATACGAAGAGACTCGTCGCTCATAAGCTTCGAAAGTGCCTCAGCCAGGCTTTCAGGCGTGTCGTCGCAAAGGAGGCCGTTTTCTCCGTCACGGATGAGTGTGTTCACTGCAGGACACTCTTTGCATCCGATAGCGGGAAGCCCCATAGACAGGGCTTCTGTCAGTGCTAGCCCCCATCCTTCAAACTCTGAAGGAAACGCGAAGATTGATGCGTTCTTTAATTGCAATGGGACGTTGTCGGTTGCGCCGCAAAGACGAACGCAATCTTCGAGTCCGTTTTTCTTAATCACAGACTTGACAGTGACTGTGTACTTTGTGTCGCAGTGGGTTTCTCCCCAAAGCTCAAGTTTCCATGTCGGGAACTTGTCTTTGACAAGAGCAAAAGCTTCAATTAAAAGCGTTTGGCGTTTTTCAGAGGAGATGCGCCCGACGTTGATGATAGTGTTGGAGCTACGATTCGCCGATATGGGAAATTGAGGAACACAATTAGGAATGACCTCGACAGTTGCTGATGGAAGAATATCAAGAAGGACGTCTACAAACTCCGGGCGCAGCACCTGCACAATATCGGAGGCCTCTGTCGCTGTTTTAATTCCACGCGGAATGTTTGGCGGGAAATAAACGGCTGGATACCCGTGAAGCATGGTCACAACCGGAATCGAATCCCCGACAATTCTTTTGAGAATATAAGTTGTGTCCACCTGAAAGGAAACGAGAACATCCGTCGATGCTTTCGCAAGCGCCTGTCGAAGCTTGTATGTGGCGACCTCTACCGACAGAGCGGCACGTTTACTTCTTCGTTGCTCCTTGCACAAGCTAAGCGAACGAAGCTTTCGGACAAGTTTCGTTAATGAGAGCGGTATCTGGGCATGATAGGCGTTGATGAAATGAACTCGGCTATCTATCGGAAAGCCTGGTTGGCCTTGATTTTCGTCAAGGCAAATGGCGGTGACGTTATGTCCTCTTTGCACAAAAGCGTTTGCCATGTCACAGAAAACCTTTTCTGTTCCGCCCTTGGCATTGACGACGCGCCAAGTATTGACGAGCGTGATGTTTAATTGACGGTTATTCGGGGGGGGGTAACGGGTTGATACATATTTAATATGAATGCAAAAAAGGCTCACGGTTGTTGGCTCAACCATGAGCATGGGATGTACACATAACTTTATCACACCGCCTTCTGGCGTTTTTTTTATATGTGGAATTTATTTGTCAAGGCGCTGGAAGAGGCGCTAAGGAAGCTCTTCAAAAGCCCTCTTTAATTTTGCGCTCCGAGAGCTTTTGTCTATTACACAGGCTAAATTTCTGTGCAAACGATTGTTCAGGGTACTTTTGAAGAGCTTCCCTAAAGGAAAAGGTGACTGAAATGACGAAGGAAGAAGTGAAGGAGTGGCTCGACAAGCTCGGCGTCAAGGTCGGGGAAGTGACCGACGATCTCATCGCCAAGGTGGAAGCCCAGAAGGCTCTGCTCGATGCGGAGACCCGTCGAAAGACGCGCCTCTTCTGGGGGCTGGTCGGCTTCATTGCCGGTGTTCTCTGCACGTGGCTGTACAACGTCCTCTTCTGAGGAGAGATACAAAAACGCCCCCGCATGGAAATGAGGAATCCAGCGGGGGCGCATCTTACGGGCGGTGAAGGCGTGACAGAAGGTCTCTCGCTAGAGCGTCACACCTTCGTAGTAAGTGCTCGATCAGAACTTGTGGACGAGGCCAACAGCGGCCTGATAGGCTTCAGGCTTATAGTCGAACTTATCGTTTGCCGCATCGACCTCATCCTTAAAGTAGCCAAGGTCGGCATAAACAAGGGTACGCTTGGAGAGCGGATATTCGTAGCCAGCACCAAGGACAAAGCGGGTGACATCGATCTGGCGGCCCGACGTGACAGTACCGTTTGCTTCAGAAGCATATTCGGCATCCATGTAACCAACCATGGCATGAGCCGTGCCGGCGAAAGCAGGCATAGAAGCACCGAGCGTCAAGCCGTAACCGTCATAGTAGCGGTCAAGATTGGCCTTGTGGTTGGCCTCTGCGGCCCACGTACCGAGCAAGTCACCGATCTTGCCGTCCTTAAAGTAGCCAACGGCAACAAAGGGTTTGACCATACCGAAGTCATAAGAACCGCCCATCGTAACACGATACGTGTCATCGACATCACTGGTCGTCTTGGTAGTGGAGTCATAAGACTTCTTATTGATCGTATCAACAATACCAATAACATTGAGACCGCCAACGGTGTAGGTGGCACCGAGAGCCGCGTAACGGTTCGTGGACGACTTGTTTTCGTGACCGTTTTCACCGAAGGAGTACTGGGCGTAGACCTTGAAGCCCGCAAAATCAGGCGTGACATAGGTCAACATGTTGTCATAACGAGAATCGAAACCGGCGCCCCAGAGCAAGCTCTGGTTACCGACATCACCCCAACCAGTGCCGAACGGGTTGAAGTTGCCAATGGCATAGGAGCCAGCCGTACCATTAAGGATGCCAACGCGGCCCGCGGACAACGTACCGAAGTCGCTCGTTACAAAGAGGTTGGCTTCGCGGTCAAAAAGCTTATTCGTGGTCTTGAGAGCGCCGTCGTCAGAGTTGAAGCCGTTCTCAAGAACGAAGCCGACCTTCATGCCATTGCGAGGTCTTCAGTGGCCTTCAAACCAAAGCGGTTGCCCGTGGAGTTGCCAGAGGACATTTCGAACTTGGAGACATCATCCTGATTGGCAACGTCAGCATCAATATTGGTATAGCGAACGCCCGTGTCGATACGACCATAGAGCTGAACATCAGCAGCCTGAGCGGAGAAAGCAACTGCGCCGAGAACGGCAACAGCAACGAGAGATTTCTTGAACATGGTAAAGAATCCCAAAGAAAGTGAGTGAAAGAGGCTTTTGGCAGAAGCCTGAGGGCCTCCTACGAGGCGGGGAAAAAGTTCGCGATTCCTTCCTTCCTTCCTTCCTTTAACTTGTTGAAAAATATGGAGAAATGCGAAATAGAGGTGTTTTATTGATGAGGTGAAAATAGGTAGTAACCCTGTTGCTGTAATGAAACAAAGAGCGGTTTCTGGAAGGGCTATGTCTTCACGTGCGCGTGTGGCCAAGGTGACTGCTCCCCGTCCGATTTGAAACCAACCTGAAGCTCCCTCGAGGTTATGTCTCGGGGGCTTTTTTGTGCGCGTGTGCTTGAAGTCTCGTTAGAGACTCAAGGCATGCGGGAGGTTATATGCCATACAGAGATTTAAGTGACGGCCAGATATTAGTCGCCGCAGGTGGTTTTGCGACGATCTGCGGCTGGCTTTCATATTTGCTCAAGGTCCAAGAAGGGAAGGCGTTCCTTTGGAGAGAGTTTTTCTTGCATGGTGCGATTAGCGCCGTGTGCGGGTTGATCTCTTACGAAATTTGGGCGTACGAAGGCTTTCCGCCTCAACTGTGCGGGGCGCTCTCTGGTCTTGCCGGATGGGGCGGCACCCGCGCGATCCGGCTCGCTGGGCTTTTGATCACGAAGCGCCTCGGCGTGAGTAAGGAGGATTTGAAATGAATAACTTTGGCGAGTATTCGGCGGAAGTCGCGATGGACTTCATCGAGGCGTGGGAGGGCTGTCGCCTGCAGGCGTACAAGTGCCCGGCTGGCATCTGGACTATCGGCGTCGGGCACACGCAGGACGTGACCGAACATGACGAGATCACTTATGAGCAGTCGAGGGAGATGCTTCGTGAGGACGTCGAGGAGGTCAAGCGAGGGCTTGCCCCTTTCGTCAATGTTCACGTGACAGAAGGGCAGGTCATTGCGCTGGTGAGCCTGGCTTTCAACGTGGGCGTCTCTTATGTCGTCCACAAGTGCCCGAAGCTCATGCGCGCCGTGAATGCCGGCGACGAAGAAGAAGCCGCCCGCCAGTTCTTGGACGTGAACAAGGCCAACGGCAAGGTGCTCCCAGGCTTGACACGACGCCGCCAAGCGGAAGCGAAGCTCTATCTGGGTGAAGAATGAGGACCGAGATCATCATGGGCGTTGCGTTGGTCGACGCCTTCATTGGCGGCTACCAGTACGCGGCCGCGCTCTACGGCGAGGAGATCGCCAATGTCAAACTTCAGGCCGCGATTGTTCGCGCCAACGATGGGAGGAAGTCCTATGAAAAACTTATTGCAGCACAAAACGCGCTTGATGCTGCTCGGCGCGATGCTGTGCGTCGTCTCTGACGACCTTGACCGGGTGCAGCGTGCCTACCAAGATCGAGAGAGAAGAGCCTCTGCCGATGCCTGCAGAGTGGAACGAGCCGCAATTGCCAGGTGCGAGGTACTTCTCGGAGAAAGCGCAGAGCTTCTTGCTGAAGGTTCAGACCTACTTCAAAGAAACGCCGGAGTTCACGACGCAACAGTAAGTCTGGAGAAATGAAAAACGCCGGGGATGCCCCCGGCGTCTCTACTGACTGTTACCTCTGAATTAGAAGACCGTACGCAGGCCAATATTCCAGCGCCAGTTTTCCTTTACGTCGCTACCAGTCGTCTTTTCAAGATCAACGAAGGTGTAGGTAGTATTCGTCAGGTTGAAGTTGGCACCGATGCCGTATTCAACCCAGGTGTCGCCGAGCTCGTCCTTGAGGTAAGCGACATTGCCATCCTTCGAAGCCGTACTTTCCATATCACCCATGAAGTCGTGCAGTACGGCCACGCGAGCGTAGATGCTGCCCTTCTGTTCGGGGAAGTAGAAGCCGGAACGGACACCAAGACGGCCAATCAAGCTGTCGTAGTCATCCTGTTCGACACGAACCCCATTGTGAGCCACGAAGTCATCGCCCATAATGCGACCGTAGGTGACACCTGCGGACGGTTCGACAAATGCCAGATCATTCATAGCAAAGTGCCAGCCGTATTCGGCGGCCACGCTGAACGCATTGTTGTCGAAATCTCCCTTCATGGTGCCGGACGTGAATTCATTCGACAGGCGCGAATACTTCGCGATCAGGTCGACGAACTGACCATTGTCGGCAAGCCACGTACCATAGACGGAAACACCGTACATGTCGCTGTCGCTCTCGCCCATGTCGAAAGTAGACGAACCATCGGTGTAGGAGAAAGCACCGCCAACCTTCCAACCGGCACCGACGTCATAGTCAGCACCTACCTGAACAGTGGTGTTCTTGGCATTGACGGACTGCGCACCGTATTCCTGTTCAGAGCCGTAAATACGAGCCCAGGCACCGACCGTACCATCGGCATCGCGAAGTTCGCCCATGCGCTTCAAAAGCGTGTCGTTTTCATGACGCCACTGGACAGCAGACAAGGCAGCGATGGAGCTGTAACCGTCGAGCTTCTGGTTTACTTCTTGGTGGATTTCGCCCTTGTTACCGTCCTTGTCGACGGTCTGAGAGATGGCCCCGTTGATGTCGCCTTCGGCGATGGTGTTCGTCTTGCTAAGCTCGGAATTGCCAGTAACGACAATCTTATTGTCGAGAGAGTCCATAGTCGCCTCTGCATCAACGACATCGTCCGCCGTAAAACCAGTCACGGACACGTCAAGTTTGACGTTTCCTGCCTGATTAACCGTCAACGTACCGGATTCGATGGTTTGATTGTCGTTGAGCGTTGCTGCGAGGCTAACGGTACCCCCCGTCCCCTCCAAAGCGTCCACATTAAGAGCGGCATTGCCTTGCACATCGAAAGAACCGCCAGAAAGGTTGACAGTATCAGCGTTGAGCTTGGTAACCGCTTTGTTCACGACGACAGTGCTGCCATCCTTCACTCCGAGCGTATTGACGAAGCTGTCGCCCGTCATTTGCCAACTGGCGTTGTCGGAGAGTTGGACGTTGAATCCGCTGACATCGCCATAAAAATCTTCCATATCGGAGTCAATTGTTTCAAATGTGCCACATTGCTTAAATGCACGTCCCGTCCATACGGAATCCGTGCCGACAAGGTTGATATTCACATCTGCATCGATCAAATTCCCGCTGTTCTGGGAGTCATCTGAAGTTGCCGGCGTGCCGAAAACAATGTCGCCGGTGAGCACGGTCTTATGTTTGCCGTCCTGATTAATGTTGATGGTTGAGTTACCACGCGCTTCAATCGCGTGCTTGGCCGTCACAGTAAGGTCGCCAGTCAGGTCGATTTTTCCGTTGGAGTATGCGGAAACGCCAATTTCCCCACCGTTGATCGTAATCGTGTCAGCCTTAACCTTGACAAAAGCCGTGTTATCCGGAGCTTCTGGCGTTTGAGAATTATTTTGAACATGGATACCGAAAGTCGAGGATTCGTCCATGTTGAGAGTGAGCGTTCCAGTCTTAATGGACAAAGAGCTTCCGGCTCCCGCAACGAAGAGGCCGACGTCCCCCTTGGCACTTACAACAGTATCGCCAGCGACATCAATGTTGATCTTGGCACCATTGCCTGCTTGAATACCTCGACCGAATTCAGAGTCAACAACCAGATTCTGCCCCTTGATGGTGCCAGTCTGATTTGTGGTCAGCCAAATGGCGCGTTTCCCACTTGTTGAATTTTCATATTTCCCAGTCGCCTTGATTGAAATGTCTTTTCCGGTGTGGTCAAGAGTAAAGCCGCTCGAAAGATCTTCAACGGGAGTAGTAACGCCATCAACTGTCACCACGCCTAAATCATAGGTCGGAGAAGCCGCACCTGCCTGAGATGCGAAACATAACGTAACTGAAGCGGCCAGTAAAGAATATTTGAACTTAGACATGATGTAGCCTCTGACAAGATGAGGAGGTTGAATAGAGGCTTTCAAGGTAAATGGAATTTTATGGGGGGGGAGTGAAAACCCTAATATCATCGTAAATGACTGTAGCTCAGGCTGTTTCTGTTTGGTGATGATGTTGCGATTTTACAACGAAAGATAATTGCTTGACAGCATGGGATCTCTTCTCCGAGCCACTGGACAAAAAAATAGCGCCAGAACGAATCTGGCGCGTTGAGAGCTTACTTGTTGTGTGGTGGAGGAACTTCCTTCACCTCGAACGATTGACTGGTCATTTCGGAGTGGAGCTCTTCACCACATTTCGGGCAATAGACAAACTCTCGATCTTTGCCACCGGGGTTGACGTTGCCAGCAAGTTTGAATGCAACTTTCGTGCCGCATTTTGGACAAAGCGCAATGTAATAGTCTTTCCAAGGGTCCACTTACAAATCTCCGAATTAGATGCTCTGCTGTTCGATGATCTTCATTTCCATCGTCTTGAGGTCCACGCGAACGGTGACGCTTGCCTTCATCATTGCTCCGAAGCCATTCTTGGCTCGGAAAGTTGTCTTGACTATTGCGAACGGAGCCTCGTTCTTTCTGTTCAAGTGAAGCGTGTAGCTACTTTCGTCGTGCTTGTATGAGTCAGGATCATTGAGTGTCTTGAGCACGGCTTCTTCGGTTGGTTTGAAGGAGCCATCCCAAGGACTGAAGAGCTTAAAGAACGGATCAAGGTCAATGTGGGACTTGAATTTTTCAGGAATGTCCTTGTATTCGTTCAGACACCATCCGAGAACTTCTGTGGTCTTAAGATCGGAGGTAGGAAGAACGACAGCCCGTCTTTCCAAGTGGCTGGATTGGTTTGTATGATTTCTTCAACGATTGCTTGAGAAAATAGCCTTTCGAGGCGGCCTCGTAGGCGACTAGCTGTCTCTGGCTTTTCTGTCCAGATCAGTTTGAGGACTTCGAGGATGTCTCCTCGTGTGATGTCTTTGACGCGAAGTTGGCCGAGGATGGGGACGGCATATGTCTCGATCGTTGAGGACCACTGTTCTGCGTGCTTGGCGTTCTTCCAACGCTTTACATCCTTGATTGTGTCGATGGCACCAGGGTAGAAGTCTTTGAAGGTGATGTTCTCTCTGTTGTCATCTTCATCATGCTTCAAAGCCATCGGGTCAATTCCATCGGTGACCATCGCAAGGATTTTTGCAGCGCGAGTCTTGGCTGCGCTGATTGAGACACGAGAAGCGCCGCCTATGGACAAGTCCTTTCTGGTCCCGGCGAAGCGGTAGCGGACAACCCACTGTCGCGAAGATTCAGATCGAACCAAAAGCATCAACCCTCCGCCAAGCGAGTAGCGACCAGGCGGCAACGTTAAGACGTTCTTAGAAGTTACTTGAACCTTTACCTTTGCCTCCGAAAAGAACCACCAAAAGAACCACCAATGCAGTGTACTATGTGGCGAAATATGGCGCAATCTGACTGATTTTGAAGGAATGGCAAAGATGAGGGAGTCTTGAAAAGGCTTGATTTGCAAGGGGGATAAAGAAAAACCCCGAAGCCTCAAGGACTTCGGGGTTCGTAATATGGCGGAGAAGGGGTCCGCGAAACTTAGTGAGACATCCACGAGACATCTGCGAGACATTTCCGAGACAAATCCGCGCACGACAAGGTTTTTTTCAGTACCATTGCCCCTAGAGTGAGACATCTCCGAGACATCTCTGAGACATCTTCGAGACATCATAGTTTATGGCGGACTTATGGCGCAGGTGAAGGTTACCGCGAAAAGCATAGCGGCGCTCCCGGATGGGATGCACAGGGTTGAACGTGGTCTGTACGTTCGAAAGAGAAAAGGCCGGCGGGACTGCTGGTTCTTTGTATACCAGATCATGGGGAAGCGGAAGGAGATCTCGATCGGACCTCTGGAGAGCGTGACGATCACGCAGGCGCGTGCAGAAGCTGACCGCTTCCGGCACCTGATCGATACGGGCGTTGATCCTCTGGGCGCGAAAAAGGAGAGGCTCAAGTCTATGCGCGATGCCGGGGGTGATGACGACGCGCCGTACACGGTCTCGCAACTGATCAATGATGCGTTGCCAGTCGTTACAGAAACTAAGCGCTGGAGAAACGCAAAGCATGCGGGCCAGTGGGAAAGTACTCTGCGGACATATGCCGAGCCGATCATTGGCAGCGTACCCGTTGAAGACGTAACGCGAGAAGACATCCTTGCCGTTCTGCGTCCGATATGGGATGAGAAAACCGAGACAGCAAGCAGGCTTCGCGGAAGGCTGGAGTCGATCTTCAGCTTTGCGATCGCGACTGGGAAGAGACAGGGACTGAACCCGTGTCTGTGGCGCGGAAACCTCGAGCTGTTTCTTCCACCTCCGAGCAAGGTCAAAACCGTCGAGCATCACGACGCGCTGACTGTCGACGAGGCAAAGGAGCTCTTTGACCAATGGCGGCCACCAAAGAGCATCACGGCGTGCGCGATCCTGTTCGGTGCTCTGACTTGCGCCCGTGTCGGAGAGTTCGTGCCGGCTAGGTGGGATGAGATTGATTTCGAAAACAGGGTGTGGAATTGTCCGCCGGAGCGACGGAAGGACGGCAAGCGATACCCGCACCGAGTTCCTCTTTCTGACCAGGCGCTTTATGTGCTTGGCTTGATAAAGAGAAAGAGCGAGTACATCTTTGCGGGCGCATCTGGCCCTCATATCAGCAAAGAGACGCCCCGTGTCATCATTCAAAAGAAGCTGAAGCACGGCACCATGCACGGCTTCAGGTCGACGTTTCGCGACTGGGCGGCAGAGAACGGCTTTGACCGCGTGCTCGCTGAGAAGAGCCTGATGCACGCGACGGGGAACGAGGTTGAACAGGCTTATCAGCGAAGCGATTTGCTCGAGCAAAGGAGGCCGCTTTTGCAAGCCTGGGCGGATGAGGTTTACGGAGAATGCGATGAGTGAGTCAGAGTTCAGCGACTATGTGGTCTATGTTGACGAAAGCGGAGACCCGAACCTAAAGAAGATTAACCCTAATTTTCCGGTGTTTGTGCTGACACTATGCGTCGTAAAGAAAGAGGTATACGCGGAAAAGATCATCCCCGAGATGTCGAAGTTTAAGTTTCGTCATTTTGGTCATGACATGGTCGTTTTGCACGAACGTGACATCCGGAAACAGACAGGCGACTTCAAGGGGCTCTTACATCAAGACAAGTTCTTGGATGAGCTCACTGAGATTATTGATGCTTCAGAGATGACGCTAATTGGTGTGGTGATTAATAAGCCCGCTTTGAATAAGCGTTATTCGAATCCATATGAGCCGTACAGCCTTGCGATGGAATACGGCTTAGAAAGGTTGAGAGACTTTCTGAAGGCAAACTCAAATTTCGATGGAAAGAAAACGTTTGTTATATGCGAATCGAGAGGTCTCAAGGAGGACAAAGAGCTAGAGCTGGCTTTCAGGCGGATCTGTGACGCCGAAAACCGAAATGGGGAAAGATATCCGTTCTCTCTGAAAATTGTTCCGAAGTCCATAAACTCAAATGGGCTCCAGTTGGCAGACCTTACAGCCAGACCGATTGGGCTATTCGTTATGCGGCCCGATCAACAAAACAGGACGTACGAAATCCTCAAAAAGAAGTTCTGGATGGGGAGGTCTGGGTACACATACGACGGGAACGGCCTAAAGGTTTTTCCCTTGTGGGAGCACGATGACGTACCATGGCTACAGAAAAGCGAAAAGCCTGCAGTCGATCCGCAGGCTTAGCGCCGGATGGGTAAACCCCCGTCCCATTTGCCTTCATGGTAGCACCTTTGATATATAGCTGCAACCGAAAACAAAAAATCCCCCGATGCAGTATGCGCCGGGGGGATGTTTTAGGGGGCCGCGTTTCTCAGCCTCAGCTGCTTGTCGCAGCGCTTCTCATAGTTTGAGTCAGAGAGCCATCGGTCTAGGACCTCCTTCTTCCAGAACATGCCGCCGGGGAATCGCTTCCCCTGCGGGATGATGCGCTTCGCGATCCAACGGTCTACGGTGCGCGGAGACTTCCCGCCAAGGTACTCGCCGACCTCTTTTTTGCTTAACCACCCGTCCATTGAAATACCTCCCGTTCTTTTGCCATTCTCACCTGTGCGATCGCCTCCGCGATCAGTTCGGCCTTGCTCATGATTTGTGCCTTGTACGCCGCGAGTGCACGCTCGGCTCGGTCGAATTCCTCGCGGTCGATCATGTCGATCACGGCGACCATCGTTTCCTTTTCGTGCAGATCCTTCTCTGCCAGTTGACCGACCCGTGCCACTGCCGCCTGCATCTCGCCGTCATCCCGCACCGGGGCGGCGGCCTCAGCCAGAGCGCCGCACGCTTCTGAGGTGTTGCCGGCCTCTAAGAGTTCCTTCGCTACGGCGACCTGATCGCCATGCTCGTAAAGAATGTGATGTATCGCTTCTGGAAGCTCTTCCAGTTTCTCGATTAGGTACTGCTCGACGGTTTGGGGTCCCATGGTTTGATCCTCAGATAAGGGAGTCGGGTTTGGGGTCGATGATCTGCTCGGCGTCGATGGTCAGCGTGTAGACATCAACGACTCTCGCGTGGAACCGCCATCCTGAAAACCTCAGCTGATGCCCGCTTTCATTGAAACGTCGAACGGCCTTGGAAAGCTGTTGCGCCGTTGCACTGAAAGCGAGATTGGTGTCCGCGATTTCAAAATGACGGCGGCCTTCCTGCATCTGCGACCAGAGGTAGCGCAGGAGGAGGGTCGACGTAGTGGTTTTCTTTTTCATTGGTCAGTCTCTCTATAAAAAAGCGAGTCTTCATCTCGGTCTGGGCGCATGAGCCACTCCTCGTAGCACCTGCGGCGGGCGGCTTCGTCCGCCTCTCTCTTGCGGCGTGCCGCCTCTTGAAGAGCTAGCATCTCGGGCGTGCGTTGCAAGGCTTTCGCCCGTAGCTCCGCCTTCCTGCGCTGCATCTCCTCGAGCTTCGGATTGCTCTTCGGGATGCCGGCGACAACCATGCGCCCGAGCGCTTCCGCCGGGGTCGGCCACGATTGCCACTCCCGCTCGTACTCCTCCCATTCGTCGTAGAAGATTGCGGAAAAGCCTCGGTAGTAGGAGGGCTTCGCGGCTAGCTCCTCGGCAATGAATTCCTCTGCGAAGAAGCCGTACTTTTTCCTGATCTTCGTCTTCATGCGCTTCGTGCGGGATGACGCTAGCGTCTGCATCGAGAGCCGCTTCGGCGGCGGCGACTGGATGATGAGGCTCACGTTCCACCCCAGTGAAAAGCGCATTGCGAGATCTCGGATGTGCCGCGCCGCACCTTCATCAGGCGTCATGCAGAGCCGTTTCGGGAGCGGCGATTGCCGATCTTCCGATAGGCGTCCGACGGCGTGGGCGGCGTTCATTGCTTCCTCCAGTAGCTGTTGTTCGGGTGATGAGGCTTCGTCGGGTCTCGCTTCTCAAGCGTCGCCCCGCGTGCGAAGCCAGAGCGGATAGCCCACCTCGCAAAATTCGACGCATCCCGCCACGCGACGCACACGTCGTCGAGGTCGAGCGATTGCCAGAGCTTGCATATGCGCTTGACGGACAAATCGAACCCGTCGCCGATGAGGGCTTTGGTCGGGGCCTCTGCGGTCACGCTCTCAGGCTTGACTTTCTGCTGTTCGCTCTGCACCTCTGTGATCTCCGCCATTCGTTTCAGGCGGTTGCGCTTCCTTGCCTGCGCTAGCTTGCGTCGGCGGCGTTCGTCGGTTGCCCGGCAGCCGCAATCCGTCACCTTCTTTTCGGTGATGGCCTTTGCCGGGACTACGACATCGGTCAGGCCGCAGGAGTGACACGTGCAGACCGCTTCGATCCTCCCCGTGTCGGTCGCCCGCACGGAGTCGACGCGGAGGTATCCGCTCGCCGTTCCCACGAGGGCTTTCGCCTTCTGAAGGGCAACGGCTGTCCTCATGTCCTTGCGGCGATAGCACCCGCACGTCGTGCAATGCTCCGTGACAATGCGAAAGAGCGGGACGTTGCAACGGTCGCTACCGCAGAAGGAGCAGGAGCAGACCGCTACCGCGCCCTCCTCGGTGGGGTGAAGTTCGTGAACCGTGAGGGAACCGATCGTCTTCCCGATTAACCTGGGGCCGTACTTCTCGACATGGCGCTTGGCTTTGTTGAGCGGCGACCGATAGCACCCGCAGGATGGGGTTTTGGTTTTGAGCAGGAGGTTGCGGGTGATCTCGAAGCCTTTCGTTCCACAGTCGCAGTCGCTTCGGTAGACGGCCTCGTAACCGTTCGAGAAGACCTCCCGAACCGTCAGCCAACCGTACCTCTTTCCGATCTCCTCGCTGTAGTCTCTTAGAGCCATAGCCTCCTCACTTGATCTGCACGCTCTCGCGCTCAACCAGTCGGACGCCTTCGATATCTGCGCCCGCCTCGATTGCTTCCTTGAGCGCCGTTTTGTTCGGCGTGGTCGTGGTGCGCACCGTGACGAACGCATCTGGCAGCGTGACCCCGTCCGCAACTTCGATTGCCTTGCTCGTGCGGATGAAAACCGTCACACTGGGCGTCTTGACCTTGCCGCCGACGGCGGGCAGGGCTTCGAGCATCAGGTGCTTGAGCGTCTCGGACTTCTTCTCAAGGGCTTCTGCTCGCGCCTTCATGCGGTCGGCCTCGACCTTGATTGCCTTGGCTTCGGCCTGCAGTTCGCGGACGTAGAGTGCCGTGGCCTCGAGCTTTTCGGCGGCTTCGGCCTCGACGGCGTGGAGTTCGTCGGCAGAGAGGATTTCTCCAGTTTCTTCATCGAGCTCGATGTGATCGAGGGCTTGACGGATGGCGTCACTGATTTGGTAGAGCTTCATTTTGCGTACCTATGAAAAAGCCCCGCCGGTTAGGGCAGGGCCGATTGAGAAAATTAGAACTCAGCAAGTAAGTAGTGGAATTTGAGAACCTTTTTTGGGGTAGGCTCGATCTAGCAATGCAATGAATTGAGTCCAGCTGTCCGACGCTCTCATTAATCCCATTACTGCGTGGATGTGGGCTGATAGAGCTGGATGCCCTATATCGTCAGTCATCCATTGGTGATGTTTTGTCTTACGCCGACCAGTGTCTGTTTTTGGATTTCGCTTTTCGAGTTCTTCAACAAGCCCAGGGGCAATTCTGTCGTACACGATATCGATGGTGTATTTCCCAACAACGCTGGGATGCTGATTTTTTGATACATTTGGGTATGTCCATCCTCGAAGTCGATAAATCTGTTGGTAAAACTCATCTGGGAATCTCTTTGCCCAAGCCGCATATTCTTTTAGCAGATACTTATCAAGCAAGGCATTGAGTGCATTCCTATTGCGGACATACTGGTATCCAGTTGCCTCGTCGATTAGAGCAGTTATCCCAACTTCCGCTAAAGCTAAAATAATAATTTCTGCCTGTGCGGCAAGGTGGAGTTGATTCGGAAGTAAAGCATTTGCGCGCCGGGCTGACAGATACATTCTGCAAAGTTGGACGATATCTTCTGCCTCGAAACCGTGACATTTTGTCCCATCTTTTTCGAAGACGATTGCCGTTTCTGCAACAAGCCCATTTTTGAATTTTTCAGGAACGAACGGTTGCAAATTTGTTGGTGCGAGGTATCGATCCAGGCCGCCCTTCTTGTTGCCAGTTAAAAGACCAACAACTTCTCGTTCCCAGACAACTCGTTTTTCGTTATCAAGGACAGCACACGGTATTTGTGCGCCCCCTAAAGAGAGCGTGCCGACGTATTCTGCACTTGGATACCCAGCCTTTTTAAGGGCCGCTTTAGCTGCGATTTTTGATCTTTGATCTGGCGTTAGGGCCGCGCTCCTCGCTTTTGCAGCCGCTTGTTTTTTAATGTCTTTTGCTTGCATGTAACCTCCTGTAAGCAATGTGCTTGCAGAGGGATTATAGCAAGCAGGAACGAAACAGAGGCGCGTTGTCAAAGTTCCTGACCCCTGAAAAGGCCTTGATCCCTCGTGGTCGAGTAGACCTTGGCAATTTCATACTCTATCGAAGGCTTCCCGTTCCTCATGACCATAGTCTGGTTCAAGTCGATGTCTATGTGGTCGCCTGCGGAAAACGAAACTTCGCGGTTTTGCACTCGGGCATGGAAGTCCATGTCTGTCAGCTTCGCTGCGTATTCTGTTCCGTTCGACTTGATCGTCCACTTCTTTTCGTCGAATCGAACACCAAGGATGACGGCGTCGACATGCTTCATAGGCGGCAAGGCCTGAGGTGCGGCTGATTGTGCTGGTGTGGTCATTAGTTCGTATCCCTGTCTGTCGATGTCGAGGACTTTGGCGTTGTTCGCGTCTAGCAATTCGCAGCGCTCTGCATGGTTGCCCAGTCCAAGAGGAGAGAAAGCTTCTTTGAGAGGCTTAGCAAGCACTCCTCCGTTGTGAATCTTTTGCGATAGTTGCTTGACGTTGCCGTTGAAGTTGTTGATGGTGCAGTTGATGTATTGGGTTTGATTGGCGACAGTATCAACTTGAGCCGAAGTAACCTCTTGGTCTCCAAACGTTTTGCGCAAGTTGATCAGCAAGATGAAGCATTCGAATGTTTCTTTTGCCAGAGAAACCGTTTCCGAGAACAAGGCAGGGTTACTGGCGACTGCTTCGAAAACGAATTTCAAAAGTGCAATTACGCTTCCTTTCTCGAGGCTAGCTTGAATTTGAAGCGATGTCTGCTTTTGGCGAGCTCCAGGCATTTGCTTTGCAATGATGTCGAGAGAGTCGTTGATGCCTATCAGCGCAACGCCGAGCTCCTTCGCGTCTATGGTGTGTCCTTCGAGCGCCTTCCCCTGAAGGTGTAGTTTGAATTCGAAATAGTCCTGATCCATCGCGTTCTCCTAACGATACTCGTAGAGTTATCCTACAACGATCTTCTGGGGAGCTTGTCAAAAAAAGCCCCCGGCTTTCGCCGAGGGCTTGAGTTATTCGAAAAAATCGAATGACTGATCAATTTGACAGCGTTGTCAAGATGGTCAGAAGGGTACGTCAGAGTCGTATGTCGACTCGGGAGCGCGTCGCTGTGCAGCAGGCTTGGCTTGCGCAGGCTTCTCGTCGCTGTCCTTCTGGCGGAGAAGCTGGAGCTGTTCTGCGATGATTTCAGTGACCCAACGCTCGACCCCTTGCTTGTCCTCATACTTGCGCGTGCGCAGGCGGCCTTCGATGTAGATCGGATCGCCCTTGCGGACGTACTGGCTGATGATCTCGGCGAGGCGGCCGAAAGCGGAGACGCGGTGCCACTCCGTTTCAGACTGAGTCTCACCGGCCTTGTCTCGCCACTTTCGCGTCGTTGCGATAGAGAGGGCGGCGACGATGAAGTTTCCTTGGCGAATCTCGGGATCCTGACCGACGTTGCCGAGGATGATTACCTTGTTAACGGATGCCATTGTTTCTCCTTAGTGAGATATTGATGCGGCCTCGGCGTCGGCATTTGCCGCCGTGGTCTTGAGTTCTTCGTGAAGGCCAGAGCGCACCATCGCTTTTCTCTGGTCGGGGGTGATGCCTTCAAAGAAGGCCCTGTACGCCTCCATGCCTGAGTCCGCGGCACACCGTGCTGAAGCGATGATGTCTTCGGTCAGGAAGGGGGGCGGCTCTTCGGGGCTTGCGTCCTTGTCGGTGTCCGGCTGGCCCTCGACGGGGATGCAGAAGAGCTGAAACATCAAGCTCTTGTATGCGTAGCTCATGGCCTTGCCAGATGCCTTGTCGCCGTTGTCCATGCCTTCGCCTAGCGTGACTACCTCGACGTATGAGCCATCCTTTGCGCACGTTACGCGGTAGGTGATGTGTAGACGGATGAGACGCATCTTGCCGCTGACCGCTTCGGGCTCTTTCTCCATGCGAACAGGGGCGATGTAGAGGTGATGCTTCGCGAGGAGAGGGGAGAGGGCTGCGTACACTGAGTCGATGCCGCGATACTTGTAGTTGCCGCCGCCGCTCACCGTGGCATCCTTGCCGATACCCTGTTCGCGCAGAGCGTCGGCCACAGCAACGATTGACGCGTGTACCTGCGGCACGGAGTTTTGGTCTGTCATGATGTTTTGTCCTCAGAAAAGGATTTCGTCGTCGCCGATGGCGTAGAAGTCTTCAAGCGACTTGTCGTAGATCGGCTCGGGACGCTTTGCACGTTCGCCGAACCACTGGGCTCGTTCGAACTCGTCGCGGCTGCCGTACTCGGGGTACGGGTCCACCTCGTCCTCTGGCTCGGGCATCGGAAGCTCGAGCGGCTCAAGTGTTGCGATCGTCATAGCTACTCCTCTGGGCATTTGAAGCCCGGTTCGGGGTCGAGGATGCAGTCGACGCGGTACGCGATCATATCCGTCGCGTCGAAGAGCGCGTCATCGAGCTCGTCGGTGATGGTGCCGATGCTCTTTGCGACCTCTCTTGCCGAGCTTGCGTTCTTCAGTCTCGTGAGCGCCCCAATGAGCCCGAGTGACGCTTCGGGATCTGCGAGATACGCCGCAAGCACTTCTTCTTGCCAGTTTGTGACATAGCTTTTGCAGAGCTCGTCGATGTCGGCGTTCGGCGTCTGCTCCGCCTGGTGCGCGATCTGCCGCGCGATTCCTGTCAAAGTCTTCATTCGTTACTCCATGCTCCAGTGATGAGCGCACCAGCGATGACGGCTAGCGCACCGAAGAAGGTGATGAGCGTCCAGATGCGTCCGGGGCGCTCGCACGAAAAAGGCTCGACGTTCTGCCGAGCCTGCCTTGCTGCGCGCCGCTGTTTGAGCGGTCGCTTTCGAGTAATTCGTTTCATGTCGAAGTCCCTTGGAGTGTGGTCAATGATGTGGGCCGGGTCGGAGAAGCTCATGCTGCTTCCTCCTCCTCGCGCTCCTGCCAGAGCACGCGAAGCTCCTCGAGGCAGTCCTCCATGATGTCCTTGTCGAGCCCCGCGTCGTTGGCTGCTTCGGTGAACTCTTCGATTGTGACGAGCTCGCCTCCAGCGGTCAGTGTGTCGAGATCGAGCTCGTACCCGTCAATGAGGATCGGCTGCTCGTCGGGATACTCGTCGTACACCGACGGGACGCCGCCCATACCGAAGTAAAAACCGTTGCTCATGCGAAGTACCTCAATGCGATGACCGTGAGACCGATTGCGACGATGCCGCCGATCGTGAAAAGGCGATGTCCGAACGTGATGGTGTCTTCGGACGTAGGCTCGTACTGGATGAGCTCGTCGGCGCTGCGCCCGGTGAAGAAATCGAGAAGAGACATAGCTTTCTCTCCGGTTGGGAAAATGAAAAAAGGCATTCAGATGCCGCCCTAGGAGATGCCACGCCGAAGTGGCCGGCGGCACGTGAATGCCTTCTGTTGAAAGTGGGGTGAGGGAGCCAGGGTGAACGCAAAAGCCTCTCGTCTGCAGATGCCCTGGCTTTGGGATCTGGCCTAGTGAGCCGCCAGATCGGCACATATCTGCGTCATGCCGTTGCCCTCAAAGTCGTCAAGGAAGTGCCTCTATGAAGCACTGGATGTTCTTCGCGACCGCCTCGTACTTGTCAGGCGTGCGCACTTTCGACAGTACATAGGGGTCTGTGACCATGTAGAAGCTGAGCGCAGCGGCGAACGCTCTGCAATCAACGCTGAGCCGGCAGATGTCTTCGGCGGTCGGCTTCTTGATGCCGAGGCCGAGGAAGTACCCGGCGGCGAAGCTCTCGAAGTTTTCGATTTTTCTCATGTTGTTCAGGCAATAAAAAAGCCCCCGGCAGTGCCGAGGGCGGTATGAACAAGGTGTTTAGAGCGTGAGATCTGGTGATTACTTTTCTTCTTTTACGTCGTTACGCCATAGTTTTGGCATAAATGAACCGATGAGCGATGCTGTCGGGACAGCCAAGAACGCGCATGTCACGATTGTTGGTTTGTCCATGAGCGCGCAAACGATGGCGCATAGAACGCAGGCAAGGGAAATGGCCAGACCGATGTTCTGTCCTTTTTTCTGTGCCTCAAGAGCTCCAGCGCTTTCTTTCGCTGCTATGTCAACAAGAGTGGATTTGTTTTTGGCATCCTGATCGATGGCAGAGTGTCGAGCATTTTGTTCGGCCTCGGCCATTCTGACGATTCTGTCTGCGATGCCAGGGAGAATATTCTCATACCGCGCCAAAATGTCCGGGTGAGGCAAAGGTCCCTCAAAGGTTTCGGATTTTGCCGCGATTAGCTGAGTTTGAGCCTCTGTCTGGACGTCCGGCACATTGTCTTCAACGTCGGCAATGCGTTCTAGTTGCGTCGAGCTCTTTTCTGGCATAGGTCACAGCTTTGTCGAAGTCGCTTTTAATGTTGAGCATGTCTTCTGCCGGCGAGCGGTAGGACGTCTCGAACAGGCGACGATCAATTTTCGTTTGCACGCGAGGCGGGTTCAAGGCTACAAAAGGAGCCACCAGCCCATTGCGCACGCCTTTCATGAAATTCGTCATGAACGATGTGTTTGGCTGAGTCATGATATTCCCTTCCTGAAATCAGGGCATGTCATACAAGGTAGCCTCATCTTACCCGCTGTAGGCGCGGGTGTAAACCGCGCGGCCATTCTTTCTTGTGAAAGCCCATCCAAGCGTCCTCACCAGTCGAGGACTCGGTATTCGTTGAAAAAAGAGGCAAGGGCGCTTGAATCGGCTTTCAATCGAGACGCGGTTGCGCATCGTCTGCGCTCAGGCCGCTCGGGGCTAACATGCCCTCTGTCCGAAGACTGATCCTGATCTAGCTCGTGGGGCGAGCTTGCGTCGCTTTCAGGTGGTCCCCAACCCAACCGCACTGGAAGATACCCTCCAGCCGTCCTGCGTACTTTTCATACACGACCTTTGCGACTACCGTTCCGTCGCGTGATGCGCTCCCGACAGACCCTTCTGTCCAGAATCGCGTCCGTTTGGCGGGCGGTCCCCGACACAGCTAAGTGCCGAGATTCGATGCCCTTCCCATCGACGCCAAGCCTTGCGGCTTGGGTACCAAGCGGAACGTAATGCGTTCCACATTTGGTACTGTCATAGTACCACAGGGGTACCAACGGTGGTAGTGTCAGGTTACCAAAAATGGCGAGAAAGTTGATGTGGATCAAATGCTGTTTTGACGGACAAAAAAAATCCCGCACAAGGCGGGATTGGGCGGAGCGAATTGTTATCGCGCGTTAGAGTTCGCGCACATTGAAGCAAAGAACGGCTCTGCCGACGATTTCAATTGTTTCGCATGACTCAAGTTGAATCGGTCTGTATTTGGGGTTGTCAGAAATTAGCTCAACCTTACCACCGGGGTGAATCTGAACGCGCTTGATGAAGATGGAGTTCGAGTACTGGATAGCGTACAGGCCGTCTGCGACGAAGCGATTCTGAGACGTATCGACAATTACAAAGTCGCCGCGTCTGATGCCCGGTTCCATACTGTCGCCGTCAGCTGTGATGATATGAAGCGTCTGGAAGTTCAGCGATGATGCGGACTTAGAAAGCAGCCACTGCTTGGTGACTCGGAGCATCTGGACTAGTTGAATAGCCTGTGTGAATTCACCGCCATAACCGCAGGAACCCTTAACGTCAAGGACCGGAATGGACACAACGTCTTCATCCAGTTCAAGCGTCTGCGGACGCGTCAAAACGGTGTCGCCAAACTTAAGGAAAGCTGGCGTGACGCGAAAGAACTCCGACAACGCCTCTAGGTTTTCATCGGATGGCATCTGAATGCCAGACAGCCACTTGCCGATTGTTACGTGACTTGCACCAATGCGGCGGCCTAGCTCGCGCATTGAAATTTGCCGCTCTGCTAACAGAGCTTTTAGGCGTTCAGGGAATGACATAAGGCCTCCTTTGGTACTCAGATAGTACCAATAAACGGACCGTCTTAGGGTACCACGCGATTACCAACTATGGTACTATATAGGTACCATTAATTTTGTATGGGGTACCACATGAAGAAAGTTTCTGTTCGAGATGCCATCTCTCGATACGGCACTCAGCAAAAACTCGCCGACGATCTTGGGATTTCCCGCCAGACTGTCAAGCGGTGGGTTTCCAAGAACTCTGTCACGCGGAACTACCTTGCTCCTTTTTGCCGTCTGACTGGTTGTAAGCCGGAGGAAGTCAGTCAGTTTGCCGCTGACGTTTTGCAAATGATCAAAACCAGTCGATGAGGTTTTGAATGAGTTACGAGGCTATGCATAAAGTCCGCGCGTCGGGATTGTCCGATCGCACTCAGGTCGATGTGCTGGAAGCCCTTGCGTTTTTCCAAAATCCGGAAACGGGGGCTTGTTACCCGTCGACCGAGAAAATTGCGCGAATTTCTCGCGTGAACGATCGTCTTGTTCGCACGACGTTAAAAGTTTTGCACGATCTTGGCTACGTGTCGTCAACTCAGGCGCCTGGTCAAATGCGTTACTTCACCTTGCATTTGAACAGGCTGCCAACGGCAGACCCCCTGAAGGAAAGCGAACCCCTGCAAGATTCGACTCCCCCTGACAAAAGTACACCCCTGAAGGAAAGTACACCCCTGAAGGAAAGTGCATGGGAGGGGGGTAGGAAAGTGCAGGGGACCCCTGTAGAAAAATGCAGTTCACCCCTGTATGAAACTACACCCGAACAAGTAAATGAACAAGTAATTAAACAAGTAAAGGGAACAAGTAATAGCTTGCCCGCGCAAGCGCCGTGGGAAACCGACCATCTTACCAACGACGGTAAAAAGGTCGAAAAGCCAAAGGCGACAAGAGCCAAGCCAAAGACAAGCTGCCCATTCTCGCCTGACGACTCTATCCCGCCTGAATACCTTGAGTACGCACAAGCAAAGCATCCAAGCATCAACGCTCAGACGGAGTTCACCAAGTTCGTCAACTTCCACATCTCGAAGGACAACAAGTTCAGCAATTGGCTGGCCGCCTGGAGAACGTGGACGACAAAGGCAGAAGAGTTCGCCAAGAGCAGGCCGCAGAGCCAAAACCAGACTTACCCGTTTGGAAAGCCTACAGACCCTCAATACGGCATTGGGGTTTGTGAACGACCAAAGGTTCTACCCAGAGAGTACACGCCAGAAGAATCACGACGAGCCAGAGAAGAGGCAATGAAGATCTGGAACTCGTAAGGACACATGATGACAGAACAAAAACTAACTTCACTGACTGAAATCCTCGAGCGTGTGAGCCGCATCCGCGCAGAGAAGGCCTCCACCGTCACCACCCAAAAGACCGAGGTCGATCCGGAACTTGTGCAGGAGATCGAGAAGATGCGCTCTGAGTTCGAGCGTGACGGCATCGAGTACACGGAAGGCGCACTCATCGGTATGGCTGAATGCCGAGTGCTCAAGCGTCGCTACGACGAGAAGGCCGCAGAACGCTTCGCCCAGATCGCCGCAATCCCGCAGCGCTTCGCAAAAGCAAGTCTCTCGGACTTTGATCCTTTTGATGACGTTCAGCAGAACGCCTTCCTGCGGATCTGCCATTGGGCTAAGGCTGTTCGTGAAGGAGAAACCCCGTGGCTTGTTATCTCAGGCACTTGGGGGACTGGCAAAAGTCATCTCGCCTGTGCCGCTCTCAACAGTCTCCGCGAATCCAAGGGGTTGACCGTTCGATTTGTGGCAACGATGGACTTGGTTCGAGCCGTCCAGGGGACTTACGGGAACCAGAAGGCGACGACGAGCGAAGCCGAGATCACAGCAGAACTCGCCCGACTGGATGTTCTTTGTCTAGACGACATCGCCGCCGATCCGTCTTCCTTTGAAGCCAAGCTGCTTGCTCGCATCCTCGATGCCAGATACCGCAACGACAAGCCCACCGTCTTGGTGACAAATCTCGGCATCGAGGAGACCAACGGTCAGCCGAGCAAGTTCGACCAGTATGTCGGTGATCTGGTCGCCTCACGAACCCGTCAGTGCGCGGACTTCGTAGAGATCAAAACGACCGACTTCCGTCTCGGCCTCCGCGACCGCATCAACGCCCGCAAGGCACTTGAACTTAACTGAGGAGGTGTTCTGATGTCACTTCCGGTTGTTGTGCATTTCAATCAGCGCTTTTGTTTGTTCTTCAACACCGATCGTTTGCTCAACGATCAGGTTCAACAGGTTCGACATTTGAACAACGATGTCATACGTCGCGTCCTTGGGGTAATAAATGAACCCCTCATGAACGCCATCGTTACCAAGATGTCGGCAAGCATGGGCCGCAGCGGTAATTCGTTCAGGAAGTCCGAGGGCGTTGATACGGCTAGCCAAGGATCCTGTCGTAATACCCCGGTATTCACAGAACCTCTCAAGGGCGTGACGAAGCAATCCGGCGGCCGCCGCAGGCGATTTTATTGCAATGCTTTGCGCCTCATCCCAAACGTCCTTAACAGGCTCGGGCATGTACTTGGAAGCGGGAACTGGATCGGGTTCAGGCCAAACGAGCTTTCCGTCAATCCAAAGGCTGAATTTCTGGCAGTTAACACATTGTTTGACACAAACCTCTGCCATTGGAAAGAACGTGGCAAGCATTTCAACACTGATTTTTCTATCGAGGTGATGCTCTCGGAAAAAGTCTTCGTTGTTTTGCGGTTCCTTGATGCGTTGTGGAATCGGAATGGGAATTTGCTGAGCAACGACGTTGCATCTGGGACATTTACACGATTCGACCTTTCTCAAACTATCTAAGGCATGAAGAAAAGGAATTTCATATGAGTCAGACATATTTAACCGCCGAATGGGTGAATGAAAGAAACAAAGCCTTGGCTAAGGCCGGTGAGGGTATTGTCGCCGCTCGCAAGAGCCTCGATCAACTCGAGGAAATACTCAGCGGAACCGTCTCGGGCAAGTTCCCTGACATCGGGCAAGTGTCAGACACGACGCACAGGCTTCGTGAAGAGATCGATCAGATCCTGATCGGCCTGGTTGAGTCGAGCATGGTCAAGTCAGAAAGGAGGCTCTGATGAGCGAATTCTTCAGCTGGCTATTCACAACCGATCACCTACAGGATTTCTCAATCCTAACGCTCTGCTTCTGCATCGTCATGTCCGGCAGGGCAATAGATCGACACAGCCGTCAGATTTCCAAGCTGCAGAGAGAAGTGAGGGAGCTCACTCGCCGATGTAATGAGTTCGCTCATAGTCACAACTCGCCCGAAGAGCGGGGCGAAGGTAGGAGAACGGAATGACAACCTCGAGCGTACCGCTCTCTGCAATTGTCGGCTTCACCAAGAACCTCAGGGTCTTCGATTCGTTGGGGCGAAGCGAGATGGCGAGTTGCTTCTTGCCTGCCGAGAGGTCGGCTGTCGGCACTAACTCGCCGCCCTTCTTCACAAACGTGGGAAAGATCGCATCTTTGACTTCTATCGATCTGAGCACGACCGGCATCGTCGCCGCTTGGATCGTGACGGTCATGGCGAAAAAGCCGTCCCTCTGCAGCTGTTCACCACGTGAACCGCGACGGGTGCTGTTCGGAACGTCATCGATGCAAACGTCGATGGTAGGGCGTGAGGCTAGGAAGTTTGGATACATGAAAACGGCTGTGGCCGCCGTAGCGACCGCGGCAATGACAGAAAACGGATCAAACACGATTTCCTCCGTGGGGTGGTTGATGAATGTGTTGGGGAACACGCCTCAATCATCTCACGGGGGGGGGCCAGAGAGGTAACGAGAATGACAGGGTTTTGGACTTACATGTGCGTGCTCACGGTCGTTGTTGGCATAGTCGCAATCGCATGGATTTTTCGCGACTGGAGGTGATAAGAGATGAACTTTGCGCAACTCTTCTTTTCGATCTTGGCCTTCGGCGTGCTCACGCTCGGAATCTTTTGGGCTTTTCAGGAGGCAGCTTATCGGGCACAGGTCTTGGGTGATTCGATTACGCCGCCATTTCTGCGAGGCATATCGGCAATGATTGCGGCCGTGTACGCGGCTTCCGCCGTTGTTTCATCGCTGTATTGGCTAAGGAGCGTGCTCACATGACGGACGAAATCGAATGCCTTATAGGGATCGTCCTGCTTTTCGTCATGTACGTTGCATGGATTTTTGAGAGCGATGACTGGGACGAATGAGCAAAAGCATATTGACCACAGGAGGACGTTATGAGGTGGAACATCAAGGGCTTCGACCAGTACGAAGTCGACGAGGCAGGGCAAGTCTGGGCCAAGCCGCAAAAGCGCCGATTCGGCAACAGCTGTCGCCTGATCCCCGAAAAGCCACTAAAGCTCGAAAAGGCGGGCACGTGGCAGATGCGGAAGGCGGGGCTGCCACAACGTCTACGCCCCGACGAAATTGAACAACTCAAAATCGCAAAAGGAGAAACCGATGCAACTCACTCGTAGCCCCCGCATGTCCGAAATCAAGGACGAGGACTTTGAGCCGATCGAGAAGGACGGGAAGCTCAATGCCCCCAAAATCGGCGAGCGATGCCTTTTCCTGCTCAGAGCCTGGCACGGGCGTCCTGTCAATGGCTTCAGGGTCTTCGGATATCGGGAGGACGATGCGCTCATCTACGTACCTCTCTACAAGCAAAGCCTGTCGCTCCTGAACGTCAAGGGATGGATTCGCGTTGGCGGTGAGCCGTTCTATAACGGGCGCTTCGGAGGCGCGAAATGACCAGTCTCTTCACGCCTGACGAACTACCGCGCATGGCTAAAACGCTCAAGACGCTCGAGACGACCATCGACGCGATCGTCTGCGCAGATGAAAGCCAGCATGTGAGAAATCACTCATGGGATCGCTTGGACAACCGCAAGCGCGTCAAGCAGGCTCTTCGCGCCGCAAAGCATCAGGCCGACTCCATGCTCCGACTGATGGAGCGCACAGACCTCGAGAGGCTCGCACATGAATAAACGCGTACTCGCACTCGGGCGCATGAAGGCCGGCGCTATGAACAAGACGGAGGCGGCCTACGCACAGAAGCTTGAGCTTCACAAGCGGGCGGGTGAAGTCCTGTGGTACGCCTTCGAGGGTGTCACGCTCAAGTTGGCCGACGGCTGCCGATACACGCCAGACTTCGCTGTCATGCTTGCGGACGGCGTTATTGAGATGCACGAGGTCAAGGGCTACTGGACTGAAGATGCACGGGCAAAGATCAAGGTCGCAGCGAACAAGTTCCCGTTCCGTTTCGTCGCGGTCTACAAGCAAGCGAAAAAGGACGGTGGCGGTTGGAGGATTGAGGAGTTCTGATGATCACGAAAGAGCAAGAACAGCGTTTGCGCAACTGGGCACGAGCAAACCGCGAATGCCCTCGAGCCAAGAAAGGAGCTACGCAGGTATTCTGTGAGTCGCTTCGTTACTGGTTTGATCACGAGGCTGAAGAGGGAGAGGAACAGCCGGCAAGACAATCACAACCCGAAGTCCAGAAGATCGACGTTGCCGATGCCAACCTTCTGGACGCCGCTTACCGTGACGAACAAATGCTCACAGTCAATCGTGCGCTCCTTCGAATGTTCTACTGTGAACGGCGACACCCCAGGGACATTGAACGCTCCCTCTCTTTTGGAGAAAAAACATTCAAAAAACATAAGGAACGGGCTGTGTTTCAGTTGTACGAAATTGTCGAACAACTGACCAAAAAGTGCTAAAATGACAGTATTGAACGTCGTATGACAACAGCAGTTGGCTGTCCGGTTAAACCGTGGGCTCCCGAAAGGGAGCTTCGGCATGCCTAGAAGAAACAAACCCGCAAGCATTAGCAAGCGTTTCAGAGCTGACGCTAGCTTGAGTTAAGATGTAATTGAGCCCGTGGTGAAGAACTGCGGGCTTTTTTCGTTTACAACACCGCGCACGCCTCTCAACGATGCGCAACCCGCGCGGTTTCCATTCGCTACCTTAGGTCAGTTTGCTCTAAGGCCTGGGTGGGGAGAAATCCTCGCCCTCTCTAATTCCTTGGGTTACCTATGAAGAAAGCTATTGTGGCGGCCATTGCGGTCGCCTTTTTCGTTTCTACAGCAGCTGAAGCACGAGGTGGTCGTGGGTTCAGCGGCGGTCGTTCGTTCTCCCGTCCTGCTCCTACGAAGAGCTATGCACCGAAGCGCACGACAGTCGTGAAGAAGAACACGACCGTCATCAACCAGACTGTGAATCAATCTGCTCCTGCCTCTTCCGGCGGTGGCTTCTGGAGTTCTCTCTTCGGTGCGACCGCAGGATCGATGGCCGGCAACGCTATCTACGATGCTGTGACTGATGACAAGGGCCAGGCGCCTGTGCTGGCTCAACCTCAGCCTCTGCCCGCTCAGTGATGGGGCGTCGAATGAGCGACGGAGAGAGCTTGGGTCCTCCCGGGGATTTTTGAGCCTTGCGGGTCGGACGAGCCCCGAAACTCGTCTAGCTACACATTTCAAAAGGGTGTTCATGAACATTTCACTTTACGCTTTCCGTGAACGGTTTACGCTTGCCGGTGCCCGCCGGTATTGAAGCGAAAGCGCGAACGCGTGAAGATGGAAGTACCAAACAAAATGAGGTGTTGGCATGGCGAACGATGGCGTCAGCATGCGAGAGTTTGCGCGCCAGGTCGGACGTAGTGCCGCATACGTAAGCGGGAAGTGCAAGACTGGCGAGCTGCCTCTTGTCGACGGAAAGATTCCGTTAGAAGAAGGCCTGAAAGCCTTCAAGGCTCTGGTCAAGTCTGAAGAACGAAAAAAGGCGAGCCGTCGCACGTCCAGAAAGACTGCGGACGTGTTCACGAGCGATGACGAAGACGACAAGCAAATATCGTCTGCGCTGAACGTTAACGAGGCGTTCAACAAGGCCCGGCTCGCAAAAGAGGTCGCGACCGCAAAGATCAAGGACCTCGAATACAAAAAGCTCAAGGGCGAATATGTCTCGGTTGCTGAGGTTGAGGCGGACGCGAGAGAGGCAGCAGCGATGCTCCGAAACTTCGCGATTTCCGCCCCGACTCGTTACTCGGCCCTGCTTGAGAATCGGACGCAGCGCGAAGCCGAGGAAGTCCTTGAGGACATTTTCCGCGACCTTCTGAAAACGATCAACGGCTCGCGGTTTGCAAAGGAGTGATGGAATGGGTATCTGGTCGAAAGCGTGGGCTACGGCCTGCCGTCCCATTTCTCGTTTGACCGGGAGCCAGTGGGCCGACAAGTTCCGCGTCGTCGCTTCTGGTACGTCTCCTGAAGCAGGTATGTGGCGCACAAGTCGAACTCCCTACCTGCAGGAGCCTATGGACTCTGCGACGGACAGGCGCACGGAAATCGTCGTCATGTGTTGCTCGTCACAGCTCGGCAAGTCGGAGATGCTCCTGAACATCATGGGCTACTACGCTGACCAGGAGCCTGCTCCTCAGCTGATGCTTCAGCCGACAGTTGAAATGGCCGAGGCGTTCTCGAAGGAGCGCATCGAGCCGATGTTCCAGAACTCTCCAGGCTTGCAAGGCAAGCTCGAAGAAGGGAAGGACGGTCGCGGCTCTGCGAAAAAGTCAAGTACGACTATTCGCATGAAGCATTTCCCTGGTGGCTATCTGGCTCTTGTCGGCGCGAACTCGCCAGCTGGTCTTGCGTCTCGCCCGATCCGCGTCCTTCTTTGTGACGAAGTGGACCGCTACGGCGTGACGAAGGAAGGCGATCCTCTGAAACTCGCCATTCAGCGAACTCAGAACTTCGGGAACAGAAAGATCATTTTGGTCAGCACGCCGACAATCAAAGGCGCGTCGAAGATTGACGACTGGTACGAACGAAGTGATCAACGTCGATTCTTTGTCAAGTGCCCGCATTGCGGTGAGGAACACATTCTGCAATGGGCAAACGTGACCTGGCAGAAAGACGACGAAGGGAATGCGCTGCCGATGACGGCAAGCATGCATTGTCCAGAGTGCGGCTGCATAACGAGAGGTGCCTACAAGCCCGATCCGAAGTTGCTACAGAGTGGCCGTTGGATTGCAACGAACCCGGGCAGCAAGATCAAGGGCTACCACGTCAACGCGTTGTACTCGCCGTGGGTGAACCTTCACGACCTTGTGGATGAGTTTGTTTCCGTGAACCACAACCGAGACAAGCACGGGCTCATGGAGTTCGTGAACCTGAAGCTCGGCGAAGCGTGGGAAGAGAGCAATTCCGATGCAGACAACTGGGAGCAACTGTTCAACCGACGCGAAAGCTATCCGGCAAACGGCGTTCTCCCAGACGGCGTCTTGCTACTGACCGCCGGTATCGACGTTCAGCACGACCGACTGGAATGCACGGTCTACGGGTGGGGTGTCGGCCGAGAGTGTTGGGGCATTGAGCACCGAGTGCTCTATGGCCGCCCGGACGATGCGAGAACATGGCAGCAACTTGACGCGGTCCTGCAGCGCCAGCATTCGATGCTGAACGGCGTCCACATTGCGGTCGCTTGTGCCTGCGTCGACTCGGGTGACGGTACATATACGACGAATGTCTACCAGTACACGAAAGCCCGCGAACGAATGCGCGTCTTCTCTGTAAAGGGGCGCGGCGGCATCGGTGTCCCGTTCATCAACACGCCGACGAAGAGCAACGCGATGAAGGCAACGCTCTTCACGCTCGGTGTTGACAGTGGAAAGTCGCTCGTCATGAACAGGCTTTCCGTGCAGGACCCAGGTCCGAACTTCGCGCACTATGCGTCGCAGGAGGACAGGGGCTTCTCTGAAAACTTCTTCAAGCAACTGACCGCTGAGGTGCTTGAAAAACACTTCGAGAAAGGTGTCTCGAAAATGGCGTGGAAGAAAATCCGCGAACGAAACGAGGCTCTTGACTGCGCGGTCTATGCGACTGCTGCACTGGAGCTTCTCTCGCCTAATTTCGATTTTTTGCAGGAGTTTTATGCGAATGGGGGAGCACTCAAGCAGCAGACCGCTCCGCGTAGGTCGCGCGGAACCCTTTCAAAGGGGATCACCTTGTAAAGGAGTTGAAGCCTAGTGGCACAACAGAAAACGCAGATCGAATACATCAACGTTGACGATCTGAAAGCGTACGAGCGAAACGCCCGAACGCACAGCGACGAGCAAATAAAGCAAGTCGCGGAATCGATCAAGGAGTTCGGTTTTACAAACCCTGTCTTGATTGATGAACACAATGAGCTCATTGCAGGCCACGGTCGAACATTGGCCGCGAAGTCGATCTGCATGAAGGAAGTGCCGGCGATCCGCCTGAAGGGGCTCACCGACGCGCAGAAGAAAGCACTGCGCATTGCCGACAATCAGTTGGCACTCAACGCCGGGTGGGACGAAGAGCTTCTTCGCATCGAGCTCGGTGAACTTCAGGACGTTGATTTCAATCTTGATGTCATGGGCTTTTCTGAGGAAGAGCTCGATGCACTTCTTCTGGCGGAAATCCCGGCCCAAATCGAAAACGATGAGACGGTCGACGACGAGAGTCCTCAGAGTCAACTTGTCTTCAAGGTTACCTGCGAGACGCGAGATGAACTCGAAAGACTCAAGGAATTGACTGGAGCTGATGACAACAGTTGTCAAGCTTCCGTCCTCTTGGAGTACATCAAACAATAAGGAGGCATTGACATGTCTTGGATCACCATAGACGAGGCCCGCGCGAATCTGAAGATGTGGCTCGATGCCGAACGCGCGGTTGCCTCTGGCCAGTCTTACAAAATCGGAACGCGTAGCTTAACGAGAGCTTCGCTTTCAGATATTGCGGCTCGCATCAAGTACTGGCGCAACGAAATCGACAAGCTCGAAAACGGACGTAAGGGGGCGCGCGTGATGCGCGCAGTCCCTCGCGACCTGTAAGGAGGCTTGCAAATGAATCTGCTTGACAAAGCAATCAGGGCGATCAGCCCTGAGCGTGCGTTGAAGCGCTTCGAGGCACGAAGAAAGCTCGAAATTCTGAACTCGGGCTATTCACGGCACGGTGGCTCATACGCAAAGAAGTCCTTGATCGGATGGCTGTCCGGCGGAAGCGATGCGGATGCGGACATCGTTGACAACTTGGAAACGCTTCGCAATCGCTCGCGCGATCTCTACATGGGGTCGCCTCTTGCGACCGGCGCTCTGAAGACGGTACGAACGAACGTTGTCGGTTCCGGTCTTGCGCTGAATGCACAGGTCGACGCGAAGTTCCTCGGTCTCACAGAGGAGCAAGCGAAGGAATGGGAAGAGAACACCGAACGCGAATGGCGTCTGTGGTCTGAAAGCGTGAACTGCGACGCCGAGCGCCGGCAGACATTCTTTCAGCTTCAGTCCTTGGTGCTCCTTTCGGCTCTGATGAGTGGAGACGTCTTTGTGACGATGCCGATCATTCCGCGCAAGGGTTGCGCCTACGACCTGCGCATCGGTCTCATTGAAGCCGACCGCGTGTGCGATCCGCTCAATGCCTCTACGACTGCAAACATTCTTGGCGGCATCGAGGTCGGGACGTATGGTGAGACCGTTGCCTATTGGGTGGCGAAACATCATCCGGGCGCGATCCCTCGCATCGGTCAAGACCTGCAGCAGGAATGGAAGCGCGTGCTTGCTTTCGGTACGACGACAGGTCGACGAAACGTTCTGCATATCATGGCAGACGTAGAGCGTCCAGCACAGCGCCGAGGCGTGCCGATGCTTGCTCCTGTCATCGAGGCTCTGAAGCAACTATCCAGGTATTCAGAGGCCGAACTGATGGCTGCGGTCGTGTCCGGGATGTTCACAGTTTTTGTCAAGAGCAACACTCCCGATTCTCCACTCGCGACGGCCTTCAATCCGGCGATGCAGGTCGACAAGGCCCCAAACGCCTATGAGATGGGGAACGGCTCGATCGTTGCCCTTGATGAAGGTGAAGAGGTTCAGATTGCGGACCCGAGTCGACCGAACCCCAACTTTGATCCTTTCGTGATTGCTATCTGTCGTCAGATCGGTGCGGCGCTTGAGATTCCTTACGAACTTCTCGTGAAGAACTTCACAGCGTCCTACAGCGCGTCAAGGGCTTCGCTTCTCGAGGCTTGGAAGATGTTCCGCATGCGCCGCGAATGGCTCGTGGGGAATTTCTGTCAGCCGATTTATGAGGAGTGGCTCACCGAGGCCGTCTTGAAGGGGCGTGTGCAAGCGCCCGGCTTCTTTGACGACCCGGCGATCCGTGCTGCTTGGTGCGGGGCCGAATGGTTCGGCGATGCGCAGGGACAGCTCGATCCGCTGAAGGAAGCCAATGCCGCGAAGGTTCGAGTCGATGAAGGCTTCAGCACTCGCGAACGAGAGGCGGCTGAGCTTACTGGCATGAAGTACGACCAGGTCCACGCTGTGCGCAAACGCGAGGAGGCAATGCGCAGGGAAGACGGTCTGAGTGCGACAGCTCCGGCTCAACCGATGACGGAACCGGAGAAGGAGGAAACAGATGAATAAGAACAAGTTCTATCAATTCACGGCGGCTGCTCAAGATGCCCCCGCACGGCTTGACCTGTTTGGGTCGGTTGGCGGGGGCTTTTGGGATCAGGGTTTCGATGAGTCGAGTTTCAAGGCCGACATGGCTGTAGTTCGCGACGACCAGCCGCTCAACGTTTACATCAATTCGATGGGCGGGAGCGTATACACGGGGATCGCGATCTACAACCTGATCTCCCGTCATAAAGGCCCGGTGACGATCACCGTCGCGGGCATGGCGGCCAGTGCGGCCACGATCATCACGAGCGCCAAGAATGCGAAGGTGGTCATGCCGCGCGGCTCAATGATGCTCGTCCATCCCGTGCGCATGAGCACCGATGCTCTGACGCCGCGCGAGATGAAGGAGGCGGCAGAAAACCTTGAGAAGGTTCGACTCAGCGTTCGCGACATCTACAGCGAGAAGACCGGTCTCGATGAAAAGACTCTCGACAAGCTAATGAACGCAGAGTCGTTCTTGACTGCTGAGGAAGCGGTTGAGCTCGGTTTTGCTGACGAGATCGACGAAAGCCAGGTCGTCGAAAACCGTGCGGTGGGTGACGCCGTTATGGTCAACAACCTGAAGGTGAGCGCGCAGTTCTTTGCGAATGCACCTGAAGGTTTCATTCACGCGGAAGAGCCGAAGGCGTCCGCAGTTCAAAAGAAGGAGGTTCGGAAAATGAATCTTGAAACCTTGAAGGCGGAACACCCTGAACTGGTTCAGGTGATCCGCAACGAAGCAATGGTCGAAGGCGCTGCGCAGGAACGTGCACGCATTCAGGCAATTGAAGACATCGCTGTCGTCGGTCATGAAAACCTTGTAAACGCTGCGAAGTTCGACGGCAAGACGACCGCAGAAGCGCTTGCAGTTCAGATCCTGAAGGCCGACAAGGCTCGCGGCGCACAGATGCTCAAGGCTCGCGCGAATGACGCGAAGGCACTTGAGGGCATCGAACCTGAAGGCAACGAGGGTCTTGATCCTAAGTCCGAAGCGAAGGCAAAGCAGGACGCCGAAATGAAGGCGGCCATTGAAGCAGGTGCGCGCGCCTTCGCTCGCAAGTAAAGGAGGAAGAAGAAATGGCAATGCAAGAAACTCATACGACGACTGTCGACAATCTTTTCGCTGCGTCGCAGATCATGCCGGTTGTTGCTGACAGCATGATGGTCAAGACTAGCCAGGGCGTGCTCAAGCGCGGCGCTCTGCTTGATAAGGACGGCACGCTCTGCAAGGTTGACTCTGGGAAGACGACGATTTCTGCAGTGTATGCAGTTCTTGCCGAGGACGTGGATACGGCTTCCGGCGACAAGGTCGCTGCCGTGTATCTCACCGGCGAATTCAACGAAGATGCTCTTTCTTTTAACGCTGAGAACAGCGCTGCCGTTGCGGACTTCAAGCCGTCTGCTCGTCAGGTCAGCATCTTCTTCAAGCCGAGCATCTAAATCTCAGGAGGGACTACAACAATGGCAATTGATATGTTTACTACTCGCACGATGCTCGCGATGGTCGAAGAAGGCCAAAAGAGCAATTCCACCTGGTTGCGCGATCGCTACTTTACGAATCGCCCGACCTTCCACACCCAGAAGATCGACTTCGACATCATCGGTCGCGGCGGTCGCAAGATTGCGCCCTTCGTCAACCCGAAGGTTGGCGGTGTCGTGCTGACACGCGCAGGTTTCCGCACGGAAAGTTACGAAGCGCCGGAAGTTTCTCCGATGCGCGTGACGACGGCAGAAGATATGCTGAAGCGTCTGCCTGGCGAAACGATCTACTCCGCAAAGAGCCCGACGCAGCGTGCTGCCGAAATCCTCGGCAAGGACTTGTCCGACCTCGACGACATCATCACGCGTCGTGAAGAGGTCATGTGCGCCGAGGCTCTTTTCCAGGGCAAGGTGACGGTCAAGGGCGAAGGCTACGATGAAGTTCTGAACTACTGGGCTCACCTGGAGATGAAGGAGCTGCCGAAGACTACTTTGGGCACGAAGTGGGACGCTGCTGACGCCGCCCAGATAATGGGCGATCTTCGTACGCTTCGTCGCACGATGATTCAGTCCGGCGGCTTTACTCCGCACGAGCTGATCTGCGGCTCGAAGGTGCTTGATACGATCCTCGATAAGCTCACGACTGCCAATCAGCTCGATATGCGTCGCGTCGACATGGGCGCGATTGATCCGCAGCACTTGCCGAATGGCGTGACGTACTGGGGCTATCTCAAGGACTCCGGTCTTGACATCTACTCTTATGACGAGTGGTACACGGATGACGCCGGCAAGGAACAGCCGATGGTTCCCGAAAAACTCTGCATGCTCGCAAGCCCGAACGCGAAGACGATGCTTGCTTACGGCCTGGTTTCCTTGACCGGTGATGATGCGGTCAAGTTCTACGAAGGCGCTCGTGTCCCTGATTCTTGGGTTCAGCGCGCCAACCCGTCTGGTCGTATTGTGCAGATCAAGAGCCGTCCGCTGCCGATCATTCAGCAGATTCACGGCTTCCACGTCATCGAAGCTCTCGCTTAAGAGCGACAAAAACCGAATTAGGGCAGGCAATACGACCTGCCCTTTTTCGTAGGAGGGACAGAAATGAAAGTTGTTCTTTTAGAAAACCTTCTCATTTCCGGCAAACGCTACACGGCAGGCGAGGAGATCGAGGTTGACGATACGGTCGGCCTTCAGCTTCTCAAGGAAAATCTGGCGCTTGTCGGCGTGAATGAGGTCGAGGACGACCCTGTCGAAGAAGCTCCATTGCCGACGCCGGAAGCTGCTTTTGCTCCGATTCCCGAAGCAGAAGATGAGCCAGAAGTTGAAGTCAAGCAACCTGTCAAGCGTCGCACGACGAAGAAGGTGGCGGGATGAGTGCCTTCAAGGATTTCGTTGCTGCTGACGTGCAGAACGTCTTCATCAACCTCGACGAGTTTGCCGAGGAGCACGAAATTGGCCATGAGGTTGTGCCGTGCATTCTCGACAAGATCATCACGCAGGCGAACGGTGACGATTCATACCTTGGCGTTTTTGTCAACCAACTGACGATATACGTCGAAGTCGGCGTGATTGAAACGCCGGTCGAGGGCGAGCTTCTCAACATCGACGGCGCGCTTCATCTTGTCAAGTCTGTCAGCAATGAGGGCGGCGTGCTCGTCATTGTGACGGAGGCGAATGAGCAATGAGCACTTCATCCATCAAGGTGACTTCCGACCAGGCGATCGAGCGAGCGAAAAAGCTCCTCAGCGAAGTGCCGGGCGGCGTTGAGACTGCAATGATGCGCTCAATCAATCGTGCGGCGCAGGCAGGGAAGACGCAGGCCGTGAAAGAGGTTAGGGCTCGCTACACCGTGAAGGCCGGAGATGTTCGCCAGACGCTCACAACGAGCAAGGCGACGCACGCAAAGTTAGAAGCGGAGATTGTGAGCCGAGGTCCAATGCTCGGTCTTGCGGCCTACAAACATTCGCCGAAAACGGACAGCACTGGTGCAAACCGGAAGCGCGTCCGCGTGTCTGTAAAGCGCGAAGGCGGCATGAAGCCCTTGGGGCAGGCCTTTGTTTGGCAGGGAAAGATCATGCAGCGCGTAGGGAAAAAGCGTCTTCCGATTGAGAAGAAGCTCGGCCCTTCAATCCCGTCGATTATCGGCAATCCGGAGGTTGTGGAGGCAATCGAAGAGAGAACCGAGGAAATGATCGTCAAGCGCCTTGACCACGAAGTCAACCGCATTTTGAAAGTGTAGGAGGTGACCGAATGGTCGAAAACAAATTGACGCGTGCGATCCGTGAACTGGTTGCGGCGGCTGTGAAGAACTTCGCGCTTCCAACGAAGCCTGAGCGCGGTTTTGCAGAGGGCGAGCTTCGCGCTCCGCAGGTCGTCAGCGGGTATCTGCCGCCGAAGCGTACTGGACAGAAGGACGACTTTCCTTTCGTTCTTGTCAGAGCGGATGAAGGTGCAACCGATCAGGACTCGACGGAGGTGAAGGTCTCGATCATTGTTGGGACCTACTCCGAAGAGTACGACGGGCACGAGTATTGCCTGAACGTCATGGCCCGAATTCGCACGGCGTTGTGCTCCTTGCCTGGGATGGTTCTAGCCAATCGATACCGGTTGCAACACCCGATCAAGTGGAGCACCTATGCGGAGCAGCCCTATCCGTACTGGCAGCTCGACATGCAGACGACGTGGGACATCCGCACGCCGCAGCCAATTGATAAGGAGGAGGACTTCTGATGACTATGAAGAAACCCACAACTAAAAAGGCGCAAACCACCGAGGGAAAGGCTGTCGTTTATATCGGTCCGACTCTTGGCGGTGGTGCACTGATGCGCAATGCGGTGTTCCGTGCAGGGGAGTTCCCTCCGCACATCGCATCGATGCGCGAAAAGAGTGAGGCCCTGCGCGGTCTCTTCGTCCCGGTGTCTGAACTGGCGACAGCGCGAAAGCGCATCGGCGTGAAGGGCGACATCCTAAACGCCTATGTGCGTCAACTCAAAAATGAACTCTAAGGAGGTCATCAAATGGCATACAACCACGGGGTAAAAATCTCCGAAGTGCCGACTTCTATCCTGCCGCCGGTGCAGGTTGAGGCGGCCATTCCTTTCATTGTTGGGACTGCTCCGGTCAATATGACCGATCCGACCAACGTCAACAAGCCCGTTCTCTGCTACTCGTATGACGAGGCTGTCGCTGCCTTCGGCTACGTGCCGCCGGTAGAGGACAGCGCAAGCGGTCTGAAAAAGTACGACTTCACGCTGAGCGAAGCGATCTATTCCCAGTTCGCTCTTTTTGGCGTCGCGCCGATCATCGTTGTTAATGTGCTTGATCCTACGAAGCACAAGAAGACGGCGACGGCAACGACCGTGACGCTTGATTCCAAGACAGGCTCTGCGACGATTGCCGAGGCAGGCATCATCCTGTCTACCTTGAAAATCTCTCAGGACGTAACGACCTACCAGGAAGGCACGGACTTCGTTGCAACATTCAACGATGAAGGCAATCTGGTCATTACGTCGAAGAAGGACGAGGACAACTTCAAGGTTCCGGTTGGTGCGTCGCTGACGTTCACGGCCGAAAAGCTCGATCCGTCTGCTGTGACGAAGTCTGAAATTATCGGCGGCGTGTCCGTTGATGGTGCGAAGAGCGGCCTTGAGCTTATCGGCGAGTGCTTCCCGCGCTTCCGCCTTGTGCCGGGGCAGATCGTCGCTCCGAAATATTCGAGCGACCCGGAGGTGGCGGCTGTGATGGCGGCCAAGGCTGTCAACATCAACGAACACTTCCGTGCGATCGCTCTGATTGACGTGCCGACGGACACCGTCGATTCTTACTCGAAGGTCGCCGAATGGAAGAACAACAATAACGTTGTTGATGAAGCGCAAGTCGCATGTTGGCCGATGCTTGCCCTTTCCGGAACGGCGTACCACATGAGTACTCAGCTCATGGGACTTATCGGCAAGGTGGACGGTGACAACGACAGCACGCCGTATGTCAGCCCGTCCAATAAGAACTTCCAGATGACTTCCACGGTCCTTTCGAGCGGCAAGGAGGTTTGGCTTGGGCCTGAAAACGGCGCTTATCTGAACGGTCAGGGCGTCGTGACGGCGCTCAACTTCATCGGCGGTTGGGTGTGCTGGGGCAATCGCATGGCCTGCTACCCGGGCAACACGGACGTGAAGGATTCCTTCATTCCGGTTCGACGCATGTTCAACTGGGTCGGCAACACGCTTGTTCAGACCTTCTGGCAGCGCGTTGATGCTCCCCTGAATCGTCGTCAGGTCGACACGATTGTTGACAGCGCGAACATTTGGCTCAACGGGCTTGCGGCTCGCCAGTACATTCTCGGAGGTCGCGTGGAGTTCCTTGAGAGCGAAAACCCGACGACTGATTTGATGGACGGCATTGCACGTTTTCACGTCTACATCACGCCGCCGTCGCCGAATCGCGAGATCGATTTCATTCTTGAGTACGACGCTAGCTATCTCTCGACGCTGTTTGAATAAGGAGGCTTGAATTATGGCAACTGGAAACAAGGTGCCCGAGCGCCTGATTAACTTCCGCGTTTACAACGACGGAAATGACTTGCTCGGCGTCGCGAATGTGGACCTGCCGTCCATCGAAGCGATGAGTGACACCGTAAGCGGAGCCGGGATTGCCGGTGAAGTTGAAAGCCCGATTCTTGGTCATTTTGGCTCGATGACTGCGACCTTCACTTGGCGCACCATCACGCCCGAACTTGCAAAGCTCGCGAACCAGAAGGCGCATGCGCTCGATTTGCGCGGATCGCAGCAGGTTTACGATGCTGCACTTGGCGAATATTCGTCTGTGCCGGTGCGCGTGTCTCTGCGTGCGACGCCAAAGAGCATCTCGCTCGGATCGTTCGAAGTGGGCTCTACGACCGACAGCGAAAGCGAGTTCGAGGTGATCTACATGAAGGTCCTTGTGAATGGCAAGGAGCTCATCGAAATCGACAAGTACAACTTCATCGCCAAGTTCGATGGGGAAGACAAGCTCGCCAGCGTTCGAAAGGACCTGGGCTTGGCGTAAAGCACTACGCCGGGGGCGGCATGAGTCGTGCCCCGGCAATCCCAAAACAAAGGAGTGAAAAACATGAAGTACATCCTCTCTAAGGAATATGAGTTTGAAGGCCAGAAGTACACGGAGATCGAACTGAACCTTGATGTCCTTACTGGCAAGGATGTGTCTGCGGTGAAGCGCGAATGGGCGCGTGCGGGGAATATTTCTCCGTTGGTTGCCGTGGACACTGATTTCTGCGTGTACCTTGCAGCGAAGGCCGCGAAGCTTCCGATTGAGTTCATGGAAAACCTTCCCGCCAAGGACTACTGCGCAATCGGGCAGGAAGTCAGCAATTTTTTGTTGGGGTGATCGGCGTTGCGGAGCGGTCTGATCCTGACGATGAGGTCAAGTCGGCGGCGGTGTCTATTGCTCGCGTCATGAAAGGCGGCGCTCTCGAATGGATGCAAGAGCCGTTGATTGAGCTCGCATCATGGAACAGGACGATCACAAAGCAGCTCGAAGCGGAAGCTCGGGCGGCGAAGAAAAAATAAGGCGGGAAATCGCCTTTTTTCGTAAGGAGGTGACCTCATGTCGAAGGTTTACGACATTGCCTTCAAGATCGCGGGGAAGCTTTCCGGAGACTTCGCGAACACCTTCAAGAAAGGGCAGGAGACCGTCGCCCGCATGGGTGATTCACTCGCTACGCTGAATGCGAAAGCTGCAAAGATGGACGGCCTGGTAAAGGCACGCAAGGCTGTAGGCGAAAGTTCGCGAGAGTACATCCGTGCGAAAGAAAAGGTCGCAGCACTTGGAAGAGCAATGAGCGCGACCAAGGAGCCGTCCGCCCAGATGGTCTCCGAGTTCAACAAGGCGAAAGCCGCCCTTGAAAAGTCGAAGGCTGCTCTTGAGCGGAATCGATCTTCTTTGCGCGAACTCGACGGGCAGATGGGAACGACCGGCACGCACCTGAGGACGCTTATCGAGCGACAGAATGCGCTCGCACAATCAGCTGACAGGGCTCGTGCGGCACAGCAGAAGCTCGCGAAGATCAACGAGCGATTGAGCAAGGCTCAGGGCGTTCAGGACAAGGCCAGCGAAATGCGGTCTTCGAGCGCGGGCGTTCTAATGGGCATTGGCGCTACGGTTGCCGCAACCGCTGGTGCTCCGGTCAAGCAGGCGATGAGCTTTGAAGACCAACAGGCTGAGCTCCGAAAGTTCTCGGACGACTACAAGCAAGTCTTCGATGGCATTCAGAAGCTCTCGCTCCAATACGCGAAGAGCACTGAGGACATGACAGCGATGGCGGCGAACGCCTTCCAGTCCGGTATCGCAAAGACGGCTGACGAGGCTCTGAAGCTCGTTGAGATTCAGAACCAAATGGCCATCGCCTTCGATATGACGGGGGATGAGGTCGGTGCTGCATACGCGGACATCCAGTCCAAGATGGGCATCAACATCGACCAGAGCAAGGCAATGTTCGACATCGTCAACCAGATCGGCAATACCACGAGCGCGTCGGCAAAGGACGTCGTCGAGGTGCTTGCTCGATCCGGTGGTGCTCTGAAGGGCTTGACCGCGATGAATGAGAAGCAGATTGCGGCTCTTGCCGGCTCGTTCCGATCTGCGTCCGTTTCGTCCGAAGTCGCTTCGACCTCGATGATGTCCTTCATCAACGCGCTGTCGTCTGGTGAAGGCGCTACGAAGGGTCAGAAGAAGGCGATGGAAGCGCTCGGTATCGACGCGGGCAAGATGGCTCACATGATGACGTCGAGCTCTGAAAATGCTCAAAAGGCGATTCAGGACGTTTTCAAGCGCATCAACGGTCTGCGTGAAGACCAGAAGTCTTCGATCATCGGTGCTCTCTTCGGTAACGAGGCGGGCGTGAAGTCTGCGGTTGCAACGCTTGCTAAGCAGGGCGACTTGCTTGCAGGCAACTTCGCGATGATTTCCGATCCGGCTCAGTATGCCGGTTCGATGCTGAAGGAGTTCCAGTCCAGGGCTGACACGACCTCGAATTCCCTGCAGATTGCAGGTAACGCGGTCAAGCTAGTTGCCGGCGGGATCGGGACGGCTCTTTTTCCTGCTGTCCGAAAGTCGGCGGAAGCCTTCGTGAAAAGTAGCGAGGGCGTCATCAAGTGGGTGAGTGAGAACCAGTCGTTGATCCTTACGGCCATGAAGGTCGGCGGTGCCCTCCTCGGATCTGTGGCGGCTTTTCATGCGCTACGCCTTGGGTTCGCGCTTTTGGCGAGCCCCGTTATCTCGATGTACAAGGGCTTCCTGAACATCCAGAAAGCAATCACGCTGATGAGGAACAGCACTGTTCTTGCGACGGTCGCATCGAAGGCTCAGGCCTTTGCGATGGGGGCTTGGAAAATTGCTGTGACGGCAGCGACGGCAACGGCCAAGCTGATGCGAACAGCGATGCTATTGCTTAATGGCGCGATGCGTGCGAATCCTGTGGGGGTCGTCATTACGGCCTTCACGTTGCTCGTTGGTGCAGGGCTTGCGGTCTACAAAAACTGGGACGCGATCAAGGCGAAGGCTGTCGAGCTGTGGAATTCGTTCTCCTCGAACTTCCCGAATATCGCTTCGGTCGTGAAGGCAAACTTTGCGATTGTCGCTGGTGTCGCCAAAAACGTCTGGGGCGTCTTCTCGAACCTGATCGGATTCGTGAAAAACGTCTTTACCGGCCAATGGTCGGCAGCCTGGGAGAACGTGAAGGGTATTTTCTCGAATGCTTTTCAGGCGCTTGAGGGGATTGCTAAGGCTCCGATCAACGGGGTAATCAATCTCGTCAACGGCGCAATCGGTGCAATCAACGGCATTTCTGTGGACATTCCGGAGTGGGTGCCGAAGTTCGGCGGCCAGACTTTCGGCGTAAATCTTCCGAAGATTCCTCAGCTTGCAGAGGGCGGCATTGCTACCCGTTCGACGTTTGCCAATATTGGCGAAGGCGGCGAGCCTGAGGCGGTTATTCCGCTCTCGAAGCTGTCGTCAATGCTTGGCTCTGGGGTTGGTATGGGCGGCGGCATCACCGTCAATTTCGCTCCCGTCATCAACGTTTCGGGTGGCTCTGGTGATGCCTACGAAGGCGTGAAGCGCGGCCTTGATGAAGGTCGACGACAGCTTGAAAAGGACCTGCGCCGTCTGTTGGCGGATCAGCAGCGTCTATCTTTTTCATAAGGAGGCGGTGACGTGAAGACATACACGACCGTCGCGCAGGACACGTGGGACATCATCGCTAAGCGAGTCTATGGCTCTGAGGCGTTGATGGACCAACTGATCCGCGCGAATTTACAGCACCGGAAGACAGTTTTCTTCAGTGCGGGCGTCGTGCTCAATGTGCCGGACATTGACACAGACTCGATGGAGTTTGCTGAGAACCTGCCGCCTTGGAAACGTCAGGAGGGTGCGCGATGAGTGGACCTATCCAGACCTATTTGAGGCTCCTCTTCACCGAAGCCGGCAAGTCGGTGTCGGAGGACATTCTGCCGGACCTGCTCTCTTTCACGTACGACGACAAAGAGACGAACGAGGCGGATGAAATCAGCCTCACGCTCAAAGACCCGACGGGAAAGTGGGCGTCGAAGTGGAAGCCGGACGGCGGCGAAGTCGTCCGCGCCTACATCGCATCGGGGACGGTTGACGGGAAGAAGGGGCGCGAGCTTTTCTGCGGAAAGTTCTTTGTCGATTCTCTCCGCACCAGTGGATCGCCTCGTGTCTTCGAGATGCGGGCCGTGTCGATCCCGATGAACACTCCGATTCGTCGCAAGATGATCACGAAGGCCTGGGAGAAAAAGACGCTCAAGGGCATCGCTCAGGAAATTGCGGCGGCTGCGAAAGTCAAGCTCCTCTTCGATTCGAAGGAGAACCCGAGCTACGACCGACAGGATCAGAAGGCCGAAAGCAACCTGAAATTTCTCTCCCGCCTATGTGAAGACGCCGGCCTTTCAATCAAGGTGACGGACTCGCAGATTGTGATTTTCGACCAAGCATTCTATGAAAAGAAGAAGCCCGTCAAAACGCTCACGCTGGGCGTCTCGGACATCCTTTCGTGGGACTTCGAGTCGCAGCAGTCTGAGACGTACAAGAGTTGCACGATCTCATACCGCAACCCTAAGGAAAAGAAGAAGTCCTCCGCAGGCGGCTACACGTCGAACGAGTATGACATCGACGCCGTTCCTGAGAAGAAAAATCCTGCCGTCATGACGTACACCTACGTCGATCCGGACGCCGATGACGACGGTCAGGAATACCAGGTTAAGAAGCGTGCGACTTCGATCTCCGAAGCGAAGCGGATCGCTAAAGCAACGCTTCGCAAGCTCAACCTTCGGAAGATGACCGGCAGTCTTTCTCTTGTCGGCGACACGTCTCTTGTGGCGGGTGTCGTCATCATTCTGAAGGGCTTCGGAAGTTTCGACGGAAATTTCATTGTGGAAAGCGCGTCCCACTCGGTTTCTACGAGCGGGTACGTGACATCGATTTCCGTTCGGAGAGTCAACAACAACTATTGAGGAGGTGCGGCATGGACGCACTTTGGAAAGTTCCTGAGGTGCCGAGCCTCATCAAGATCGGTGAGGTGTCGAGCATCGATCCTGCGAAATGTACTGCTCGCGTCGTTTTCGACGACGAAGATGGACTCGTGAGCTACGACCTCCCCATTCTTCAGCGCAACTCGCTCAAAAATCACGACTTTGCGATGCTGGACGTCGGTGAAGATGCAATCGTCCTCTTCTTTGGTGAAGGGCAGGAAGACGGCGTCATTCTCGGTTCAATTTACGCGGGCGAAGTAACGCCTCCGGAGTCGACCGAGAATCGACGCACGGTTGTCTTCGATGACGACACGCGCGTCTGCTACGACCGTCATGAGCACAAGCTCACGGTGACGATTGAGGGGACGGAGATTGTTTTCAACCGCCAGGACGGCTCCATCACGGTGCCGAACGCCGTGACGATCAATTGCACAACGGCGACGGTCAATGCGTCGTCGAGCGTCACGCTTGACACGCCGAAAACGGACATTACTGGTGTGCTGAATGTAATGGGCCTCATTACCGGGAAGGGCGGCCTTGCCGTCAGCGGTGGTTCTGGCGCGGCAGTGTCCGTTACCGGGGACATGAATCTGCAGGGGCAGGTTGACGCTTCTGGTGACGTTAAGGCAGGCGGCATCAGCCTCATGAACCACGTTCACACTGAACAAGGTGACGGGGCCGACGTGAGCAAGCCGAAATAAGAAAGGAGGGCTTTCCTATGGGCTTGGGTTTCAGCGCAGTTGGCATTTTTGGCAAACTGCCTTTTCTCTGCAGTAGTGCAGTGACATTCACCTTCAAGGACCTGTCAGTTTCACGCTCGGTTCGATGGGCGACGCACGAAGTGATAGGCCAGAAACCCGTTCTTGAATACATCGGTCCAGGACTCACAGAGGTCAGCTTCAACATTCAGCTGAACTCGATGCTTGGGACTCCGCCTTTGGCAGCGCTAATTCAGCTCAAGAAAATGCTCGAGAAGAAACAGGCTGAGCGTTTGCTCATCGGCCCAGATTATCTCGGTAAGTTCGTCATCGAATCAATCGGTGAAGAGCGAAAGTATCACAACAACTTCGGCATCTGCGTGTCAGCAGAGGTCAGCATCACCTTGAAGGAGGCGGCATAAATGGCTCAGTACACAGTGACGCTGTCAAGTCAAGTCGACTTCGCGCCGTCGGACGAGGTGCGAGAGATTCTGCAGAACGTGCGGACGATCCTCAGCACGCGTAAGGGCTCCGTTCCTCTGGACCGAGACTTCGGGCTGACGTGGGCGCATATCGACAAACCAATGCCGGTTGCAAAGATGCTGATGCGGTCTGAGGTTATTGACGCGATTGAGGAGTACGAGCCAAGAGCAACGGTCGTGTCTGTCGACTTTGACGAGGACACTGCGAGCGCCATGGACGGCATTTTGAAACCGCGCGTTGTTGTGCAAATCGGAGAGGAGGAATAAGGCATGGCAGAAACCATTCCACGCTGGCACTTACCGGCGGTTGAATTTTTGGAAACAGATGCCGAGACCATCAAGGCTGAGATCATTACTGGGTACGAGCAAGCGAGCGGACGCACACTCGCGGCGGGGGACCCGGTTCGCCTCTACCTGTTGAGCCTCGCTGCTGTCATCATTCAGCAGCGCACTGCCGTGAATCTGGCGGCACAGCAGAATCTGCTTTCATACGCTCAGGACGGCTATCTCGATGCGCTCGGTACGCTTTTGAGCGTTACGCGTCTTGCCGAAAGTAGGGCCGTTACGACGATCAAATTCACGCTTTCGCAGGCTCTGGCGACGGTCTACACGATCCCTGCTGGAACTGAGGTGACGAACGGGGTTGTGACCTTCGCGACGGACCATGAACTCAATATTGAGAAAGGTAAGCTCGAAGGGAGTGTCACGGCATCCTGCACCGTTGCGGGTACGATCGGCAACGATTACCTTGCCGGGCAGGTCAACACGATCGTCAAGCCGATGACGTTCGTCTCGAAAGCTGAAAACACAACGATCACGACGGGCGGTTCCGAAGCGGAAAGCGACGAGTCTCTTGCAGAGCGCATTCGCCTCGCACCGAACGGCTTCTCTGTTGCAGGTCCTGAGAAGGCGTATGTCTACCATGCGAAGAGCGTGTCGAGCTCCGTGCTAGACGTTTCTGTCACCTCCCCGACACCAGGCGAGGTCGATGTTTACGTTCTGCTCGCGGGCGGTGAATTGCCTTCAAAAGAAACGCTTGAGCAGATCGATGCGTACTTGAGTGATGAAACGCGTCGACCTCTCACGGACTTCGTCCAGGTGCTTGCGCCGAAGGCCGTGAATTATGAGCTTGAGATTCATTACTGGATCAGTCGCGAGGACAGTTCGCGCGCCGAGCAGATCAAATCTGATGTTGAAAAGGCGGTCGAAAAATACCGCGTGTGGCAGCAAGGAAAAATCGGGCGCGACATTCTCCCTGCAAGGCTCATTCAGTACGTCATGCAGGCGGGAGCTTCGCGCATCGACAACCCGACGATGAAGCCAGTTGATTTCCAGAAGCTCGAAAGCGACCAGGTCGCGCAGTGCACGGGCGTGAAGATCGTTTACGAGGGCTACAAGGATGAGTAAGGAGCTCGCGGAGGTAAGGCTGAGCGACTTGCTTCCGGACTCAATTGCTCAAGACGACAACGTCAGGCACAGCGCGACGGCGCTCGACAAGCAGTTGCTCGATATGACGGCGGCGGTTGATCTTCCGTCGATTTACGTCAGCATTGACAAGCTCACGAGCACGCAGCTCGACCACGTCGCCTATGGGTGGGATGCGAGCGTTTGGCGCGATTCCTGGCCCGTTGCTTTGAAGCGTAGCGTCCTGAAAAACGTTGTGAGGGAAAAGCGAAAGAAAGGGACGCTTCGTGCTGTCAAAGATGCCGTTTCTTCGATCGGTTCGGCTGCGACCATCAGAGAGTGGTGGCAGATGGAACCCAAGGGAACGCCTCACACGTTCGAGATTCAGGCGACGCTTGGAAACATAGACGGCACGCTTGATGCCGAAATGCAGGAGGACCTTTTCGCGCTCGTCGACGACGCGAAGCCAGTCCGTTCGCATTACACCTTCGTGCTCGTGAGACAGCTACAGGGCGGCATGGGTGTTGACGGTTATCTTCGCCCGGTGGCTTACGCGCGTATTCGCTCTGAAGAGATTGTGAGCCGAGACATTGATGCGGCTGTCGGCATTTTCGTCGGGGCACGGCCTATCGCGATGCGCTCGCTCGTCGGCCTCGCAAAATAAGGAGGGGTTTTTATGGACATCGTTTTGACGACGGCAGGTATTCAGGCCGTTATCAACGCAAAAGAGACCGGGACCAACGCCGTCACCATTTCTGAGATCGGTGTCGGCACCGGCAAATACACAGCAAGTAAGGAGCAGACACAGTTACAAGCTCAAGTCAAGCGCTTGCCGATTCTCGAAGGTGGGCAAGCAGGTGACAATGCGATTCACGTCGCATGCAAGGACGACGGGCCGGGCGCGTACGAGGTGTGCGAGTTCGGCCTTTTCCTTTCTGACGGGACGCTTTTCGCGGTCTACTCGCAGAGCACTCCGATCATTGCAAAGCAGGAGTCAAGCAATTTGCTCCTTGCTATCGACATGAAGCTCGAAGGCGTCAGCACCGGGAACGTCACTTTCGGCGACATGTCTTTCTCTTTCACAGCCGCAACACGTGAAAACGCAGGAATCGTTGAGCTTGCTACTGACGAAGAAACGCAGGCAGGGACCGATACGCAGCGAGTCGTGACGCCCGCCAGTCTGAAGAGCTTGACTTCTACGGCAAAGCGTGCGGGTCTCATCCGCACAGCATCGGAAGGCGAAGCGAAGGCGGGAACGGAAGGCGCGGCTGCTCTCACGCCTGCGACCCTGAAAGGCGCGGCTGCTTCCGAAGCGGAAACGATCGAAGGGAAGTCCGGGACGCTCTATGTGACGCCTCTCGGCCTTCGAGGCTTGAAAGCTACGACCGGACGAAACGGTCTTGTCGAACTGGCGACCGAGGCTGAGGCAAAGGCAGGGACGGACAAAGAACGCGCCGTTACTCCTGCGGGTTTAAAGGCTGTCGTCGATGAGGCGACCCCGGACGCAAGCGAAGCCGCCAAGGGGATGATTCAGATCGCCTCTACTGTTGAAGCTACAGCCGGAACAGACGCTCTGAAGGCAATGACGCCCGCGACTGGAAAGGCTGCACTCGATGCGCGAATTGCGACAGTTGAGGAGGCGAAAGTTGGCACGTCGATGACGAAGTTCATCACGCCAGCAACGCTGAAAGCTGTTGTTGATGCAGCTGTGGCGGCGGCTCTTGCGAAACAAGGAGGTGCCGAATAATGGCCAACACAATTTTGATTACTGACGCCGGTCTGGCAGAGGTCGTCAACGCCGAGCAGTCTGGAACCGCGCCCGTCGTCATTACAGAGGTGGGCTACGGTACGGGGCAATACACGCCGACTGGCGACATGACGGCTCTGAAGGAAGAGTTCAAGCGTCTGACGACCATAGCAGGCGGTGCGGTTGGAGACAACGTCATCCACCTTGCGGCCCGCGATGATTCGGCCGAGGCCTACACGGTCTACGAGGTCGGCCTCTACACGGCGAGCGGAACCCTTTTCGCGGTTTGCTCGCAGACGGTTCCAATCATCCAGAAGGCTTCGCAGTCGCAGGCTCTGCTCGCGATTGACCTTGCGGTGACGGACTTCTCTGCGGACTCTATCGCTTTCGGCGATACGAACTTCCTGAATCCGCCGGCGACGACCACGACTCTCGGTGTCGTTGAACTTGCGACGAATGAAGAAACGATTGCGGGAACAGATGGAACGCGTGCTGTCACGCCGAAGAGCCTGAGCGCACGAACATCGACGGAAAGCCGCACCGGTTTGATCCGCATCGCCGTTCCGGCTGAAGTGCTTTCTGGCAAGGACAACACGAAAGCCGTGACTCCGTTTGGCTTGCTGTCTGCTTTTTTGAAGAATCACGGCGACAGTGGATTCCAGAAGTTGCCGAACGGTCTCATCGTTCAGTGGGGCAAGGCTTCGATTGCGGCCGATGGTTCGACCGTTGTTGCTTTCCCTGTAGCTTTTCCGACGAGTGCCGTTTTCGCGAATGCAACGCCTACTGGTGAGGTTGCTGCGGACTTCGTTGCCACTGGCTTGACGAAGGGGAACACGACATTCAAGCACACCGCAAACGGAAAGGTCCAGGCGCTCTGGATGGCGCTCGGATTCTGAAAGGAGAGGATTCTATGGCTTACTACTACAGCGCGTCTCAACGCGCTTTTTACTGCACGGAGATCGTGTCGGTGGACGTTATGCCTGCCGACAAGGTGGCCGTTACAGACGAAAGCTACAAGGCTCTGATGGCTGCCCAAAATGCGGGGAAGTTGATTCGACCTGGTGCGGGCGGAGCTCCTGAAGCCGTCGATCAGACGGGCGCTGTCGCAACTGGCATCGTCCACGAGCTGACGGCTGCAACTGCTGACAAGCTGGGGCACATCAAGATCGGCAAGAACGTCGACGTTGAGGTTGACGGAACGATTTCTGTCAATCTCTCGAAGGACATTGGCGATCGAAGGGACCGCGCTCCTGAAAAGCCCGATTACGGCCTGAGTTGAAGGAGGTGGAAACATGGCAGCGGTCAAAAATTTCACGCTCGATCAAGGCTCCGATAAGACGGTGTCCTTCATCCTGAGCGACAAGAACGGTCCGCTTGACTTGACAGGATATTCAGCCGCCATGCAGTTGCGCAGGTACGCATTCAGCGAGGAAGCAATTGACACGCTGACGACGTGTAATGGTCGTCTTCTGCTCGATGAGTCGGCGGGAAAGGTCACAGCGAAATTCAAACATGAAAACACAGAAGGGTACCCGGGTGACACGGTGCTGTACGACCTGGAGCTTCAGTCTCCGGACGGCGAAATCACGCGGGTCGTTGAGGGAAAAATCAAGGTCTCCCCGGAGGTGACTCGTGTTAAATGCGTGCGCAAGGCGTGAGCTCGCAATTACTGCGCAAATCACGTCAGAAGAAGAAATTCAAGTAGATGCTCAATGTCAGGACATCGTTCCCAAGGTCGTGACCGTTGAGGTTCCCGGCATTCAGGGGCCGCCGGGGAAGGACGGTGCGCCTGGAAAGGACGGAGAGGACGGTCAGGATGGCACCTCTTTCGTCGAACGCATCGACAACTCTTTTATTGACAATCTTTTTTAATCGTAAAGGGAGTGAGAAAAATGAGTGCTTTGAATGCTTTTTTAGACAAGCAAGGCTTGACTCATTACGACAGCAAATTGAAGACGGTTGTTGCCGGATCGATGACAATCGAGGGACGCACCATCACCTTGAAGAGCGTTTCAGGCGCAACGATTGCTACGGTGACGATGCCGCAGACGATCTATGAGCTTGCAACGGCTCAGAAAGACGGTCTGATGAGCAAAGAAGACTTCGCCAAGTTGCAAGGTATCGCGGCTCAGGCGACGAAGGTCGAAAACTCTGAAACGAACGGGAACATCCAGATCAATGACGTGGAGACGCCCGTTTATGTCCATCCGACCGTGACGGCAGGCGCTCTTGCGTCTGGGCTCTACAAAATCACGACCGACGGCAATGGACACGTTACCCTCGGTACGAAGGTTGTCAAGGGCGACATCACGGCACTCGGTATTCCGGCGCAGGACACGACGTATGGCCCGGCCACGGCTGATGCTGCGGGGCTGATGTCTGCTGCCAACTTCACAAAATTGCAAGGAGTCGCTGTGGGAGCTCAGGTCAACGTACTCGAAAAAGTGAGCGTCAACGGCGGTGCTCTGCCGGTCAGTTCGAAGGGCGTCAATATCGATCTCACGCCGTACGCTCTAAAAACGGACATTGCGAGCGCCGTGAACTACAGGGGCTCCGTTGAAAACTATGCAGCTCTGCCGACCGAGGGTGTGAAGGTCGGCGATATGTACAACGTTGAAACCGCCGACCCTGCGCATCAGATCGACGCAGGGATGAATGTCGTCTGGAATGGCGAGAGTTGGGACGCGATGGCCCCGATGATCACGATGACTGGCATTACGAACGAAGAGATCGACGCCCTCTTCGCGTAGGGGGCGTTCCGATGGCTAACTCTTTTCTTGATTTGATAGGGCTGGCTCACTTCAAAGAGAAGCAGAGTCAGCAAATTAGCAAAGAGTTCGCAAAGAAGTCCGAGGTCGTCACAAAGGCTGATGCCTCGGATTTCGCGAAACACAAGACGTGCAGCGCGATTCGAGAAGCCGGACTACGGCTTATCAAAAACAAAGGAGGGGGCTAAATAATGGCTCTGAAAGAACAGGACATCGTCTTTACGACGACGGATGAGGCGGGTAACCCCGTCATTCAGTTTCCGATTACGCGCGTCGAAAATGTCGAAGACGCCGTGCGTACTGTGAACAAGAAGAAGCCTGACAGCAATGGCGACATTCAGATTGATGTCGACATGAGTCATCTGGCGACAAAAGATGAGCTGACGAAGGGCTTGGCGAATAAGCGAGATCACACGATCCAGATCGCCAACGCGGACTTGAACACGCTGCTTGAGGACAAAACCTGGGCTTGCAGCGGGACGTTGAAAAACACTCCGATCCCTTGCACTTTCTGCATTGTGCAAGCCTACGACACGGGTGCTCCTGTCAGCGGGAACATCGTGCAGGTCTGCTACATCCCGAATCAGACGAACAACACGGTTCGAGCTTTCTGGCGCAACTGCCTCAATGGGGCGACCTTCGGAGCATGGTCGGAATCAGGAGCTGTGAAGACGGTCAATAGCATTGCTCCGGACGATGAGGGGAACGTCAATATGATGCTTGCCGTTTACCCAGTCGGCTCGATTTACATGAGTACCAATCCGGCGAATCCAGGTTCTCTGTTCGGAGGTACATGGAAGGCTCTTGATGAGGGGCGCGTCCTGATTGGTGCAGGCGCTGCTTACCCTGCCGGTCAGACTGGCGGTAAGGAAACGCATACTCTGACGACTGATGAGATGCCGTCGCATACGCACAGCGGTAGCACGTCAAGCGCAGGAAGTCACAGACACGACATTTTCGCTAATGACAATAGATTCGGCACTAACTATCCCTTGCGTAATTATTCGTACGCAGCCGTTAAAGGTAATGCCGATGGCCCCACTGGCGATTCAAACTACAACATTGCCGGTACATCCTCATCTCCATCTCTTGGTGAAACTTCTTCGAGTGGTAATCATTCGCATACGCTTTCTTTGCAGAGTGCCGGCGGAGGGAAAGCCCACAACAATATGCAGCCGTACTTGTCTGTGTATATGTGGACCCGTATCAAGTAAGGAGGTAAAAGAAAATGCAAGACTTGGTTTTGATCCAGGATGATGTTGTAATTATTCAAACGAGCAGTTCGATCTACGAAGACTCGCGCGCGAATTTTGAGACAGACAGCGGACTTAAATTGGAGTGTGAGAGTGCGGACTACAACCGATCGATTGGTTCGTTCTGGCTGAATGGAAAAGCCTTTCAGAAGATGCCGAGTGCCCTTTTCGAGGCTATTCTGGATAACGTTCAAACATACATCGACGTAAAGGAAAAGCGAGAGGGTGCGGAGCGAGAACGAGAAGAAGCCAAACGTATCGCAAACATGACGGATGAAGACCATGCCGTTGAGGTTCGTTCTCAGCGAGACCGTCTGATTGCGGAGACCGACTACCTCGCAATGCCGGACTATCCGCTCAGCGAGGAAGACCGAGGCATCGTGACGGCCTATCGCCAGGCACTTCGTGATGTGCCGACGCAGGAAGGTTTTCCGCGCGAAGTGGTGTGGCCAGAGGCTCCCGCTGTGTTCAAGAGAACGAAAGGATAAGCAAACGCCCGGATAAACCGCCGGGCGTTTAGCATATTTGGACTTGGTTAGCGAGCACAGTAGGTTTTCCCACTGGTCCAAAAATATCAGTTGGTTTGTATTGCGAATTGATTATGGCCAACCATTCTAATATTCAACGTTAAGTGAAAGTATTATTTGATGGTTGGCCTTGTGCGCAAGATAAATGTCACTTAAAGAGTGCTTGAGGAAGGAATATTACCTTTAATAGGGACATGGCGTTCTTTCTCTTTACAACTCCAGGTCTGCACATTCCTTTGAGTATGTATGACAGAAAGAGTTTTTTCATTTGCTTAAAATAATCATTTCTTAAATCATAAGGTGTTTTGTGATACAGCCAAACGACGTTTTGAATGCTCCAGTCGACTAGATTTATGTAATGATCGATCATTCCAGTTTTTTGAAAATCTTCTCGTACTTTATCTAGCATGGTAAAAACATCTTTTGTTTTTGGGTTATGTCCGAAGGTGATTTGTCCGTTGCGACCTAACCGATAATAATGGAGCGGTTCTTTAACAAAAGTTACAACTGGATTTCTAATCCAGCAACCTAAAATAAAAGGATTGTCCTCGTAAAGAATTCCTTCGATAAATTTTAGGTTATTTCGCGTGATGAAATCTTTTTTATAAAGCTTTGCCCACACTAATGGCCACATGTTGAACAAAATGGGCAGATAGTCTACGGCGTTAAAGACTTCTTTAGGGAAGATGGGGATGTGTTGGTTGTAGATCGTTTCGTTGCTATATGACTCGAATATGTCATATCCTACGACATCGGCATTTGTAGATATGGCGCGATTTACGACTGTTCTATAGCAATCTGGGTGCAACCAATCGTCACTATCTAAAAAGGCAACGTAGAATCCTGTTGCAACTTTTAGCCCTGCATTTCTAGCGCTTGAAAGGCCGCCGTTGTCTTTGTGAATAACTCGTATCCTGTGATCTAATTCTTTCCATCTCTCGCATATTTCTGGAGACTTATCTTTTGAACCATCGTTAACAAGAATTATTTCAAGATTTTTGTAGGTTTGATTTACTACGCTTTTAATGCATTGGTCCAGGTATTCTTGCACCATATATACGGGTATGATTACAGAGACCAAAGGATCGTTTGAGGAATAATGGGTGATATTCTGAGACATATTTAATATAGATGCAAAAAAGGCTCACGGCTTCAGAATCAGCTATGAGCAGAGGACGTACACGTAACTGTATCACACCGCCTTCTGGCGGTTTTTTCATATGTGGGATTTGATTGTCAAGGCGCTGAAAGATGCGCTGAAGGAAAAGGTGACTGAAATGACGAAAGAAGAAGTGAAGGAGTGGCTCGACAAGCTCGGCGTCAAGGTCGAGGAAGTGACGGACGAGCTCATCGCCAAGGTGGAAGCCCAGAAGGCTCTGCTCGATGCGGAGACGCGCCGGAAGACTCGACTCTTCTGGGGACCGGTTGGTTTTTTGGTTGGCGCGGTCGCCGGCTATGTCTGCGCGGCCTTTTTCTGAGAACTGTGGGGTTTGCGTCCATAGACCAATATCAACTCCCTCGAGGATATTCCTCGGGGGATTTTTTTATGAGGAGAAGATGCCAGAGAAAGAAGTGATAACGGAGACCCAGGCGCTTGCCGCGTCTGGGGGCTTCGCCGCCCTATGCGGTTGGCTGAACTATCTGCTCCTGATTGAGGAAGGGCGGGAGTTCTCGTGGGGAGGGATGTTCTTGCACTGCGCGATCAGTGCGGTGTGCGGTCTGATCTCTTACGAAATCTTGGCTTACGAAGGCTTCCCGCCGGGGTTTTGCGGAGCGCTGTCAGGCTTGGCAGGTTGGGGCGGCACACGAGTCTTGAGGCTGATAGAGATTGTCGCGACAAAGAGGGCGGGGATTAAAAAGGAGGATTTGGAATGAAGAACTTTTCTGAGTACCAGGCTGAGTCCGCGATGGACTTCATTGAGGCGTGGGAAGGGTGTCGCTTGCAGGCGTACAAGTGTCCTGCTGGCGTTTGGACGATCGGCGTGGGGCACACGAAGGGTGTGACGGAGCACGACGAGATCACGTATGAGCAGTCGAGGGAGCTACTTCGAAAGGACATCGAGGAGGTCCAGCGCGGGCTCGCGCCGTTCGTCAACATTCACGTGACGGAGGGGCAGTTCATTGCGCTGGTGAGCCTCGCTTTCAACGTAGGCGTCTCTTATGTCGTGCACAAGTGCCCGAAGCTGATGCGAGCGGTCAACGCAGGCAACGCGGAAGAAGCCGCCCGCCAGTTCCTCGACGTGAACAAGGTTAACGGCAAAGAGCTTCCCGGCTTGACCAGGCGTCGTCGCGCTGAGGCAAAACTTTTTCTTGGAGAGGAATGATGGGTTGGAAGAAACGATTGATCAAGGAACGAGATGAGTTGCAGAGCCGTCTCGATCGACTGTCAGTTTTCATCGTTGGGTTCAGCTTCGCCAAACTGGATCAGCGCACGAAGTCCTTGCTTCGGATTCAGCATGGACTGATGCAGGACTATCTCGCAGTTCTGAACATGAGAATTGAGCGACTGGGGCATGAGTGACACTCACGTGTGACACAATCTGATTTTTTGGATAGGAGGTCACAGTGGAATCGTTCATAACCAAAGTCTTTATAGATTTGTTAGGAAAGATAGGTATGAAAAACAATCGTATCTCTGACACCGAATTTCGTAAATATGCGATTGCCTTAGCTTTTGTTTGGGCTCTTGTGTGGGAATGGTTTTGCAGGCGTTGGGTTGAAGTCCATGAATATTTTGGGGCGCAGGTGTTTCCTGATTTTGTTTATGACATTTACTCAGAACAGGAGCTGGCACTTTCACCGTTTGTCAATGGCCTTATTTTCTATGTAGCCTTTCTCGTATTTCTGAAGCTACTTAACTATCCGGAAGAACTTAAAGAAGATGAGGTCCTCGACTGGCGTGTTGGACATCTTAGAAAGTGGAGCTTTAGATTTTTTTGCTTAGGACTCGCGATTACGGCGTATGCGTATCTTGTGTAGCTATGAAGCGAGTTCTTCTTGTTTGCGGCATAGTGGTTTCGTTCGTGTCAGGCTATCGCTATGCCGCGGCGCTCTATGGCGAGGACATTGCGGCCCTGCGGGAGGACTACGCCACTCGAGCGCAGGGCCTTGAGGCTAAGTATCGTGAGAAGGAGAGGGGCTATGCACAGAGTCTCGTTGACGCTTGGGAAGCTCGGGACGAGGCGCTTGCTCGCGTCGATGATCTTGGCGCTGATCTTGAGCGGGTGCGCAAGCAATCCGACGCCGCCCGCCGTCGATTGTCCGCAAACTCCGCAGTTGCCTGCAAATCTGAAAGAGAGCAGCTTGCCCGATGCGCGGAACTTGTCGAGCGAGGCGCGGAGTTGGTTCGACGAGGTGTCGAGCTTTCTGAGCGGACTTCGATAGATAAAGATGCAGTTGTGAAGATCGTCAACCAGTGACGAGGTTGTAGACGAAATTAGTCGAGTTTTTAGACGAACTTAGACGAACCGCGATCAAGCGGCGGCAACTACTAAGAAAAATTTAGCAGTTGGGGTACGAACTGTACTCCTACTGGCGAACTCAACCAAAAAAGTGGGGCAGTGTACTTCTAAGTGTACTTCGAGTGTATTCAGTCGCTATGACGCAACAAAGAAAAAGCCCGTCAACTCTACGCGAGCGACGGGCTAATCTTTTTATGCTTATGGCAAAATTTATGGCGTTTTTGTAGGTGTTCTTCAAAACGCCTGTGCCACAACAAAACTTGGCGGAGAAGGGGGGATTCGAACCCCCGAGGCCCTTATTCGGACCTGCACCCTTAGCAGGGGTGTGCATTCGACCTCTCTGCCACTTCTCC